>Ga0196958_10000539_pt1 | contig 12360 bp, 16 predicted proteins | sample S1v_10metaG_FD_148654 | JGI IMG/M metagenome (GOLD analysis project Ga0196958, IMG submission 148654) | Soil microbial communities from Anza Borrego desert, Southern California, United States - S1+v_10 | ecosystem: Environmental > Terrestrial > Soil > Desert | place: USA: California | collected...
CGGTCCGCGGGAGTCGGTGTCAGCAGCAGGCTGAGGTCGAACGCCGGCGCGCTGTGGGTGATGGCACCGACGGAGATCGCGTCGACCCCGGTCTCCGCGACGGCCCTGACGGTGTCGAGCGTGATGGATCCAGACGCCTCGAGCCGGGGCCCTTCCGACCCTCGCAGGGCCACGATGTGCCGCATGTCCTCGAGGGACATGTTGTCGAGCATGATCCACTCGACTCCCGCGCGCAGCGCCTCGACGGCCTGGGCCGTCGACTCGACCTCCACCTCGACGGCCACGCCCCGTGTGTTGCGCGCGTGCACTGCCGCGACCGCGGCGGTCACGCCGCCCGCCGCGGCGATGTGGTTCTCCTTGAGCAGGACCATCGCAGCGAGGTCGAGCCGATGGTTGCTCACGCCGCCGGCGGCAACCGCAGCCTTGTCGAGCGCTCGGAGCCCGGGCGCCGTCTTGCGGGTGTCCAGGATCCGCGTCGGGAGCCCGGTCACCGCCTCCGCGAACGCCGCGGCGGCGGTGGCGATGCCCGACATTCGTTGCAGGAAGTTCAGGGCTGTCCGCTCGCCGGTGATGATCTGTCGTGCGGGACCCGCCAGGGTGAGCAGCTCCTGGCCGGCGTGGACGCGGTCGCCGTCCTGGACCTGCTCGGTGACGAGGACGTCGCTGTCGAGCTGCCGGTACACCTCCGCGGGGATGGCCGTGCCGGCGATCACGCCGTCCTGGCGGGCGACGACGAGCGCACGGGCGCGGATGTCGTCCGGCACCGCCCAGCGGGTGGTGATGTCGTCCTCGGCACGGTCTTCGACCAGGGCGCGGCGGACGGCGTCGACCATGGCGCTGACGTCGACCGCGGGGGAGGAGAGAGCCATGGGAGAGATCGTAGCCTCTATTTCAGAGGCACTCAAGGATGATTCTTCGTACTCGTGGGGCGGGATCGTCGCCATGCCTCTGGAATAGTGGCGACATCGGTGGTCCGAATGCTTGGTCCAGCAGAAGGGGTTCGGACTGTGACGAGCGAAGCGCCTCGACCGCGGAGGCCTGTGCGTGGCTCCACGTCGGGAATACCGATCATGGCGGCCTTCGACCTGTTCGGGCGACGCTGGACGCTTCGGGTGGTGTGGGAGCTCGACCAGGCCAGCGCACCGGTGACGTTCCGGGACCTCCGAACCCGTTGCGGCGACATCTCCTCCAGTGTGCTGACCCGAAGGCTGTCGGAGCTCGCCGATGCCGCGATAGTGACGCACACCGGCAAGGGCTACGTGCTGACGGACCTGGGTGGTGACCTGGTCCAAGCCTTGTCCCCGCTCATCGACTGGTCCCGAGCGTGGGAACGCGCGCTCGGCCACGACTGAAGACCGATCGGATCCGGATGACCGACGCGGAGGCCGTACGACGGGTGGCGCTCGGGCTGCCGCGCGCGTACGAAGCCCACGTCGGCGGCCACTGGCGGCTGAAGGTCGGTCAGCTCGTCTTCGTCGCGTTCGAGAAGGACGAGCGGGCGATGGGGTTCGGGTTCCCGCGCGAGGAGCGGGAAGCGCTGATCGCGTCGGCGCCGGACAAGTTCTTCCTGCCGGCGGCGCGGGACCTCCGGTACCGCTGGGTGTGTGCCTGGCTGGGCTCTCTCGGGGAGGACGAGATGCGGGAGCTGGTCACCGACGCCTGGCGGATGTGTGTGCCGCGGATGCTTCACGACCTGCCCGACCTGCCCGAGCCCGCTGCTGCGGTGTGGGGGCTCCTCGACCAGGGTGATCCTGCGGCGGCGAGGCCGTTGCTCCACCCCGATCTGCACTGGCACGACGGCAAGGTGGAGCTTCACGGTCGTGAGGACGTGCTGGCCCACCTCGCCGACCGGCCACGGCCACGGCCGCCCGTCGAGGTCGAGGTGCGGGACGGGCAGATCTACCGCTGGGTGCGCTGAGGACCCAGACCGGCGTTGAGGCGGGCCGCCTGTCGGGTGAGGTGGTCGCGCTCGGGGGCGCTGGTGGCCTTCCGGGCCGCCTCGACGTAGAGCCGCGCGGCTGTGGTGAGGTCTCCGTCGCGTTCGCGGAGGTACGCCTCGACAGCGGTGTGGCGGGGGAGGGACGGGTCGAGGTCGGCGAGGGCGGCCAGCCCGGCGCGAGGGCCGTCGGCCTCGCCGACGGCGACGGCGCGGTTGAGCCGGACCACGGGGCTGTCGGTGAGGCGCACCAGCTCGTCGTACCACTCGACGATCTGCACCCAGTCGGTCTCCGCCGCCTCCTGGGCGTCGGCGTGGAGGGCCGCGATCGCGGCCTGCGCCTGGAACTGGCCCAGATGGTCGCGCGCGAGGGCGGCCTGGAGGATCTGCACGCCCTCGGCGATCAGGGTGGTGTTCCAGCGGGCGCGGTCCTGCTCGGCGAGCGGGACCAGGCTGCCGTCCGGCGTGGTGCGGGCGGAGCGGCGGGCGTGGTGGAGCAGCATCAGCGCGAGCAGCCCGGCCACCTCGGGGTGGTCGATGACGGCCGCGAGCTGCCGGGTGAGCCGGATGGCCTCGGCGGCGAGGTCGACGTCGCCGGAGTAGCCCTCGTTGAAGACCAGGTAGAGCGTGCGCAGCACGGTGGCGACGTCGCCGGGCTGGTCGAACCGGACGCCGGAGACGGTGCGCTTGGCGCGGCTGATCCGCTGCGCCATCGTCGCCTCCGGCACCAGGTAGGCCTCGGCGACCTGGCGGGTGGTCAGGCCGCCGACGGCCCGCAGCGTCAGCGCGACCGCGGACGCCGGCGTCAGCGACGGGTGCGCGCAGAGGAAGTAGAGCTGGAGCGTGTCGTCGGTGGCGGGAGTCGACTCGTCCGGACCGGGCGCCGCCTCGGGTGCCTCCAGGCCGACCAGGCCCTCGCGCCGGCGGCGGGCGTCCTCGGAGCGGGTCGCGTCGAGGAACTTGCGCCAGGCGACCGTGACCAGCCAGCCCTTCGGGTCCCGCGGCGGCTCGTCCGGCCAGACCCGGACCGCCTCGACCAGCGCCTCCTGCACGGCGTCCTCTGCCGCCGCGAAGCCGGCTCCGCGGCGGAGGAGGATGCCGAGCACGTTGGGCGTGAGGCTGCGCAGCAGGACCTCGTCCACGGGAAGGCTCACTCGGTGATCGTGGGCGGCTCGGTGTAGAACGGGCGCACCTCGAGCCACTCGTGGATCGGCTTCCCACCCGCGCCGGGCGCGGCCGAGAGCTCGCCGGCCAGCTCGATCGCGCGGTCGTAGCTTTCGACGTCGATGATCATCCAGCCCGCGATCAGGTCCTTGGTCTCCGCGAACGGACCGTCGGTGACGGGCGGCCTGCCCTCGCCGTCGTACCGGACCCACGCCCCCTCCGGGGCGAGCGCCCGCTCGTCGACGAACTCGCCGGTCGCCTCGAGCCGGTTCGCGAAGTCCCGCATGTACTGCACGTGCGCCGTGACCTCCTCCGGCGTCCACCTCTCCATCGGGACGTCGTTCACCGCCGCCGGGGCGCCGCGGTAGTGCTTGAGCAGCAGGTACTTGGTCATCGCGTCTCCTCCTGTGGTGCGGCCCAGTCTGGCCGCTCTCACCCAGGGGACGGAGCCGATGCGCCGTTCTCGACATCGAAGAGGGGAGCACGTGACCGCGCACTGGCGGCGGTGCGATTCGCGGTGAAGGCGCGATGCGCGCACTTGCGCGCCGGCCCGCCATGGAATAATGTGCGTGCGCACGCACTTTGAATCACAAACCTACTGAGAGGCACCGAGATGACCAACCTGATCACCCGCACCGAGCTGGAGGACCTGATCCGCGACGAGGCGGTGGTCGTCGTGGACGCGCTGCCGCGCGGCTACTACGAGCGCCAGCACCTGCCCGGCGCGATCAACCTCGTGGAGTCGGAGGTCGACGACCGCGCCGCCGAGCTGCTCCCCGACAAGGACGCGGCGATCGTCACCTACTGCTCGAACGCCGCCTGCGGCAACAGCCAGGCCGTCGCGAACCGGCTCGAGCGGCTGGGCTACACGAACGTCCGCAAGTACCGCGAGGGCATCCAGGACTGGGCCGAGGCGGGCAACCCCACCGACCGGTCCGCCGCAGCCTGACCCCCCGACCCACAACCCATCACCGCACCACCCACCCATCACCCAAGGAGTACGAGATGACCACCACCACCGCCCCCACCCGCACCATCGACGGCAACCTGCTCCCCGTGGCCGGCACCTGGGAGATCGACCCCGGGCACACCGACCTCGCCTTCATCGGCCGGCACTTCATGGTCACGAAGGTCCGCGGACGCTTCACCGGGGTCACCGGCACCGTCGAGGTCGGCGAGGACCTGCGCGACTCGCGGGTCGACGTCACCATCGACATGGCCAGCGTGGAGTCCGGCAGCGACGCGCGCGACGAGCACCTCCGCTCAGCCGAGCTCTTCGACGTCGCCGCCTACCCGACAGCCACCTTCCGCAGCGCCGCCGTGGAGTGGCGGGGGAGCCGCGGGATCGTGCACGGCGACCTCACGATCCACGGCGTCACCCGGCGGGTGCCGCTCGAGGTGGAGTTCGAGGGCTACGTCCGTGACCCGTGGGGCGGTGACCGCGCGATGTTCAGCGCCCGCACCCGGGTCAACCGCGAGGACTTCGGCGTGACCTGGAACGTCGCGCTCGAGGCGGGCGGCGTCCTGGTGTCCAAGGAGATCCAGATCGAGATCAACCTCGAGACGGTCCTCCGCACCGCCTGACCCGACGACCGGCGGGGCGGCTGCACCCCAGCCGCCCCGCTGACTCCGGAGAGGAGTCCCCATGTCCGCCTCCTCGGACACCCGCCCCGTCCGGCCGCCGGTCGCGACGGTCGACACCCGACCGCTGCTGGTCTTCGCGCTCGTCGCCGTCCCCACCGGCTGGGTGTTCCTCAGCGCCTACCAGCTGCTCGGCCTGCCCGACGCGCCGTTCGTGCTGCTCACCCTCGCGCTCGGCCTGGTCCTCCCGGCCGTGCTCCTCCTGCGTCGCGACCCGACCGCCTCGGTCGTGGCGCTCCTGCGGGACACGCTTCGGCCGGCACGGCCCGGCTGGTTGATGCTGCCGGCGCTGCTGGCGCTCCCGGTCGGCACCTGGGTGCCGGCAGCAGCCCTCGACGGCGCCGAGCCCCTCGACGCCGACGTGGTGCTCGGCTTCGCCGTCGCGCTGCTCAGCAGCCTGCTCGTCGTGAACCTCTGGGAGGAACTGGCGTGGACCGGTTTCTTCCAGCGGAGGGCGATAGGCCGTTGGGGGGTGGTCGGCGGAAGCCTCGTCACCGCGGCGCTCTTCGCCGCGATCCACCTGCCACTCGCGTTCGCCGACGCCGACGGGCCGGGCGACGTGCTCCGCGGCCTCGCGGCGCTCGTCGGCGCCGGCATCGGAATGCGTCTGCTGGTCGCCGCGTTCGACCAGTGGTCGGGGCGCAGCCTGCTCGCCGTGGCAGCGCTGCACGCCTCGTTCAACGCGACCGCCGAGGTCGTCGACCCAGATCTCGACTGGATCCGCTACCTGGTGACCGTGACATCCGGGATCTTTGCGGTCGCACTGCTCCGCCGTCCGGCGGTTGCCCAGCCGAGCCCCATCCCAGAGGAACACCACCGATGACCGAGATCCTGCGCTACTCCGCCTTCACCCGAGACGGGGCCGGCGGCAACCCTGCCGGCGTCGTGCTCGACGCGAGTGACCTGGACGAGCAGCAGATGCTTCGCATCGCCGGTGAGCTGGGCTACTCCGAGACCTCCTTCGTCATGCCGGCGGCCGACGGCTCGACCCGGGCCCGGGTGCGCTACTTCAGCCCGTTGGCGGAGGTCGCCTTCTGCGGCCACGCGACCGTCGCCACCGGCGTCGCCCTCGCCGACCGCGGACGCGGCGGACGGTGGGAGCTGTCGACGCTCGCCGGGCTGGTGACCGTCGAGACGTCGACGACCAGCGACGGCACCACCGCGGCGCTGGTGTCCCCGCCGGCTCACTCCGACCCCGTGCCCGACGACGTCCTCGGCCGGGCGCTCGCGGCCCTGCGGATCGAGCCGGGTGACCTCGACCCGGCGTTCCCGCCGCACGTGGGCTTCGCCGGCAACCACCACCTGGTGCTGGGTCTGCGCTCGGAGGAGACCCTCGCCGCCCTGGACTACGACTACGACGGCCTGGCCCGGCTGATGGCGGAGGAGGACTGGACGACCGCCCACCTCTTCTGGGCCGAGGGTCCCGCGGTGTTCCACGCCCGCGACCCGTTCCCGCCCGGCGGCGTCGTCGAGGACCCGGCGACGGGCGCCGCCGCCGCTGCCTTCGGCGGATACCTGCGGACGATCGGTCGGGTGCCACCTGGCGGGTCGCTCACCGTGCTGCAGGGTCACCACATGGGAGCGCCCAGCCGCCTCCACGTCGAGCTGGTGGAGGGCAGCGAGTCCGTCCGCGTCAGCGGGACCGCGACCGAGCTGCCCGCGCCGGAGGTGGGGTCGTGAGGCAGTTCGAGGTCCGGCCGCACGAGGTGCCCACCTGGCCCGGGATCACCGATGCCGGTCGCGTGGTCGCCCGGTTCCTGGGCGAGGTGCGGGTGACCGGCGACGACCGAGCGGCAGGCGAGATCCTCGCTGCCCGCGTGGCCGCCCACCAGGTGGTCTCGGAGGCGCCGGTCACGGTCGTACGGACCCCGGCGGAGTACGCCGCCCACGTGCGCGACATGCTGGCTGCCTTCGGCCGGTTCCGGTACGTGGTCGAGGAGCTGCTGGCCGACGGTGACCGCGTCTACGTCCGGTGGCGCCAGGAGGGCCACGAGCTGCTGGCGGACGACGGCTCGCCCGGCAACGGCCGCCCGCTGACCGACGTCGGCTCGGCGGTCTACCGCGTCGAGGACGGACGGATCGCCGAGTACTGGATCCAGCTGGACCGGCTCGGTCTCCTCGAGCAGCGGCGCAGCCCCGACCCAGGAAGCAGCGCGGGTCCCGGCGCGGGTCCGGTCGGCAGGTGACTGAGCGCGACGTCCGAGAGGTCCTGGTCGTCGGGCTCGGCACCATCGCCCGGACGCACCTGGCGGTGCTCGGACGACGCCACGGCGTACGCGTGGCCGCCGGTGTCGACCCCGAGGTCCCCGGCGGGCACCCGTTCCCCGTCTTCGGCGATCTCACAGAGGCGCTGCGAAGGAGTCCTCGCCCAGACCTGGTGGTGGTCGCCACCCCGACCGAGACCCACCCGCGGATCGTGCGGGAGGTGCTGGCCGCGACAGACGCGCTCGTGCTCTCGGAGAAGCCGCTCGCCCGTTCTCATGCTCACATCACCGAGCTCGAGGAGGCGGTGCCCGACGTGCGCGAGCGGGTGCGGGTCGCGCACCACTTCGCTTTCTCGCCCGAGGTCGAGTGGGCCCGCAGGACTGCTGCGGCGCACCCGCACTGGGGCCGCCCCGGCCGCGTGCTCTCGGTGTTCAACGACGCCTACGGCCGGCTGCCCGCCGAGCGGCTCGCCAGCTACGTGTCGACGTGGGTCGACTCGGGGCCCAACCAGCTCAGCCTCCTCGGCGCCTTCGTCGACGGCTGGCGGCTGGTCGCCCACGAGGACCAGGGACACCGCGCGGTGACGACGCTGGAGCACGGCGACGGCACGGGGGTGCTGACGTCGAACTGGCTGGCCGCCGACACCAGCAAGCAGACCACGATCGACTATGCCGACGGCGCGGTCCAGGTCCGGATGGACCACACCTCGATGACCGGGTTGGTCATCGAGAACGGACGCGTCGTCGAGCACATGGGCTACGTCGGCGATCTCGGCCGGAAGGAGGCCCACTACCAGGGGCTGTACGACGTCCTGCTCGCCGACGACTGCGACCCGCGGCTCGGCGTGCCGCTCGCCACCGAGATCGCACGGTTGCTCGAGGCGGGGGAGCGGGCCTCGGCCGGGGACGCCGTGCGCTGGTCGGAGGTCCCGGGGGCTGAGCGACGAGCAATCACCGGTGCATAGGACGCGACCGCCCGGGTATCGACCGGTCATGACCGATTCGAACACCAGTACGAACGAGCCGGACGTGCTCGGCGCGGACGCGCCGGACGCCTCCGGCGCCGTCAAGGACCCGGACAGCTGGACGACCGGCGACGAGCCGCTGACCGGCGCCCAGCGCTCCTACCTCGACACCCTGGCCCGGGAGGCAGGAGAGACGCTGTCGGCCGACCTGACCAAGGCCGAGGCGTCCGAGCACATCGAGCGGCTGCAGAAGAAGACCGGCCGCGGGCGCTGAGCATGTGGAGACGGCTCACGGCGCCGTCGACACGCTGAGCACGCGGCCGACCCGATCGTCGGTCCCGACCGAGTCGACGATCACGCGGGCGACCTGGTCCCGGCTCACGGCGAAGGAGCCGACCTCGTGGTCCTCCGCGACCTGCACCGAGCCGCCGGGCGCCTCGTCGGTGAGGCCCACCGGACGGACCACGGTCCAGTCCAGGCGGCTCCCGCGGACCAGGGCCTCCTGGCGCTCGCTGTCGGCGATCTGCGGAGCGAGCAGCAACCGGAAGGTCAGCTTCCACGTCAACGACATCCGGGCGAAGCTGTCGCCGAGGCCGTAGGTCGTCTGCACGACGAGGCGGCGTACGCCGTGGTCGCGCATCGCGTCGAGCACCACCGCGGTGCCGCGCGACCTCACGTCGAGCGCCGTCCCCGCCCGGCGCAGCAGCCTGACCTTGAGCGGGCTGTCGGAGATTCCCAGCGTGACCACGACCGCGTCCTGCCCGACCATCGCCTTGCCGACCGCGTCCGGGTCGAGCACGTCGCCGTCGAACGCGGTGAGTCCGTCGTGCTGCAGTCCAGCCAGCTCGGCCGAGGCGGTGCGGCCGAACGCGGTGACCCGGTGCCCATCGGCGAGCAGCCGGGTGACCACCGCCCTCCCGGTCCCTCGGCTGGCTCCCACGACGAGGATGTTCTTCGTCATCGTCCTACTTCCCTTCGATCGGTTGAGTGCCTCCAGCCTCGAACCGATCGCTCGGACGATCAATGCTCGATCGGCCCGATCACTTGCCTGATCGTCCAAGCAGGGGGAGAGTGAGCGCATGATCGACGACCCGCTGCAGGTCCTGGGCGACCTGGGGATGACCGGTGTCTTCTACTCGACCTCCACCCTCAGCGAGCCGTGGGGCGTCGACCTCCCGCCGATGCCGCGGATGCTGATCTTCCACCTGCTGACCGAGGGCACGGCGCTCCTCGACGTCGGGGGCCACGAGCACTGGATGCGCGAGGGCGACCTGGTCCTGGTTCCCCACGGCACCGGTCACCGGATCATGAGCGGCCCCGACGCACCGACGCCGAACCTGTGGGACATCCCGCGCCTGGAGGAGACCGACCGCTACGACCGGATGGAGGTGCTCGGCGGCGGAGCGCCGGCCGCGCTGGTCTGCGGGGCGGTGGCCTTCACGGAGCCGGCGATGGCGCGCGTGCTCGCAGGCCTGCCTGCCGTTCTTCCGGCGGGGCAGAGCACCCAGGCCGGCTGGCTGCGCTCCTGCATCGACGTGATCGCCCGTGAGTCGCGGGAGCCGAGCCACGGCAGCGACGTGGTCACCTCCCGGCTCGCCGACGTGCTCCTCGTCAACGCCGTCCGCGAGTGGCTGGCCGCGGACACCCCCGGGTCGGGGTGGCTGGCGGCGGTGCGCGACCCCCACCTCGGTGCCGCGCTGCGCGCGTTCCACGCCGATCCGGGGCGCCCGTGGACGCTGGCCGCCCTCGCCGCCGAGGCCCACCTGTCCCGCTCCGGCTTCGCGGCCCGGTTCCGCGAGCTGGTCGGTGAACCGCCGATGACCTACGTCGCGAGCTGGCGGATGGACCTGGCCGGACGACGGCTCCGGGACCCCGACACGACGATCGCCCTCGTCGCCCGCGAGGTCGGGTACGAGTCCGAGCCCGCCTTCAACCGGGCGTTCCGGCGCCACCACGGCCGCACCCCCGGCGCCTGGCGACGCGACGGGTCCACCCTGGACCTCCAGCTGGCGTCGACCGGGTAGCGGAAGGCCGGCGGCTCAGGCCAGCAGGTCCCTGACCTCCCGGGACGCGTAGAACGGCGCGAGCACCTCCCGCACGATCCGATCCAGGTCGCCGCTCTCCCGCAGCGCTTCGACGACCACCGGCGCGATTCGGACCAGGTCGGCGACGACCTCCTCGCGGTCGAGGTCGAGCTCGTCCAGCAGCCCCGTCGGGCTGTAGCCCCCGAACCGCTCGAAGAAGCCGTCGACCACGGCGTCCCCGAGGAGCGCGACCTGCTCCTTGGTGAGCGTGCTGACCACGAGGTCGTGCACGGCGTCGCGGACGCCGGCGAACCCCTCCCGGTCGACGCGCCCGCCGAGGCCGCGCACCGGCTCCTGCGCGAGCAGGTCCCAGACCTGCATCAGGGCGTCGCGGGTGGTCGGATCACGGAGGGTCTCGATGACGATCGCGTTCAGGCGACGTACGGCGAACGCGCCGCCCTTGCCCATCGTGTCCCCGATCAGTCCCTCGAACTGGCGGTCCGCCGCGCCCATCACCCGCGACGCCGCGCTGGTCCCGAACGACATCAGCGAGCCGAGCCCCGGGACCTTGTCGGCCACCGCCTTGTTCGCCTGCAGCACCTCGCCGACGATCCGGCCCATGAACCGGGACGCCATCGTGCCGACCAGCGGGCTCTCGGTCAGCCGCCCGAGGGCGCGCTCCACCACCGGGTGCAACGCCAGCAGCTCGTCGACGAGCACCTCGACCCGGTCGCGGTCGATCAGCTCGCCGAGCGGGTGTGGCTCCCCGGGACCGTCGCGCAGGACCGTGGCCGCCATCTCGACGATGCCGCTCACGGCGGCGCTGCCGGGGACGGTCGCCAGCGCGCGTCGTACCGCCTCCTTGACCGCGTCCCGGTCGACCAGGTCGCCGATCTGGTGCTCGCCCACACCTGCGAACAGGCTGTCCGCAAGCCCGGTGACCGTGTGCGCGAGGTGCTCGCCGCTCAGCCGGTCGAGGTGGTAGCGGACCTGCGCGTCGAGCAGCTGGTCGGCGAGGAGCTGCGCGCGGGACGGGGTGACGGCCACGGGGTGACGCTACCGGGACGCAGGATGGCAGCCGGTCCGGCCGATCCGGTCAGCCGTTCGTGCAACCCTCGGCGGGTGGCCATCCGTGTGAGGGGCGTGAGGCAGAGGCCGCAGGACGCGGAGTTCGAGGAGTTCGTCCGACGCCGTCGCCCGTACCTCGTCACCACGGCGAGGGCGCTGACGGCCGGTGACCACCACCTCGCCGAGGACCTGGTGCAGGGGTCGCTGGTGCGGCTCTACCTGGCGTGGGGACGGGCGCGGAAGCGCGGCGAGGTGGAGGCCTACGCGCGCCGCACCCTCGTCAACGCCTTCATCGACCACCGCCGGCGGTCGTTCGTGGCCAGGGAGAAGGTGACGTCGGAGGTGCCCGAGCAGGCGGCTCCGGCCGCCGAGGAAGAGGTCGATGCCGAGCTGCTCGCGGCATTGGCCGGTCTTCCGCCGCGCATGAGGGCGGCCGTCGTGCTCCGCCACGTCAACGACCTCAGTGTCGAGGAGACGGCGGACGCCCTCGGGTGCAGCACCGGCAACGTCAAGAGTCAGACCGCACGCGGCCTGGCCAAGCTGCGCGAGGCGCTGCTGCAACCCGCGTCCCTCCCGTCCGCATCCCCCGAAGGAGACCACTCATGAGCAACGTCGAAGACCGCCTGCACCGCCTCGGCGACCAGCCCGTCCCCACGGTCAGCGACGACGTCGTCCGCGGCGACCTCAGGCGCAGCCGCAGCGAGCTGACCCGCCGCCGGGTCCGGATGGGCGCTGCGGGCCTGAGCATCGCCGCCGTCGCGGCGATCGGGACCACTGCGGTCGTCGCCGACGACACCCAGCCCACGCCCGTGGCGCCGGCGCCGCACATCGCGGCTCCGCCGGACCAGGAGCGGAACAAGATCGAGCTGGTCGCCTACGAGGGCGAGCAGAAGCAGGGCTTCCTCATCGAGAAGGTGCCCGAGGGGTTCGTCCTGCAGGGAGTGACGCCGTTCAACCTCAACGTCACCCGACCCGGCGACGACAGCCACATCGACGACTTCCGGAACAAGATCGTCGTGATGCTGGAGTCGCGCAGCGTGACCGGTGCCCCCCATGGCGACCCCGTGGAGGTCGGCGACCTGGACGGCTGGCTCCGGGACTCCGGCGGCGCGACGACGCTGACCTACATCGACGGCGAGCACCGGGTGGTCGTCCAGGCCTGGGACTCGCTCGGGCTCACGAGCGACCAGGTGATCGAGTTCGCCGAGGGCGTCACGGTCACCGACGAGGCTCAGGCCGGGATCGGCTGAGCGACCGACGGAGCGGCCTCCCCGCCGGCGCGGCGGGAAGCTCGTCCCGTTCAGAGCGACCCGAGGATCCGGCTCCGCTGAGCCTCGTACTCCTCGAGCGTGATCCGG
>Ga0196958_10000540_pt1 | contig 12355 bp, 10 predicted proteins | sample S1v_10metaG_FD_148654 | JGI IMG/M metagenome (GOLD analysis project Ga0196958, IMG submission 148654) | Soil microbial communities from Anza Borrego desert, Southern California, United States - S1+v_10 | ecosystem: Environmental > Terrestrial > Soil > Desert | place: USA: California | collected...
TCCTCGGGGTCACCTGCCAACGCCGGCGCCGCGAGGACCCCCGGGGCGACGGCGCCGGTGAGGGCGGTGGGCCCGGTGGGGGCGGCGGTGGCGCTGGACGCCGTGCCCCCGCCGGTCATCAGCGCGACGGCGAGCGGGACGGTCAGCGCCAGGGCCGTCCGTCGTCCTGCGCTGTGCGGCACACGGCCCACGCGGTTCCCCCCGGATCGATCGTCCGGGGGAGAACGCCGCAGCGTCCGGGGGCGTTACGGATCTCCACGTCCGTGGCCCCGGTCGGGGGTCGCGGCCCGGCGGGGACCGGGGATCAGGAGAGCACCTGGTCGCGCAGGACGCGCTTGAGGAGCTTGCCCGACTGGTTGCGGGGCAGCTCGTCGACGACGTGCACGGTCTTCGGCGTCTTGAAGCCGGCGAGCCGGGCGCGGGCGTGGGCGATCAGCTCGTCGGTCGACACCTCCTCCTTCAGCACCACGAACGCCACCACCGCCTCGATCCACCGCTCGTCGGGCACGCCGATCACGGCGGCCTCGGCGACGGCCTCGTGGCCGTAGAGCACGTCCTCGACCTCGCGGGACGCGACCAGCACACCACCGGTGTTGATCACGTCCTTGATGCGGTCGACGACGGTGATGTAGCCCTGCTCGTCGATCCGCACGAGGTCGCCGGAGTGGAACCAGCCGTCGCGGAAGGCCTCGGCGGTCTCGTCGGGCTTGTCCCAGTAGCCCTCGCAGAGCTGGGGCGAGCGGTAGACGACCTCGCCGGTGCCGCCGGGCTCGACGTCGTCGCCGTCGGCGTCGATGACGCGCAGCTCGACGAACAGCACCGGGCGCCCGCACGACTCGGGGCGCTCGTCGTGCTCCTCGGGCCGCAGCACGGTGGCCAGCGGGCCGATCTCCGACTGGCCGAAGCAGTTGTAGACCCGCAGCCCGGGGAGGTGCTCGCGCAGCCGCGCGAGGACCGGTCCGGGCATGATCGACGCGCCGTAGAACGCCTTGCGCAGGCTCGACAGGTCCCGGGTGGCGAAGTCGGCGTGGTTGGCCAGCGGCACCCACACGGTGGGGGCGAGGAACAGGGCGCCGATGCGATCGGCCTCGACGCGCCGGAGGATGTCGGGGACGTCCGGCGCCTCCACGAGGTGGTTGACCGCGCCGACCATCAGGTAGGGCATGAGGAAGACGTGCATCTGCGCCGAGTGGTACAGCGGCATCGGGTGCAGCGGGTCGTCGTCCGCGCCCAGCTCCAGGGCGTGGACGCAGGAGACGTACTCGTGCACCAGCGCCCGGTGGGTCATCATCGCGCCCTTGGGCTTCGAGGTCGTCCCCGACGTGTAGAGCAGCTGGACGAGGTCGGCGTCGCCGACGGTCGTGGCCAGCTCGGGCAGGTCGCCGCTGCTCGCCCGCTCCAGCAGCGAGCCCGGCGCGTCGCGCAGCGGCACGACCTGCTTGGGCTGGGTGGGCAGGGCGTCGACCGGGCCGGCGAGCGCCGGGTCGACGAGCAGCAACCGACTGCCGGACTGGTCGAGGAGGTAGCCCAGCTCCTCGCCCGTGAGGGCGTAGTTGATCGGCACGTGGATCGCGCCGAGCCGGGCGCAGCCGAGGAAGGCGAGCAGGTAGGCGTCGGAGTTGCGCCCGTAGGTGGCGACGCGGTCGCCGGCGCCGACCCCCAGCTCGCCGAGGTACCCGGCGGCGCGGGTGACGGCGTCGTCGAGCTCGCGATAGGTCCACGTGCGGTCGGCGAAGCGCAGGGCGACGCGGTCGGGGGTGCGGCGGGCGCTGCGCGCCAGCACCCCGTCGACCGTGCTCGAGCGGGGGTCCACGGTGTCCTCCTCCGGTACGGCCGTCAGGCGTGGGCGTCGCCGACGGCGACCTCGCCGCCGGCGGGGACGTCGGCGTACACGCCGGCGCACGCCCACATCCCACCGACCACCGGGTGCGAGATCTCGATGCGGTTGTTCTTGGCCACCGTGCGCAGGGTGTTGCGGTCCTCGGGGAGGTCCTGCTGGGCCATCGTCGTCATGACGCAGCGCATGGTCTGGAAGCTGAAGGCGAGCCGGACGTCGCTGCCCAGGGTCATCTCCCGGCCCGGCCAGTCGTTCTCGACGAAGCCGGGGTCGGTGCCCGTCAGCACGATGTTGGGCCGGTAGCGACGCGCGTCGAAGTCGCTCTCGGGCGCGAGCTCGCGCAGGCGGTCCAGCGTCGACTCGGTGATGACGTGCACGGCGCAGAGGTCGTAGAAGCGACCGGGCGGGGCGAACCCGGCGACGTCGAAGTGGCTGATCGCCTCGCCGGTGTCCTCCTGGCGCTTCGTCGTGGCCTCGATGATGTGCTCGGGGCCCAGCTGCGCGCGCTCCACGCCCTCGATGTCGACCCAGAGCTCCTCGAACGCGACGCCGTCGGGCGGCGTGGTGATGAGCTTGACCTCGCGGCCGAGGACGTCGGTGAGCGCCTGGTCGATGTCGGGGTCGTCGCTGCGCCGCGTCGAACCGTCCGGGAACGTGATGATCACCGGTGGGGCGGCCTCACCGAGCACCGGCTCCCCGGCGAAGGCCGCCGAGAACTCCAGCAGCTTTCCCCAGCGCTTGGGCACCTTGGCACTCGCGACGATGCCGGTCTCGACGTCGAGGACGGCGTAGGCGCGGTCGCCCGCGACCCCCCGCTCGTCGAGCACGGCACGGCTCAGGGACTCCCCGAGCATCGACTTGACCGGGTAGCGGTACAGGGCGGCGATCGTCACAGCGCAGGACTACCACCCGGGGCGGCCGGCGGGAACCGGCCGCTCGGTCGGGGGTGATCTCCGGGTCAGCCCGTGGTGGCGAGGACGAACGGGAGGACCGCGGGCGCGCCGGCGCGGCGCAGGAGCGTCGCGGCGACGGTGAGGGTCCACCCCGAGTCGGCGACGTCGTCGAGGAGCAGCACCGGGCCGGCGGCCGGGTCCAACCCGCGCGGCACGGAGAGCCGGCTCCACACCTCCGCGAGGCGCTGCGCCGAGTTCGGGGGCTCGGGCTCGCTGTCGTCCTCGGGGTCGGTGTAGCGGGGCGGCGCGGTGTCGGCGAGGGCCCCGAGCAGCGGCAGCCGCCCGATCGACGCGATGCGCTGGGCGAAGCTCTCGACCAGCACCGGGCGCGTCCGCGACGGGAGCCAGACCACGCCGGCGGGGCGCTGCGTCCAGTCCCAGCCCTTGAGCACCTCGACCGCGGCGTCGACCACGGCGTCGGGCACGAGGTCGTCGGCGAGCAGCAGCGGGCGCAGACGCGGGCCCCACCCGACGTCGGTGAGCCGGCCGAGCGCGCGCCCCTCCTCCGCCGCCTCCTCGGGCTTGATCTTGCCCTTGAGCGGGACGTCGAGGGCGTCCATGCCGCTGGGCCACTGCTTGCGCGGCGCGAGCGGGACGCCGGGGCGGTCGAGCGTCGCCTGCGCCTGGACGCGGACGTCCTCGCCGATCGTCGGGTCGGCATGGCGGCCGGTGCAGTTGTCGCAGCGCCCGCACGGCGCGGCGCCGGGGTCGTCGAGCTGGCGGCGCAGGAACTCCATGCGGCAGCCGTCGGTGGCGATGTAGTCGAGCATCGCCTGCTGCTCGGCGCGTCGGGCCTTCGCCAGCCCGGCGTAGCGGGCGCCGTCGTACTCCCACGGCTGCCCGGTGGCCTCCCAGCCGCCCTTGACCCGCCGGACCGCGCCGTCGGTGTCGAGGACCTTGAGCATCATCTCCAGCCGACCGCGTGAGAGCTCGACCCGCGGCTCGAGCGCGGCCGTCGACAGCGGGCGCCCGGCGTCGCCGAGCACGGACAGCGCGACCCGGACCTGCGGCTCGGCGGGGAAGGCGAGCGAGGCGAAGTAGGCCCAGATGTCGCGGTCCTCGGGGCCGGGGAGCAGCAGCACCTCCGCGCGCTCGACGCCACGGCCGGCGCGCCCGATCTGCTGGTAGTAGGCCACCGGCGACTGCGGCGCGCCGAGGTGGACCACGAAGCCGAGATCGGGCTTGTCGAACCCCATCCCCAGCGCCGACGTCGCCACCAGCGCCTTGACCCGGTTGGCCAGCAGGTCGTCCTCGGCGCGCTCGCGGTCGGCCGGGTCGGTCTTGCCGGTGTAGGCCGCCACGGCGTGGCCGCGCTCGCGCAGGAACGCGGCGAGCTCGTCGGCCGCGGAGACCGTGAGCGTGTAGACGATGCCCGAGCCCGGCAGGTCGTCGAGGTGCTGGGCGAGCCAGGCGAACCGGTCGGCGCCCTTGTCGAGCTGGAGCACGCCCAGCCGCAGGGACTCCCGGTCGAGCTCGCCACGCAGGACCAGCGCCTCGGCCCCCATGCCCGAGCTCCGCTGCGCTCCGTCCCCCGCGTCGCCGTGCGAGACGCCCAGCTGGTCGGCCACGTCCGTCATCACCCGGTCGTTGGCCGTGGCCGTCGTGGCCAGCACGGGGACGCCCGCGGGCAGCTCGGCGATCAGCGTGCGCAGGCGGCGGTAGTCGGGCCGGAAGTCGTGGCCCCAGTCGGAGATGCAGTGCGCCTCGTCCACCACGAGCATCCCGGCGGTGCGCGAGAGCTCGGGGAGCACCTGGTCGCGGAACTCGGGGTTGTTGAGCCGCTCCGGGCTGACCAGCAGCACGTCGACCTCGCCGGCCTGGACCTGGCGGTAGACCAGGGACCAGTCGTCGGTGTTGGCCGAGTTGACCGTCACGGCGTGGATGCCCGCCCGCCCCGCCGCCTCGATCTGGTTGCGCATGAGCGCGAGCAGGGGGCTGACGATCACCGTCGGGCCCCTGCCGCGGGCGCGCAGCAGCGCGGTGGCCACGAAGTAGACCGCCGACTTGCCCCACCCCGTGCGCTGCACCACCAGCGCCCGCCGGCCCTCGGCGACCAGCGCGTGGACGGCCGCCCACTGGTCCTCGCGCAGCGCGGCGTCGGGTCCGGCCAACCGCCGGAGCGTGGCCTCGGCGTCGGCCCGCAGGTCGGGGTCGGTCGCGACGGTCATGCCGCCATGGTGCGCCAGGGGTCCGACAGCGCCTCGTCCCGGGCTAGAGCAGACGGTGGGTGAACCGGCCGGCGAGCACGGTGGCCAGGACGGGCACCTCCCGCAGGGTCGCGACGTCGGCGCGCAGCGGGTCGGCGCCGAGCAGGACGACGTCGGCGGGCTCCCCGAGGCGCAGGGCGAGCCGCCCCCCGCAGGAGGCGCGCAGGGCGGTGCCGACGTCGAGAGCCTGCTCGGGGTGCCACGGCGGGCGTTCCTCACCGGTGCGCGCGACGGCCGCGGCGATCGCCGCCCACGGGTCGGGCGGGGCGACGGGGGCGTCGGAGCCGAGCACGAGCCGGGTGCCGGCGGCGACGAGGTCGGCGTAGGGGAAGGCGCGCGCCGTCACGTGCGGCCAGTGCCGTTCGGCGACGTCGCGGTCGTCGACGAGGTGCCGCGGCTGCACCGAGGCGACGACGCCGGCGCGGGCGAAGCGCGGCACGTCCCGCGGGGCGACCAGCTGGGCGTGCTCGATCCGCCCGGACGTGCCGAGCTGCTCGAACGCGTCGAGGACCACGGCGTTGGCCCGGTCGCCGATGGCGTGCACCGCGGGCACCAGGCCCTGGTCGACCGCGCGTGCCATGAGCGCGCGCAGGTCCCCGGGCTCGAGGTTGAGGGCACCGTGGCCGTCGGCGGGGTCGGGATAGGGGTGGTGGCAGGCCGCGGTCCGGGTGTTGAGCGAGCCGTCGGCGAGGATCTTGAACGGGCCGACGCGCACCAGGCCCTCCGTGCCGTCGACGACGTCGCCCCCGCGCTGCCCACGGGCGGCCGTGGCGTCGAGCCAGGGCTCCCACACCGCGGTGCGCACGCGCAGGGTGAGCGGACCGGCGGCGGCGCGACGCGCCCAGGCCGCGACGGTGTCGGCGTACTCGAAGTCGACGACGCCGGTGAGCCCCCGGGCGGCGGCCGCGGCGGACGCGTCGGCGACCCAGCGGTCGAGCTCAGCGGGGTCGGGCGCGCCCGACAGCGCGGCCTGCAGCGCCATCGCCTCCTGCTCGCGCAGCAGGCCCGTCGGGTGGGTGCGGCCGAGGCGGGCGAGCGCGGCGGGGCTGAGCCAGACGGCGTGGAGGTCGTCGCTGACCAGCGCGATCGGGACGCCGGGGGCGGCGCGCTCGAGCAGGTCCCGGTGCGGGGGCCGGGACCACAGCGCCGCCCGGAACCCGTGGCCGACGACGAGGCCCGTGGCGGCGGGCGCGGCGGCCGCCATGATCGTCGCGGCCTCCTCGGGACTCCGGGCCGCGCCCACGTCGACCCGACGGCGCGCCTCGGCCCACTGCGACCAGTGCACGTGCGCGTCGACGAGCCCGGGCAGCACCGTCGCGCCGGTCGCGGGGACCACGTCGTCGCCGGCGCGGACCAGGTCGCGGTCGGTGCCGGCCTCGGCCACCGCGGCGACGACGCCGCCGGCGAGCCGGACGTCGAGCGCGCGGTCGTCGCCGGGCGCGTGGACGCCGCGCAGCACCACCGGAGCCGTCACACCCACCTCGTCATCATGATCGATGTGCCTTCCCTGGCGTTGAGTGCAAGCGAGGACGCACGGCTTGCATGCCCGACCCGTCGCGCCACATCCCCGGGACAACACCGGGTGCGGCAGGCAGGATGCGGTCCGTGAGCTCCGAGCCGGTCGGCCAGAAGGCCCAGAAGGCCCTGTTCGACTCCGTCGACGACGTCGCCACCCGGCTCGCCGACGTCGGCTACATCGCCTCCACCGCCGTCGCGACCACCGTCTTCCTCGCCGATCGTCTCGGCAAGCCGCTGCTGGTCGAGGGCCCGGCCGGGGTCGGGAAGACCGAGCTGGCGCGGGCGGTGGCCGAGGCGACGGGCAGCGGGCTGGTGCGGCTGCAGTGCTACGAGGGCATCGACGAGGCCCGCGCGCTCTACGAGTGGAACCACGCCAAGCAGCTGCTGCGCATCACCGCGAGCCAGGGCGCGTCGTGGGACGAGACACGCGACGACGTGTTCTCCGAGGAGTTCCTGCTGCCGCGCCCGCTGCTCACCGCGATCCGGCGCGAGGACCCCACCGTCCTGCTGGTCGACGAGACCGACAAGGCCGACGTCGAGGTCGAGGGCCTGCTCCTGGAGGTGCTCGGCGACTTCCAGGTCACCGTGCCCGAGTGGGGCACGATCACCGCGAACCAGCGGCCCTTCACCCTCCTGACCTCGAACGCCACCCGGGAGCTCTCCGAGGCGCTCAAGCGCCGCTGCCTGTTCCTGCACCTCGACTTCCCCGACGCCGAGCTCGAGCGCCGCATCGTGCTCACCCGCGTGCCGCAGCTGCCCGAGGCGCTGGCCGAGGAGCTCGTGCGCATCGTCGGCGTGCTGCGCGGCATCCAGCTGCGCAAGGCGCCGTCGGTGTCCGAGACGATCGACTGGGGCCGCACCCTGCTCGCCCTCGGCCTCGACACCCTCGACGACGCCGCCGTCCGCGCGACCCTCGGGGTCGTCCTCAAGCACCGCTCCGACGCCGAGCGGGCGGTCGCCGAGCTGCGGCTGAACTGATGACCGCCCCCACCGCGGGCCTGCCCGCGCACCTCGTCGACTTCGTCGGCGCGCTGCGCCGCACCGGCATCGCCGTCGGGCCGGGGGAGTCGGTCGACGCCGCGGCGGTGATGGCCGAGCTCGACCTCCTGCGCCGTGAGCAGCTGCGCGAGGGGCTGGCGGCGGCGATGCTGCGCCGCTCCGGGCAGCGCGCGGTGTTCGACGCGCTGTTCGACCTGTGGTTCCCGCTGGGGCAGGGCGCGGCGCTGGGCGAGGTGGCGCTGCCCTACGCCGAGGACGGGTCGGTGGACGTCGAGGCGCTGCGCGACCTGCTGGCCGGGCTGCTGCGCGACGGGGACACCGCCGCGATGGCCGAGCTCGCGCGCGCGGTCGTCGACGGTCTGGGCGCCGTGGGACGCGGGACCGGCGGACAGGGGCAGGGCCAGGGCGGCGGCGGCGACCGGGGCGAGGGCGGGCCGGGCGGGCGCCCGTCGTCGTGGTCGGCCTACCAGGCCCTCAACGTCGTGCGCCCCGAGACGCTGCTGGCCCGCGTGCTCGCCGACCTGCGCCGGGGGCGGGAGACGCAGCGGAGCCGAGCTCGACCCGACGATCCGGACGCGGGCTGGGACAGCCCGTTCGCCGAGGAGGTCTCGCGACGCGAGGTGCGCGAGCGCATCGCGTCGTTCCGGCGGATGGTCACCGACGAGACCCGCCGCCGCGGCGCCGAGATCCGTGGACGCGAGGCGGCGGCGCGCACCGGGGTCCCCAAGCAGGGCGACCGGGTCGACTTCCTCACCGCCAACGCCGAGCAGCTCGCCGACCTGCGCCGCCGCGTCGCGCCGCTGGCCCGCCACCTCGCCTCGCGCCTGGCCGCCCGCCGTCGCCGGGCCCGGCGCGGACCGATCGACCTGCGCCGCACCCTGCGCCGCTCGATGTCCACCGGCGGCGTGCCGATGCGCCCCGCGCACCGTCGTCCGCGCCCGGGACGTCCGGAGCTGGTGCTGTTCTGCGACGTCTCCGGCTCGGTGGCGGGGTTCAGCCACTTCACGATGATGCTGGTCCAGGCCCTGCGCGAGCAGTTCTCCCGCATCCGGATCTTCTGCTTCGTCGACGGGTGCGTCGAGGTCACCGACCTGTTCGGGCCCGGCAACGACCTCGGCGGCGTCATGGCCGAGATCACCGCGCGCCCCGGGCTGGTGGCGTTCGACGGGCACAGCGACTACGGGTCGGCCCTCGGGCGCCTCCGCGAGGGCTGGCCGGACGTCGTCGGCCCGCGGACCTCGCTGCTCGTGCTCGGCGACGCGCGGACGAACTACCGCGACCCCAACCTCGCCGTGCTCGGCGACCTCGCGGAGCGGGCGCGGCACGTGCACTGGCTCAACCCCGAGCCGCAGGCCCAGTGGGGCACGGGCGACTCCGCGGCGCGCCGATACGGCCAGGTCGTGCCGATGCACGAGTGCCGCACCGCCGCCCAGCTCGCCGGCGTGGTGTCGGGACTGCTGCCGGTGTGAGCCGCCCATCGTGCACGCGACGATCTAGGCTGAACGGATGAGCGGCCGCCGGATCGGGGTCATGGGCGGCACCTTCGACCCCGTGCACCACGGCCACCTCGTGGCCGCGAGCGAGGCGCAGGTCCGGTTCGCGCTCGACGAGGTCGTGTTCGTCCCCACCGGGCAGCCCTACCGCAAGGGCGGCGAGGTCAGCGGCGCGGAGGACCGCTACCTCATGACGGTGGTGGCCACCGCGTCGAACCCGCGGTTCACCGTGAGTCGCGTCGACGTCGACCGCGAGGGGCCGACCTACACCGTCGACACGCTGCAGGACCTGGCGAGGAAGTTCCCCGACGACGAGCTCTTCTTCATCACCGGCGCCGACGCCCTCGAGCAGATCCTGTCGTGGCACCGCGCCGACGAGATGTTCCGGCTGGCGCACTTCGTCGGCGTCACGCGGCCCGGCTTCGCGCTCGACGGCGACCACCTGCCGCGCGGCGCGGTGAGCCTGCTCGAGGTGCCGGCCATGGCCATCTCGTCCACGGCCTGCCGCGAGCGCGTCGCGGCCGGGGAGCCGGTCTGGTACCTGGTGCCCGACGGCGTCGTGCAGTACATCGCCAAGCGCGGCCTCTACCGGCGGCGCGACGAGGGCTCCACGCTCGGGCCGACGGAGCACGTCGCGTCGGAGTAGTCCCCTCCGGCTCGGCCGACCGAGCGAGGGCACCGCGGTGCACCCGCCGACGGCGGTCAATCCCCGAAGGCCAGCACCGACGCCGTGAACGCGTGCAGGTGGTTGCGCGCGGCCACGGGCCCGATCTCGCCGGCGGCGAAGAAGCCGGCGACGCCCTGCGGCTCGAGACCCCGGCGCAGGGCGAGCACGTCGTGGTCGGCGTCGGGGAACATCGCCCGCCCGCGCCCGTTGCAGGAGAACAGCAGCGCGCCGGCGATGTCGCCCTCCCCGCGGAAGCGCTTGACCATCCACTCGAGGTCGGCGTCCGCGCTGGACGCGTCGCGCACCTGGAACCGCACCGTGCGCCCGACCTCGACGACGTCGCCCACGGTGATCGTGCCCGCTTCGGGGTCGGCGCCGACGACGCCGCGGATGAGGAAGTCGCCCTGGCGGTGGTCGTCGGCGTACTCGTCCATGGCGATGCCGAGGTGCAGCCCCTGCGCGACCATCTGCTGCTCGTTCTCGTCGAGGTCGCGGATGATCTGCTCGAGCTTCTGGTACGCCGGCGTCCCGGCGAGCCCCTGCAGGTGCGGCCCCTCGGCGGCGGTCACGGTCATCGTCGGGCCGACGGGGCGGCAGCCCTGGCTGACCAGGGTGCGCACCCGCACCTCCCCGCCGATGGTCACGCCGACGACCCCGCGCTCGTGCACGACGCCGTCGAGGAACAGCCGCGCCGCCCCGGCCCCGCCGGGTCCGGACGCGAGACCGCCGACCAGGGGCAGGCCGCCCAGCGCCTTCCCGGACTGCTCGACGAAGCCCTGGATGGGGAACGTGTAGGGGTCGGCGAGGAGCACGGCGACCGCGTCGTCGTCGGCGCGCCGCGGCATGCCGCCGACGACCATGCCGGTCTCGGTGCGGCTCGCGTCCAGCCGGAACGGGGTCAGCGTCGCGCCCGGCAGCGCGGCGGCCCACACCGCGACGGCGGGGCGGGCCTCGACGCCGCGCCCGTCGCCGATCACGCCGCCGGCGCTGCAGCCGATCGCCACCCGCGCGCCCGCCACCTCCATCGCCCGCGCGCCCGCCCGTCCGACCTCGTCGGGGTCGGGGTGGCTGACGAACACGGCGAGCAGGTCGGGCCGCCGGCCCCCGAGCGGGGCCGTGGCCTGCGCGACGGCGTTCTCGGCGGCCGCCTGCAGGTCGGCTCCCTGGGCCAGCCCGTCCCCGAAGTCCGGCATCCGGCCAGTATGGCGCCCGGACCCACGGTCGCGAGCGCGGAGCCGCGGATGACGGTCGAGTAGGATCGACTCGATCCCTGTCGCCGACCCTCGAAGGGTTTCGTGGCCGTCACCGACCGCGCGCGCCGTCTGGCCGAGACCGCCGCGCTCGCCGCCGCCGACAAGCTCGCCCGCGACGTCGTCGCGATCGACGTGTCCGAGCGGCTCCCGCTCACCGATTGCTTCGTCATCGCCTCGGCGCCCAACGAGCGCCAGGTGCAGGCCATCGTCGACAGCGTCGAGGAGAAGCTGCGCGAGCTCGACGCCAAGCCCGTCCGCCGCGAGGGCACGCAGGAGGCCCGCTGGGTGCTGCTCGACTTCGCCGACATCGTCGTGCACGTCCTGCACACCGAGGAGCGCGAGTACTACGGCCTCGAGCGGTTGTGGAAGGACTGCCCGGCGGTGCCGCTGCCCGACGAGGTGTACGGGCCGCGCGCGGATCGCGACCAGACCGTCGCCGGCGAGTGAGCCTCCACCGCCTCGTCCTGGCGCGCCACGGACGCACGACGTGGAACGCCGAGAGCCGGATGCAGGGGCGTCTCGACCCCGACCTCGACGAGACCGGCCGCGCCCAGGCCCTCGCGGCCGCGCCGGTGCTCGCGGCCTACGAGCCGGCGCTGCTCGTCGCGTCCGACCAGGTCCGGGCGTGGCGCACGGCGGAGGCCGTGGCCAAGGAGGCCGCGCTCGTCCCGCGCCCCGAGCCGCGGCTGCGCGAGACGTCGGTGGGGGAGTGGGAGGGCCTCACCGGCAGCGAGGTCGAGGACGGCTGGCCCGGTGAGCTGGAGTCGTGGCGCACCGACCCGACGTGGGCGCCGCCGGGCGGGGAGTCACGCGTCGACGTCGCCCGCCGCGCGGGCCCCGTCCTCGAGGAGCTGGCCGACGAGCTGGCCGGCACCGACGACCGCCAGACGGCGATGGTCGTCGCGCACGGCGGCACGATCATCGCGCTCACCGCGTCCACGTTGGGCTGGCCGACCGACGCGTGGCCGTCGCTGCAGCCGCTGGGCAACTGCGGGTGGGCGGTCCTCGAGCACCGCGTCGACCGCTGGCGGCTGCGCGCCTGGGGCCTCGGGGCGTGAGCTCCGGCCCCGTCCTCGTCGTCATCGCCGACTCGCTGGCCTTCCACGGGCCCGATCGTGCCGAGCCCGCCGACGAGCCGCGGCTGTGGCCGCACGTGGCGGCGCGGGCGGTCGGGGGACGGGCGGAGCTGCACGCGGGCCTGGGCTGGACGGCGCGGCACGCGTGGCGGGCGATGGTCGGCGACCCGCGGATCTGGGCCTCGCTGCGCCACGCGGACGCCGTGGTGCTCGGGGTCGGCGGCATGGACACGTTGCCGTCGCCGGTGCCGACGGCGGTGCGCGAGCTGATCCCGGCGGTGCGGCCGCCGCGTCTGCGCCGAGCGGTCCGGGACGCCCACCGGTGGCTGACGCCGCGGGTGGCCCGGACGCT
>Ga0196958_10000541_pt1 | contig 12351 bp, 10 predicted proteins | sample S1v_10metaG_FD_148654 | JGI IMG/M metagenome (GOLD analysis project Ga0196958, IMG submission 148654) | Soil microbial communities from Anza Borrego desert, Southern California, United States - S1+v_10 | ecosystem: Environmental > Terrestrial > Soil > Desert | place: USA: California | collected...
GACGGCGACATCGACGACGTCGTCGCCCGGGTCGCCGGCCGCAACATCCCGTACATCATCGAGCAGTTCCTGCGCGGCCGTGAGCTCACCGTCGGCGTGGTCGATCAGGGCGGCGCGCCGTTCGCGCTTCCGGTGATCGAGATCGAGGTCGAGCCCGGCCACAACTTCGATTACGCCGGCAAATACCTCGGCAAAGGCACGCGCGAAGTCTGCCCGGCGAACCTCCCCACCGACCTCGCCGGCGAAGCGCAGCGCGCCGCCGTCGCCGCGCACATGGCCCTCGGATGCGAAGGCTACTCGCGCACCGACCTCGTCGCGGCCGAAGACGGCGTCTACTTTCTCGAGACGAACACCCTCCCCGGCCTCACCACGAGCTCGCTCGTGCCGCAGGAGCTGCGCGAAGCGCGCATCGACTTCAAAGCGTTCCTCGAAGGCCAGCTCGAGCTCGCCGTCGCACGCGCCGGGCGCGTCGCGGCGTAAACTGTCCGCACTGTGGACACGATGAACATCCTCCTGGCCGCCCTTCTCGGCCTCGGGCTCTCCGCGTCGACGGGGCTGAACACGTTTCTGCCGCTGCTGCTCTTCGCGGGGGCCGCGCGCTTCAACCTCGGCGGCATCGAGCTCGGCCAGCGCTTCGAGTGGCTCACCTCCGACGTCGCCATGACCGTGCTCGTCATCGCGGCGATCCTGGAGATCCTCGGCGACAAGATCCCCGCCGTCGATCACTTCCTCGACTCCGTCGGCACGTTCATCCGCCCCGTCGCGGCGAGCCTCGCCGCGGCAGCCGCACTGACCGGCGTCAACGTCGATCCGACGATTGCCGCGATCGGCGGCATCATCATCGGCACGCCGACCTCGCTCGGATTTCACACGCTGAAAGCCGCGACGCGCGTGGGCTCGTCCGCGGTGACGTTCGGCTGCGCGAACCCGGTCCTCTCCGCCATCGAAGACCTGATCTCGATTGGCGTCTCGATTCTCGCGATCTTCGCGCCGCTCGTCGTGCCGGTGGTGCTCGCGCTGCTGGTGTTCGTGCTGTGGAACGTCGTGAAACGCCTGCGGACTACGACCCCGCCCGCCGCGGCTGGTTGAGCACCGTGATCCGCTCTTCGACCTTCGGATCGATCGAGCGTCCCTTGAGCTGCTCGATGATGACGTCGCGCAGCGGAGCGGCGTACGTGACCTGAATGCGGTCCGCGGGCACGTCCTTCATGACGAGGTCCGCCCCGTCGCCCCCCATGGCGATGAAGTCCGGCATCATCACCGTGTAGAGCTTGTCCGGAATGATCGGCGAGCCGTCCGCCAGCGTCGCACCCTGGAAGCGCTCGAGACCTTTTTTCGACGCGTCGATCGTGTAGCGCACGCCGCTCACCTGCATGATGCCGCGGATGCCGGTCGACGTCGCGCGCAGCAGTTCCACGAGTTGCGCGCCGCTCAGGATGACCATGGTCGGATAGTTGTCGAACGGACTGACGGCGAAGATGTGGCCGTACGTCAGCTCGCCTTCGGGCAGCTCCGCGCGGATGCCGCCCGAGTTCATGAGCGCGACGTCCGCGCCCGAATAGCGGCGCAGCGCGTCCGCGAGCAGATTGCCCAGTGGCGACTCGCTCAGATACGCACGTGAAAAGGAGGCCGAGGCGGTGATGCCGACTTTCTCCTCGCGCTTCGCGGCCACGCGGCGCAGGAACGGCTCGACCGCCAGCGCGACGCGCGTATCCGGCTCCATCGTCTGCTCCGAGTACACGCGCGGCACGAGCTGCGCGCCCTTCGGCGCCGTGCGCGGGTCGCACCGATCCGTCCCCTCATAGACGAACGTGCAGATCATCGTGTGCGGACGGATGTCGCTCTTGATCACGCGATCGTTCGCGACGTCCACCCAGAGATCGATCGTCGAAAACTCGCGGCTCATGTCGAGCCCCTGCGCCGCGGGAACGCCGTTCACGTAATGGCGCATGTTCGCGTGCGTGTGTCCGGCGAAGAAGGCGTCGATCGTGCCCGCGGGGAGTTTCTCGAGCAGCGCCATCGCTTCCGCGTTGCGGTCGCAGCTCTCGAGCGAATGCGGCTCCGTGTTCTTCGTACAGCGGCCGCCCATGTGCGCGATGACGATCACCGCGTCCGCTCCCTGTTCGCGCAGCTCGCGCGCACTTTCCACGGTCGCGGCCACGGGATCGGTGAACAGCAGCGACTCGACGTTCATCGACATCGTCACGTTCGGCGTGTCGGGCGTCGAGAGACCGACGATGCCGATCCGCGCCCGGCCCGCGCGCACCATCGTGTAGCGCTTCGCCCACGACGGCGTGCGGCCCGTGGCCTTCTCGACCATGTTCGCGGAGAGCAGCGGAAACATCGCGATCTCCGCGTTGCGTTTGAGCGCGCCCAGGGGATCTTCGTTGGGTTTGCGGGCAATGACTTCGGGGCCGACCGGGCCGAAATCGAATTCGTGATTGCCGATGGCGGCGGCGGCGTAGCCGATCGCGTTGTAGCCGCGGACGACCGCCTCCCCTTCGAAGAGATTCGATTCGAGCGTGCCCTGGAACATGTCGCCGGAATCGACGAGCAGCACGCGTCCGGGACTGTCCTCGCGCAGCGCTTCGATGTAGGCGGCGAGCGCGGGAAGCCCTCCCCACACTACGCCCTGCCCCCCGCCGGGAGGCGTCTCCACGTGCCCGTTGAACCAGCCGTGCACGTCCGTCGTGCCGACGATCACGACGTGCACCGGCTCGGCCGGCGGCCGCGAGAGCGATTGGCAGCCTGCGGCCAGCAGGAAGAGAACCAGGGGGAAGAACCGTTTCATCGCCGGGGGATTGTACAGGCGGCGCGTCGTGCCGCCGTGCTGGTGACTGGTTGCTTGTGCGGTACCGCCCCGGTCACACTGCCCCAGCAACAAACAACGATGAAGCGCATGTCTTCCCACATCCTCGCGACTACGATCGCGCTGTTCCACCTCTTTTTCATCCTCTTCGTCCTCTTCGGCGGGTTTCTCGTGCTGAAGTGGCCGCGGGTGATGTGGCTGCACGTTCCGGCAGCGGTGTGGGGCGTGCTGATCGAGTTCGCGGGGTGGTGGTGTCCCCTCACGAAGTGGGAAAACTATTTTCTGCAGCAGGCTGGACGCGCGGGTTATTCGGGCGGGTTCGTCGGCCACTACATCATGCCCGTCATTTACCCTGCCGGTCTGACGCGCGGACTCGAAATTGCCATCGGGCTCTTCGTCCTCGTGCTGAATCTCGGCATTTATGTGAGAGTGTTTCGATAGATGTTCACTGGAGCGATACCGCAGCACCCGGTCGCCACGACCGACAAAACGTTTTCCGCCCTCGGACTTTCCTCCGAGATCACCACCACCATCGAGAAGATCGGGTTCGTCCATCCGACGCCGATTCAGGCCGCGGTCATCCCGATCTCGCTGACCGGCAAGGACGTCATCGGCCTCGCGCAGACGGGCTCCGGCAAGACCGCGGCATTCGTGCTGCCGCTCGCCGAGCGCCTCGTGCACGGCCGCGGCGTACGCGGCCTGATCCTCGCGCCGACGCGTGAGATCGCGCTGCAGACGAAGGCGTTCCTCGACCTGTTCGGCAAGCATCACGAGCTGCACACCGCCTGTCTCATCGGCGGCGTGAAGATGAAGCCGCAGCTCGACGCGCTCAAGCAGCAGCCGGACATCGTCGTGGCCACGCCGGGCCGCCTGCTCGATCACGTGCAGCGGCGCAGCCTGAAGCTCGACGACATCGAGATGCTCGTCCTCGACGAGGCCGATCACATGCTCGACCTCGGCTTCCTCCCGCAGATCCGCGACATCCTGCGGCGCCTCCCGCGCGAGCGGCAGACGCTGATGTTCTCCGCGACCATGCCGGACTCGATCGAGATGATCGCGCGCGATTTCATGCGCACGCCGGACCGCATCGACATCATGCCCGTCGGCAGCGCGGCGGAAGGCATTACGCACCGGCTCTATGTCGTGAAGGAAGCGGACAAACGGAACTGCCTCCTCGCGCTTCTCGATCAGGAGCTCGGCTCGACGCTCGTCTTCACGCGCCGCAAGATCGACGCGGAGTGGCTGTACTCCGTCCTCGATCGCAAGGGCCATCCGGTCGCGCGCATCCACGCCGACCAGTCGCAGAATAAGCGCGTCTCCGCGCTGGACACGTTCCGCAAAGGACAGCACCGCATCCTCGTCGCCACCGACATCGCCGGCCGCGGCATCGACATCCCGAACATCGAGCACGTCATCAACTTCGACATCCCCGAGAACGTCGACGATTACGTGCACCGCGCCGGACGCACGGCGCGCGGCTCGGCCCTCGGCATCGTGGCCACCATCGCCACCTGGCAGGACCTCCCCATGGTCCGCAAGATCGAGGAAGTCCTCGGCGAAAAGATCGCCCGCTGCACCGTGCCCGGTGTCGAAGCGTGGGAGGAGTCGGAGAAACCGGCCAAGCCGCGCGAGCGGCGGAGGGTCTGAGCCAGGAAGTTCATCCCGCGCGCAGACGCGGGATCTCTCGGTGCACGTACGCGAATCGTGCAACGGCGCGAGCAGCGTCCGTGCACGCAAAGATCCCGCGTCTACGCGCGGGATGAACTACGAATCATCCCGAAACAACAACAACGCCGCCGATGCCGCGGCGAGCATGTCGCGATTCGCGGTCACGGTCGGCTCGATCCACACGCGTCCGCGGTTGATCGTCTCGACCGCGGCGACCCGGTAGTTGTCGCTGACGATCTCGTAGCCGAACGGTTCACTCGACGCGATGGCCGCACCTTCGGGACGGTGGATCGAGCGCACTTCCAGCGCCGGTCCGCCGAGCTCGCGCAGCTCGCCGACGAGCGCCGGCTCCGCGCCGCCGCTGCGTGAGAGCGCGAGCACCGAGCGCGTGCCGGTCGAACGCTCGAAACCGCAGACGAGCAGCGGCGCGTTGCCGAGGTTCGGATCGACGAACACACCCGCGCGGCCGATGACGACCTCGCGCGTGTGGCATTCCGCGCTCACGCCGTTGAGCGTGAAGCGGTACGCCTGATCGGTCTTCCCCACCTGCACGATGCCGAGGTCGGCGAGGAAGGAGCGGGTGGTGCCTTCGTTCACCGATTGCGTGGCGAACTCACCAAACGAAAGCGGCGCGTTCCAGCGCCGCGGATTCGCGCCGGTGACGTTATACGCCCCATCGGGCAGGTCGAGCCGGGCCGTCGTGCACGCGGAGAGGGCAAGAAAGAGAATGATCGTGAGACGTTTCATCGGCGCGCATTTTATGGCGGTTCACAACGTGAACCCGGTGTTCCCGATCTTCTCCTCCGGCTCCACGGGTGTCCCCCGTTCCCGGCTCTTCGCGATGAGCGCCTCGTGCTCCGCCGGCACCGGCGTCTCCTTCGCCAGTTGCGCTTTTGCGCTGGCGACGTACACCTTGCGCCCCTTCTCCGCGTACAGCTCCTCGATCGCCGCGGCGTCGGCGTCGATGACGACGTAGTCCTGCACGCGCGTCGACCAGATCGCGAATTTCCCGTTGGCCTGCTTCTCGATGCGCCACGCCATCAGCGGCGATAGCGTACGCCGATTCGCCACGCGCGCGGCTGGCCGAGCGTAACCACCGGTGTCGCACTCGCCTCGACGTCTTCATCGAACACGTTCTCGATGGCGGCAGTGACGTCGAACGCGGGCGAGATGGGATGCGACGCGAACACGTCTGCCGTGAACGCGGGATCGAGCACGAACTGATTGAGATCGTCGTCGAACTGCATCGACGTCCAGCGCAGTTGCGTCCCGACGTTGCGCCACGAGAACTGCGCGGTGGCTTGATTGCGCGGCACCTGCGGCACGCGCCGTCCGCCGATCACCCGTGCGTCGACGAACAGCCATGACGCCGACGCGCGCCAGTCGCGGCGCTGCCATTCGGCGTCCACCTCCGCGCCGCGCGAGCGCGTCTCGCCGAGGTTCCGGCGCTGCCTCGTGATGAGCGCAGGCGTCTGCGCGATGGTGACGTTCGCGATCGTGTCGTCGACGTGCATCGAGAACAGCGTCACGCGCACGTTGCGAAAGCGTGCCCCGAGCTCGTAGCCGGTGAGCGTCTCCGAGCGCAGGTCCGCGTTCGGCAGCGTGTTCACGTTCCCGACGCGGAAGCCGCGGTGCAGCTCGTTGAGCGTCGGCGCGCGGAACGACGAATACGCGGACGCGGAGAGCGTGACCGCGTCGTGCGCGCGGTACAGCACCGAAAGGCGCGGACTCACCTCGGTGTCGCGCCAGCGATCGGCGCGCACTCCCGCGGTGACGCTCAGTCGCGAATTGACCGCAAAGATATCCTCGAGAAACGCGCTGATCGTGCGCTGCGAGCCACCGGTCGAGACGAACGCCGCACCGCGCTCTTCGTCGCTGCGGCCGCGCGCGTAACGCCAGTCCGTCCCGGCGACGAGCACGTGCCGATTGCCGAGCGCGTGCGTCCACTGCGCGCTCGCACCCGCACCGCGCGACGGCACGCGCTGCACTACCGTCAACCGCTCCGAGTTGCGATCGTCGGCCACGGCGGTGAAGGTCTGGTAGTAATCCTGGTCACTGCCGAAGGCGCGCAGCGCCAGCCCGCCGAAATCCGCACCGAGGGCGAGATGACGGATGGTCGTGTCGTTGACCTGCAGCGGCGTCCCGTTCTGCCGCGACTCCGTGTAATGCGAGGCGCGCGCGAACCAGCGCTCGCGCCGCAGCGCGGCGTCGATCGACGCGTGCTCCGAATCGGCGTCGACGTCCACGGCACCACGCTCGCCCGGACGCACCAGCACATAGCCGCCCGTGCGGAACAGGTCCGCGGACACCGTTCCGTACGTCCCCCCCCAGAACAGCGACGCCGCGCCCGTTTCCTGCGACCCCGCGGAAACATCGGCGGTCACGCCCGCGGACTTGCGTCGGATGAACTGAATGACCCCGCCCATCGCTGACGAGCCGTACAGATCGGACGCGCCGCCGCGCAGCACCTCCACGCGCTCGAGCGCGACGCGCGGCACGCGTCCCCAGTACACCCAGCCGCCGAACGGATCGTTGAGCGGCACGCCGTCGTCGAGCACGAGCGCGCGTGAGGCGCCGCTCGCGCCGACGCCGCGCAATGACACGCCCTGCGACGTCGGATTCGCGACGCGGCTCCCGGTGCGGCGAAAGAGCGTGAAGCCCGCGACCTGCCGCAGCGCGTCGTCGAGCGTCGGCGCCGCGCTGTTCTCGAGGGTCTCGCGCGAGAGCACGACGACCGACGCGGGCGTGTCGGCGACGCGCGTTTCGGTGCGCGTCGCCGTGACGGTGATGGTTTCGGTGACCTGAGCGAGGACGAGGGCGGCGAGGATCACGGCAACGCGAACACTACAAGCGACGTGCCGCGTGGCGCACCCAGCATTTCAGGCGCGAAACCCTCCACCCAGCCGCCCCATCCCGTCGGCACCGCGATGTACTGCTTCCCGCCGACGCTGTACGACACCGGATTGCTGTGAATCCCGTTGCCGGTCTGGTACTGCCACAGCAGCTCGCCGGTGCGCGCGTCGTACGCGTTGAAATGTCCCGACGGCTCCCCGGTGAACACGAGATCGCCGCCGGTGGCCAGCACCGACGCCACCATCGGATGCTTTCCTTTCCACGACCATACCTGCCGCCCCGTCGCCGGATCGATGGCCTTGACCTGTCCCGATTGCTCGTGCTGCCGCACATCGGCCTCGCCGGCGAGATAGAACATCCCCTCGCGGAACTGCTGCGGCACGAGACGGAACGTCGCGCACGCGTCGATGGTCGGCGCGTACAGCAATCCCGTGCGCGGACTGTACGCCGCGTGCGGCCATTCCTTCGCGCCCGCCGGTCCGGGGCAGATCGTCACGCCTTCGCGCGTCGGCTTGATGCGCGTCGTCACGCGGCCGCTCGCGTCGATGTCGCCCCACGTCACCTGCTCGCCGAAGCGCGTCACGCGCACGAGCTGCCCGTTCGTGCGATCGAGGATGAAGAGGTAGCCGTTCCGATCGAAATGCGCGAGCAGACGCCGCCCGTCCTGCTCGAAGAGGATGTTCTCGTTGACGCCGTCGTAGTCCCACACGTCGGCCGGCGTGAACTGGTAGTGCCAGCGGATCGTGCCGTCGTCGGGATCGATGGCCAGCACCGAATCGGTGTAGAGGTTCGTGCCCGGCCGCGGCGTGTCGTCGAAGAGCGGACCGGGATTGCCCGTGCCCCAGAAGACGAGGTCGAGCTCGGGATCGTACGTGCCGGTGATCCACGTCGTGCCGCCGCCGCGCTCCCACGAGTCCCCGCTCCACGTCTCGCTGCCGGGCTCGCCCGGGGCGGGGATCGTGTAGCGCCGCCACACGCGATTGCCCGTGGCCATGTCGAACGCATCGAGATGCCCGCGCACGCCGTATTCGCCCCCCGAGGCGCCGGCGATGACGAGATTCTTCACGACGAGAGGCGCGGCCGTCGCGCTCTCACCCGCGCGCACGTCGGCGAATCCGGTCTGCCACGCGACCTTGCCGTTCGTCGCGTCGAGCGCGACGAGATGTCCGTTCTGGGTCGCGAAGAACACGCGTCCGTTCGCGACGGCCACGCCGCGGTTCACATTGCCGCAGCACATCGGCGTGTCGAGCGGAATCGCATGCTGGTACTGCCACAGCAGATCGCCGTTCGCGGCGTCGAGCGCCCACACGTACCCGTCCCATCCGGAGACGTACATCACGCCGTCGACGACGATCGGCGCCGCCTCGAACGAGTACGTCGCCGGATTCGGGATCACGCCGATCGGACCGAACTCGAACTGCCACGCCGGCCGCAGCCGCGTGATGTTCTCGCGCGTGATCTGGTCGAGCGCGCTGTAGCGCTGCCCGTCGTACGCGCCGTAATACGTGAGCCAGTCCTGCGGCTCCGCGCGCGCGTTCTGGATTCGCTGCGCGGTCACGTTCTGCGCGACCGCGGGCGCGGTGCCGCGCATGTGCGCGTTGAGCTCGCGCATCGACTGGCTTTTCTCCGTGACCGGAAGATCGGGATACGTCCTGCACGCGGCCAGCGCGAGAAGCACGATCAGCTTTTTCATGGCTACTCCGTCCTCTTCGGGTCGATCGCTTCGACGCGTTTCGGGCGCGGCTGCTTCGGCCGGTCGAGCTTCGCCGTCGCCGGAGCGTCGCCGCTGACGATGATCAGGCCGAGCATCCCGCGTCCCGCGTGGTTGGCCACGGGGCAGCCGAAAAAGTAGTAGCCCGGGCCGTCGAGGCGCATGCGCGCGGTGCCGCGTTTGTGCGCCGGGAGCATCAGCAGCTCGCGGCTGCCGTTGTTGGGCAGCAGGGCCGCGTGATACGAGAACGGGTCGTGGTTCGAGAAGTCGAGCTCGAGCTCGCCGCCGCGCTCCATCACGATGATGGCGGGCTCCCAGATGTACTGCCCCGCCGGGACGCGGATGCGCGCGCGGTACACGCCGTCGCCGTCACGCTGCGCGTGGCCGAGGCCGCCATGGGCGAAGAGACGGGCCACGAGCTCCTCGTTCGGCTGATCCACTTCCGGCAGTTCGTTCACCAGCCGCACGACGCGGGGGTTGAGCTGCTTGAGGACGGAAGGCCGCAGCAGCCGCACGTACTCGCACGACGTGAGCAGTGTTGCGGCGCACGCAAGGAACGCGAGTGAGAGTTTACGCATGACTACGAGCCGCGTGCAGAACGAGTGCCCGTAGAATCACGGACGGTGACTTCCGACTTTGCGCCCGCGTGGTTTCTCCCCGGACCGCACCTGCAGACGATCTGGGGACGCATCGTGCGTCCGCGGCGCCTGGTGCAGTTCCGCCGCGAGTCGCTGACCACGCCCGACGGCGACGAGTTGCTCCTCGATCACGTCGACGCGGCCCTCGATCCGCCCGTGCACTTTCTGCTGCTGCACGGCCTCGAAGGGAGCTCGTACTCGGTCTACATGCAGGGCATCCTCTCGGTCATCGCGCGGCACGGCTACTCCGCGACGGCGATGAACTTCCGCTCCTGCGCGCGCGATCCGCACGACATGACACGCATGATCCCGAATCGCCGGCCGCGCTTCTACCACTCCGGCGAGACGGGCGACGTCGACTTTGTGATCCGCACGCTCGCCGGACGCATGCCGCAGAAGAAGCTCGTCGCCTTCGGCGCTTCCCTCGGCGGAAACATGCTTCTCAAATGGTTGGGAGAGCATCCAAACCAGACGCTGGTGTCCGCGGCGGCGACGCTCTCGGTGCCGTACGATCTCGGCGCCGGCTCGCGGCATCTCGAGACGTCGGCGGTGGGACGTTTCTACGTCGGCGGATTTCTGGCGACGCTGCGGAAGAAGATCTCGAGGGCGGACATCGCGCCGCTCATCGACGTCGAGCGTGCCGTGCGCGCGCGGACGTTCTGGCAGTTCGACGACTACGGCACCGGGCCGCTGCACGGATTCAGGGACGCCGAGGATTACTACGCGCGCTCTTCGTCGATCCACTTCGTCGGGAAGATCACCACACCCACGCTGGCGCTGAATGCCGAGGATGATCCGTTTCTGCCTCCGGCGGTTCTGCCGAAGGTGAAGGCGGCGGCATCCCCGTTCGTCGATTTCCGGACCACGGCCGCGGGTGGTCACGTCGGGTTCATCGGCGGCGCGGCGCCGTGGCGTTGTGAGTACTGGGCCGAGGAGCTGGTGGTGCACTGGGTGCTGCAGAAGGCGGAGGGGCGTTGACGCGGGCGCGCCGCGAAACCCTCCTCGCCGCCGCATTCGCACTCTGGGGCCTCGCCCTCGGCATCGCCATGATCGCGGTGTGGGACCGCCCGGCGCCCGCGGATCAATTGCCCGGCGCGGCGAAGGCGCTGGGGTTCGATGCACACGGACCGTTCCGCTGGATCGCGGGCCTCATGCTGCTGCCGATCCTGGTGCCGCTGCTCCTCCGTCCTCTCACGCGTCGCCTCGCGGCTTCGCGCTCGTTCCCCATCGCGTTCGTCGCTCCGCTCGTCACGCTCTGGCTCTGCACCGTGCGGCGGGACGTGTTCTGGACGCTCGTGCCGTGCGCGCTCGTGGTCGCGCTCTGCGCTCTGCTGCGCGATCGCGATCTGCGCTGGACGCGGCGCGACGTCGTGCTCCTGCCGGTGTTTCTGATGTGCGCCGTGGCCATCAAAGACATCTCGCACGGGCTGTCCGCGGAGGCCGGGATCTACCTAGCGGCGCTGCTGGTTTTCTTCGTGCGCGTCGCGATCACGTTCATCCCTTCGCCGCTCCCGCCCGCACTCGCATTTCTGATCGCGCCTCTCGGCATCCTCCTGCAAACCGGCTTTTTCGCACGCGACCAGCGCTACCTCGGCTGGCATGCTCTGGCATTCGCGACACTCACTCCGTTCGTGCTGCGCTTCCTGCTGCGCGATGCACGCCGCGCGACGGCGATTCTCGTCTTCGTCATCTACCCGCTATCGCTGTACAGCTACGCCAACGCCCTCAGCCTCTCCACCGCCGAAGGGAAGCCGCGCATCAACTTCTTCGAGGACGGCCATCCGCTGCTTCCCGCCTCGGAGATGCTGCGCGGCGAGCGGCCGTATCGCGATTTTCTTCCCGCGCACGGGTTGATCGAAGACGGCCTGTTCGACGTCGCGGCGATGAAGTTTTCCGGCGTGAACCTCGGCGCGAGAACGAAGGCGCGCGCCGTGATCGGCAACCTCGTCATCGTCGCTTTGTACTTTGTCGGACTGGCCGCGACGGGTTCCGCCGAGGGCGCGCTCCTTGCGGCCTTCCTCGCGTTCTTCACCGGCGTCTTCCGCGGCACGATTCGCTTCCTCCCCGCCATCGCCGCGCTCGCGTGCATCGCCGCCGGCGTGCGATTGCGACGGCCGCGCATGTTCCTCTACGCGGGTGTGCTGACCGTGCTCGCCGGTCTCACCAGTCTCGACTTCGGCGCATACACCTTCGTCACTCTGCTCGTGGCGGTGATTCGTAATCGACGCGCACTCGCGCCCTCCTTCACCGGTCTCGCTCTCGGCTCTGTCCCTCTGCTCCTCACCCTGCTCGCGTTCGGCATCCTCGACGACTTCGTGCGCGGCACGTTCGTCGAGACGCTGTCCGCCAGCCCCGCGTACACCCTCAACTTCTTCACCCCGCCCGACGCCATCCGCAAGCTCAACGCGTTTCCGGATGCGCTCGCCGCGCTGCTCGATCGCGACGCGTTCCTCTATCTGTTCTGGTGCTGCACCGCGATCTTCGTCGGTGTGACCGTCACGCGCCGCGCCTCGCGCCGTCTCGAGCCGCTTGTCCTCCTCGGCGTCTTCATCGTCGTCACGGCGATCTCCTACGCCGAACGCCACCACCTCTACTTCGGCATGCTCGCGTGCGTGCTGCTCGTGTCCGTCGCGCGGCATCCGCTCGCCATCGCCGCGCTGATCGTTCTCGCA
>Ga0196958_10000542_pt1 | contig 12345 bp, 12 predicted proteins | sample S1v_10metaG_FD_148654 | JGI IMG/M metagenome (GOLD analysis project Ga0196958, IMG submission 148654) | Soil microbial communities from Anza Borrego desert, Southern California, United States - S1+v_10 | ecosystem: Environmental > Terrestrial > Soil > Desert | place: USA: California | collected...
TTTCCGAAGGCATTCGGCAGCGAGTGCGTGCCGCCGGGCGGCTCGTCGATCATGGCCGAGATCACCGCCAACGCCGGCGACGGCGTCTGGGAGATGGACGACGGCCAGCTCATCGAGCACGTCATCGACAAGATCGAAGAGATCGGCTTCGTCGATCGCGCCTCGATCGTCTACAGGAAAGCGGCGCGTTTCACGTACGGCTATCCGGTGTACGACCTCGAGTACCGGAAGAACGTGACGGCGATGCGCGCGAACGTCGCGGCCACCGGCCTGCGCCTCCTCGGACGATTCGCGCAGTTCGACTACATCAATTCCGATGTGTGCGTCGAGCGCGCGCTGGAGATGGCGAAAGAACTGCGCAATGGATGAGAAGGCGTCCTATCAATACTTCGAGGACGTGAATCTGGGGCTTCTGCGTCTGTGGAACAAACGCAGGGGGCTGCGCGTGCTCGACGCGGGCTGCGGTTTCGCCACGACGAGCGCGCAGATCCAGAAGCTCGGCAACGAGGTCACCGGCATCGAGGACAGCGCGGTCGCGTGCGCAGTGGCCGCGCAGCGCTTGTCGCGCGTCGTGAACGCGAATCTCCTCGACGCCGATCTCGGCGATGAACGTTTCGACGTGCTCATCTTCGCGGACGTGCTCGAACATCTCCCGTGGCCCGTCGGCGTCCTGCGCCGTTATCTGCAGTGGCTGAAGCCCGACGGGAGCGTGATCATCTCGCTGCCGAACGTCGGACTCTGGTCCGTGCGCTTCGCCCATCTCCTCGGCAGGTGGGAGTACCAGGAAACGGGCGTGCTCGATCGCACCCATCTGCGCTTCTTCACGCGCAAAACGGCGCGGTGGATGATGGATCAGGCGGAGCTCGACGAGATCGGCGTGACCTACAACCCCGGCCTCGTGCGCCCCCTCGTCCCGCTCATGAAAAAATCGGTGGTCTCCAGCGATCCCCAGGCTCTTCTCAACTCCCGTCCTTACCGGCTCTACGTCAAAACCGCCTACCCGGTCGAGCGCGCCATCGCCTCGCTCTGGCCCGGTATGCTCGCGTTCCAGATGATCTTCGAAGCGAAACGACACTCATGAAACTCACCGTCTCCATGATCACGATGAATGAGGAGAAGGCGGTGGCGAAAGTCATTCAGGACATTCGCCGCGTCGCTCCGGATGCCGAGGTGCTGCTCGTCGATTCGAGCAAAGATCGCACGGCGGAGATCGCGCAGGAGCTCGGCGCGCGCGTCATCAAACAGTTCCCGCCGCAGGGCTACGGTCCGGCGATGGACCGCGCCGTTCGAGAAGCGTCCGGCGACGTCGTCATCACGCTCGACTGCGACGACACGTATCCCGTCGAAGTCATCCCCGAGATGGTGCGGCTCGTCGAACAAGAAGGCTTCGACCTCGTCAACACGACGCGCACATGGCGTCGGCCGCAGGCGATGCCGTTCGCGAATTTTCTGGCAAACCGCCTGTTCGCGCTCGGCGCGCGCGTGCTGCACGGCCTCAAAACGACGGACGTGCACAGCGGCATGCGCGCGTATCGCAAGACCATGATCGACAAAGTGCAGTGGGTGGCGAAAGGCCCCGCATTGCCGGTCGACATGTACGTGGTTCCGCATCGCATGGGCTTCCGCATCAAGGAGATTCCCATCGATTACCGCGAGCGCATCGGGGAGACGACGCTGCATCGCTGGTCGTCGACGGTGTGGACGTTCAAGCGGCTGTGGAACGCGCGGAAGGTGAAGTGACGCGCGTCGCCGTGCTCTGCGGCGGCTTCGGCACGCGCCTCGGCGCGCTCACCCGCGATGTCCCGAAGCCGATGATCGAAGTCGGCGGACGGCCGTATCTCGAACACGTGCTCGACTCGTTTGCGCGGCGCAGCCTCAAGGAGTTCGTCCTCCTCACCGGCTACAAAGCCGAAGTGATCGAAGAGCACTTCGGCGACGGCTCGCGCTTCGGCTGGCGAGTCGCGTACAGCCGCGAGACCGAGCCGCTCGGCACCGGCGGTGCGATTCGCGAGGCGCGCGCGCTGCTCGGCCCGTGTTTCATCCTCACGTTCGGCGACGTCCTGCGCCGCTTCGACTACGATCGTTTCGTGTACCAGCACGCGGGCAACTGCCTGGCGGTCTATCCGCGCCAGACGATCGGCAACGCCGCGGTCGAAGCGGGACTCGTGACGCGTTTCGACAAGCGCGCGCCGGAATTGCCGTATCTCGACGCCGGATTTTCCGTCATGCACACGAGCACGATCGACCTGCTTCCGCAAAGCGGTGCGTGCTCGTTCGAAGAGATCGTCTACGCGGAGCTCGCGCGCCGCGGCGAGCTCGAAGGGGAGATCGTCGATCTCGATTTCTGCGACATCGGCACACCCGAGGAGCTGGCGAAGACACGCGCGATACTGGAGAAACCTTGAAAATCCTCGTCACCGGCGCTGCCGGGTTCATCGCCTCGAATCTGATCGCGCGCCTGCTGCGCCGCGGCGACGTCGTCGCCGGCGCCGACAACTTTTTCCTCGGCAAGCGCGCCTATGTTGCGCAGCATCCCAACTTCACGTTTCACGAGCTCGACCTCCTCGAGCTCGATCGCGTCGTTACGCTGCTCGAAGAGTTCAAACCCGATCGCATCTGGCATCTCGCGGCGAACAGCGACATCAGCTACGGCACGAAGTACACGGACTTCGACCTCAAGGGCGGCACGCTCGTCACGTACAACGTCCTCGAAGCGATGCGCCGCACGAACGTCAAAGAGATCGTGTTCTCGTCGAGCGGTGCGGTCTACGGCGAGCCGGCGGTGATGCCGACACCGGAGGATTACGGACCGATCCTGCCGATCTCGCTTTACGCGGCGAGCAAGGTCGCGTGCGAGACGCTCATCACCGCGTTCGCGCACAACTACGACCTCCGCGCGTGGATCTACCGCTTCGGCAACATCGTCGGGCCGAATCCGACGCACGGCGTGATCCACGATTTCGTGCTGCGCCTGCGCGAGGATCCGACGAAGCTCGTGGTGCTCGGCGACGGCTCGCAGGCCAAGCCGTACGTCTATGTCGAGGATTGTCTCGACGGCATGGAGTTCGGGATCGAGCACGCGAAGGATCACGTCGCCGTGCACAACCTCGCCGTCGACGACCAGACCTCGGTGCGCGAGATCACCGACTGGACGATCGAGGCGATGGGGATCGACCGCGCGAACATCGACGTGCAGTACGGCGACAGCCCGCGCGGCTGGCGCGGCGACGTGCCGTACGTGAAGCTCGACACGCGCCGCATGCAGAAGCTCGGCTTCACGCCGAAGCGCTCGAGCAACGAAGCGGTGCGGCAGGCGATCGCGGACACGGTGGCGCAGTTCCGCAACGGGCCGCTCGCGTGAAACTGAGGATCGTCGCCGCACTCGCGTGCGTTGCCGCGGCGGCCCGCCTCATCGCCCTGCACTTTCTCCATCCGTTCAACAGGGACGAGCTCGAGTTCCACCGCGCCACCGTCTGGATCGGCTCGGGACGCCTGCCGTTCCGCGATTTCTGGGAGCATCACACACCACTGGTCTGGTACCTCTTCGCGCCGTTCACGCGGCTGACCGACAGCCCCGGCGCCGGCGCGATCCTCTGGATGCGCTGGGCGCAGGTGCTGGTCTGGATCGCCACGTTCTGGCTCCTGAATCTCTGGATGCGCACCCTCGGCGTAGACCGCTTTGCCCGCTGGGCGGCGATGACGCTCGCGCTGACCAGCTCTCTTTTCATGCTGCCGGCGATGGAGTATCGCGTCGAGGCCGTCGGGTGCGCGCTGCTGATGGCGGGCGCGGTGCTCGTGCAGCGCGATCGCCCGTTTCTGGCGGGCGTCGCGTGGTGTCTGGTCGGATTCGCGAACCTGCGCTTCGGCCCGCTCGTGGTCGTGTTCGTGCTGCTGCTGCTCGCGACGCGCGACGGAAAGTGGGCCTTCAATCGGCGCGCGCTGTGGATCATCGCCGGCGGGTTCACGACGCTTGCCGGCTGCCTGCTCTTCTTCGCCGTGCAGGGCGCGCTCGACGAGCTGTACGCGCAGGTGTGGATCGACAATCAGTTCGAGAAGTACTACATCCGCGATCACATGCGGTTCGTGCATCGGCTGCTGGTGCCGTTCGGCATCCGGCTGCTGGCGACGGATCGCTTGTTCGAGCTGGCGGCGGTGGACCTCGGCGGCGCATTGGTCCTGCTGCTCACGGTGGCCGGCGTCGTCTTCGCGCTGCGGCGCTGGCGCAGGCCGGACGGGCTGTTCGTGCTCGCGCTGCTCACCATCGTGAATCTGCTGTTCCTCGCGCGGATGAAGTACGTCTTCAACTATCACCTCATCATCGGGGCGATCCTGGCGGTACCGCTCATCGCCGCGCTGTTCGAGCGCGTCTCGCGGCGCGGCGCGATCGTGGCGCTGCTCGCGGTGACGGCCGCGGTCAACGTCTTCGCGGCGCTTTTCCGCGGCAAGGAAATGGACCTCGCGTACCAGGACGTGATGATGCGTGAGGTGCACGCGCGCACGCGGCCGGGGGAGGCGGTGTTCAGCGGTGTGCCGTGGGCCTTCCGGCGGGAGGCGCCGTACCGCTACTGGTTTCTCCCCGAGCTCGTCGGACAGATCATGCGTCACGGCGGCGGACCGCCGTACGCGATGCAGGACGTGCTCGCGGATCCGCCCGCGCTCGTGGTCTTCGATTACAACACGTGGATGTGGTTCGCGATCATGCAGCCCGAGCTCACGCCGTATTTCGTGCGGCATTACTTCCCCGTCTGGAGCGAGCTGTGGGTTCCGGGGATGAACGCGAGGCTGCAGCCGGGCGCGCAGTTCACATGGATCGTGCCGCGCGACGGGGCGTATCGCGCGTACGTCTCGGCGCCGCTCGCGGGACATCCGTGGTTCCGCGATCCGCTGCGCACCGCGGCGTACAAACGCGATGACGCGTCGCGGCTCACGTTCCGGCTGCCCGAACCGCACGCGGGTCCGGTGACGTTCGATGCCGATCCCGCGCGCTTGCGCAAGGGGCAAAGGCTCACCGCGACGAATGGATCGTCGGAAGCGGTGGCCGTGATCCTGCTGGCCACGGACGATCGGGTGTTGTTCCGCACGCCCCCGCCCGGGGTGACGCTCGAAGGAGAAACGACGCGCGTGACGCATGTGCCGAGGTTGTGGTGAAACGGGCGCTGTTCCTCGATCGCGATGGGATCGTCGACGAGCTCGTGTACTACGAGTCGAGCGGGGAGTGGGAAGCACCGCGCACGGTCGAAGATCTGGTGATGCTCGACGTCGAAGAGGCGTTGCGGCGATTCGTCGAGGCCGGGTGGCTGCTGTTTCTCGTGACGAATCAGCCGAGCGCGGCGAAAGGGAAGGTGTCGCGCGAATCGCTCGAGCGCGTGCAGGAGGAAGTGCTGCGACGGCTGCCGCTCGTCACGCGCGGCTACGTCTGTTTCCACCGCGCGGAAGATCGATGCGGGTGCCGGAAGCCGAGTCCGTTCTTTCTGCACGAAGCCGCCCGCGAGTTCGACGTCGATCTGTCGCAATCATGGATGGTGGGCGATCAGGACAGCGATCTGCAATGCGGCCGCGCCGCGGGTTGCAAGGTCGCGCTGATCGAGCACCCACGCTCGGCGCACAAACGCGGCTCCGTTTCGCCGGATGTCGTGGTGGGTGATCTGGGGGAGCTTGCTGCGCTGACGCTGGGGGGACGACGATGAGGCCTCCGGCGGTCCGGCGCGCCGGCCGCGCCGGGAGGACTCCGGTCGTTCTCCAGCCTCAGCGAACCGACTCCCACTTGGTCTGCGTCACCTTGAGAGCGGGGTGCGAGACGAGCAGGTGCCAGACCACCGCGGCGAGGCCTTCGGTGTGCGGCGTGATGCGCTCGGGCGAGACGATGGGGATGACGACACATGCGTCGGCGACCTGCTTCGTGTAGCCGCCGTCCTTCCCCACGATGCCGAACACTTTCGCGCCGGCGTTCCGGGCTTCGTCGATGGCGCGCACGAGATTCACCGACACGTTCTTCTCCACGTTTCCGCCGCCGACGGAGAAGACGAGGATCGCGTCCTTGTCGTTGACGCGCGAGCCTTTCAGCCATTCCGAAAAGCACGAATCCCACCCCTCGTCGTTCACGCGGGCGGTGAGCTCGGAGACGTTGTCCGTCGGCGTGTACGCCTCGAATCTGCAGATCTTGCGGAAGTCGTTCACCGCGTGGCTGGCGTGTCCGGCGGAGCCGCCTACGCCGAGGATGAAGAGACGGCCGCCTCCGTCGCGGGCGGTACCGAGGCCGGTGGCCACGCGGTCGACCGACTCGGCGTCGATGCGGCGGATGACTTCGATGGATTCGTCGAGGAACGAGCGCGCGAATGACATGGCGCGGATTGTAGTGGAGCGGCAGCGAGGACGCCGCCGGATCAGCCCGCGAGAACGCCGGCGCTGCGCTCTTCGAGCGGCTTCGTGGCCACGGCAATCAGCGACAGTCCCTTGCGCGGATTCGCCGGCTCGAGGCGCTTGAGCAGCGGCACGAACCAGTCGAAGATGCGTGACTGTCCTCCGGGGAGATGCGTGCGCTTGAGCACGCGTCCGTTCAGCCACCAGCCGAAGCGGCCGAAGACATTGCGGTAGGTCATCATCTCCGCGGTGAAGCCCGCGTTCTCCATCACGCGCGCGAGCGACTCGCGCGAGTAGCGGCGGTGATGGCCGACCTGCGTGTCCATCGTGCCGAAGAGCTTCTGGTCCGCGGGCACGAACAGCACGAGCCGTCCGCCGGGCGCGAGGATCTCGAACAGGCGCTGCAGCGCCCCCTCGTCGTTCTCGATGTGCTCGAGGACGTTGAGACAGACGACCGTGTCGAACGCGTAGCTCTTGAGCGCGAGACAGTCGTCCGAGTTGAGATCGAGCCGTTCGACGCGGATCGTCGGATTGCGCGAGAAACGGTTGCGCAGGATGTGCAGGTACGGCAGCTCGAGGTCCGTGGCCACGATGAGATCGCGGCCATACAGCACGCGCGTCATGTTGCCGATGCCCGCGCCGACTTCGAGCACGCGGTTGCCGACGTACGGCGCGATGCTCTGCCAGATCCAGTCGTTGTAGCGCGACAGGCGTCCCATGCGCTCGAGCGTCACGTATCCGCTGGCCTCCGAATCCCCTTTGACGAAGAGGCCGAACTTGAAGATCGTCCAGATCGCGGACACGCCGTCCTTCCAGTTGATCTTCTTCCCTTCCCAGTAATCGCGGCCGTGATACGAGATCGGCACCTCGTAGATGCGATACCCGCGCTGCGCGATCTTCGCCGTCACCTCGGGCTCGAACCCGAAGCGCTGCGAGCGCAGGCGGATCGACTGGATGACGTCGCGGCGGAATGCCTTGTAGCCCGTCTCCATGTCGGTGAGGTTGAGGTTCGTGGTGAGGTTCGAGAGCCAGGTGAGGAAGTTGTTCCCGACCGTGTGCCAGTACATCATCACGCGGCGCGGATGCCCTTCGAAGCGCGAGCCGAAGACGACGTCCGCATCGCCGTCGGCGATCGGCTGGATCAGTTTCGCGTAATCGCGCGGGTCGTATTCGAGATCGGCGTCCTGGATGATGACGATCTCCCCGCGAGCCTCGGCGATCCCGCGCCGGACGGCCGCGCCTTTGCCCTGGTTGTTCTCCTGCCGCAACAGGCGGATCGTGGGCTCGTTGCGCGCGAACTCGGCGACGAGGTCGTACGAGCCGTCTTGCGAGCAGTCATCGACGACGATGATCTCTTTCGACATCGGCGTCGCCAGGACGCGGCGCAGCAGCTCACGCACGGTTGCGCGCTCGTTGTAGAGCGGGACGATGACCGAGAGCTGCGGCGACGACATGACGGAAGCGTACAACCTCTCGGGGGTGGCGGAACGTTCCCCCTATAATCGCGCGCCATGAGAGGTTCGGCCCGGGTCGCGCTCGGCTCGCTCGCCGGCGCCGCCGTCGCGGCCGCGCTCGCCCCCCTGACGAAAGGCTTTTTCTCGCCGCCGGGCGGCGGTGTCGGGTTCGTCACCGTCCACGCGTATCCAAAGTCGTGGGATTACGCGGTCGTGGCGATGATCGTCGGGTTCGCGTTCCTCGGCGGACTGCTGTCCGGGCGTCGCACTCCAGGCGTCCGGGATGTTGCGCCCGGACCAGAAGTTCCGGACACCCGGCGCCTGACGTCCTGGGTGCTCGCGGCCATCGTGTTCGTGGCGATGATCTTCATTCACGACCATCCGTACGCGCACATGGACACGTTCCATGAAGGCGAGCACCTCACCGCGGGATGGCTCATGAAAACCGGCGAGCGGCCCTTCGGCGATTTCTACATCTTTCACGGTCTCGCCGTGGATGCCGGCCTCGACGCGCTCACGCTCGGCGATCCCCCTTCCCCTTTGCGTCCGCGGCGGCTGCAGACGTTTCTCGACGCGGCCACGCTCGCGCTGCTCGTGCCCATCGCTGCGGAACTGACGGTGAGCGGGCTCGCGCTCGTCGCGGGCGTGTATGCGTCACTCTGTGCGATCGCGGCGTTGTGGCTGCCGGTCTATCCGTACTTTCGTCTCGCACCGGTGCTGCTCTGCGTCCTCGCGTTGCTGCGATACGCGCGCACCGGCAGCGCGAAGGCGCTCTTCGCCGCGCTCGCCACCTCCACCCTCGGACTGCTGTGGAGTCTCGACACCGGCATGTACGCGCTCGCGGGGACGATCGGTTCGCTGCTCGTGATGCGCGTGTTCAGGCTCGAGACGAAGCCGCGGCCGCTCGTACGCGTTGCCGTGCAGTTCGCGATCGCGCTGGCGTTGCCGTTCGTGGTGCTGCTCGCGGTGCGAGCGGACATCACACGCTTCCTCGTCGATTCGTTCGTGATCATGCCGAAGGCGATCGACGCGACGTGGGCGCTGCCGGCACCGTGGAAGCTCGACGCGGAATCGCTGCGCTACTTTCTCCCTCTCGTTTTCTACGGCTTCCTCGCCGCGATGGCGTGGCTGGTGTGGCGGCGCGGCGAGCGCAATCTCGCGGCGAAGCTCGTCATCGTCACGCTGTTCTCGCTGCTGCTGTTCCGCACCGCCGCCGGCCGCTACGGCTGGAGTCACACGCGCTTCGCCCTCCCGCTCCTCGGCATTGCCGTCGTCGCATTCGTGATGGAGCCGCTCGCGCGCAGGCGCTGGTGGGCCGCGGCCGTGCTCGCGATTCCGCTCGCGTTTCACCTCGAGCTCGTGCCGAACACGCGCGCCGGCGCGAAGCTCATCGCGCAATGGCCGCAGCGGCAGAAGCACGACGGGCTCGTGCCGTATCCGATGGCGGCCGGACGCGGGATCTATACGAGCGAGACGAACGCGATCGACCTCGCCTCGCTCCAATCGTTCGTCGAATCGCTCGGACCCGCGGACGCCACGATCTTCGATTTCTCCAACGAACGCGCGCTCTACTACCTCCTGCAGCGGAAGCCGCCGGTGCGCTGCATGGAGATCTCGATGTGGTCGAACGAGACCGTGTTCGCCGAGGGGATGGGGCAGTTGGAAGCGAGCCCGCCGCTTTGCGTGATCGTGGCGGGATACAAGGAGGTCGGCACGTACGACGGCGTGCCGAACGACGTCCGCGTGCCGGCGCTGGCGAAGTGGATCGACGCGAATTACCCGCAACGCACGCAGGTTGGGCGTTTCGTGGTCGCGCACAAATGATCGATCTCGACGAGGCGTTTCGCCGTCTGGCGACGTCCTCCTTCCGGCGCAAATTCCGGCTGCAGGGACGCGAGCTCGCGTACCTCCAGACGTGGGGACTGCCGCACGTCATGAGACAGGCGGAGGAGCTGATCCGGAAACGCGTCGCTCCGGAAGTGATCCCGAACGACGGCCGGCAGACGCCGTGGCGCAACCATCCCGTGTTCGTCGCGCAGCATGCGACGGCCACGTGCTGCCGCGGCTGCATCGAGAAAGTGCACGGGATCGCGAAGGGGCACGAGCTCACGAACGACGAGTTGCGGCACGTGCTGGCCGCGATCGAGCGCTGGCTGAGCTCGTCCGCGCGGTAAACTGCGCGGCCATGCCGACTCACATTCAGCAACCGGCCATCGTGCAGGCCGCGGGGAACAAGCCGAAGATCATCGAGGAGTACTTCGGCCGCGTGAATTCGAAGACCGAGGCCGTGTCGATCGCGCGGATGAAGAGCCCGAACGGGTGGATCGAGCCGGGACAGACGCCGGAGTTCGACGAGTACACGGTCGTGCTGCGCGGCACGTTGCGCGTGACCACGAAGAGCGGCTCGATCGACGTGCAGGCAGGACAGGGCGTGATCGTGCACGCCGGCGAGTGGGTGCAGTACTCGACGCCGGGCGCGGAGGGGGCGGAGTATCTGGCGGTCTGCCTGCCGGCGTTCTCGATGGATACGGTCCATCGCGACGATCCCGCCTGATGCGCCGTCTGCCGTTTGCGCTGCTCGCGATCGCGATCGTCTGGATCGCGGCGCTCGTGCAGCGTGGACTCCCGCTGGGGTGGGACGAGGTCGAGTTCTTCCGCGCCACGAAATGGATCAGCGAAGGACAGGTCCCGTTCCGCGACTTCTGGGAGCACCACACGCCGTTGCAGTGGTTCGTCTTCGCGCCGGTTGCGTGGTTCGTGAACGGCCCGGGCGTGGAGTCGATCGTCGCGATGCGGTGGGCGCAGGTGCCGCTGTGGATCGCGATCTTCGCGCTGCTGTTCGCGCTGGTGAAAGAGGTGGACGCGCGTGCGCGCTGGACGGCGCTGGCGCTGCTGCTGGCGAGCGCGCCGTTCGTCTTCAAGGCGGCGGAGTACCGCGTGGACGTGCTGGGAAATCTGGCCTTCGTCGCCGCGCTGTACGTCGTGGAACGCTGGCTGATGCGGCGGCGTCCGGCGTCGGCACCCCCTGAATCGGAGGCGGGGACGCCGCTGGATCAACCGGCGGAACGCGGACGTTCCGCATGGCTCCTGTTCGGCGCGCTCATGTCCCTGGCCGTGCTCGCCAACATGCGCCTCGCGCCGCTGGTCGTGCTCACGGCCATCGTGCTGCTCGTGCGCGAGCGCAGCGTGCGTCCGCTGTGGATGAGCGCGGGCGTCGCGGTCGTCGCGGCGCTCTTCGTCGGCTATCTGTTCGCCACGGGAGCGTGGCGGCCGTTCCTCGACGAGGCGGTGTTCTACAACCTCAATCACCGCAAGGTGGTGTTCACCGAGCCGACGTTCTGGCGCACGCTGTTCGCCGTCTCCACCGCCGACGTCGCCAGCGCCGCGTTCTGGCTCCTCGGCATCGGCGGAGCGGTGCTCGCGTGGCGGACGCCGTTGCGCGTCCTCACGCTGCTGCTGGCGCTGAGCATCCTCACCGTCGCGACGCAGGACGTGCATTACGACTATCACTTTCACACGACGCTCCTGCTGATGCTGCCGCTGGCGGCGCTCGCTCTTGCGCGCGTCTCGGAGTCGTGGCGCAACGTGGTGCTGGCCGTGCTCGCCGTCGGCCTCGTCATCGACTTCGCGCAGCTCGTGCCCACGTATGGGCGGGAGCTGGACTACCAGGACCAGGTGATGACTGCCGCCGATCGTCTGACGCTGCCCGGTGAAACGGTCTTCGACGGGGTGGGCTGGGCGCTGCGCCGCAGGCCCGCCTATCGCCACTGGTTTCTCCCCTCCGGCACGCGCTTCATGGCGGCGCGGAAGCTCCTGCGCACGTCTTACGACGCTCCGCACCTCGCGGCGAATCCGCCTGCGGCGGTGATCTTCGACTATCGCGTGGATCTGTGGTTCGAGATCCATCCGGAGCTCGCGCGCTACACCGTGCGTCACTACGTGCCGGTGTACCGGAACCTGTGGGTGCCGGGCATGACCGCCCTCGTCGGCCCGCAACCGTTGCGCATCGGATGGGTAGCGCCGCGCGCGGGAGCGTACGACGTCTGGTCGAGCGAGCTGCTCGCGAAACATCCGTGGCTGACGGAGCCGGAGGTGTACGTCGACATTCGCGGCGCGCAGGCGGCGCGCATGGCCATTCCGCTCGATCGCCTCCCGCCACTCCCCGCGGATGCGCTCCAGTGGCGCGTCGACGGAGCGCTTCAGCCGCGCGGTGCGCGCACGCTGACGCTGCGCAAAGGCTCGCGCGTCGAGCTGCTGGCGACGCCGGGCGCACGCGCGGGCGTGCTGCTCGTCCCGCGCGGCATCACCACGCTGTGTCTGGCGCCCGAAGACGATTTCGTGTTCTAAGCAGGATGCTCTGACGTCGCCAACGGATCGGGAAACGACCGGGAGCCTCCGGCGGCCGGGCCGCGGGCCCGGACCCGCTGGTTGGCCTAGCCTCCGCGACACAGCGTCACGAACTTGGAAGACAGTGTCGCGGAGGCTAAGCCAACCAATGGGGTCTGGGGCCCATGGCCCCAGCCGCCGGAGG
>Ga0196958_10000543_pt1 | contig 12323 bp, 7 predicted proteins | sample S1v_10metaG_FD_148654 | JGI IMG/M metagenome (GOLD analysis project Ga0196958, IMG submission 148654) | Soil microbial communities from Anza Borrego desert, Southern California, United States - S1+v_10 | ecosystem: Environmental > Terrestrial > Soil > Desert | place: USA: California | collected...
GGACGGGCCGGGCGCGCCGGCCTCGGCGTCCGCGGCGCCGGTGGTGTCGGTGGTCGCGGTGGTCGCGGTGGTCGCGGTGGTCGCGGTGGTCGTGGTGGTCGTGGTGGTCGTGGTGGTCGTGGCTGTCGTGGCGTCCTCGTCGCCCGCGGCGGCGAGGAGGTGCTCGGCGAGCTCGTCGACCGCGCCGGCGTGGGCCCGCAGCAGGGCGACGGCCGAGAGCACGGTGTCGGGGGTGCCGACCGTGCCGACGGCGCTCACCGTGCCGACCGTCTCGTCGGTGCCGTCGGCGGGGTCGGTGCCGCTGAGCCGGTCGGCCAGCCGGTGCAGGTCGCGGGCGCGTCCGGTCACGGCCTCGACGACCTCGGGGAGGTCGGGCGCGTCGGCCGGGACGTCGTCGGTGTCCCGGTCGTCGGCGTCGCCGGTGTCCCCGAGGCCGATCAGGATGTCGTCGAGGTGGCGGGCCGGCCCGTGCGCGGGCGGGAACGAGTCCATCGCGCCCTCCGCGTCCGGCCCGCGCTGCCGCGGGATGCCACCGTGTCGTCCCGCACCCGTCACCGGACCGCCAGGACCACGGTCAGGTTAACGCCTGGCGGCCCCAGGGTGGTCCCCGATCCCTCGGCCGGGACCCGCGGGCACCGTGGTCGGTGCGCCCGGCGTGGCGCCTCGCGCGGGGCGGGACGCCGGCCGGGAGGCGCTCAGCGGACGGCGGAGACCAGGCCCGCGAGACGGTCGGCGACCTCGCCGGCCACCTGCTGGGTGGGGGCCTCGACCATGACCCGCACCAGCTGCTCGGTGCCCGACGGGCGCAGCAGGACGCGGCCCTTCCCGCCGAGCTCGGCCTCCGCGGCGGCCACGGCGTCGGCGACCGCGGGCGACGAGCCCACGGCGGCCTTGTCCGCCACCGGCACGTTGACCAGCACCTGGGGCAGCCGCGTCATCACCGACGCGAGGTCGGCCAGCGAGCGGCCGCTCTGCGCCATGCACGCCATGAGGCGCAGCGCGGTGAGCAGGCCGTCGCCGGTGGTGGCGTGGGCGGGGAGCACGACGTGCCCCGACTGCTCGCCGCCGAGGGCGAACCCGCCGGCGCGCAGCTCCTCGAGGACGTAGCGATCGCCGACGGCGGTGGTGCGCAGCGCGATCCCGGCGTCGGCCATCGCGAGGTGCAGGCCGAGGTTGCTCATCACGGTCACGACGAGCGTCGCGTCGGTCAGCTCGCCGCGCTCGAGCAGGTCGACGGCGAGGATCGCGAGGATCTGGTCGCCGTCCACGACGCTGCCGTCGGCGGCCACGGCGAGGCACCGGTCGGCGTCGCCGTCGTGGGCGATGCCCAGGTCGGCGCCCTCGGCGACCACCGCGCGCGCCAGCGCGTCCATGTGGGTCGAGCCGACGTCCTCGTTGATGTTCCAGCCGTCGGGCTCGGCGTGCAGGGCGGTGACGCGGGCGCCCGCCGCGGCGTAGGCCCGGGGCGCGGCCACGGAGGCGGCGCCGTGCGCGCAGTCGACGACCACGTGCAGACCGGCCAGCGGGGTCGGCGTCGCCGTGGCGAGGTGGGCCACGTAGCGCTCGACGGCGTCGGGGACGTCGCGGACACGGCCGATGCCGCGTCCGGTGGGGCGGGCCGCCGCTCCGGTGGGTGGGCCGCCCTCCACCGCGCGGACGTGCGCCTCGATCTCGTCCTCGACGGCGTCGGGCAGCTTGTGCCCGCCGGCGGCGAAGAGCTTGATGCCGTTGTCCGGCATCGGGTTGTGCGACGCCGAGATCATCACGCCGAGGTCGGCGTCGAGCGCGCCGGTCAGGTACGCCACGCCCGGCGTCGGGAGCACCCCGACGCGCAGCACGTCGGCGCCCGCCGCGCTGAGCCCGGCGGTCACGGCCGCCTCGAGCATCTCGCCGCTGGCCCGCGGGTCGCGGCCGACGACCGCCACCGGCCGCCGGTCCGCGTCCGGCCGGCCACCGCGACCCGCGGCGCGGGCGTGCTCGGCGAGCACGCCCGCGGCCGCGGCGGAGATCGCGGTCGCGAGCTCGGGCGACAGGTCGGCGTTGGCCAACCCCCGGACACCGTCGGTACCGAAGAGGCGACGGGGCGGGGTCGAGCCCCGCCTATCGGTGTGCTGCCCTGATGCTGCGTCTCCCGCCATCAGCGCTTCGAGTACTGGGGCGCCTTCCGGGCCTTCTTGAGGCCGTACTTCTTGCGCTCCTTGGCTCGCGCGTCGCGGGTGAGGAAGCCGGCCTTCTTCAGCCCCGGGCGGTCGTCCGGGTCGACCTCGGTGAGGGCGCGGGCGAGCCCGAGGCGCAGGGCCCCGGCCTGGCCCGACGTGCCGCCACCGGTGAGGGTGGCGAAGACGTCGAACTGCTCGGTGCGCTCGGTGTTCACCAGCGGCTCACGGATGAGCTGCTGGTGCACCTTGTTCGGGAAGTACTCCTCGAAGGCCTTCCCGTTGCAGACGATGCGGCCGCTGCCCGCGACGAGGCGCACGCGGACGATGGCCTCCTTGCGACGGCCGACGGTCTGGATCGGCCGGTCGATGGAGGCGAACACGGGCTGGGACGGGGCGTCACCGAAGACGTCCGTGTCGGCGTCCGTGTCCGTGTCTGCGCTCGTGTCGGCGCTCGTGTCGGCATCGGTGCCCGGGTCGTCGGTCGCCACGGCCGGTGTGCCGCCGACGGCGGCCTCGGGCAGGTCCGCGGCCTCCGCGAGGGTCTGGGCGGCGTCGCTGTCGGGCAGGGCCTCGGACTGGTCGTCGGGGCTGGTCACTGGCTCACCTGTCGGATCTCGTACGGCACCGGCTTCTGCGCGGCGTGGGGGTGCTCGGGGCCCGCGTAGACCTTGAGCTTGCTGCCCATCGCCCGGCCCAGCCGGTTCTTCGGGAGCATGCCCTTGATGGCCTTCTCGACCAGCCGGGCGGGGAAGCGTTCGAGCTCCTCGGCCACCGTGCGGGCCTTGAGGCCGCCCGGGTAACCGCTGTGGCGGTAGACGAACTCGCCGCGCTTGCCGCCGGTGAGGGCGATCTTCTCCGCATTCACGATGATCACGAAGTCACCGGTGTCGACGTGCGGCGCGTACGTGGGCTTGTGCTTGCCCCGCAGCAGCTGGGCGCTCTGGCTGGCCAGGCGGCCGAGGACGACGTCGGACGCGTCGATGACGTGCCAGGCGCGATCGATGTCGCCGGGCTTCGGACTGAACGTGCGCACGGAAGCTACCTCGTCACGGACGGCTGGGCGGTCGGCTCGGGGCCGGGGTGGTCGAGCGGGCGCGGGACGTACACCGCGCATCGATCGTCCAGGGTACGCGTCCCCTCGCGGGGGACGCCGACCGCCCCCTCGGGACCTCCGCGCAGCGGCGGCGCCGCTCAGGCGAACATGTTCCGCACCGCGCCCTCGGTCTGCTGGAAGTTGGCGTTGACCGCCCCGGTCCGCGTCGCGATCTGGTTCAGCAGGCCCCGCATGTCCTCCCAGGACGTCCGGATCTGCTGCTGGCGCTGCCGGTAGTACTCGCTCGCCTCGCCGTCCCAGACCTGCAGCTGCGCGATCGCGCCGTCGAGGTCGGACAACTGCTGGTCGATGGCGGCGGCGCCCCGCGCGATGTTGGCCTGGGCTCCCTCGATCTCGCCGAACGACACCCGGATCTCGCTCATCGTGACTCCTTGTCCGTGCGTGGATGGGACGGGGTTCAGAGGTACTGGCCCAGACCGCCGCCGGCCGGCGTCGTCGCCCCCGCCGCGGGACCGGGCGTGGCCCCGGAGCCCCCGGCCCCGCCGAGCCCGGCCATGGCCTGGCGGTTCTCCTCGTCGGAGGCCGCGTAGTCCCGGCTGCCCCGCTCGACCTGGGTGGCGATCTCGTCCAGGGCGGTGTTGATGCGCGTCGCGTCCTCGTGCCACCGCACCATCACCTGCTGGAAGGCGAGGGAGGCCTGACCCCGCCAGCTCCCCGCCAGCGGCGCGAGCTGCGACTCCAGGCTGCGCATCTGCCCCTGCATCGCCTGCTGGATGTCCTGGATGCGCTGCCCGACGGCGAGCATCGCGTCGGTCTCGGTACCGAACTGTCCGGCCATCTCGCTCCCCTCCTGTCCGGGGGCCGACCGGCCCCGCCCTGTCCTCGACGGATCGAGCATGACGACCGGCCGCGGGGCGTGGTGGCCGTTCCGGGAAATCGACGGCCCGATCAGGCGGCCGGCTCGAGCGTCTCCACGACCTGGGCACACGCGGCGAGGACGCGGCGGGTGTCGGCCTCGTCGGTGCCGTGGCGACACCCCACGCTGACCATCGACGGCGCCGAGAGCACGACGAACCAGTCGACGCGCACGCCGGGCGCGGGGTCCTGCCGGTAGCGAGCCACCTGGCGCCCGCCGAACTCCGCCACCGGCTCGTAGCCCGACACCGGGTCGCCGGCGGCGCGGGCGGCCTCGTACTGGACGGCGAGCTGGGCCCGGGCACGCTCGGGGTCCTCGGCCGTGGCGGCGTCGAGGGGGTTCTCCTGCACGGCGACGAGGTCGGTCCCGCGGGGAGCGCCGGCGGGCCGCAGCAGCACCCGGCGGGCGGCGGCGTCGCCGCCGGCCGCGACCCAGCCCACCGGGGCGACGAAGACCTGGCCGCCGACGACGGTGGGGGTGCCGGTCGGGCCGCGCAGCGCCCGGACCCCGAGCACGACCGCGGTGACGAGCGCGAGCACGACGAGGACCGCGGCGACGACCACGCCCGCGCCCACCCGTGCGCGGGGCGGCGCCGGGGGACGCGGGCGGCGCGCGGGGAGCCGCCGCGGGTCGCCGACGGCCGCGGCCGGGACCGTCGCGTCCTGCGCGTGCTCGGGCGAGGTCGGCGTGACCCAGGCCGTGTCCTCGGGGGGACCGAGGTCGTCGGTCGGCTCCGCGTCGGGCGTCGCGGACGGCGGGGGCCGTGCTCGATCCGCCGGGGGCAGCTCCACCGTGGGCGGGTCGAGCAGGGGGCCGGCGTGCGGCGGCAGCCGGCCCGGAGTCGCACCGGGTGCCCCGGCGAGGGCCTCGGCCGGCACCGCGGCCCACGGCGCCCACGGGTCCGGCGGGTCCGGGGAGAGCGGCGCGGCCGGCGGGGTCGACGCCGGCGACGTCACGGCGGCCCCGGCCGCCCCACCCCGTCGCAGCGCCTCGTCCTCCCGCGCGACGACGAGCGCGCCGCGCGCGACCACGAGGCGTGGCTCGGGCGCGACGGTGGCGGGCACGCCGAGCTCCCGGTGCACCAGCGCCGCCAGCAGCGGCATCCGGGCGCCGCCGCCGGTCAGCCACACGCCGTCGAGGTGGTCGGCCCCGGTGCCCGCGTCGGCGAGGGTCTCGGCGAGCAGGTCGACGACGCCGCGCAGGGCCGGGCGCAGGACCTCGGTGAGCTCGGCTCGCGACAGCCACGCCGCGGTCGTGCGCCCGGGCAGCGGCACCGCGGCCTGCTCGGCGTCCGAGAGCTGCTCCTTCGCCGCCCGCACGTCGTCGAGCAGGACCTGGCGGTGGCGGCGGTCGGCGAGGGTCGTGGCCGCGACGACCTCGCGCACGCGGTCGGCCTCCCGCCGGGTCTCGGGGTCCTCCGCGAGCGGGTCGTCGGACAGCGTCGTCAGCAGGTGCCCGAGCAGGAGCTCGTCGGCGTCGTCGCCCCCGAACCCGTCGTCGGCGCGCCGGGCCAGCACCCGCGCACCACCGCACCGCCCCGGCGCCGGGGCGAGCACCGTGGCCGCGGCCCCGCGGGCACCGAGGTCGAGGACGGCGAGCGGCGCCGGTCGTGCCGCGGCTCCCCCGCGCGGGCGCATCCAGGCGGCGTGCGCGGCGGCCGCGACCGGCTCGGCGACCAGGGTGAGCTCCTCGGCGAGCCCCGAGCCCGCGCGCCGCAGCACCTCGCGACGCCCGGCGTCCCAGCCGGCCGGGTGGGTCAGCACGAGGTGGCGCGGGCGGCCCCCGCGCAGCAGCGGCCCGGCGCGCGCGAGCACCCCGGCCAGCACGGCGCCCCACGCCTCGGCCACCCCGACGGCGCGGGTGCCCAGCAGCAGGTCGGTCTCGTCGACCCGCAGGCGCGGCGTCGGTTCGTAGCGTGCGGGGTCGGTCGGCGCCCGGCGCCGGGCGTCGGCGCCGGTGGCCAGCGCGGTGCCGTCGGCCGGGGCGAACACCGCCGCGAGGTCGACCGGACCCGAGGTCCCGGGCACGTCGGTGGGGTCGACGGTCTCGGCCGGGCTGCGCCCGTCGACGGGGTCGACCGGGGGCGCGACGTCGACCGCCGCCGCCACCGTGGTCACCCCGAGGTCGACGGCGACCGTCGGGCCCTCGCTCACGGGTCGCGGTCCGGGGCGTCCGGGGCGTCCGGGGCTTCCGGGGCGCCGGGAGCGGCCGGGGACCCGGCGGCGGCCCGCGCGGGCTCGGTGATCGGCGGGTCGGGCGCTCGCCAGGCGACCTGCACGAGGCGCTCGCCGTGGCGGCGCCCGACCAGCCACCCGCGTCCCGGTGGCTGGGGGCCCGGCCGGACCGTGCCCAGCAGGACGCCCTCGTCGCGGCTGCCGCTCATGACGATGCCGGGCGAGGACAGCTCGCGCAGGCGCGCCAGGACCGGCTCGAACATCGCCCGCGACGCCCCGCCCGTGCGGCGGGCCACGACGAGGTGCAGGCCCACGTCGCGGGCCTGGGGCAGCAGGTCGAGCAGGGCGGTCAGCGGGTTGCTCGAGCCGCCCGCCACGAGGTCGTAGTCGTCGACGAGGACGAACACGTCGGGGCCGGTCCACCACGAGCGGGCACGCAGCTGCGCGGGGGTGACGTCGGGGCCGGGCAGACGCGCCTGCAGCGACGCGGCGAGCTCGGACATCGCCTGCGCCGCCGCCTGCGCGGAGGACGTGTAGGAGATGAGGTGGTCGCTGGCCACGGCGCCGAGCAGCGAGCGCCGGTAGTCGACGAGCACGAGCCGGGCCTGCTCGGGCCGGTACCGGGTGACGATCTGGTGGGCCAGACCCCGCAGCAGGGCCGTCTTGCCGCTCTCGGCGTCGGCGTAGCAGACGAAGTGCGGGTCCGCGGCCACGTCGAGCAACACCGGCGCGAGCCGCTCCTCCGACAGGCCCAGCGGCAGCAGGTGCGGCGGGCCCTCGTCCGGGCCGGGCAGGGCCTCCACCCCGACGCGGTCGGGCAGCAGCCGGACGCGGGGCGCGCCCGGCCCGCCCCAGGCCGCGGCGACGCGCGCGACGAGCTCGCCGGTCGCCCGGCCCAGGTCGGCGGCATCGGCGACCCCGTCGAGCCGCGGCAGTGCGGTGAGGACGTGCAGCCCGTCCCGCGACAGGCCGCGCCCGGGGCGCCCGGTCGGCACCACCGCGGCGACGCGCCGGTCGACCTCGGACTCCGACGGGTCGCCCAGGCGCAGCTCGAAGCGCGTGCCCAGCAGGTCCTTGAGGGCCGGCCGCAGCTCGGCCCACCGGCTGGCGGTGATGACCACGTGCACGCCGTAGGACAGGCCGGCGGTGGCCAGCGAGATCACCGTCTGCTCGAGCTGCTCGTGCTCGGAGCGGAAGGCGTGCCAGCCGTCGACGACCAGGAAGACGTCGCCGAGCATGTCGCTGCCGCCCGTACCGGGCGCGAGCTCGCCGCGGCGGCGGAGGAGACGGTCGAGCTCCGCTCCGCTCCGTCTCCTGCGCGCCCGCAGGTCGGACATCGACTCGACGCCGGTCTCGCGGAACCAGCGCTCGCGCCCGGCGAGCAGGGCGGCGACCTCGGCGACGGTGCGGCGCACCAGGTCGGGCTCGCCGCGCCCGGCGACGCTGCCGACGTGCGGGAGCCCGGCCAGCCCGGCGAGCGTGCCGCCGCCGAGGTCGACGGCGTAGAACTGCACCTCGGTCGGCGTGTGGGTCAGCGCGGCGGCGGTGACGAGCGTGCGCAGCAGCGTCGACTTGCCCGACTGCGGGCCGCCCGCGACGACGACGTGACCGGCCGCGCCCGCCAGCTCGGCCCACAGCACGTCGCGGCGCTGGTCGAAGGGGCGGTCGACGATCCCCACCGGGATCGTGAGCTGGGAGTTGGCCGGGAAGCCGGGCGCGGTGAGGCCGCGGTCGGGGGTCTCGGACAGCGGCGGGAGCAGCGCGTCCAGGGTCGCCGGCTCGGCCAGCGGCGGCAGCCACACCTCGTGCGCCGGCGGGCCCTGCCCCCGCAGCCGCTCGACCACGACGTCGAGCACCGACGGCGTCCCGCCGGTGGTGGGCGGACGGGACGGCCCGTGGGGCCCGATGACCGCGGGTGGCCCGGGGACACCGCGGCCGGACCCGTTGCCGGACCCATCGAGGTGGCCGTTGCCCCCGTACGGGTGGCCGCCGCCCGGCCCGTGCCCGTCGGCCCCCAGCGCCGTCGGCGCGGACGTCCCTGGTCGAGCTGCGCTCCGCTCCGTCTCCCCGGGCTCCACCCAGCTCGCGGAGAACGGGCGGGGGCGCATCTCGCGGGGCAGCGGCGAGGGGTCGGGCGCGACCCGCTCGGCGGCCCGGTACGGCCCGGACACGTACCCGGCCTTGAACCGGATCATCGTCGAGGACTCGACCTTGAGGTAGCCCGAGCCGGGTACCGGCGGCAGCTCCGCGGCGTCGGGCACCCCGAGCACGGCGCGCGAGTCCGACGCCGAGAACGTCTTGAGCCCGATCCGGTAGGACAGGTGCGAGTCCAGCCCGCGCAGCCGGCCCTCCTCCAGGCGCTGCGAGGCGAGCAGCAGGTGCATCTGCAGCGAGCGGCCCAGCCGCCCGATGGCCACGAACAGCTCGGCGAAGTCGGGCTTCTGGCTCAGCAGCTCGGAGAACTCGTCGACGACGACGAACAGCGTCGGCAGCGGCTCGAGCGGCGCGCCGTTCTCCCGGGCGCGCTCGTACTCGGTGACGTTGGCGAGGTTGCCGGCCGCGCGCAGCATCTCCTGCCGGCGCTGCATCTCCCCGGCCAGCGCGTCCTGCATGCGGTCGACGAGGCCCAGGTCGTCGGCCAGGTTGGTGATCACGGCGGCGACGTGCGGGGCGCCGGCGAGCCCGGCGAACGTCGCCCCGCCCTTGAAGTCGACGAGCACGAGGTTGAGCACCTCGGACGAGTGCGTGGTGATCAGCCCCAGCACGAGCGTGCGCAGCAGCTCCGACTTGCCCGAGCCGGTGGCGCCGACGCACAGGCCGTGCGGGCCCATGCCCTCCTGCGCGGCCTCCTTGATGTCGAGCTCCACCGGCTCGCCCTCGGCCGAGACCCCGAACGGCACCCGCAGCCGGTCGCGCACCGGCCGCGGCCGCCAGGCGGCGGCGACGTCGAACGTGTCCGGCTCGCCGTCCACGCCGAGCAGCTCGAGGATGCCGGGGCTGGTCAGCAGCGGCTCCTCCTCGGCGTCCCCACCGGCGGCCGGGGTGCGGCACGGCGCGAGCCGCCGCGCGAGGGCCTCGGCCTCGACCGCGCCGAGGGAGTCCGGGCGCCCGAACCACTCCACGCCCTGCTGGCCGCGCGCGCCGATGCGCGCGGGCCCGCCGTCGCCGTCCCCGTCGTCGAGCACGAGCTCCAGCCCGCGCCGTGCGGTCAGCGTGCCCAGCGCGGCCGACAGGTCGATCAGCGTGACCCCGGCGAGCCCCTCCTCGAGCACGATCTGCTCCGAGCGCGTGACCTCGGCGTCGTCGAGCACCACGACGACGTGCGCCGCGTCGGCGACCGGGGCGGCGCCGCGGGCGAACCGGTTCCGCCCGGCGAGCTCCGGGGCGAGCCACGCCTCCACCGCGCCCAACGACGACGTCACCATCCGCACGGGGCCGGCGCCGTCGTGCAGCCGCGGGTGCGCCACGTGCGGCAGCCACTTCACCCACTCCCACTCCGCCCGCGCCGGCCCCGTCGCGGCGACCGCCACGACGAGGTCGTCGGGACCGTGGAACGTCACGAGCTGCGCGATCAGCGCCCGCACCAGCCCGCGGCGCGCCGCGGCGTCGGCGCCCGTCACGCCGAGGGCCGCGAAGGCGCGCAGCGAGACCGCGGTGGGCAGGTCCGGCACGATCGAGTGCGTGCGCACGAAGCGGCGCAGCGCCACCGTCGACACCGGCTCGAGCTCGTCGACGGGCCCGGTCTGCGGGGGCACGAGCGCCGTCGCGAGGCGCTGCGAGCCGCGGCCGACGCGCACGTGGGCGAAGTCGGGGTCCGACGGCCGGCGCTCCCACATGCGCGGCCCGCGGGCCAGCCCGACGAGCGCCGACGGGTCGGGGTGCGTCCACTCCAGCGCGCGGCGCTGGTCGGCCGCGGTGGCGCGCGCGCGGCGGCGCACCTGCGCGAGGTAGCGCAGGTAGTCCTTGCGGTCCTCGTCGGCCTCCGCGCGGCGCTGCCCGCCGCCGCGGGTCGCCCCACCCGCCACCATCCCGAGCGTCGACAGCGCGAACATGCCGCCGAAGAGCCAGGACGTCGGGTTGTCGACGCCGATGACGACGATGAAACCGAGCGACCCGACCACCATGAGCAGCGGCAACAGGCGCAACAGCGGCGACGTGGGCACGGCGCGGGGGATCTCCGGCGGGGCCTCGAGGTGGACCTCCCCGGAGGGCACCTCGGGAGGCGCCAGGCGCGCGGCGCGGCGGAAGACCCGTGTGCCCACCGGCCATCCCCCCATCCTGGTGATCGCACCACCCGGCCCCGGCGGTCCGGCCATACTAGGGAGCCGCGGCCCGTGCCGGGTCCGTCTCGACGAACCGCCCATCCGGGGGCGACGGGACGGACGTGACCGTGTCCGTCCCGGCGGCACGGCAGGGCACGGCAGGGCACGGCACGGCCAGCACCCCGGACGCACACGGCCACCACCGGCCCCCGAGCGGGGAGGAGCGCATGACAGGCACCGCCCGGCCCGGTCGCGGCCCGGCCCTGCCCGGCGCGTCCGGCCGGCCCGCGACCGGGGAGCAGGCGCGGGTGGGGGCCGGGTCGGCGCAGCCGCCCGGCTCCGCGACGCCGGTCGCCGCGGCGAGCCGGGTGTCCGTGCTGGCGCCGCGCACGCGCGTCGACGTGGCCCTGCCGCCCGACGTGCCCCTCGCCGACCTGCTGCCCGTCCTGCTCGACATGACCGGCGAGAGCGCGTCGGCGCGCGCGGCGGGCGGTGGCTGGACGCTCGCGCCGCTGGGGCAGGGCCCGGTCGACCCGTCGCGCACGCTCGCCTCGCTCGGCGTCCTCGACGGCGACCAGCTCGTGCTGCGCCGCCGCGCCGACGCCGCCCCGCCCCCGCTGTTCGACGACGTGGTCGACGCCGTCGCCGAGGCGACGCCCGCGAGCTATAGGGCCTGGGGCCCCGGGCCGGCGCGCGCGCTCGGGGTGGCCGGTCTCGCCGTCGGTCTGGCCGGCGCGGTGCTCGCGCTCGTCGTGGCGGGCCGGGCGCCGGGTACGGGCGGCGGGCTGGGCACCGCGGTCGTCGGCGGCATCGCCGCCCTGGGCGCGCTCGCGCTGGCCGCCGTGTGCACCCGGGTGCTCGACGAGCACGGTGCGGGGTCCGTCCTCGGCCTCGGCGCGGTCGGGCTCGCGGCCGTCGCCGGCGTCGCGGCGGTGCCGTGGGGTGCCACCGGCCCCGCGACGTCGCTGGCGTACACGGCCGGGGCGCCGCAGCTGCTGCTGGGCGCCGCGCTCGCGGCCGCGACGGCCGGCGCCGCGCTGCTCGGGCTGGGCAGCGCGGGGCGGACCGGGCTCGCCGCCCTGCTCGGCGCGTTCACCGCGACGGTGCTGCTGGTCCCGGCGGTCGGGGTCGCGACGGTCGTGGACGCGGGCGACGCCGCGGGCATCGCCGCCGGGGCGGGGGCCCTCGCACTCGTCGCGTCCGCCCTGCTGCCGCGCACCGGCATCGCCCTCGCGCGCCTGCCGCTGCCCCGCGTCCCCGGGTCGGCCGAGGAGCTCGCGGACGACCCGGGCGTGGCCGAGCACGCCGAGATCGAACGCCGCGCCGACCGCGCCCACGCCGCGCTCACGGGACTGGTCGTGGGGTGCGGGACGCTCACCGCGGGCGCCGTCGCGGTGCTCGCGCTCGCACCCGTCGGCGGCTGGCGCGGCGTCACGGCCTGGGTGCTGGCCGCGCTGCTCACCGCGCTGGTGGCGCTGCGCTCGCGCACGTACGCCAACGGGGTGCAGGCCGCCGCGCTGCTCGTGTGCGCGCTGCTCGCCGGCGTCGCGCTGCTCGTCGGTTGGCTGCTCGTCGCGCCGCCCCTCGTGGCGATGCTGGCCGTGCCCGCCGTCGCGCTCGCCGCGGGCGCGGGCGCGCTGGTGCTCGGCGTGGTCGTGCCCCGCCGCCGGCCCTCGCCCGTGGCGCGCCGGGCCGTCGACGTCGCCGAGGCGATCGGCATCGCCGCGGTCCTGCCGTTGGCGCTGGCCGTCATGGACC
>Ga0196958_10000544_pt1 | contig 12320 bp, 8 predicted proteins | sample S1v_10metaG_FD_148654 | JGI IMG/M metagenome (GOLD analysis project Ga0196958, IMG submission 148654) | Soil microbial communities from Anza Borrego desert, Southern California, United States - S1+v_10 | ecosystem: Environmental > Terrestrial > Soil > Desert | place: USA: California | collected...
CCCGGTGCGGATGCCCGCGGCCTTCGACGTCGTCCAGATGCTGGACGGCCGACTCGAAAGAAGCCCCGTCCGAGCGACGGCGAACCCGCGTCCCGCGACCGCGGAGTGGCGGATCAACGAGTCCGGGCCGTTCGGCTTCCTCGCCGGTCAGCGGCCCGTCCTGAGCGCCTGCCTACGCGATTTCAAGCTCGTTTTCGGGGGCTGACCAGCCGCTCAGTGTGATCGTCCAACCCGGCAGGGTGAGACCACGACACGCCACCCATTGGGGCACGTGCAGGCCCTGACCCCTACATGTAGTCTCTGGGAACCGACATCGCCCAGCGACGGGGAGACCGCTCGGGAGCGGTTGTCGGACAGCTTGGTGAACCCGCAGCGCACGGCCTTATGAGGCCTTGTGGTGCTTCAACGCGCCCTTTTCAAGAGACAGTTTTCGAGAGACCTTTTCAAGAGACACAGTGGAGTGACGTATGTCAGTCGATACCGGTCAGCGGCCGCCCTCGTCCTCGGACACGACGCCCGCGACCGTGCGAGTCATCCGGCGGGACGGCAGCGTGTCCCCCTTCGACGCGAACAAGATCTCGGTCGCCGTGACCAAGGCCTTCCTCGCCGTCGAGGGCGGTGACGCGGCCGCTTCGTCGCGGATCCACCACCTGGTCAACGAGTTGACCGAGCAGATCGAGACCACCCTGCTCCGCCACGCCGGTCCCGAGACCGCGCTGCACATCGAGCAGATCCAGGACATCGTCGAACTGGCGCTGATGCGCGGCGAGCATCACAAGGTCGCCCGCGCGTACGTCCTGTACCGCGATGAGCGCGCGAAGGCCCGTGAGGCCGAAAAGCCCGCTTCGTCCGACGTCGCCATCAGCGTCAAGGCGGCCGACGGCTCGCTTCGTCCGCTCGACTGGGCGCGCGTCTCGCACGTCGTCGGCGAAGCCGTCGCCGGCCTCGAGGACGTCTCGGCCGAGCCGGTGCTGGCCGAGGCCAAGCGCAACCTCTACGACGGCATCAGCGCCGACGAACTCGCCCTCGCCCAGATCATGGCCGCGCGCGTGCTCGTCGAGCAGGAGCCGAACTATTCCTACGTCAGCGCCCGGCTGCTGGCGGACAAGCTCCGCGGCGAAGCGCTCAGCTACCTCGCGGGCGTGCCGCAGCAGGCCAGCCAGGACGAGATGACCGCGCGGTACCCGCGGTACTTCCGGGACTACCTCAAGCGCGCCATCGAGCTGGAGCTGGTCAACCCCGAGCTTCAGGCCTTCGACCTGGACAAGATCACCGCGGCCATCCACGCCGAACGCGACCTCGACTTCGGCTTCCTCGGCCTGCAAACCCTGTACGACCGGTACTTCCAGCACCACGACGGCATCCGCTTCGAGCTGCCGCAGGCGTTCTTCATGCGCGTCGCCATGGGTCTGGCGATCCGCGAAGACGACCGTGAAGCCCGCGCCATCGAGTTCTACGAGCTGCTCTCGACGTTCCACTTCATGGCGTCCACCCCGACGCTGTTCAACTCGGGCACCACGCGCCCGCAGCTGTCGTCCTGCTTCCTGACCACCGTTGACGATGACCTGGACTCGATCTTCCAGGCGTACAAGAACAACGCGCTGCTGGCGAAGTACTCGGGCGGCCTCGGCAACGACTGGACCCCGGTCCGCGGCCTCGGCGCGCACATCAAGGGCACCAACGGCCAGTCGCAGGGTGTCGTGCCGTTCCTCAAGATCGCCAACGACACCGCGGTCGCGGTGAACCAGGGCGGCAAGCGCAAGGGCGCCGCCTGCGCGTACCTCGAGACCTGGCACGTGGACATCGAGGAATTCCTCGACCTGCGCAAGAACACCGGTGACGACCGTCGTCGCACGCACGACATGAACACCGCGAACTGGGTGCCCGACGAGTTCCTGCGCCGTGTCGAGGCCGACGCGCAGTGGACGCTGTTCTCGCCGAACGAGACCCCGGATCTGCACGACCTCTACGGCAACGCGTTCGCCGAGCGCTACCGCGAGTACGAGGCCGCCGCCGAACGCGGTGAGCTGAAGGTGTCCCGCAAGATCCGCGCGGTCGACCTGTGGCGCCGCATGCTGACCATGCTGTTCGAGACCGGCCACCCGTGGATCACCTTCAAGGACCCGTGCAACCTGCGCTCACCGCAGCAGCACGTGGGGGTCGTGCACTCGTCCAACCTGTGCACCGAGATCACCCTGAACACCACCACCGACGAGGTCGCGGTCTGCAACCTCGGCTCGGTGAACCTGCTCAAGCACGTGACCCCCGAGGGACTGGACACCCAGCGACTCGAGAAGACCGTGCGCACCGCGGTCCGCATGCTCGACAACGTGATCGACATCAACTTCTACACGATCCCGGAGGCGCGCCGCTCCAACCTGCGCCACCGCCCGATCGGCCTCGGCCTGATGGGCTTCCAGGACGCGCTGTTCGAGATCGGCGTGCCGCTGTCCTCCGACGAGGCCGTCCAGTTCGCGGACACCAGCATGGAGCACATCAGCTACTACGCGATCTCGGCCTCGACCGACCTCGCCGAGGAACGCGGCCAGTACCAGACGTTCGAGGGTTCCTTGTGGAGCAAGGGAATCCTGCCGATCGACTCGATGCAGCTGCTGATCGACGCGCGTCAGGGTGACGCGCTCGACGTCGACACCTCGTCCACTTTGGACTGGGCGCCGCTGCGGGATCGGGTGAAAACGGTAGGGATGCGCAACTCCAACGTGATGGCGATCGCGCCGACCGCGACGATCTCCAACATCTGCGGGGTCGGGCAGTCGATCGAGCCGCTGTTCCAGAACCTGTTCGTCAAGTCGAACATGTCCGGCGACTTCACCGTGGTGAACCCGCACCTGGTCCGCTCGCTCAAGGAGCGCGGGCTGTGGGACGAGGTCATGGTCTCGGACCTGAAGTACTTCGACGGCAGCCTCGGCCAGATCGACCGCGTGCCGGACGACCTGAAGGCGTTGTACGCCACCGCGTTCGAGATCGAGTCGAAGTGGCTGGTGGACGCCGGTTCGCGGCGCCAGAAGTGGATCGACCAGGCGCAGTCGCTGAACCTGTACATCGCGGCACCCAGCGGTCGCAAGCTCGACGAGCTGTACCGCTATGCCTGGCACAAGGGCCTCAAGACCACGTACTACCTGCGTGCGCGGTCCGCGACGCACGTGGAAAAGAGCACCCTGCGCGGCACCGACGGCAAGCTGAACGCGGTCTCGGCCACCCCGGCCCCGGCCACACCTTCGGCCCCCAAGCCCGCCGCCGCTCCGGCTCCCTCCGCTTCTGCCCCCGCCGCTTCGCCCGCCCCGTCGGCTTCCGCCGCGGTCCCGGCCGTCCCGGCGACCGCTCCGGCACCGGCCGCCAAGCCGGAGCCGCAGGAGATGCCGCAGGTCTCGGACGTCGACTTCGTCGCCACCGAAGGCGCCGCCTGCCGGATCGACGACCCCGACTGCGAAGCCTGCCAGTGACCGCCCGGTCGTGAGTGGTGATTCGGGTCAGAACCCGAATCACCACTCACGACCCCCTGTACCCCCACTCGAAGTGAGCCTCTATGACCACCTTTGACGCCTCCACCGACGCCACCGGCCTCGGTGAGATCGAAGTCGGCGCCGCCCGCATCAACGTCGACGACAAGCGGATGATCAACGCCCGCGCCGACGTCAATCAGCTGCTGCCGATGAAGTACACCTGGGCGTGGGAGAAGTACCTCGCCGGCTGCAACAACCACTGGATGCCGACCGAGGTCGCCATGCAGGCCGACATCGCGCTGTGGAAGTCGCCCGACGGCCTCACCGAGGACGAGCGCACCATGCTCAAGCGCAACCTCGGCTTCTTCGCCACCGCGGAATCGCTGGTGGCGAACAACATCGTGCTCGCGGTGTACCGCCAGATCACCAACCCCGAATGCCGTCAGTACCTGCTGCGCCAGGCGTTCGAGGAGGCCGTGCACACGCACACCTTCCAGTACATCTGCGAGAGCCTCGGCCTGGTCGAGGGCGAGCTGTTCAACATGTACCGCGAGGTCCCGTCCATTTCGGACAAGGACGCGTGGGCGCTGAAGTACACGCAGAACCTGGAGAACCCGGACTTCGAGACCGGCACCCCGGAAGCCGACCAGAATTTCCTGCGTGACCTCGTCGCGTTCTACGTGATCTTCGAGGGGATGTGGTTCTACACCGGCTTCGCGCAGATCCTCTCGCTCGGCCGCCGCAACAAGATGATCGGGATCGCCGAGCAGTACCAGTACATCCTGCGCGACGAGTCGATCCACCTGAACTTCGGCATCGACTGCATCAACCAGATCAAGATCGAGAACCCGCACCTGTGGACCGAGGAGTTCCAGGCGGAGATCCGGACGATGCTGACCGAGGCTTGCGAGCTCGAGGTCGCCTACGCCCGCGACACCATGCCGCGCGGCATGCTCGGGCTCTCGGCCGAACTGATCGAGCAGTACATGCACTTCATCACCGACCGTCGCGCGCAGCAGATCGGCCTCGCGCCCATCTTCGGCGAGACCGAGAACCCGTTCCCGTGGATGTCGGAGGCGATGGACCTCAAGAAGGAGAAGAACTTCTTCGAGACCCGCGTCATCGAGTACCAGTCCGGTGGGGCCCTCGACTGGGACTGACCCCGAACTCGCGACTCGCGTGATCAGAGCCGTAACTCGCGTGATTGAACACGTAACTCGCCGGGTGGGCTTCCGCCCGGCGAGTTACGGCTCCAGACACGTGAGTTACGGCTCCGATCACGCGAGTTACGGCTCCGATCACGTGAGTTCGCCGTCTGGTCACGCGGGGCGTCCGGTTTCGTGACGTGTTCGGGCCCGTTGCGGGCTGCACGCTCCAGGTTGCTCCTGGTTCGCCCGCCTCCCGGGCCGGTCGAGGCAACAGGGAACCCGGTGTGAATGCCCTGCGGAACCGGTCGCGGCCGCCCACCGGATCCGCTCCGAACTTCCTTCACAGACTTCCGCTGAAGGTATTGTCAGGACGTCAATAAGGGTGCGAAGGTGGAGCGGTAGCCGATCTCAGCGGGGAGATGGTCACCATGGCGAACGCCGTCGCAAAGGTCACCGGGGCACTGCGCGAGCGGGTCCCGCCGCTCACGTCGATCCCCTTGCCGCGCTCGGTCGACCAGCGCTGGCTCGGCGCGACCTGGCCGGTCCGCGAACTCGCGCCCGCCCCGCCGGGCCTCAAACCCGTCCTCGGCGACGAAGGCCCACCGGTCATCGGGCACGCGCTGGACTTCATGCGCTTCGGTATCGAGTTCGGCCTCAAACGCTACGAGACCTACGGCCCGGTGTCGTGGTTGGGCGCGTTCGGCCGCCGCATCGTCGCGCTCTCCGGCCCGGAGGCCACGCAGATCGCGTTGGTGAACAAGGACAAGGCCTTCTCCCAGGAGGGCTGGAAGTTCTTCATCGAGCAGTTCTTCGACCGCGGCTTGATGCTGCTCGACTTCGGCGAGCACCACCTGCACCGTCGGATCATGCAGGCGGCGTTCACCCGGCAACGGCTCACCGGTTACGTCGACCAGATGGGCCCGACCCTGCGCGAGGGCATCGCCGCGTGGGCGGACCGGCCGAACCCGCGAATCTACTGGTCCCTCAAGCAACTCACCCTCGACGTCGCGACGCGGGTGTTCATGGGCATGCGGTCCGGCGACGACGCGGGCGCGATCAACCGCGCGTTCGTGAATTCCGTGCGCGCGGGCACGGCCATCGTGCGCTTCCCCGTTCCCGGCGGCCGCTGGGCGGCGGGATTGCACGGCCGCAAGGTCCTCGAACGCTACTTCTCGGCGAACCTGCCCGCGAAACGGGCGAGCGACGGCGGCGACCTCTTCGCCGCCTTGTGCCACGCCACCACCGAAGACGGTGATCGCTTCACCGACTCCGACGTCGTCAACCACATGATCTTCCTGATGATGGCCGCGCACGACACGTCGACCATCACCAGTGCCGCGGCCGTCTATCACCTCGCCAAGAACCCCGAATGGCAGGAACGAGCGCGCCAAGAGTCCCTCGCGCTCGGCGACGACGTGCCGGACATCGAGGCGCTGGAGACCCTGAAGACACTGGACCTGGTGATCAAGGAAGCCCTGCGGCTGGTGGCCCCGGTTCCTTCGCTGACCAGGAAGACGGTGAAGGACACCGAGGTGCTCGGACACTTCGTCCCCGAAGGGACACTCGTCGGGGTTTCCCCCACCGTCAACCATTTCGCGCCGGAGTACTGGACCGACCCGATGCGGTTCGACCCGGATCGCTTCGGCGAGGAACGCCGCGAGGACAAGTCGCACCGCTACGCGTGGATGCCGTTCGGCGGCGGCGCGCACAAGTGCATCGGCCTGCATTTCGGGATGTTCGAAGTGAAGGCGCTCCTGCACGAGATGCTGCGGGCGTATCGGTGGTCGGTCCCGGAGGACTACACCACACGCTGGGATTACGTTTCGCTACCCGTCCCGGCGGACGGTCTGCCGATCCGGCTGACTACCCGCTGAACCGACCCAACCGGACATTCACGATCGAGTACTCTTGGTGACATCCGGTCACCACTCGTGTAGTACCGATCACCCTTTCAGCCGGTAGACACCTCGGAGCACGCATGATGCCGTGGCACTACACCCGGTCGGCTCATACCCAGTGTGGGCCCATGAGCTCGGACACCCGGTCTGAGCTGGCCAAAGACCGCGCATGAAGAGGTGAAGTGTGCCCGAGCCTGGTTCCGCGCCAGGGTTGGTGGACGTGGCTCGGAGATGGGCCGAGACGCTCGCTGACACTAAAGGAGTATCGCTTCCCAAGGAGCAACTCGAACAGCTGCTGCTCGGCGTCGCCGAGGACGCCGTCCGGGCCGAGCCCGATCACCAGCCCGCTGTGCGGCGCTTCTCGAAGCTCTATTCCGCCTCGCCCGTCGGGATCGCGCTCGCCGACCCCAACGGCACCATCGTCGAAGCGAACACCGCATTCGGCAAACTCCTCGGCTGCCGTCCCGCCGCGCTGCGCGGACGGGAGATCCCCGGTCTCGGCTCCACCGACCACGACGTCGCCCGGCTGCGGAACGCGCTCTCGCAACTCGTGACGGCCGGCCGGACGACCCAGCAGGAGCGCCTGTTGCTGACCCACAGCGAGGAAGGCTCGCTGTGGGTCGACGTGACCTTGACCGATCTGCCCGGTGACCGGCCCGGCTCGACCTATCCGGTGCTGATGGTCGCCGACGCCAACGAGATCCACCTGCTGCAGGAACAACTGCTGCACCAGAACGTGCACGACCCGCTGACCGGCCTCCCGAACGCCACCGCCTTCGGCAACGCCCTCGAAACCGCGCTGGCCGGGTCCGGCGGCGAGCAGGTCGCGCTCGTCTATCTCGACGTCGACGGCTTCAAGGTGATCAACGACGGTCTCGGGGCGGGCGTCGGCGACCAGGTGCTGCGCGGGGTCGCGAAGAAGCTCACGTCCGTGTTCACCGGCAGGCACAACGGTTCGGTCGCCCGGCTGTCCGGCGACGGGTTCGCCGTCCTGCTGCGCGGCGACTTCACCCCGCCCGAGGTGATCGCACTGGTCGAGCAGGCCCTGGAGGAACTGGTCGAGCCGATCTACCTCGGCGGGCACGGGATCGGGGTCAGCGCGAGCGCGGGCATCGTCGTCCGCCCGGTCGCCGACGGCGGACCCGAAGATCTGCTTCGCGCCGCGGAAATCGCCCTGCACCGCGCCAAGGAGGCGGGCAAGGCGCAGTGGATGCTGTTCGATCCGGAACTCGACGCGCGGGACCGGAGCCGCTACCAGCTCGGCGCGGTCATCGCGGGCGCGCTGGAGAACGGCGAGTTCTCGCTGATCTACCAGCCGACGGTGAAGCTCGCGAATCCCGACCAGCTGGCCGCGGTCAACGCCGGGTTGCGCTGGAGCCATCCGGAGAAAGGCGAACTGGACTCGGACGAGTTCTACCCGCTCGCGCAGATCACCGGGATGACCATCCCGCTCGGCCGATGGCTGCTGGCCGAATCGCTCGCCGCCACCGCGAGATGGCGGAACAGGTTCGGCGAAGCCGCACCCGACGTCTGCGTGCGGCTGCCGAACCGGCTGGCCATCGAGCCCGATCTGGTACTGCTGGTCAAGGAACAGCTCGACCGGCACAACCTGCCCGCCCAGGCGCTGCGGCTGTGCACGGACCGCGAATCCGTGCTCGACACCGACGGTGAGGTGCTCGATTCCTTCGCCGTACTGGCCGAGCTGGGTGCCCAGCTCGTGCTGACGATCTCCGGCTCGGACGATCTCGAGCTGATCCCGCGGCACCGGTTGCCGGTTCGCCACGTGATCCTGTCCGGCGCCGTGGTCGACGCGCTGGCCGACGGCGAGGACGAGGCCGACGTCCGCCACCTGTGCCAGCTTGTCGCCAGGGCCAAGGAGCTGAAACTGCGCATCGGCGCGGAAGGCGTCCACAATCACGAACAGGCCGAGCGGCTCCGGCGGTACGGCGTGCTCGCGGCGCGTGGTTCGTTCGTCGCGGATTCCGCGACCGGGGACGAGGTCGACGAGCTCATCGGACGGCACGCCCACTGACGTGACAGGATCGCGTCCATGGACCAAGGTGACATCGCCCCGGACTTCACCCTTCCCGACGACAAGGGCGAGCAGCGTACGCTGTCGGACTTCCTCTCGTCCGGCCCCGTCGTGCTGTTCTTCTACCCCGCCGCGATGACCGGTGGCTGCACCGCGGAAAGCTGCCATTTCCGCGATCTGGGCGCCGAATTCGCCGAGGTGGGCGCGCACCGCGTCGGGATCAGCCCGGACGCCGTCGCCAAACAGCGGGAGTTCTCGGCCAAACACGGTTTCGACTATCCCCTGCTGTCCGATGTGGACGGTGTGGTGGCGAAACAGTTCGGCGTCTGGCGCAAATTCAGCCCGCTGCACGCCAAGCGGCACACCTTCGTCATCGACACCGACCGCGAGGTGCTCGAAGTGATCAAGAGCGAACTGAAGTTCACCGTGCACGCCGACAAGGCACTAGCCGCCTTGCGCGAGCGCAAGACTAAGGGCGCTTGAGCCGCCAGATCCTGGTGACACCCGCGCAGGCGGGGGCGAGCGGTGGTTCGGTGGCCTCGTCGCCGACCATCGTGAATCCCAGCCGTGCGGGCACGGCACCGCTCGCGACGTTGTTCTCGTCGTGCCGGATCTCGATCTCCGGCGCGCCGAGCCGGAAGGCCTCGTCGGCCAGGAGCTTGGCGGCCCTGGTCACGAAGCCGCGACCGGTGTGGTGCCGGCCGAGCCAGTAGCCGATCTCGATCCGATCCGCATGCATGATCATGCCCGTCCCGCCGACGATCTCCTCCTCGACGAGGATCGCGAAGTCGTAGGTCTTGCCTTCGGCCCAGCTTCTTGTGGTGTTCTCCAGGAAGTCGGCGGCTTCGCGACGGCCGTAACCGTGGGTGGCCCAGCTCATCCAGGCACCGAGCTGCGCCGCGGAGTCCCCCGCGACGGCGGCGAGGGTTTCGAGCTGCCGCGGCTGCCAGCGGCGCAGCGTGACGACTTCGTCGGCGAGGGTCTCGGCGGGCGGTTCCATCCGCCCATGGTGCCTCGCCTCCGCCCCGGGCGCCTCCGGTTTTCCGGCCCCCGCGGACGCCGGGAACCGGGATCAGGTCAGGATCGCGCTGTCCGGGATCTCCGTGTCGTTCTTCAGCGCGTCGAAAAGCAACTTCGATTTCGTCTTGTCCCAGTTCTCCGCCGAGCCGTTGGTCACCGGCACCGTCGTGGTGACGACGCCACCCGAGGAGATCCCGCGCATCGCCAGCGCCAGTCCCACCAGGTTGTGCACGTGGTCGCCGGAATCCATCGTCAGCGCGTCGGGCGCGGTCGACAGCAACGGGAACAGCGAGAACGGGTTCAGCAGGGTGCCGGGGCTGCCGATCTCGCTGACCAGCGCGCCGATGAACTTGCGCTGGTTGGCGACGCGGTCGAGGTCCGAGCGCGGGGTCGCGTCGCTGTGCCGCATGCGGACGAACCCGAGCGCCTGCGGGCCTTGGAGGTCCTGGCAGCCCGCGGGGATCTTGATCCCGGTGAGGGTGTCCTCCATCGGCTTCTCGACGCACATGTGGACCCCGCCGATCGCGTCGACGATCTTGGCGAACCCGCCGAAGCCGATCTCGGCGTAATGGTCGATGCGCAGGCCGGTGGCGCCTTCGACGGTCTGCGCGAGCAGCTTCGGGCCGCCGATCGAGAACGCCGAGTTGATCTTGTTCTTGCCGTGCCCGGGGATGGTGACCTGCGAGTCGCGCGGAAGGCTCAGCAGCGTCGGCTTGGTACTGTTGGCCGGGACGTGCGCGATCATGATGGTGTCGGTCCGCTTGCCGCCGCCGGCGGCCTTGGAGTCACCGGTGACCAGCTTCTCCTGCTCCGCGGGCGTCAGCCCGTCCCGGCTGTCGGAGCCCACGATCAGCCAGTTGGTGCCTTCGGCCGCGACGGGGCGGCCGGAGTAGTCGGCCAGGGCGTCGACACGGTTGATGGAGAACTCGAGGTACACCCACACGCCGACGAGGAAGACCACGAACACCGTCAGCAGGGTGACCAGCACCTTGCCGAAGCTCCAGTGCTTGCGCCGGGCCGGCGGCTTCGCGCCGTCGGCCGGGCGGCGGGGAGGGGGCTGCGGCGGGCCGGGACGGCGCGGTGGCGGACCGGCGGGGCGCTCCTGGCCCCCGTGCCCCATCGGCGCCGTCCGCTCGTCGTACGGGCTGCTCCCCCGGCCCGGCAGCGGCATCATCTGCGCCGGTTGGTGCCGCCGGGGGCGGCCGGACGGCGGCCGCTGTGGCGGCATCCGTCGCCCTCGGTCGTCGCCTCCATACGTCATGCCGAATCACCCGTCCCGATGTCGCGTGTAGGGCCCAGTCAACCGCAGACCCTAGGTGAAGGACGTACGGCACCCCGCATCGGTTGGGTGGCGTTCACCGTCCGTTTTCGGTGAATCCGAACTGGTGGGCCTCGAGATGTCCCGAGCGGAACCCTGCTTCGGAGTACGCCGGGCAGAACTCCCAACGGGCGCACCGCTTGCCTGAACAACTGCTCGGCGATCCGCGCCCGGAACGGGGAACGCGGCGGGATGGCCAACCCCGGCCACCGGGTTCCGTCGGGGATGGGCGGACCGGACGGGCCTGCCGTCCGGTCGACGCTAGACGTGGGCGTGAGTACTCCCTCCCGCCGGTTCAGACCGGGATCCGCAGCCGTTCCGAGCTCGGCCGGTCCCAGGCCCCACTCAGTGTTTCGTCGATTCCCCCGGCTTCGATCAGCTCGAGTGTGAAAGCCCGTACGAGGCGGTTCCAGACACGAGACCTGCGTAGCATCGCGTGCCCTTCGCCACCGATCTCGAACCGCGCGGACCGCGACGCCACCTTTTCGGCGCGTTCGGCGAAAGCGTGCGAGGCCACCGGATCGGTCATCCGATCCTTGGTCCCGTGCGCGATGAGCACGGCGCGACCGCCGACGGCGTCGATGGATTCACCCGGTGGTGTCCACGGCGCCAGCGCGCAGACGCCGACCACGGCCGGATCGTCGGCGACGCGCAGGGCGACCCGCCCGCCCATCGAATGGCCGATGAGGATCACCGGCGTGTCCGGATGCTGCTCGTGGATCCGTTCCAGGGCCCAGCGCGCGTCGGCGAGGGCGTCGGTACCGCGGTCGTTCCAGCCGTAGACCCGGTTGCGCAGCAGCCGCACCTCGACCCCGTGCCGCCGTCCCGCCCGGTGGACGTCCTTCGCCAGCGGCACCATCCGCTGGTACGCCAACCGCCACGGCGCCACCCTGGCATGACTGTGCTCCGCGCCGCCGTGCAGAACCAGCACCACGGCCTTCACCTGGCCGCGTGCTCGCCAAGTACGCACCGTGGGATCAGCCTCGCTCACCCTGCACCCTCCAGTCTCCGAAACCCCGGCCGCAGTGGTCGGGTCGACCTCGATCATGACCCGATGTATCCCACTTCGGCCATTGGTCCACGCGCTACATTCGTCGCTTACCTCCAGACGGAAGGACGGATGTGGTGAGCACCACCGAACGTTATGCAGACGTCGCCGAACGGCTCGCGGAAGCCGAACGGGGTAACGCGGCGCAGATCCGGAAATCGGCCGAGCTGATCCTGGGGGTCATCCGGGCGGATGCCCTGGTGTTCACCGCCGGTGCCGGGCATTCGCTGGCCGCGGTCGCCGAGACCTTCTATCGCGCGGGCGGGCTCGCCTGCGTGTACCCGGTCTACCACCCCGAACTGCTGCCGCTGCACGGCGCGCAGCACAGCACCAAGACCGAGCGCCGCTCCGGGCTCGCCGAAGAGGTGCTGGCCGAGCGTGCGCCGGGGCCG
>Ga0196958_10000545_pt1 | contig 12320 bp, 11 predicted proteins | sample S1v_10metaG_FD_148654 | JGI IMG/M metagenome (GOLD analysis project Ga0196958, IMG submission 148654) | Soil microbial communities from Anza Borrego desert, Southern California, United States - S1+v_10 | ecosystem: Environmental > Terrestrial > Soil > Desert | place: USA: California | collected...
GGAGTCGCCGCTCGCCTGGCAGGGCGGCAAGCTCTCCCGCGCCTTAGCCGGCTTTTACGCAGAAGTCATATCTTCAGCGCCGTGAGTTACCCGAGCGAGAGCACCCTCCGCCGCGCGATCGCCTTCTTCGCGGCGCTCGGCATCGGCGTCGCCGCCTACATCGCGATCGCCGAGGCCGCCGGCGACGCTCCCGCCTGCCTGGCGGGAGGCGGCGGCTGCCGCACCGTCGCCGAGAGCTCCTACTCGCACGTCGCCGGCGTCAACATCGCCATCTTCGGGATCGTCGGCTATGCCCTGTTGCTGGCGACCGCCTTCTTCGCCAACGACGCGGCGCGCCTCGGCGGCTTCGTCCTCGCCCTCGGCGGCTTCGGTTACAGCGTCTTCCTCACCTATATCGAGATCTTCAAGATCGAAGCGATCTGCCACTGGTGCGTCGCCAGCGCCGTCCTGATGACGATCCTCTTCCTCTTGACCGCGACGCGGCTGATCGGATACGGGGGGACCGACGCGGCGCTCCCCGATCGAGCATGAGCGCCGAGGACCGCCGCACCAAGTTGCTGCAGGTCGCCGCCGGCGCCGTCTTCCTCGCCATCGCGGTGGTGCTGGTGCTGATCGTGGTCAATTCCTCCAGCGACGGCAGCGGCGACACCAACCTCGAGGGGGCCGCCGAGACCAACCGGCTGCTGCGGGGAATCCCGCAAAACGGGATGGTCCTCGGCGATCCGCAGGCGCCGGTCGAGCTGATCGAGTTCGGAGACCTGCAGTGCCCGTTCTGCGCCGCCTACGCCGAGGAAATCCTGCCGCCGATCATCGAAAGCCAGGTCAAGCGGGGCGAGGTGAAGATCGAGTTCCGCAACTTCACGATCATCGGCCCGCAGTCGACCGATGCCGGCGCCGCCGCCGTCGCGGCAGGCGCCCAGGGGCGCGGCTGGAACTTCGTCGAGCTCTTCTACCGCAACCAGGGCCGCGAGAACGCCGGCTACGCCGACGACGACTTCCTCGAAGCCGTGGCCAAGGGCGCGGGCGTCAAGAACATCGACAAATGGAACGAGGAACGCGCCGAGCTCACCGCCGAGGTCGAAGAAACGACCGCAGAGGCCGAGAGCCTCGGCCTGCAAGGAACGCCGACCCTCTTGATCAAAGGCCCCGGCACCGACGGCCCCGAGGTCCTCGGAACCCCGGACTCGACGGGGGAGATCGAAGAAGCGATCGAAGCGGCGAACCAGGGCCGATAGCCCTCTTCCGCTTCGGGTTTACATAACCACCATTATCGTGCGTTGGCTCGGGAAGGGCTGTCCTGGCGGGCTACCGGACGAAAGCGGAAACCGCCCTACCCACCTCCATCGCCGTCAGCGGTCCGAACCGCAGCGACCAGGAGTTGTCCATGTTCTGCAGCAGCTGGCATTTGACGCCCGCCGCCGTTAGGGCCGAACGGTGCTCTTCGCAGCGTTCGTAGCCGGAGGCGCCCTGGAAAACCGCGTCCAAGCCGTAACGACCGTCGTCCACGGGCCACAGCGTCAGCCGGTCGGCAACCGGACCGACGGGAAAGTCCACCTCCGTCGAAGTCATGAAGGACGAGTCTAGGCTGGAACCCGGGCGCTGCCCTTCGCCATCGGCTTGACGATCGGGACTACCTTCGGGAACTCCGGGCGCTCAACCTCGCCGAGCTCGAACCCCGCGGCACCGATCGCCGAGACCGTGTCGCGGTTGCAGTGGCAGCCGTCGCCGAGGAAGCGCCAGGGGCCTTCGAAGCGGTCCTGCCACTTGGCCAGCCCCGGATCGGGCGAGCGGACGTGCTCGAGGAAGAGGAACTGGCCGTCGGGCTTGAGGACGCGCCTGATCTCCCGCAGCGCGGCGGCCGGGTTAGGCACCGTGCAGAGGACGAGCGTGACCACGACAGTGTCGAAGCTGTCGTCATCGAAAGGAAGATCTTCGGCGCCGGTTTCCACCAGATCTGCGCCAGGGCAGTCTTTTTCGACACGCCTGCGCAGCTGCTTGACCATGTGCGGGTCGGGCTCGGTCAAAGTCAGGCTGTCAAGTCCCTCTCGCGGGTACAGCTCCAGGTTCAGCCCGGTTCCCGAGCCCAGCTCCAGGACCCTCCCCCGCGCCCCCGCCAGCAGGTCGCGGCGTAGGTCCCGCAGGCCCGCCTCTTCGCTGGCCTTGAAGCAGCGGTCGTACAGGGCCGAGAAACCGCGGCCCCAGGTCGCGTCATAAATCTTTCCCATAACTAGGTCCTCCTTTGCTGAGTTGACCCGCAAAAGGCGGGTAACTCGACAATCTCGGCTCAGGCGACGTCCCGCTGTGAGGTTTGTCTCTCTTGGGTCTCCTCCTGGCCGGGCTCGCTCTTGGCCGCCCGTTCCTCGTAGGCGCGGCGGGCGCCGTGGTCGACCTCGAGCATCAGTTTGTCGATCTTCATCGCCCGGCCGATCGCCTCGCGCCAGCTCCGCGGTAGCGGGCCGAGAACCTTGTAGATGGCGCCGTTGGCGCGCGGGACGAAGACGTCGAAGCGCGGCACTTCCAGCGCGTCGACGATCTCGTCGGCGACGTCGGAGGCCTCGACCGGCTTCACCCATTTCTGGCCGACGCCGCTGGTCAGCTCGGTGTTGACCACGGTCGGCATCACGCAGGAAACCTCGACGCCGCTGCCGCGCAGCTCCGCCCGCACCGCCTCGCTGAGCCCGACGACGCCGTGCTTGGTCCCCGAGTAGGTGGCGATGCCGGGAATCCCGGCTTTGCCGGCCTGGGAGGCGATGTTGACGATGTGACCGCGCCCGCGCGGCCGGAACCGACGCAGCGCCAGCTGGGTGCCGGTGATGACGCCGATCAGGTTGATGTCGATCTGGCGGCGGATCGAGTCCTCGCCCTCCTCCTCGAACGGCGTCACCGGCATGATCCCGGCGTTGTTGATCACCACGTCGAGCGGCCCGAGCTGGCGCTCGGCCTCGTCGAGGAACCGTTCGTAGGAGCCGCGGTCGGTGACGTCGAGCGGCAGCGCCACCGTGCCGCCGCCGAGGTGGGCGGCGGACTTCTCCGCCAGCTCGAGGTCGAGGTCGCCGATGGCGACACGGCATCCCTTCGCGACCAGCGCGGCCGCCGTCGCTTTGCCGATCCCCCGGGCGCCGCCGGTGATCGCCACGACCTTGCCGCTGAGTGAACGTCGCTCCTTCGCCATCGTGCTTCTCCTCCTACCCGTCTCGGCGAGCCCTCAGGCCGCCGGTTTGTAGACCGTGACCACGGCGGCTCCGCCGAGGCCGATGTTGTGCTGCAGCGCCACCTTCGCGCCGTCGACCTGGCGCTTGTCGGCTTTGCCGCGCAGCTGCCAGGTCAGCTCCGAGCACTGCGCCAGGCCCGTCGCTCCGAGCGGGTGGCCCTTGGAGATCAGCCCGCCGGACGGGTTGACGACGACCTTGCCGCCGTAGGTGGTCGCCTCTTCCTCGACCAGCTTGTGCGCCTCGCCCTCGGCGGCGAACCCGAGCGCTTCGTAGGTGATCAGCTCGTTGGCGCTGAAGCAGTCGTGCAGCTCGCAGACGTCGACTTCCTCGGCCGCAACCCCCGCTTCCTCGTAGGCGGCGTCCGCGGCGGTCTTCGACATGTCCGAGCCGACGATCGTCATGCAGTCGGCGCTCTCGTCGAAGGTCGAGCTGAGGTCGGTGACCATCGACTGGCCGGCGATCTCGACCGCCTGCTCCCAGAGCCCGTGCTCGTCGACGTAGCGCTCGGAGACGACGATCGCGCAGGCCGAGCCGTCGGAGGTCGGCGAGCACTGCAGCTTGGTCAGCGGGTCGTGGATCATCTTCGCCGCCTTGATGTCCTCCAGCGAGTACTCGTCCTGGAACTGGGCGTAGGGGTTGTTGACCGAGTGCTTGTGGTTCTTCCAGCCGATCCAGGCGTAGTGGTCGGGTTCGGAGCCGTACTTCTGCATGTGGTCGCGGCCGGCGTTGCCGAACATCTGCGGCGCTGGCGGCGAGGCCTCCGGGTCGCGCAGCTCGAACATCCGCATAGCGTGCTTGTCGAGCGCGTTGGTGCGGTCGGTGTACTTGACCCCGAGGCTGCCCGGCTCCATCTTCTCGAAGCCCAGCGCCAGCGCGCAGTCGGCGATCCCGCCCTTGACCGCCTGCCGCGCCAGGAACAGCGCCGAGGAGCCGGTCGAGCAGTTGTTGTTGACGTTGACGACGGGGATCCCGGTGAGGCCGAGCTGGTAGAGCGCCCGCTGGCCGTAGGTCGAGTCGCCGTAGCAGTAGCCGGCGTAGGCCTGCTGAACGTCCTCGTACGGGATGCCGGCGTCGGCGAGCGCTTTGGTCCCCGCCTCCTTGGCCCAATCGGGGTAGTCGCCCTCCTTGGTGCCGGGCTTCTCGAATTTGGTCATCCCGACCCCAATCACGAACGTGCGGTTGCTCAAAGCTCTCTCCCTCCGGTTTGGCTAGCTGGCCAAATCTAGCGCGCAGGGGCGGCCGGTGGGGAATCGGCGCGAGTAATCTGGAGGCAGTGGCGCCCCTCCTTGCAAGTACGGATCCCGCCTCTGGAGTGGGAATCCTCGCCGCGCTCGCGGCGGGCATCGTCTCCTTCCTCTCCCCCTGCGTGCTGCCGCTGGTGCCGGGCTACCTCTCGGCGGTGAGCGGGGTCTCGGCGAGCGAGCTGGAGAGCGCCGGCTGGCGCCGGGTGCTGGGGCCGAGCCTGCTGTTCGTGGCGAGCTTCTCGGCGATCTTCATCCTCCTCGGGCTGACCGCGACCGGGATCGGATCGTTCCTCGACGACAACAAGGACCTGCTCGAGAAGATCTCCGGCGCCCTGATGGTCGCGATGGGCCTGCTCTTCGTCGGCTCCCTGTTCATCACCCGCCTCAACAAGGAGTGGCACCTGGACGGGCTGCTGGAGCGCGCGGGGACGGGCGGACCGATCGTCGCCGGCGCGGCCTTCGCGATCGCCTGGACCCCCTGCATCGGCCCCACCCTCGGCGCGATCCTCACCGCCGCCTCCCTCTCCGACTCCGCGGGCCGCGGCGCCTTCCTCCTCGCCGTCTACTCGGCGGGCCTGGCGATCCCCTTCCTGCTCACCGCGGTCGCCTTCTCCCAGATGACCACCGCCTTTGCGGTCGTCAAGCGCCACTACCGGGCGATCGTCGCCGTCGGCGGCGTGATCCTGATCGGCATGGGCGTCCTGATCTGGACGGGCGAGCTCTACCAGCTCAACATCGAGGCCGAACGCTTCTTCGGCGATCTCGGCCTCGACTTCTGGAACGACGTCTAGTTCATCGAGTCCGCAGAAACCCTTGCTCTATGAGGGTTTTCGCGGACTCGGCGATCAGTTCCGAGCGGGTGCGACCGTCTCCAGCTCTTTGCCGACGGCCTCGGTGATCTCCAGCCCGTCGTCCTCCATGTCGCGCGAGCAGACGATCCGGAACCGTCCCGTCCCGATCGCCCCGTCCGGAACCACCGGCAGCCCCCGGATCGTCTCCCAGCCCAGCCGCTCGACCTCGAACGGGTTCATCCGCACCTCCGCCGCCGGGAACGGGCAGTTCATGTTGTGCTGGTCGATCGCCTTGGAGATCGCCTCCAGGTTCTTCGCCTCGGGGGACGCCATGGCAAGAGCCTACCTCTGGTTCGACGCGCGTTACCTTCATTGCGTGGACGGACTGCCAAGGCCGCTGACCGCAGAAGAGTCGGAGCTGATCCGGGTCTTGCTCGAGCATGAGGACTTCCCCGGCCGCGATGGGCTCCTCACTCAGGTTCCCGCCGCCCGGGTCATCGGTCGCTGTGGCTGTGGCTGCGCGACCGTGGAACTGGCGGTTGAGAGGGGTCCGGCGCCCGATGCGCTCCAAGAGCCGATTCCGACCGAGGCGATGGTCCTCGGCGAGGACGGGAGCGAAATCGGGGGCGTCCGGCTGTTTGCCAAGGGCGGGTGCCTCAACCAACTCGAGATCTACTCAGTTGACGAAGACCCGATCAGGTCGGTTCCTTCGCCTGACCGACTGAGCATCCGCTGACCTCCCGCTTACCCTGGCTATATGCAGGATTGGTCACGCTGCGTCGCCCACCTCGACATGGACGCCTTCTACGCGTCGGTGGAGCTGCGGCGGCGACCTGAGCTGAAGGGCAAACCCGTCGTCGTCTGCGGGTCGGGGCCGCGGGCAGTGGTGACGACGGCCTCCTATGAGGCGCGGAAGCTGGCGGGGATCCATTCGGCGATGCCGGCGGCGGTGGCGCGGCGGCGGTTGCCGGACGCGATCTACCTGCGGCCGGACTTTCCCGCCTACCGGGAGGCCTCGGGGCAGGTGATGGACATCCTGCGCCGCAACGTCGAGGTGGTCGAGGTCGTGGGGATGGACGAGGCTTACCTGGACCTGACCGGGATCTTCTCCCCAAAGGCGACGATGCGGCGGATCCAGAACGAGATCCGGACGGAGACGCAGCTGACCTGCTCGGTCGGCATCTCCGAGAGCCGGATGCTGGCCAAGATCACCAGCGAGCTGGGCAAGCCCGCCGGGCTGGTGGTGCTCTCGCGGGAGCAGGCCCTGGAGCGCTTCGCCGGCCACTCCCCCGGTCTCGTCCCCGGGATCGGCCCGAAGACGGTCTCGCGCCTCGAGGCGATGGGGATCCACACCTTCGCCGACCTGCGGCAGTGGCAGCGGCCCGCGCTCGAAGACGCCTTCGGTCCGCGTTCCGGAGCCTGGCTGCACGCGCGCGGCAACCTCTTGGACAACACCCCGGTCACGCCCGAACACGAGACCAAATCGCAGTCGACCGAGATCACCTTCGACGTCGACGTCAGCCAGCGCTCGGAGCTGGAGCGGCACCTCGGAGAGCTCAGCGAGGAGCTCTGCCGGCGGCTGAAGAAGCGCGAGCTCGAGGGACGGACGATCGGGATCAAGGTCCGGCTCGACGACTGGACCAACGTCACCCGCTCCCACACGATCGATCAGGGGACCAACGACCCCGCCGTGGTCGGGCCGGTCGCGCTCGACCTCCTTCGCGCCTACGACCCGCAGCGGCCCGTCCGTCTGCTCGGCGTCCGCGTCGCCTCCTTCGGCGGCGGCGAGACGGCCGAGCCGGAGCCGACGGACGGTCAGCTCCGGCTCGGCCTCGCCTCTTAACGGCTCGCTAGAACCGTCCCGATCCCCGGGAACCCAAGCCGCTCCTTGACCGCCTCGGTTAGGTCGTAGTCGCGCCCGGGCACGTACGGGCCGCGATCGATCACCGGCACGGTCACCGTCCGCCCGCGGTAGCGCAGCTTCACCTTCGTCCCGCAGGGGAGCGTCTTGTGAGCGACGCCCATCGTCCCCGGCAGCAGGGTGCCGCCGCAGGCGACGCCGTTGCCGTAGAGGCCGGGCCCGTAGTAGGAGGCGTGCGCGTAGCGGTAGGTCGTCAGCTTGCGCTGGGCGCTGCGGGAGGCGCGGATGTGCTTGCTGTGAACGCCGTAGGCGCGCACCGCGTAGCTGCCGGTCCGTTCCGGCACCCAGCGCAGCGCGAAACTCCCGTTCGCCTTCGTCCTCACCTCGCGCACGGCGGTCTCGGCGCCGCGGAAGACGACCTTGACCCGGTGGCGGCCGCCGGGGCGCACCTTGCCGTGGACCGCCAGCCCGTTCCCGTTCAGCACCGAGTGGGTCGAGAGATGGAGGGCGACGTGGGAGCGCGAACGCTCGCGGTCGTTCTTGCGCTCGGTCTGCGCCATCGCCGGCGCCAGGCCGATCGAGAGCACGGTGGCAGCCGCCACCGCGGGCAGGAGGAATCGCATGGGTCTTCAACTCGCTTTCTTTGCCGCCTACGGGGTTAGCTGACGGGCTCGCGGGCCCCGGCACCTCGCCGGCTCTCGCTATGGGCGGCTCGCCGCCCAATTCGCCCCGGCCGCGGCTGTGCCGCGGCAAGTGGGTCCCCCGCTCCCCTGCGCTCAGCGGCGAGGGGACTCGGCAGATCGTTTGGCTCGTTTGGAAGAGAACACGCTAGGCGGGTCTTCGGATCATCCGTGTGACCACGCTCACAGCCGGTAGAGACTGCAACGTTCCTTGAAATTTGGCTCCGTCATGCGGTGCCAGTCCCCCCGCGGCAGCCCTAGACGTATGTGCGAACATGGGCTGGTGACGAAGCCCGAACGCCTCACCGGACTGGATACCTCGTTTCTCCACCTGGAGCGCTCCGGGGCCCACATGCACGTCGCCTCGACCAGCATCTTCGAGGGTGCGCCGCCGACGCACGAGGAGTTCCGCGACCACATCGCCTCGCGCCTGCACCTGGTGCCGCGCTTCCGCCAGAAGCTGCGCTTCGTCCCCTTCGGCCAGGGCCGGCCGGTCTGGGTCGACGATCCCCACCTCAACCTCGACTACCACGTGCGCCAGACCGCGCTGCCGGAGCCGGGCTCCGACGAGCAGCTGCGCAACCTGGCGGCGCGGATCTTCTCCCAGCAGCTCGACCGCAGCAAGCCGCTCTGGGAGCTGTGGCTGGTCGAGGGCCTGACCGGCGACCGCTTCGCGATCATCGGCAAGAGCCACCACGCGCTCGTCGACGGCGTCTCCGGCGTCGACATCACCACCGTCCTCTTCGACCTCGACCCGGAGCCGGCCGGCGCGCCCGAGAAGGCGCCGCCGTGGCTCGCCAGCCCCGAGCCGACCGACGTGCAGCTGCTGAGCGACGCGCTGAAGGAGCGGGCGACCAGCCCGAAGGAGATCGTCCGCGGCTTCCGCGCCGCCCTGCGCGGCCCGCGCCAGGTGCTGAACGGCGTCCGCGACACCTCGAAGATCGTCACCGCCGGGATGTCCGCCCCCGACTCCGTCTTCAACGTCGAGATCGGCCCCCACCGCCGCTTCCAGATGACCCAGACCGATCTGGGCGACCTCAAGCGCGTCAAGAACGCCCACGGCGGCACCGTCAACGACGTCATCCTCTCGATCGTCGCCGGCGGCATCGGCAAGTACCTGCGGGCCCGCGGTCACGACACCACCGAGCTCGAGCTGCGGGCGATGGTCCCGGTCAGCGTCCGCGCCGCCGAGGAGCACGGCGCCCTCGGCAACCGGATCTCGGCGATGATGGCGCCGCTCCCGGTCTGGTGCGAGGACCCGGTCGAGCGCCTCCACCTGGTCACCAGCCAGATGGGCGACCTGAAGTCCTCCGGGCAGGCGGTCGGGGCCGAGATCCTGACCAAACTGACCGACTTCGCCCCCTCGACGATCGTCTCCCAGGCGGCGCGGCTGCAGCCCGCGCAGCGCTTCTTCAACCTCGTCGTCACCAACGTGCCGGGACCGCAGTTCCCGCTCTACGTGCTCGGCCGCAAGATGGAGTCGATCTTCCCGATGGTGCCGCTGGCGCGGCGCCAGGCGCTCTGCATCGGGATCATGTCCTACAACGGCCAGGTCAACTTCGGCCTGATCGGCGACTACGACGCGATGGCCGACCTCGACAGCTTCGCCCTCGACCTCGAAGCGGCGACCAAAGAGGTCCTCGCGACCGCCCCGGCCAAGAAGAAGGCGGCGAAGAAGCGCAAGAAAGCGGTGGCCGCCTCCACCAACGGCTCCGGCCCGGTGGCGACCGAATCCCGCTCCTAGTTGTCCCTGGTCAAGGGATGAGCCGGCCGCCAACCTCGAACGGGAGCCCGTCCGTCAGGTAGTTCCAGTCGAGGCGCCGGGCGCTGAAGCCGCGGGCGCGGGCGTCGGCGTTGACCACCACGGCGGTGATCCGCTCGAACCGCTCCGGCCGGGGCAGCCGCACCCTCAGGCTCCCTCCCCCACGCCGGTACGCGACCCGGATCAGCGGCCGGCCCCGGCGCTCGCTGCCGAGCCGCCCGACCAGCGCCAGGCCCGCTGCGGTGCCGCGCGGCGCGGTCAGGTCGACCACCACGGCGCGCGCCGGCGTCGCCGGGACGCGCAGCAGCTGGAAGGTCGTGTGGTTGAGCATCCGCGTCAGCGAGCGGCCGTCGAGCGGCAGGTGCCCCTGCCGCGGCGCGTCGGGGAAGAGCTCGCTCTCGCGGAAGAACTTGCCGGTGTGCCACTCGGCCACGGCCGCGGCGAAGCGGGTGAAGTCGCGGCTGAGGTCGGATGATCCCTCCGCCCGCAGCGCCCGTTCGTAGCTGCTGACCGAGAAGCCGCCGGGCTTGGCGTCGATCGCCCCGGCCCAGGCCTTGCGCACGATCTCCGGGCCGTAGCGTCGCGCCAGCCACTGGTTCCAGACGGCGCTGCCGTACTCCTTGATCGAGTTGGTGGTGAGCGGCGTTTCCCAGAGCCGCACCCAGCGGCGCACGTAGCGGAGGTAGTCGTCGATTCCGTTGTAGACCTGGTCCTCCATCCAGGTCGCGCTGGCCTCGGCGAACCAGGGGTCCTGGTAGGCGTCGTAGCCGAACTGGAGGATGTGGTTGTACTCGTGGGCGAAGGTCACCTGTAGGTCCTCCAGCGGCTTCGTCCCCGGGAACTCGAAGGGGCTGTAGTCGTTGTCGAGGACGAGGTAGCCGTGCAGGCGGCGAGGGATCCGGCCGTCTTTGCCGCCCTGCCCGCGGTCCGGCGCCGCGTAGCCGAACAGTTCGCCGCCGATCTGGGAGAGGTAGACGTCGGTCTTGCCTTGGCGACCGCCTCGGCGGCCGTCGCTCTTCGGCTCGCGCCAGCCGAGCTTCTCGTTCTCGACCGTGTGGACCCGTTCGGCCACCCGCAGCACGCGTTCGACGAAGTCCGGGACGGCGTCGCCGTCGCGGTCCTTGAGGCTCGGGGCGTCGAGGCCCTCGTCCACCCAGTGGACGCAGAAGTGCGGCGAGCAGGCGGGCGAGCGGGGCGCCTCGGGGACCGAGTAGGCGTTGCGGTTGGGGTCGTCGCTGTCGGTCGGACGCGGCCGGACCTCGGTCGGACGCGGCTGCGGCGCGATGAACGGCTCGCCGACGGCACGGTTTCCCTCCAGATGGGGCGCGTCCGGGGGCGCCGGGGAGGCCCAGGCAGGGCCGATCGCGGCCAGGGAGATGAGCAGCGCCGCCGAGGCGCCTACGAGCTGACGACGGCGCTCTCGCATCGATGAAACCCTACCGGCGTAGATGCGACTGGCCCTCGCCCAGATCAACCCCACCGTCGGCGACGTCGACGGCAACGCCGCCAAGGTGGCGGAATGGATCGGCCGCGCCCGCGAGGAGGGCGCCGAGCTGGTGATCTTTCCCGAGCTCTGCATCCCCGGCTATCCCGCCGAGGACCTCTACCTGAAGCGCCACTTCGTCGAGGCCAACCAGCGCGCGGTCGAGGAGCTGGCCGCCGCCACGCAGGGGATCACCGCCCTGGTCGGCTTCGCCGAGCCCGTCGCCGAAGGGTCCGACCCGCGCCGGGCCCACAACTCCACCGCCGTCCTCGCCGACGGCGCCCTCACGACCGTCTACCGCAAGAACCGGCTCCCCAATTACGGCGTCTTCGACGAGCAGCGCTACTTCATCCCGGGGCTGGAGCCGCGGTCGATCGAGGTCGGCGGGCGGAGCGTCGGCCTGACGATCTGCGAGGACGTCTGGGCGCCCGGCCCGCCGGCGCAGACCGAGGCCGAAGAGGGGGCGAAGCTGATCGCCAACCCCTCCGGGTCCCCCTACCACCGCGGCAAGGGCCGCGAGCGGGAGGCGATGTTCGGCGAGCGCTCGCGCGCCTACGACGCCTACTTCGCCTTCTGCAACCTGGTCGGGGGGCAGGACGAAATCGTCTTCGACGGGCAGAGCCTCGTCACCGCCCCCGACGGGAGCGTGATCGCGCGGGCGGCGCAGTTCGAAGAGGAGCTGCTGGTCTGCGAGGTCCCCGACGGCGGGCCCGGGCCGCTGGTGCAGCCGCTTCCCGACCTCGACGAGGTCTACGAGGCGCTCACCCTGGGTCTGCGCGACTACGCCGGCAAGAACGGCTTCAAGCACCTCGGGCTGGCGCTCTCGGGCGGGATCGACTCGGCCCTGGTCGCGATGATCGCCGCCGACGCGGTCGGGGCCGAGCGGCTCAGCTGCGTGGTCATGCCCTCCCCCCACTCCAGCGCCGAAACCCAGCAGGACGCCCGCGACATCGCCGCCAACCTCGGCTGCGAGCTGCTCGAGGTCGCGATCGAGCCGGTGATGAAGGCCTTCGACGAGGCGCTGAGCGGCTACCTGCACGAGCCGGAGGCGGCGGTGCCGCGCGATCCGACCAAGCCCTCGGAGCCCGATCTGACCGCCGAGAACATCCAGGCGCGGATCCGCGGCAACCTGATGATGGCTCTCTCCAACCGCCACGGCTGGCTGGTCCTGACGACCGGCAACAAGAGCGAGATGTCGGTCGGCTACGCGACCCTCTACGGCGACATGGCCGGCGGCTTCGCGGTGATCAAGGACGTGCCGAAGGGGCTGGTCTACGACTTGGTGAG
>Ga0196958_10000546_pt1 | contig 12318 bp, 11 predicted proteins | sample S1v_10metaG_FD_148654 | JGI IMG/M metagenome (GOLD analysis project Ga0196958, IMG submission 148654) | Soil microbial communities from Anza Borrego desert, Southern California, United States - S1+v_10 | ecosystem: Environmental > Terrestrial > Soil > Desert | place: USA: California | collected...
GGCGGCGACGAGCCCGACAATCGGCGCCGGGAGGCCGGCGATCTCGGGGTTGGCCAGCACCATGATGTCGGGACTGACTTCGAGCTCGGGGTTTCCGCCCGCCGCCACGGCCTTGGCCCGGTTGGAGGTGAGGCTGTCGACGACGCCGTTGTTGTTGGCGTCCGTGAAGGAGATCAGCCCGGTCTTCTCCCAGTTCCGGATCCACTCCGGCCGCGCCTCCCAGTCCTTCTTGGCCACGTCCTGGAGGAGGTTGGTCTTGGCGAAGACGGCCACCGCCGGGGCGGTGGTGTAGAGGGCGGCGATACAGACCAGCGCCCAGCCGGCCGAGTAGCGGGCGGCGCGCACCGACTTGGCGGTGTAGAAGCGGACGAGGACGTGGGGCAGCCCGGCCGTCCCGACCATCAGTGCCAGAGTGACGAGGAAGACGTCCTGGATCGGCCGGTCTGTGAACGGCACCGTGTACTCCGACAGGCCGAAGTCCTGCTGCAGGGCGTTGAGCTCCTTGGCCACCGATCCGAACGACACCTGGGGGATCGGGATGTCGGCCAGTTTCCCGGCGATGGCGAACGCCGGGATCAGGTAGGCGACGATCAGCACGCTGTATTGCGCCACCTGCGTCCACGTGATGCCCTTCATGCCGCCGACGGTGGCGTAGAAGAGCACCACGAGCATGCCGATGACGACCCCGGCCTCAATGCTGATGCCGATGTAACGGGAGAAGACGATGCCGACACCGCGCATCTGGCCGGCGACATAGGTGAACGACACGAAGACCGCGGCGAAGACGGCGACCAGCCGGGCGGTGTCGGAGTACCGATCACCCATGAGGTCGGGGATCGTGTACTTGCCGTACTTCCTCAGATACGGCGCGAACATCAGCGCCAGCAGGACGTAGCCGCCGGTCCAGCCGAGTAGATAGATCGCGCCGTCGAAGCCCATGAACGAGATGAGCCCGGCCATCGAGATGAACGAGGCGGCCGACATCCAGTCGGCCCCGATGGCCATCCCGTTGGCCACCGCCGGGATTCCCTGGTCGGCGACGTAGAGGCCGGCCGTCGTCGACACCCGGGTCGTCCAGGCGATGTAGACGTAGAGCGAGAACGTGGTGATGACGAAGAAAAGCGTCCAGCCTTTGATGGCACTGACGGCCAGGACGCCATCGAAACCGATCACGACGCACCTCCGGCTCTCTTGGCGGCCCTCTTTTCCAGGCGGTTCTTGACCCCGGCGCGGAGGTCTCCCTCGTGGACGTCGTACTCGTGGTCGAGGTGGTCCATCCGGTTGGCGTAGACGAAGATCAGCGCCACGAAGAGGAAGATGGCGCCGTTCTGGGCGATCCAGAAGCTCAGCGGGAAGCTGAAGAAGTTCACATCGTGGAGCGGCTCGGCGAGGAGGATTCCGAACACGTAGGGCACGATGAACCAGATGGCGAGCAGCGAGAGCTGGAGCCGGAGGCTCCTCTTCCAGTAGCTCTTGGATCTCTCCGAGCCCCACTGCTCTTCAGACGGCGCTGCCATGCATTCCCCCTTTTGCCACCTGGCGTCGGCTAGCCCCGTACCGTAAGAAGCCGGTCACGCAGCGCGCAACGACCAAACGGTCACCAGTGATCCAGATGCGACGAACGGGCGACGAACGGTTGCTATCGGCCGCTCGTCGCCCGTTGCGGCGGACAGATGACCCTCAGTCCTCGGCCGACTTCACTTCCTTCGCCATGGCGGCGAGCTCGTCGACGACACCGGCGTTGGCCAGTGTCGTCACGTCGCCCAGTTGCCGCTTCTCGGAGATGTCCCGGAGCAGGCGGCGCATGATCTTCCCGGAGCGAGTCTTGGGCAGTTCGTTCGTGAAGACGATCGACGCCGGCCGGGCGATCTTGCCGATCTTGTTCGCGACGTGATCCCGGATCTCCTTGATCAGCTTCTCGTCGCCGACCGCAGTGCCCTTCAGCGTGCAGAACGCCGCGATCGCCTGACCGGTGGTGTCGTCGGCCCGCCCCACGACAGCGGCTTCGGCCACCGCCGGGTGATCGACGAGCGCCGACTCGACCTCGAGCGTCGAGATCCGGTGGCCCGAGATGTTCATCACGTCGTCGACCCGGCCGAGCAGCCAGAGGTAGCCGTCCTCGTCGCGCTTCGCGCCGTCGCCGGCGAAGTAGATCCACTTGTTCTCCTCCGGCTTGGAGAAGCGGCTCCAGTACACCTCCTTGAAGCGATCCGGCTCCTTGTAGAGGGTGCGGAGCATCGCCGGCCACGGCTGCGTGAGCGTGAGGTAACCGCCGCCACCGAAGGGAACACTGTTACCGGCGTCGTCGAAGATGTCGACGCCCACGCCGGGCAGCGGGAATGTCGCCGAGCTCGGAATCGTGGTGGTGACGCCGGGCAGCGGCGAGATCAGGATCATGCCCGTCTCGGTCTGCCACCAGGTGTCGACGATCGGGCAGCGCTCCCCGCCGATGACCCGGTGGTACCACATCCACGCCTCGGGGTTGATCGGCTCGCCGACGGTGCCGAGCAGGCGCAGGCTGGAGAGGTCGTGCTTGCCGGGGTACTCCTCGCCCCACTTCACGAACGTCCGGATGGCGGTCGGAGCGGTGTAGAGGATCGTGACCTTGTACTTCTCGACGATGTCCCAGAACCGGTCCTTGTCCGGGTACTGCGGGACACCCTCGAACATCACGGACGTCGTCCCGTTGATCAGCGGGCCGTAGACGATATAGCTGTGCCCGGTGACCCAGCCGATGTCGGCCGTGCACCAGTAGACGTCGTCGGGCTTGATGTCCATGACGTAGTGGTGCGTCATCGCCACCCCGACGGCGTAACCGCCCGTGGTGTGCACGATGCCCTTGGGCTTCGCCGTCGTCCCGGACGTGTACAGGATGAACAGCATGTGCTCCGAGTCGACCTCGACCGCAACGTGCTCGGCCGGCTGGTTGGGCACGACGTCGTGCCACCAGATGTCGCGGCCCTCGACGAAGTTGACGTCGCCTCCCGTCCGCCGGACCATCAGCACCTTCTCGATCGACGGCGTCTCGGCCAGCGCCGTGTCGGCCATCTCCTTGAGCGGCACGACGTTGCCGCCGCGGTAGCCGCCGTCGCACGTGATCAGCAGCCGGGCCTCGGCGTCGTTGATGCGGTCCCGCAGGGAGTCGGGCGAGAAGCCTCCGAACACGACGGAGTGGGGTGCGCCGAGGCGGGCGCAGGCCAGCATGGCGATCGGCAGCTCCGGCACCATGCCCATGTAGATGGCCACCCGGTCGCCCTTGCTCACCCCGAGCTCGACGAGCGCGTTGGCCGCCCGGCACACCTCCTGGTGCAGCTCGGAGTACGTCAGCGTGCGGGTCTCGCCGCCGTCGCCCTCCCAGTGGAACGCGACCTTGTCGCCGCGCTCGGCGAGGTGCTGGTCGAGGCAGCTCTCGGTGATGTTGAGCGTGGCTCCGGTGAACCACTTGGCGAACGGCGCGTCCGACCAGTCACACACCTGGTCCCACTTCTTGCGCCACTGAATCCGCTCCGCCTGCTTGCTCCAGAACGCGTCGCGGTCCTTGGCCTCCTCGTAGATCGACTCGTCGCAGTTGGCCTGCGCCACGAACTCCGGCGGGGGCGGGAACTTGCGGTCCTCGCTGAAGAGCGCATCGATCGTCGGGTTCTCGCTCACTCTCATTTCCCCCTTAGCCCTGGGCGCGTCAGGAACTGCTGACCAGAAGGCTATTCCCCGATCGGGGCCGCGAGCACACGGGACCGCCATCAGCGGGGTGAGCGGTCAGGCGGGAAGGCTCGGCGGCTCTCCACTGTGTCCCGTGGCAGGAAGTTCGGCCTTGAGGCGGGCGAGCTCGGCTTCAACCTCCGAAGCGGCGACATGCCGCCCGAGTTCGGCTTCGATCCGGTCGCCCGGCATTGACAGGTCATCGAGAGCGCCCGAGGCCAGCAGCCCGTCGATAGCCCCCGCTCGGGCTTGCAGCGTCGCGGTCTTGTCCTCCGCCCGTTGCACCGCCAGACCGATGTCGCCCATTTCCCCGGACAGCCCCGACAGCGCCTCACCGACCTTCGTCCGGGCTTCGGCGGCCGTGTACTGCGCCTTGATCGTCTCCTTGCGAGTGCGCAGGGCGTCGAGGTGAGCGGTGAGCCTCTTCGATGCCTCGGTGAGCTTCACCTCTTCCGCGGAGAGCGAGGCATGCTGCGCCTTGAGCGTCTCGAGTTCCGGTTCGATCGTCGCCCGCCGGGTGAGTGCCTCCCGGGCCAGTTGCTCCTGACCGAGCTCCATGGCCCGCTTCGCCTGCTCGTGAAGCTTGGCCGCTTTGGCCTGCAGCTGTTCGCCCTGCATCTCGAGGCGCTTGCGGGCGGTGGCGACGTCGAGGAGGCCCCGCTTGACCTTCTGAAGCATCTCCATCTGACGCTGGTACGAGTAGTCGAGGGTCTCACGAGGATCCTCGATCTTCTCGAGCGCCTTGCCCGCTTTGGCTTTGAAGAGCGTGGAGAACCGCTGCCACATACCCATGGCGCGACGCTACTCGCGATAGTTGCGGCCGAGCCCGAGGGCTTCGGGTGTGTGCATGGCCACCATCTTGGCAGCCACTTCCGCCGGTAGCCGTCGAGCGGTGAGGCGCGAGACCACGACCATGGTGAAGAAGGCGGCGGGCACCGACCAGGCGGCCGGTTGTCCGAGCAGCGCCTCGGCCCAGCCCGGTCCCGGGGTGGCGAGCATGGTGATCAGGATGGCGCCGGAGGCGAGCCCGCCACCGACCGCGATCCCGGCACCGGCGCCGGCCGCGGTCAGGCCCCGCCACCAGATACCGAGGACGAGAAGCGGACAGAACGTCGAAGCGGCGATCGCGAACGCCCAGCCGACGAGGACGTTGATGTCGAAGCGCTCCACCAGTAGGCCGAACGCGACGGCAACCGTGCCGGCGAGCACCGCTCCTCGCCGGAAGTCCGTGACCTGCCCCCGGAACACGTCCTGGGCGAGGGCCCCGGCTACGGAGATCAGAAGCCCCGAGGCGGTGGAGATGAAGGCGGCGAATGCCCCGGCCGCCACCAGCCCGGAGAGCAGTTCGCCGCCCAGCCCGGAGAGGACCCTCCCCGGCAGGGCGAGGACGACGGTGTCCGTTCCCTGGGTGAGGTAGAGGTCGGGCGCGTAGAGACGCCCGAGCGCGCCGTAGACGGCCGGGAAGATGTAGAAGCCGCCGAGGAGCAGCAGCACGAAGAGCGTCGTCTGTCGCGCGGCGCGGCCGTCGGGGTTCGTGTAGAAGCGGACGAGGATGTGCGGCAGCCCCATCGTTCCGAGGAACGTGGCCAGCATGACGGAGTAGGTGAAGAACAGCGGGTGGCTCCGCTCACTGCTTCCGGCGCCGAACGGGCGGCTCCAGGCGTCGCCGGCGACGTGGGGCTGCCCGACGGGCCGGGGAGCGGGCGACCCGGCCGGGAAGGTGATCTCCGCTCCGGCCGTCACGGTGTGTCGGCCCGCGGCCAACGTGACCGGAGGCGCCTCGGCGCCGTACCGGGTTCCGTCGAGAGTTCCCCGCAGACGCAGGACCGTGGGGCCGTCGACCTCGAACTCGACGTCGACCGACACATCGACGACGGTCTCGGTCTGGAACGTCGGCGAGACGGGCGCCGTGAGCCGGGCCGCGTCCTCGGCCTTGTAGTGGAGCAGCAGCACGATCGCGGGCAGCGAGATCGCGGTGAGCTTCAGCCAATATTGGAAGGCCTGCACGAAGGTGATGCCCTTCATGCCCCCGAAGAGGACGTTCGCGGTGATGAGCGCGCCGACGACGACGACGCCGGCCCAGTACGGCGTCCCGAGGATCGCCCTCAGCGTCACGCCCGCACCCTTCAGTTGCGGCAGTAGGTAGAACCAGCCGATCACCAGCACGAAGGTGGTGGCCAGGCGGCGCACGACCAGCGAGTCGAGCCGGCCTTCGGCGAAGTCGGGGATGGTGTAGGCGCCGAAGCGGCGCAACGGGGCTGCGACGAGCAGCAGCAGGACGAGATAGCCGGCGGCGAACCCCACGGGGTACCACAGCATGTCGACGCCGTACTTCATGACCAGACCGGCCACGCCGAGGAACGACGCCGCCGACAGGTACTCGCCGGAGATCGCTGAGGCGTTCCACATAGGGCGGACCGTGCGGGAGGCGACGAAGAAGTCCGATGTCGTCCGGGCCACCCGCATGCCGTAGGCGCCGATGAGGAGGGTGGCGATCGTCGAGGCGACGACGGCGGCCAGCACGACCGGCGAGCGCATCACGACCGTTCGATGAACTCGACGAAGTCGCGCTCGTTGCGCTCGGCCTGGCGCACATAGAGGAATCCCAGCAGGACGAGCGCCGGGTACACCGCTCCGCCGAGCAGCACCCATGGCAGCGGCAACCCGAAGACGCGGTAGTCGGCCAGGCCGGGCTGGGTGGCGAAGAGGGCGGGGAGTCCCAGCAGGAAGAATCCGAACACCGCGAAGATTCGTGCCGCCAGCAGGAGCTGGGCCCGGGTGAGCGAGCGCAGCAGGACCTCGCCGACCTCCGTCTGCTCGGCCAGTTCGGCCAAAGCCCGCTCTCCGGGCGTGTCCTGGGAGGCCCGACCGCGGGGATTGCGGACGGCAACGCGTCGCGCCGCCAAGGTGGGATCGATGTCGCTCACGAATTTCTCCGGGGCGAGCCCGGGCTGCGCGATAGCCGGTCGCGAAGCTCTCGAGCGTGGCGGCGGCTCACCGGAAGCTCTTTCCCGGCAACCACGAGGTCGTAGCCGCCGCCGGCCCGCGTCCGGAGTTCTGTGACGTGGCGGAGAGCGATCAGATAGCGCCGGTGAACCCGGACGAAACCGGCGTCACGCCACGATTCCTCCAGCGAGGAAATGGGCATCCGGACGAGAAAAGTGCCGTCGTCGGTGTGCAGGCGGACGTAGTCCCCGCTCGCTTCCACGTAGCGGATGGCGTCGCGTTCCAGCATCCGGGTCCGGCCGCCGGTCTCCACCGCGATGCGGCTGGTGTCAACCTCGCTGTCCGGGCCGGCGGAACTGGAAGTGGTCCCGAGGCGGCGGATCGCATCGGACAGCCGCTCCCGTCGGACCGGCTTGAGGAGGTAATCGACGGCTTGGAGCTCGAAGGCCTCGACCGCGTGCTGCTCGAAGGCGGTGACGAAGACGATGTCCGGTGGGGTGGCGAAGCGGGACAGGACGCGAGCCAGCTCGAGCCCGTCGAGACCGGGCATGCGGATGTCGAGGAACACCGCGGCGAAGCCGCCGTCGCGCAGGTGGCGCAGTGCTTCGGTGGCATTCGACGCGGTCACGACCGTGCGGATGCGGGGGTGCTCGCCGAGGAGGTACGCCAGGTCCTCCAAGGCCGGTTCCTCGTCGTCTACCACGAGGACATCGAGTGTGTCGTCCGCGTCGCGCACCTCAGTCACCCGGCCGTCCACGACGAGGACGGCCGTCTCGGCAGAGCGGCCTTCGGCGCTCGGTCACGAGGCCCGGACCCCGCTGCGGTACTTCGGGATCCGCAGACTCACCTTTGTGCCCGCCCCGGGCGCCGTCTCGACCACGAGGCCGAAGTCGATCCCGAAGACGGTCCGGAGCCGCTCGTCGACGTTGGCCAGCCCGATGCCGGTGGTGCGTCCGGCGAGGCTCGACCGCACGTGCTGGGGGTCCATTCCGACGCCGTCGTCCTCGACCGTGATGTGCGCCTCCGGGCCGGCGTCGGCGGCGACGATCGTGATGTGCCCCTGGCCCGGCTTCTTCTCCAGACCGTGGCGGACGGCGTTCTCCACCAGCGGTTGCAGCACGAATACCGGTACCGCCACCTGCAGGACCTCGGGAGCGACCTGCAACGTCACCTGGAGGCGATCGCCGAAGCGGGCGCGCTCGAGGACGAGGTACTTGTCGATCGACCGTAGCTCCTCGGCCAGCGTCGTGAACTGGCCGTGGCGCCGGAAGCTGTAGCGGGTGAAGTCGGCGAACTCCAGGAGGAGGTCGCGCGCCCGTTCCGGATCGGACCGCACGAAACTGGCGATGGCTGTCATGGCGTTGAAGATGAAGTGTGGTGAGATCTGCGCCCGGAGTGCTCGCACCTCCGCCTCGGCCAGCCGGGCACGCGACACATCGAGTTCGGCCAGCTCCACCTGCGTGGAGATCCAGCGGGCCACCTCCCCGGCGGCACGGATCAGGCCGGGTCGGGTATCGGAACCGAAGGCGCCGAGCGTGCCGACGACGTCGTCGCCGACGACGATGGGCACGATGACAGCCGACCGGATGGCGCAGTAGAGGTCCCGGCAGGTGAGATCGGCGGCGGTGATGACCTTGGCCCGGCCGCTGTCGACGACAGAGGCCGCCAGGGCGGCCACCTGGGCACCGTGGTGGTCGGCCGCCCCGTCCCATGCCAAGAGCTCCGTCTCGTCGGTCAGAGCCACCGCCGGGCAGCCGAGGAGCTGGTGGAGGTCGCGGATCGACTTGGCCGCGGCGGCCTTGGTCAAGCCCGACCGGAACGGCGGGGCCGCTTCGTTCGCCTTATGGAGCACGTTGTACGTGGCCTGCTCCGACGCAGTGGAGAAGGCCCGCCGGACCCGCAGGACGCGGTAGAGAGCCACGGCCGGGACCAGCACGGTGATGGCCAGCGCAGCGACGAAGACGATCGTTCGCATTCCCGCTCATGATACGAGCGGAAGTCCGCTCGGACGGGGTGGCGGAAGTGTGTCTCAGCTCCCCTTGTGGGCCGTCCAGGCCAGCAGGTCCTCAATCGACCGCGTGTTGATCACCCGCTCGGCTCCGACACCGCAGTCGGCGGCGCGCTCGCAGCCGTAGGCCTGCCACTCCAACTGCCCGGGGGCGTGGGCGTCGGTGTCGATGGAAACCATGCAGCCCATCTCGAGTGCCAGGCGGAGGAGCCGCCTGGGCGGGTCGAGCCGTTCGGGGCGGGAGTTGATCTCTACAGCCGTGCCGTACTCGCGGCAGGCGGTGAAGATCAGTTCGGGATCGAACTCCGACTCCGGCCGGCCGCGGCCCACGACCAGCCGGCCGGTGCAATGGCCGAGGACGTCGACGTGGGGGTTGGCGACCGCCACGGCCATCCGTCGGGTCATGTTCTCGCGGTCCATGCGCAGCTTGGAGTGGACGCTGGCCACGACCACGTCGAGCCGCGCCAGGAGCTCCTCCTCCTGGTCGAGCGACCCGTCCTCCAGGATGTCGACTTCGATGCCGGTCAGGATGCGGAACGGTGCGAGCTCCTCGTTGAGGGCCGCCACCACGTCGAGCTGCTTGCGCAGCCGTTCGGCCGACAGCCCCTTCGCCACTTTGAGGCTGCCCGAGTGGTCGGTGAGCACGATGTACTCGTGTCCGAGGTCGCGCGCCGCCCGGGCCATCTCGTCGATCGGGGAGCCGCCGTCGGACCAGTCGGAGTGGGTGTGGCAGTCGCCCCGCAGCGCCGCTCGCAATTCGGCGGCCGGGCCGGAGAGCGCCGGCTGGCCGCCGCCCTCGACGTCGCGCTGGTGTTCCTCCTCGAGCTGGCGGAGGTACGCCGGAATCTGGCCGGCCAGCGCCTCGACGATCACCTTTTCGGTCTTCTCGCCGATGCCGGACAGGTCGCGCAGCGAGCCGTTCGCCGCCCGGGCCTCGGCCTCGCCCTCCGGGAGGCCGCGCAGTACCCGCGCCGCCGTCCGGAACGCCCGCACCCGGTATGTCGGCTGGCGGGTCTTCTCGAGGAGATAGGCGATGCGGTCGAGAGCGGCGGCGGGATCCATGGTCTGAACGTTCTACCCGCCCTGGCTCACCGGCCGCAGCTGCCGCCACCGGCCAGCGGGGTGGCCGCCGTCTGTACGGTCGCCGGGTCGATGCCGACCTCGGGTCCGGGCGGCGGGTCGTCGACCCGGTATTCCCAGCGGAAGAGGTGGTGCTGTCCGGCCGCGCCCCAGGGAGTACCGCCGTCGGAGAACGCCACCGTCAATCCTTTCCAGTTCACCGCCCGCACGACCGTCCCCGGGCAGGCGCCGAACGGCGACGACCCTGCGGGGACCCAGCCCGTGTCGCCATCGGGCGGACCCCAGCGCAGGGTGAGCCCGGCGATGACCGGGTCCGGCTGGGCTCCGAAGGGGAAGGCGCCGATCCCGTCGGCGCTCAGAACGATCGCCGGGCCCTCGTCGTCCTGCGCCGCCCGGTCGGCGCCGCCCCGGTCGGCGATCCGCAGCGCCGTCACGGCCAGGCCGGCGATGGCGGCGACGATCACCAGCGCTCCGATAAGCCGGGGCCGCGGCGGCGGGCGGTCGCCTGTCAGGCGACAGCCCTCGCCAGCCCGGCCACGTCGGCCACCGTCAGGTTCGGCGTGACCCCGAGCCGTTCGAAGGGCACGCCGGCCCGGTTCACCCAGGCCACCGGGAAGCCGAAGGTGCGCGCGCCGGCGGCGTCCCAGGGGTTCGACGAGACGAACAGGATCCGCTCGGCCGGCAGATCGAACGCCTTGACCGCCAGCCCGTAGACGGACGGGTGGGGTTTGAAGATCCCGACCTCCTCGACCGACAGGACGTGCTCGAACCGGTCCCGCAAGGACGCCGCAGCCAACCCCGCCTCCAACATCTCGGGGTTCCCGTTGGACAGCACCGCCAGCCGGCGCGGCGCCAGCGCCTCGAGTGCGTCGGGCACCTCGGGATAGACCCGGACGTCGAGCCAGGCGCCGACGAGCCGGGTCCGGGCGGCGTCGTCGAGCGTGAGGCCCAACCGGTCCAGCGAGTAGTCGAGCGCGTCGCCCGTCGTCGTCCAGAAGTCCTGGTAGCGGCCCATGAGCGACCGGAGCCAGCTGTACTCCAGCTGCTTCTGGCGCCAGAGGTCGACGAGCGCGGTCGGGTCGTCGGTGACCTCGGCGGCCACCCGTCCGACGGAGGCGACCTCGAGGAGCGTGCCGTACAGGTCGAAAGCGACTGCGTCGATGCCCTCCATGGCGAGGACTCTAGGACGAGGCTGCAGGGCCGAGGCGCGCCGCCCGCCGCTGCCCGACGGGGGAGCCAGGGCCCGTAAGATCTGACCTCGTGCCTATCGACCTCGCCGCCTTACCCTCGTTCGTACTCGCCGCGGAGAAGAAGGCCGAGCAGAACTTCGCAGACTTCGGCACGCCCCTGTGGGTCTGGGGCCTTCTCATCGGCGTGATCGTGATCATGCTGGTGGTCGACCTCCTGCTCGTCCACCGCACGGCCCATGTGATCTCGATCAAGGAAGCGGCGATCGAGTCGGCCATCTGGATCTCCATCGGGTTGCTCTTCGGAGTCCTGATGCTCACGTGGCAGGGGGGCAAGGCCGGCGCCGAGTACTACGCCGGCTTCCTCATCGAAAAGAGCCTGTCGGTCGACAACGTCTTCGTGTGGGCGGTGATCTTCTCGTTCTTCGCCGTCCCTCGGGAGTACCAGTTCCGGGTGCTGTTCTGGGGCATCTTCGGGGCCCTCGTGATGCGGGGCATCTTCATTTTCGCCGGGGTGTCGCTCATCGAGCGTTTCGAGTGGATTCTCTACATCTTCGGTGCCTTCCTGATCTACACGGCGTGGAAGATCGCTCACCACGACGAGGACAAACAGGTCGACTACAACCAGAACATCGCGATGAAGCTGGTCCGCCGGCTGGTCGCGACGACGGACGAGTACGACGGCCAGAAGCTCTTCACCCGCCGGAACGGCAAGCGGTTGGCCACGCCGCTGTTCGCCGTCCTCATCCTGATCGAGGCCACCGACGTCGTCTTCGCGGTGGACTCGGTTCCGGCCATCCTGGCCGTCAGCCGCGAGCCGTTCATCGTGTTCGCGTCGAACGCCTTCGCCATCCTCGGCTTGCGCTCCCTGTACTTCCTCCTCGGCGGGATGCAGGGCCGGTTCCGATACCTCAACGTCGGACTCGGCGTGATCCTCGCCTTCGTCGGGATCAAGATGCTCCTGATCGGTGAGCCGTTCGAGGTGCACCTGCCCACGTTCGTCTCGCTCGGGTTCATCGCCGTGGTCCTCGCCGCCGCCATCTTCGCTTCGATGCGGGCCGATAAGCGGGACCGGGCTGCCGGGCTCCTCCCGCCTCGGGGACTCGACGTCTCCGATGCGGAGTCGCTCGACGAGCCGGGGGGCGTCGACCCGCACCGCCACCACTGAGGCCGGCCGCGGCCCCCGAAACGGTCGGGATGGTCAACCGGCCGCTACTCTCGGGAGAGATGGACGAACGCATCGGCGAAGCCTGCGGAGTGTTCGGCGTCTATGCGCCGGGCCAGCCGGTCGCCCGACTCACCTACTTCGGACTCTTCGCCCTCCAGCACCGCGGCCAGGAGTCGGCCGGCATCGCGGTCAGCGACGGCCAGACGATCACCGTCGTGAAGGACATGGGT
>Ga0196958_10000547_pt1 | contig 12305 bp, 18 predicted proteins | sample S1v_10metaG_FD_148654 | JGI IMG/M metagenome (GOLD analysis project Ga0196958, IMG submission 148654) | Soil microbial communities from Anza Borrego desert, Southern California, United States - S1+v_10 | ecosystem: Environmental > Terrestrial > Soil > Desert | place: USA: California | collected...
GGCTGCGGGCGAGTTCTTCGGTGGCATCGTCGACGTCGAGGACCATCCAGCCCTCGTAGGCCATGCCCACACCATGGAAACGCCAGTGACGGCCGCTGACGTCGAACAGGTCCGCAGTGGGGTTGGCACGGAGTTTGACCACCATGTCGCGGAAAGTGGGGGGTAGCCACTGCACGGCCGGGTCCAGCTCGGCGACCGGGACGTGGGCCTGGCGGCGCATGAACTCAGCGATGTCCGCGAGCCGATCGAGCACATCAGGGTGGCGTCCGGGTAACTCCTCCAGTAGCCGAGAGAACCTTTCGAACTCGGTGTAGCGGATGCGGCCGGTGTGGAGGTTCTGCTGGAGGAAGAACACCGTTGGTGGCATGTCCCAGCCGTGCTGGTGGATGTCCTTTTCGGCGCGCAGCAGCGCGGTCCGCACGTCCTGCTGCTGGGGCTGGTCGGTGCAGAGTTTCCGCGTACGGGCGGCCTGGGCGTCCATCTTCTCGGCGTACTCGGCAAGGGTGTCGACGCGATGCGGTCCTGCGACCAAGACGGGCTGTCCTTTCGGGAGGTGAGGAGGGAAGGCACGGCGAGGTCGCTGGCCGGGAGCGACGCTCCCGGCCAGCGACCCCCGCCCGTCAGAACGGGGGCTCGTCGCCGAAGCCGCCACCGCCACCGGCCGGGGGAGCCGAGTTCCAGGGGTCTTCGGCGGGGGCGCCGCCGCCGTAGCCCTGGCTGCCGCCTTCGGTGCTCTGGCTGCGGGAGACCTTGTTGACCTTCGCGGTGGCGTAGCGCAGCGACGGGCCGATCTCGTCGACGTCGAGTTCGACGACGGTGCGCTTCTCGCCTTCCTTGGTCTCGTACGACCGCTGCTTGAGCCGTCCCTGCACGATGACCCGAGCGCCGCGGGTGAGGGACTCGGCGGCGTTCTCTCCTGCCTGACGCCAGAGGGCGCAGCGCATGAACAGGGTGTCGCCGTCCTTCCACTCGCCGGACTGCTTGTCCAGCGTGCGCGGGGTCGAGGCGACGGTGAAGTTCGCGACCGCCACTCCCGACGGGGTGAAGCGAAGTTCGGGGTCGGAGGTCAGGTTGCCGATTACGGTGATGACGGTCTCTCCAGCCATGGCGAGAACTCCCTTGCAGATCGGTGATCAGGTCACCGACAACCGCTCTCGGTCCTCCCTCACTCGAAGCTGTCTCGAGTGGGTTCGGCCCGAGGGGGCTGCCGATCTGCGGAGCGGAGATCAGGCTGGGGCTGGGTTCGCAATGGGGGTTTCGGCCCGCGTTTTTTGGGCTGGAATCCTCATTGCGAACCCAGCCCCAGCTTGATTTGCTTCAAGCGGATCGACAGCCCCCGGCCCGAACCCACATGCCTCACCTCCCAGAACCTGCCCTGCACTCCTCGTCCTCCCGGTCACCGAGCGGCGAACGGGTGCAGGACGCTCCACTTACGGAAGACCTTCCGACCGTCGCGGTAGGCAGCCGATGAGGGCCCGCAGGGGCCGGCGGGGTCGCCTCCGGCTCCTGGCTGAGGCTCGCCTTGTGCCCAGCACTTCGACTAACCGGTCGTGATTTGTTCGGAGGGATCGACAGCCCCGGCCGAACGGGCCTCGTTGTCTGCGTCGCCGTCGGCCAGCGGTCAGGCCTTCAGTGCCCGGCGACCGCTGCGGCCCAGTCAGCGAAGGCGGGTGGCGCAGCAGGGGATATCGAACTTCTTCGCGAGGCGCGACAGAACGACGTGGGTTGCGCGAACGAGTGCGGGACGGGAGTGACACCACCGGCAGCGGTTCTCCAGATACTGCAGCTCCGGGGGCACCGGGGCCGGACCCGCCTGGCGCGGTGCCTCTGGCTTGCCGTCGAAATTGGGATCCCATCGAGTGCAGTGGGTTGTGCGGTGGCCGTCCTCCCAGCGCACTGTCATGGACCAGCTCGGCTCGGTTAGATCGCCGTCGCGGAACCTGATCTCAATGCGCTCGACGAGGTACCAGCGGCGCCAATAGCCGCTCTCGTAGCATCCGCCGACGTGGCGGGGACCTATAGCGGCGCGGACGTCCTGCATTCGCTCCCGATGTAGCCGGACACGCGTTTGCGCGGCCTCGTGAGCGCGCAGGACTTCCCGAGGCGGCGACCAAAGGCAGTCACAGGGTTGCGGGTACAGCAGCGGACCCTCCTCCGGATCCCACGGCTCGCCGGCATCTTCGCTGTCGTTGACCAGGTACTCACCGCCGCCGCCACAGCAGCCGCAACCGGCGAGGGCCCACAGCCCGCGCATCCTGGTCTCGCTGTAGCCCGCGGGTGGCGTGATCGCCAAGTTCGTCATACAAGCTCCTCGTGTGGTCGCCTCGGCGGGCAGTGGGAAACCCGGGCCGGTCGGACCCGACGTGCCCAGAGTTTTGATGTGGGAAAGGAGCGGGACCCGGACCAGGAGGTCCGGGTCCCGGCAGGAACCACGTGGATCAGAACGGCGGCCGACCGCCGCCGATAGGCTCGTGGAGGTTGTCCAGGTAATCCATGAGTGCCTGGGCCTCGTCCAGTAGATAGTCATCCCACAGACCGTCGTAGTAGGCGTCCAGATCGTGTGCGCGTGTGATCTCCTCGCCTTCACGCCAGAGAACTCGGCTGGCGCGATCCCCCAGATATGTCACCAGACGGTCGCACCTCTCAGCGAAGGCGGCGATCTCGCTGGAAGTCAGCGCCGAATTCTTAGTGCGGTCTACGCCGGCGATATCGGTGATGACGGACTCTCCAGCCATGGCGAGAACTCCTTCGCAGGTCGGTGATCAGGTCACCGACAACCCTGTTCCGGTCCTTCCTCACTCGAAGTTGTCTCGAGTGGGTTCGGCCCGAGGGGGCTGCCGATCTGCGGAGCGCTACTCATGTGCTGGCAGGGATGGCGGGGAATTCGGCCGCGTTTTTGGGCCGGGTTCGTCGTCATCCCTGCCAGCACATGATTTGCTTCAAGCGGATCGACAGCCCCCGGCCCGAACCCACATGCCCCTACTACCAACCAAATCTCACACCCAATCGGTGTCGTCCCGCATTACCGGGACGACACCGAGCACAGGGCGCGCCATCGCTGCAGCACCCTCCACCCGCTGCGGGTCAGATCGAGCCGATGGGTCTCGCGGCTGTCGCCGTCGACGTCGGCGAAGAGCCACAACCCGACGCGGACCAGTCCGGCGCGGCGCAGTTGGCTGATCAGCTCCGCGTCGCGCGGGTCGGGCGGGACGGCGCGGTGGCCGCGCCCGTCGGCGATGACTTCGTACAGATCACCGCGCCAGACGGTGAACCGATCGCGCGTGATCTGCTGCAACAGTCGGTGCTGTGGCCAGTCGGCCAGGGGACCGCAGTGCGGCTGATTTCTCGGCGCTGGTACGGCTTCGGTGTCCAGCAACGCTTCCTGCACTGGGCGCGGACGGCGCCGTCGGCGTTGCCGCCGGGCCGGCACGGGGGCTGGCTGCTCGGGCTGTGGGGCGGTGCCGCGGCAGACCGGACACCGGTGATCTTCCAGATGGGTCGGCCCGCCGGCGGCGGCGGTGAAGTCGGCGTCGCCGCACTGCGCGCATTGGTAGGGCAGCAGGTCGGGGTCGGCACCGGCCCGCTCGCACGCCGCATAGATTCCGGCGTAGGCGATTGTGGCGGCCAGCCGCTCGGCGACGTGCTGTTCCTCCAGTTGCTCCACAGTGGACGTGGTGGTAGCGCTGACGAGGGTGGCCAGGTGACCGGTGTGGTGAGCGAGGCCGGAGTGGCGCAGCGGGTCGCGGCGGCCGTCGATGCTCAGGGTGAATTGCGCGGCCCGCCAGGACAGGGCGATCGGAACGCGGGCACCGGCCGCGGCGAGGGTGATCCGCGAGGCCGCGGTGACCCCGTTGGTCTCCCAGCCCAGCTCCGGTACCCATGCCTGGGGTGCCAGGTGCGCGACGATCGCGCGGGTCAGGGTCGCCGCGGCGGGCTCGCCGGGCTGGTGAAGGGGTGCCAGCTCGCTGGTGGTGCTAGCGGGGACAGTGGCGTGGAGATAGGACATCCGGGCTCCGTGAGGCGGAAGGCCCGCTGGGCGGGCTGCACACAGGGGCCACGGGACCGGCCACCGCGAGGGCTTCGCGGTGGCCGATCCCGTGGGGGAGGGGGTGGTTCACGCGGCGCGGCCGGCCAGCCTGCGTGGGTAGCGCGCGCCGGCTTCCAGGCCGTCGCTGATCGTGGAGTCGGCTTCGTAGGTGGGTATCTGGCGCTTTTGCGCGGCGATGTGCAGCGTGGCGCGGGCTTCGTCGTCGGTGAACTCGTGCCCGGCGATCAGGCGGCCGAGGCCGAACGCGGCTCTGTTGAGGGTGTCGTGGGCGGTGTGCGGTGCGGCGTTGGCGACGGTGGCGGCGACCGTGTCGAGGTAGCGCTGGCGGCGCTTGTCCGGCAGGGGCTGGACGTCGCCGAAGTCGATCGGTTCAGGTTTCGGTCGCGGTGGTGGGGTGAAGTGCGGGATGAGCCATTCGGGCAGAGGGGCGATGGGGGCCCGGTGTGCGACGGTGTAGATGCCGTCGCGGCGGACCGAGCCGGGCGCGACGATGAATCCGCCACGGCCGCGGCTGTCGATTCGCCACCCGGCCTTTCCTGCGGTGTTGCGCAGTGTGCTGTCCGCGCGGACCCGGAAGTAGAGATGGTCGCTCGGCGAGGGGCTGCGGCCGGTGTAGGTGTTGCCGGGGTAGGGCTGTCCGGCCCGTTCGGCGAGGCGGGCGAGGACGTCGCGGCCGTGCCGGGCGCCGGCCCATTCCGGGGGCGGTTCTTTGCCGTGGGCGGGGTCGAGGTCGAGTACGTACAGGTTGGACGGGCCGCAGGCGATGCCGACATTGCTGGTCGGGGAGGCACCCCACCAGTAGCGGATCAGGTCCGGTTCGGTGGTGGCGCGCTGTTCCCAGCCCAGGTGTCCGTCGGCGCAGCCACCCGTACCGGTGCAGGCGCGTTTTCCGTGCAGGCACGGCACTTTGGAGCGCGGCCAGAGCGGGAACACGTACAGGCCCTGGCGGGCGGCCGCGAGCGCGACGCCCATCAGACGCGGCGCGGGACGGCGCCGCCAGGTGCGGCCCCGGGTGGTGTGTCGGCGAACCGGCCCATGGGTTCGTGGTGGTGCGGTCATGGTCATCTCTCCTTGTTTCCAAGGTAGCGCGCCTATCCGCCCAGGTCAGGCGGTTTTCCGGCGAATCGGGATTACGGGTGCGACCCGACGGCGTTCGACGGTGCGCAGGTGCTGCTGCACCAGGAACGCCAGGAATGGCAGCGACGGCGGGTATGCGTGGCGGCCATTCAGACGGGGGTCCTCGTCAGCAGGGGTCTCACCGTTGACGGTGACCTCCCAGTAGGCGCCCTGTGTCGCGTACGAACCTGATTCGGTCCGCGTGACCACTGTGACCGGCAGGCCTTCGGGGTCGCGCAGGCACGCGGTGACTTCACCACCGAGGGGCAGGTGAGCGGGGACTCGTTCGGGATCCTCGCTGGGGTGCCGAGTGAGCAGCTCGCGGTAGTGCAAGGAAACGGGGGCCCCGCCCAGGCGCCACAGCAGCTCTACGAGATGACCGCGGGCCCAGTCATGGGCCCCGTAGCCGGCGAGGGAACCGCGGCGCGGGATGTTGGTGGCGACCTGCTCGGGCAGCAGATAGCTGCGGGACCAGTCATACGGGGTGAACCAGCAGCAGTACCGAGGGGTCGGCCAGACGGTTTCGGACAACACGGGACCTCCAGACGGGGGTGGACGGATCCGGCGCTCGGGGTGTGGGGCGGTGGCGCATCGGTCACCGCCCCACCCGGGTCAGCGCACAGGCGGGTTTGTGTTGAGCACGTCCAGCAGGGCCGTGACGGCCTGCTCGGCATCTCTGGACTTCAGCTTGACCAGAGGCTGCTGCGCGCCGCGTACCTCGGCGCCGTCACCGAGCAGCCAGCTTTGTTGAGTCCGGACCTCGTAGCGGTGTCCTGCGATGGTCACGGTGAGGAGCGAAGATCGAAGAATGAACGGAATCCACACCAACTTGGGCTTGCTCACGACGACGTCGGCACGGCTGAGTGACTGGAACATGCCGTTCTCATCACTCGATTCCTGAAGCCGGGCTGTCAGGTCATCGTCCCAATCACCCGGGAGCCGGTACAGGGGCCTGGTGCCCGAGCGGGTCACCTGCTCGAGCGGCGGAGGTGCGGGCAGTTCGTGCCAGCCGAATGGGTTGTACGCGTGGAACCGGCCGTCGATGGCGACGACGTCGCCAGTCAGCAGCGGCCGGTTTCCGCGGGCGAGATAGTCCGCCGCCCGCCGGTCTAGGGTCCTGAGGCCGGAGTCGTCGCTGAACAGCTGGACCGCCTCGTCCGCTAGCTCGTGATCCTGCATATAGCGCTGGAGGCGGACGGTGTAGACGAAGACTTCGGTGACCGTGTCTCCAGGCTCAAGACCGCGCGTGAACTCGTGCCGATACCGGTGGTTATTGTGGAACACCCGCACTGTCACGGCGGTGGGCTCGTCGGCGGGGGCGGCGATGGTCTGCGTGGTGCTCATGGTTCCCTCCGGGCATACACGAGGGCCCGGCCGGAGCGATTCGGCCCAGGGATGAGCCGCGCGCCCAGCCGGGCCGTGGTGAAACATTCATTCGATTACGTCGGCCGCACCAAGAGTTGGCCGGTGTCCGCAGTGCACGCCGAGACGACGGGCCATGCTTCGGGTTCGGCGCTGATCACAAGGTGTCCGATGTGGACGGTCAGCCTCCCTCGTGTCCGTTCGGTCGTCTCTCCAGTCCGGCGTCGTAGGTCGGGTGAGGTTCGACGTCGTCACAGTCGTCGTAGTGGCTGTTCAGCCAGGCCTGCGCGGCCTCGGTGTTTCCCTGTTCGGCGTACATCGCAGCGATCGTGTTGACCGGCGGGCACAGGACATGCCGGCCGAGATCCGTCGCCAGGTCGTCGAATACCTTCTCGAAGCCGACGAGCGCAGTGAGTGTGCTCGCGGCTGTGTCCGTGTCTCCGAAACCCAGGAGTGCCAGTAACGTGTCCGCATGGCCGAGGGCGCTGTCCATCGCTTTGAACAGGTCTTCGTCTCGGAACTCGTCGGCTGTGCTGAAGTCGAGGGTCTCCTCGGCCTCGTCGTACAGTTCGCTATGACGAGCACGTGCCGTGTCGACCGCGTCCTTCGCCGCGCGGTACTTGTCGCTCGCGGTAATGATCTTGTGGTCGCTCATGCCGCGCTCACCGTCTCTGCTGTCTGGCGCCTCGGTGGAGTCACGGCGCGATGGATGGTGGTCCAGATCCCGCCGCTGCGGGCGAGATCGGAAGCGTGGGTGGATCCGGGGGAGTCGTCGAGGATGAAGGCGAGGCACCGGCCGGCGCCGAGGTCGATGGCGGTCCGCACCATCGCCTCGTTGCGGCGGAATCCGGCGGAACGCCGGAACCGGCCGTCCTGGATCCACTCGGCGGGGAACCGCTGGACCGTGCCGCCCCAGTGCTCCCAGCAGTCCTCGCACAACTTGTCGGCGCCACGAGGGCACGCGCCGGACATCAGGATCGTGTCGGGATGCCAGACCTCGGCGCGCGCGTCGCGGATGATGCGGGTGTCGGTCCAGAGCTGCGAGCCGGTGATCAGAACCCGGCGGTAGGGCCATGTTGCCACGAGGTACCTCCTATGAGAGGACGAGCCAGGGACTGGGGGACAAAGGCAGTTACGCGGCTGGGTGCGGCGAGCAGGGCGGTCGGGTCATTGAGCCCAGTCGTCAAGGCTGAGGAACAGCACGCCGCCGAAGACGATGAATACCGCGATCCCGAACGCGGTCCACCAGCTGATGTCGCCTCCGACCAGGGAGACTGCCCAGTCAATGGGCACGGCGAGGGCGGCGGCGATCGCCAGCCCGACCCCGAGCTTGATCAGGAACTCGGTGAAGTCGTTCTTCACGTTGAAGGCTCTCTCCGGTCGGTGCCGCGTGGCTGGATCGACGAGCCGCGCAGCAGGAACTGGGCATGACGAAGACCCGGGCCGGGCTCCGTGGCGGAGACCGGGTCCGGGGCGTGGAATGGATGCGCGGCCCCGTGTAAACGGGGAAACTGCGCGCTGGAATCAGGCGGGCGGGTCCCTGGTGATGAGGACGTGCACGCGGCTGAAGACCGCGCTCGCCGCGACCGCGCACCCGGTCACGGTTCCCCAGCCGATGCGGTCGTCGAACAGGGCGGCCACGGCGAGAGGCGGCAGTGTCAGGCAGATGGAGATCGCCAGTTTGATCAGGAACTTGCCCAGCTTTTCGAGATGCTGGTCTTTCACAGCGGCGGCCTCACGTTGTTCAGGGCTGTGCGGTACGCCTGCCTGGCGGGCCGCACGGCCGACGGCGGGAACCAGCGAATGGCCCGGACCGAACTCTGCAGCGGAGCCGGTGCGGGCCTTCGGCTTGCTGGTGCTGGCTGGTCAGTGCAGGTGCCGCGGCGGGTCGTCGCAGTCGCTGAGGTGACAGGCAAGCCAGACTCCGGCGATGCCGGATCTGCCCTGGTCTTCCAGAAACCCGACCAGGGAGTTCACCTCGCGGCAATCCAGCACGTCGGCGATGTCGCGGGCCAGGACGGGGTTGCTGAACACCTCGGTGAACACCTCGGCCGGGTCGTAGATGAGCTGCTCAGGGGCGAGCTCGGACACGAGAACCTCCTCTCGGGAGATCAGGCAACCTGGGCTGCACGGGCGATGGGAAAAGACGTCAGTGGACGCGGAATCCGCCGAAGCGGGCGGCAGTGCGCAGGAACGGAACAACGTCGTCGGCGAAGGCGTCCGGGTGGGGAGCACCGACGACCCTGGCGTTCTCATAGGCGGTCAGAGCCTCGTTGCACTCGTCGGCGGTCACGTGCCAGCCGTCGCCGCTGGACACCTTGTGGGTGGGAATTCCCCAGCGCCGGGTAGCGCCGTGGGTGCCATGGTCGACCTGGAGCGCGGCCAGAGCCCGCAGGTAGTCGCGGGCGCGGTCGGTGACCGGCAGTTCGCCGTCGAAGTCGGCGGCGCCCAGGTGGTCACTGTCGGGGAAGTCCGGGACCGGGCTCGGGTGTGCCATGCCCAGGGCGACCATCTCCTCGCACAGACGAGCCGTGCCAACGGTGAACCCGCGCTCGATGCGGGTCGTGTCCTCGTGGGCGGGGGCGTTCTGGACCTGCAATGTGTAGCCCATGCGGGCTCCTTCCGCTCGATTTCTGCTGTTCATGACCCAGCACTGGCCGGGGTTTCGCGTGCGAGGTGCCGTGGTGGCCACGCCCCGCTCCCGTCCGATAGGGCGGGGCGTGGCCACCACGGCGCCGAACTCAGCTGACGAACTTGCTGCCCACGTAGCTGTCGAAAAAGGCGCGGATCTGGTCGGCGGCGGCAGGGCTTGCCGAATAGACCGCGCTCCCGCAGATCTCGCGCCAGGCGCGGAGCGTCTGCTGCTGGGCGCCGGGATCGACGACGGTGACATCCGCGGTGAACCGGGTGCCGTTGATGAAAGCGGCGACCTCTGTTCCCGAGTCGGGGTTGCGATCGACCACGACCTCCAGACGCAGCCGGAGCTGGTCGACTGTCGCGCGCTCCAGCTCGTCCAAGGCTGCCGACATGTCACGGAGCAGCACGGCAGCGCCCTCGCGCCGGTCGGCGCGGCCGGTATCCAGGGCAGGGCGTCGCTGGTCGAGCACGACCCGCAGGCGTGCCAGGGCCTCGAGGTCGCGGGCGATGACGGCAAGCACGACGTCCGCGGTGAGGGGCTCGCCGCGCTCCAGCCGGTCGATGTCCGCGGACGTGGGCAGCTGGACGCGGTAGAGGATGTCGTCGACCTTGTCCCAGACGATGCGCGGATCTACGCCTTCGATCACGCTGTCCAGCTCCAGGTTGATCTCGTCGATCACCTGGTCCAGGCAGGCATCATCGGCGGTGCGGTAGTCGCTGGGGCAGTCGCACACGCCTCCGTCATTGGTCCACAGGTAGCCGCCTGTCGCGTCCCTGATCGCGGTGAGGGCGAGCTCCCCGCTGGTGTCGTCCACGGACACGATCAGTTCGGTGGCGTCAGGGAACGGCCCGGACACCCAGTAGGCGATCTGCAGTAAGAAAGCGTGGCGGATGGCCCCGTCCGCGGCCTTCGCCACCGACTGCGTTGCTCAGATTCTGCGCCAGGGGATGGGGATGGTTCAGCGCAAGAGTGATCGGGTTGGTCACGCCGCCGCCTTCGTTCCGCCCGACTTGGCGGCAGGCGAGGCCGTCTTGGGCGCGGCAACGGGTGTGACCGGGGTCTTCGCTGCCGGAGCTTCCTCGGGTTCTGCCTCCTCCATGTCGTCGGCCGGGGACTGGGTGCCGTAGCGGATGCGGTCGGAGAACGCGTCGACGAGCGTCGGCGCGGCATACAGAAAGAAGACTCCGCCCACGATCATGGCCAGCAAGATCGCCGTGCCCCCGATTTCATTCCACATAGGACTGTTCTCCTCGCGTCGTGGGTGCTGCTCCGCCGGCGGTGGAGCGTGGCCCGTTCGGCGCGGCCGGGCGCGTGGGGGCAAGCCCCGTTCTTGGGCTTGCCCCCACGTGACTGGTCGTGCATGGTCGTCGCGGTCCACCGCCGGCGGAGCAGCACCTGCTTCCGCTCGGCGGGCTGTCGTCCTAGAGCCCGTAGATCTCGTGTGCGTAGCTCGAAAGGCCCCGGCGGTCGAGGTCGTCGTAGTCCAGGTCGAGGGAATCGGCCAGGTGCCGCAGATTGCCGAGGACGTCGCTGATGACAGTTCCCGGGTCCTCGTCGTGGTGCCGGCTCAGCGAGCCTGTGCCGACGGCGTGGGCGACGACCGCGATGGCGGCGAAACCGGCCCGGCGGCGGTTGTCGTGCTGGCCGTTGCTGACGGTGTTGCCGTAGCGCAGGGTGCCGTCGCCGACGTACCAGGTCAGCAAACTGTTGAGCTGGCTGACTTTCGCTACCTCGACCTGCGGGCTGGACGCCAAGCGCACCGCCGGTCCGACCGCGGGCGGCGGGACGGGCGGCAACGACCTGGCCCGATCCGGGACAGCGCCGATCTGCGCGGGCTGCTCCTGGCCGGACGCGTTGCCGAACGGCGCGCGGTCCTGAGTCTGCGGCGAGGCTTCGCCGTCGGAGGGTTGTTGGGGGATCACGAATTTCACCTTCTGCACTGTGTTGTGAAGGGGGCGGCGCGGCGGGGGCCGCTTCGCGGGTTCGCCGCGGTCGCTTGTCGGGTGGGGAGTGAGGAAGGGAACGCGGTGGCGGATCAGGCTGCCTTGCGGCGGTCGGCAGCGTTCTCCACGACGACACCGACGGTCGCGGCGACCGAGGCGTAGACGTCGGGAGCGATCCACCAGCCCCGCATCACCGTCCACGGTTCGCCGCGGTAGCGGCGGGACGCGGAGAGGATCGGGTGGACGTGACCAGGTCGGATCTGGGCGTTCCAGTCCGGGCCGCCGGCGAGCTGGGTGAAGTAGAAGTCGGCGTCGACGCGGTCCAGCCGGATCAGCGGTGTGCCGTCGGGGACCTCGTAGTTCGGGCGGCCCAGGAACTCTTCCACGCTGACGGCGCTGCTGATGGCACATGGGCCGCGCAAGGCACCGTCGAGCTGGGTGGCGGCCGCCGAGATGTTCCCGGCCAGGCCGACCTGGACCAGGTGCAGGCGGTACCGGAGAGGATCGGTCTTCAGTCCCACGGCGGCACCTCCGCGGCGGGCAGCTGCGCGATCCGCTGGATCGCTTCGGAGGTACGGCGGCCGAATCTCTCGTCGCGGGGCAAGCGCAGCCGGGCGGCGGCGATATGTTCGGCGGTGAGTGTCGTGGACTTCACGTGCTGCTCGTCCGCGGTGTCGTCGTTCCCGGGAGGCCACTTGCTGTGGTGAAGGTCGACGAGTTCGTCGACGATGGCCTGGCCGTTTCGGGCGAGGAACCAGATCTGGAGCCGATCCTGGCTGCCGAAGGCGAATCCGTCGGCGTAGCAGGCCACTCCACCGAGCACGTCGCAGTTCGGCAGCGCCGTGTCCGAGCCGGACGTGGCCTGGCGGGAGTGGAACTCCAGCGACATCTTCCAGGTGATGTCATCTGTCGCACCGGGGCGGATCTGGAGTTCGACGACGCCGGGCGGGCCGTCGATGAGGACGCGGCGCAGCGTGCCGGACGGGCACTGCCAGATTCGCATCGAAAGCGGTGCGGGAATGGCGATGCAACCGTCGAACAGGACAGGGTCCTCGTCGGACATGAACGTTCTCCTTATGTCACAGGGAATCGGGATGGACGCCGACGTGAACAGCCGCGGTGGCCACCGATTCGGGTGGCCACCGCGGCTGCTGGATCCGGGTGGGTCAGGACGCCATGCAGATCCGCTCGAACACCT
>Ga0196958_10000548_pt1 | contig 12284 bp, 10 predicted proteins | sample S1v_10metaG_FD_148654 | JGI IMG/M metagenome (GOLD analysis project Ga0196958, IMG submission 148654) | Soil microbial communities from Anza Borrego desert, Southern California, United States - S1+v_10 | ecosystem: Environmental > Terrestrial > Soil > Desert | place: USA: California | collected...
ACACCGAGCCGCCGGTCCGTCGGCAGCTGCGCGACCGAATCGCAGCCACCGCTGATCGTGCTGCGCAGCAACGGAAATCCTTCGGCGGTGCGATCGGTCCGCTCGAGGCTGCCGGCGGACACGCCTTCGCCGAGCCGCAGCTCGAAGTCTGCGCCCTTGAGGCCGGTGTACTTGCAGCGGGCCGGAAAGGTCAGGACCGTGTCCGGTTTCAGGGTGCCGAACTCCGGCACGAACCGGCCGGCGAGCACCTTGCACGGGTCCACCAGCCGCAGGCGTTCCGGGCCGAGCGCGTCGGTCGCCGACAGCGAAGTCGTTCCGGGGTTCTCCGGCTTGGCGTAGTCGGCGATGGCGAGACCGAGCGCGACCATCCCCGACACCACGAGCAGGACGACCGCGGCCAGCGCGCCGAACAGGATCTTCTTCGTCTTCGGTGCCATCTTCTTCGGCGGTGGCCGCCAGATCGGCAACGGCAGCGCCAGCACCGAGCGCACCTCGGCGTCCTGCCGCTGGATCCGGGCGTGCACGGCGGGCGGCCAGGGCGCCGCGCCGGGCGAGACCGGGCCGAGGAAGTCCAGGATCTGCTCCGGTGTCGGCCGTCGCGCCGGATCCTTGGCCAGACAGGGTTCGGCGAGCCGCCGGATCTCCTCCGGAACCACGCTGAAATCCGCCGCGCCGTGCACGACGTTATACAACGTCTGGGGTGCGGTCGGGCCGGTGAACGGGCCGCGTCCGGTCGACGCCATGATCAGGATCGCGCCGAGGGAGAACACGTCGCTCGCGCCGGTGACCTGCCCGCTGCCCGCCTGCTCCGGCGACATGAAGGCGGGCGAACCGATGATCGCGCCCGTCCCGGTGAGCTCCTGCGCGTCCTCCGCCACCCGCGCGATGCCGAAGTCGATCACCCTGGGCCCGTCACTCGTCAAGATGATGTTGCTGGGCTTGAGGTCCCGGTGGATCAGCCCGGCACGGTGGATCTCCGTCAACGCCGCGGCGAGGCCGGACGCCAGCAGCCGGACCGACTCGGCGGGCAGTGGCCCGGCGGCGTCCACGGCCTCCTTCAACGACGGACCGGTGACGAAGACCGAGGCGAGCCACGGGGTTTCCGCTTCCGCGTCGGCGTCCATGACGGCCGCGGTGTACGCGCCGGAGACCAGCCGCGACGTGGCGACCTCGCGCCGGAACCGCTCACGGAAGCGCGGATCGTGCGCGAACCGGGCGTGTAGCTGTTTGACCGCGACGAGCCTGCCGTCCGGGGCCAGGCCGAGTACGACGCGCCCCATGCCGCCTTCACCGATCTCGGCGATGATCCGGTACGGGCCGATCTGCCGGGGTTCCCCGGGGTTCAACGGTTTCACTGGTCAGCCCTAGGGTTTCGGAAGTTTCGGCAGCAGCGCCCCGGCGAATCCCTTCGCCTTCTCGCAGGCTTCGTCGGCCGACATCTTGGTACCACTGGTCCCGACGGTCAGCTCGACGTTCTCCCCGTCGCGATCACTGACCGATCGGTGTTGCCAAGTCAGTGAGCAGAGGGAACGGGCGACGCCGTCGTCCTTCTTCGCCAAGTACACCTTGGCTCCGCCGAGATCCAGGGTGGCGGTCTCGGTGTAGTACGAATCCTTCGGTTGCACCGGCGGGTACGCCCGCACGAAGCTCACCCGGACACTGCCCGCCGCGTCGTACCGGCATTGGTGCAGATGTTCGCGGAACGTTTCGACGACCGGGCCGATCAGCCGGTCCGTGGTCGCGGGGCCGAGCAGCGCGCACGGGTCCAGCGGAGCCAGTGTGCCCGCCGGAAGCGCGCGCTCGTGGCCCCCGGCGCGGATCCGCTTGACCGCGTCGGTGAGCGCGGCCTTCACCACCGAACACGCCTCGTCCTTGGTGGACATCGAGTTGACGCGGGCGCTGAGTTTGGTGTTCGGCAGGCCACTGACCGGGACGGCGACCGCGCACGCGTCGTCGGAGCCCTTCATGCGCAGCGGAAGCCCTTCCAGGTCACCGCCGGCTTGGCCGTCGACCAGGTCACCGCCGACGCCCAGCTCCAGCCATTCGCCCGTGGGCGAGGAATACGTGCACGAGTCGAAATGGATGTCGATCTCCGTGCCCAGCTTGCCGAACCCGGGCACCTCCCGGCCCGCGAGCACCTTGCACAGGTCGACTCGGCGCAGGTTGTCCGGGCCGAGCGGATCCCGGTTGACCGGGGTGGCGATCGGTTCGTCCGGCTGCGGTGACGAACTCGGCGCGATGGCGGCCGGAGGCGCGTCTTCCCCGGACAGCGAAACCGCCGCGACGGCGCCACCGGCCAGCAGCACCACGGCGGCCGCGGCCAGTCCCGCGTACAGACCGCGCCGGGATCGCTTCGGCGGAGGCGGGTTCAGCAGCCGCCGGATCTCCGCCTGCTGGGTCTCGATGAGCTGCGACACCACCGGCGGCCACGGGCTGGTCATCGGCGGGATCGGGCCGAGCCGCTCCAGCACCCAGGCCGGGGACGGCCGGGCCGCCGGGTCCTTCGCCAGGCACGGCTCGACGATCTGCCGCAGCTCCGGCGCCAGACACCGCAGATCGGGCTGGACGTGCACGACGTTGTACAGGGTGTGCGGAGTGGACGTGCCGGTGAAGGGGCTCCTCCCGGTCGCGGCCATCACCAGCAGCGCGCCGAAGGAGAACATGTCGCCGGCCGCGGTCAGCGGCTTGCCCTCGGCCTGCTCCGGCGACATGAACCCGGGCGAGCCGATGACAGCGCCGGTGTGGGTGAGGTCGGAGTCGCCCTCGACGGCGCGGGCGATCCCGAAATCGATCACGCGGGGGCCGTCACCGGCGAGGATGACGTTGCTCGGTTTCAGGTCCCGGTGGATCAGCCCGGCGCGGTGGATGTCGCCCAGCGCCAGCGCGAGCCCCGCGGCGAGCTGCCGCAGCGCCATCGGCGGCAGTGGCCCACTCGCGGAGACCGCCTCGGACAGGGCAGGCCCTGGCACGAACACCGACGCCAGCCACGGTGTCGGCGCGTGCGGATCGGCGTCCATGACCGGGGCGGTGTACGCGCCGGACACGAGCCGGGAGGTCTCGACCTCCCGGCGGAACCGCTCGCGGAAGCCGGGGTCGTGCGCGAAACCCGGGTGGATCTGCTTGATCGCGACCAGGCGCCCATCGGAGGAGATCCCGAGCAGCACCCGGCCCATCCCGCCCTCACCGAGCGCGGCGAACACCCGGTAACGTCCCACGCCGGTGGGTTCGCCGGTGTTCAACGGCTTCACGAAGGCCCCCTTGTCCGGGGCGATGGTACAAAACCACCCGGAAGTGTCACGCAGCGCGTCGGTCCGCGCGGCCGCGGTCCTCGAGCCGGCGGCTGGGGGACACGACGAGCACGGAGGCCAGCGGCATCGTGGCTCCGGCGATCAGCGGGTTCGGCAGGCCGAGTGCGGCCGGAGGGAGCGCGTCGGCGTTGTGGCCGAACGCCCGGACCAGGTTGCCCCGGAGGATCCGCGGTGTCCGGTCGGCGAGCCGGATGGCGTCGGGGACCACGCGCACGGCGGCTTCGTGACTGGATGGACGACACGCGGCGGTCACGCGATACCGCCGGCCATCACCGCGGCGCGTGAAAGCCCCTTCCCCGGTACATGAAGGCCCCCTTGCTTGCGCCTGGGTACAGGAAGGGGGCCTTCATGTACTTCGACACGACCCGCACGAGCGCTGGGAGCTAGCGCGGGGTCAGCGTGAGTTCGAAGGTGTTCCCGTCGCCCTGGACGAGCGAGCTCACGTACGGCGTGAACGCGCCGCAGCCGGTCAGCGGTGCCAGCGAATACGTTCCGGTGAGCGTGCCGCCTGCCGCCATGGTGAAGCCGTCGCCGGTACGCAGTTCCGCCGTCGACGGGGCCGACGTCCGGCACCCCGGTCCGCTGCTGACCGGCATGCCGACGAGCGTGACGAGCGGGAGGACGGTGGTGAACCGGGAACGCGCGACGAAACCGGTCCCGGCGAGATCGCCGCCCTGCGGTCCGTCGGCGACGAACTCCAGATCCGCCGAGCCCGGCAGGAAGCCGAACAGCCGGAAGTCGGCGTGCGCCTTGTCGAACACCGGGCCGCCGCTGAACACCGTGGCCGCGGTGGGGTTCAGGTCGAACGAGCCGGTCAGCGGCGCGGCGGCACCGAGTGCTTCGAGGCCGGTCTTTCCGGCGACCGTGTACCGGTGCCCCGCGGGCTTGCCGCCGAGTTCGAACGAGAGCAGCACCGGGTCCTGGCCGGGGTCGAGCGCGCAGTCCGAGGTGAACGAGCCGATCCCGGTGAACGAGCCGTCGGCCTTCTTCGGGGTGAGGCGGGTGGTGAAGTCGCCGATGGTCAGGGTGGTCTTGCCCGGTTTCGCCAGCGTGATCGTGGGCACGGAACCCGTCGCCACCGTGTCGAACATGCCGGACGGCGGGAGGTCGGTCTTGGCGACGTTCAGCGGCAGGCGCACCGGGAGCGGGTTCGCGTCACCGTTGACCAGCGTCACGCCCGCGGCCGCGGTGCCCTCGATGGTGGCGGCGCCGACGAGGTTCAGCCCGCGCGCGGCCTTGTCCGGCACGGTCACGGTGATGGTCAGCCCGGAGGTGGTGAGCGTGCCGCCGGGCGCCGTCGGGACCTCGAAATCGGCCTTGATGTTCACGTCGAGCTTCTGCAGCCCGATCAGCGGGAACGGACAGGTGAACGACAGCTTCTTGGTCACGGGGGTGCCCGCCGCCGCGCTCCGGGCGGCGACGAACAGCAGGCTGCCGGCGGTGAGCAGGACGATGAGGCCCGCCGCGAGGAGCATCCGGACGTTGATGCGAAGGGGCATGGTCGCCTTCCTGGACGGCACAGAAACGGCACCGGTCCCCGTCACGGAACGCGACGGGGACCGGCTGCCTGACTTACTTCTTGGTGAGGTTCAGATCGAGCGTGTTGCCGTCGCTCTTGGCGAACATGCTGATGATGTCGTTGAACGAACCACAGTTCTGCAGGGCCGACAGCGAGTAGGTACCGGTGAGCTTCCCGCCCTTGAGCAGGTCGAAGTCCGGACCGGTGGTCATCTCGCTGGTGGACGGGCTGACCGTGCCGCACTTCGGGTCGCTGCTGAGAGGGATCCCGAAGATCTGCACGCTCGGCAGGAACACGTTGAACTTGATGTGCGCCTTGAACCCGGTGCCGACGAGCTCGCCGGACTGCTTGCCCACCTGCTCGACCTTGACCTCGGAACGTCCGTCGACGAACCCGAACAGCTTGAACTGGGTCGACGTCGGTTCGAGCTTCAGGTCACCGGTGAACGTCTTCGACGCGAGGTCCACATCCGCGTCGAAGCCACCGTTGATGGCCGCCGTGCTGCCGAGCGACTTCAGCGCGGTCTGTCCCTTGATGTTGAACGCATACTTGATCCCGCCGCCACCGGGCGTGGTGGTGGTCGGGGTCGTCGGCGTGGTCGGCGTCGTGGGGGTGGTGGGGGTGGTGGGCGTGGTCGGGGTGGTGGGCGTGGTCGTGCCGCCACCGCCGTCACCGATCTTGATCGTGGCCAGGGTGTTGTTCTGGCCGGGATCCTGCGTGCACGGCGCGTCGATCGTGCCGTCCGGCGTGATGCCGGTGACCGAACCGTCGGCCTTGCGCGGGGTGACCTTCAACCGCAGGTCGCCCACGGTGATCTTCGCTTCGCCGGGCTGGTTGAAGGTCAGCGAAGGCGTCTTGCCCGCCGCGTTGACCGTCATCTCGCCCGAGGTGGGGATGTTCTGCTTGGCGATGTCGTTCGGAACGTTGACCGGGAGGTTGAGCCCCGGCGCCGCCACGGTCGCCGCCGCGATGGCCTGTCCTTCCAGCGTGGTCGCACCGATCAGGTTGAGCCCGCTGACCGTGTCCGCGTTGATCGTGGAGACGGCCTTGATGTCGAACGTGCCGGTCGGCTGACCGGTCTTGACCGACAGCGGAAGATCGGTGTTGATCACCACCTTCAGCGACTGTGACCCCACGAGCGGCAGGTCGCAGTGGTAGTTGAGGGGCAGCGAGATCGGATCGGCGACACTGGACTGCGCCCCGACCACGAGTACCGCGGTGGCAAGCCCCACGGCCCCGGCAGCGGCGGCGGCGACCGCCTTCTTGGTTCCTCTACGGTGACTCACGATCGTCCTTCCGTGGTATCAACGATGATACGAAACGGCGTACAATTCCCCAGAGCAATTAATATCGGCCCGAGAGAATTCTCCGGGTAGCGACGATGTCTGACGGATCGCAACCAAACAGTAAACTAACGACGCGGGAGTACTGCTATCAAGTGGTTCCCGGGAAAAGTTGACGCGTCGCCGGTAAATTGTCACGCTGGCACGGTACCTCCGGCCGGTTCCTAGTAACAGCACATGGGTTTTCCCAGCACAGAGCCGCATCACGCCTTCCGAGGAACCGCTGACGAGAGTGACAATCGCGCGGCGGTAAACTATCTCGCGCGTACCAATCACCCTTTCTCGGCCGCCGTCCGCCTTGCCTGCCGGAATCTTTCGTGAGTAACCTCGCTTTTCAGCAAGCCGGTCACCGCCGACCACCGCGGAATCCCGCTCCTCGTGCCACGGCCGGACCTCTTTCGCCGATTTCGACGGGGAAACCATGAAAAGATTGCGCCGCACGGCAGCGCGAATCGCGTTCGCCACCGTCTCCGCGACCGCCACGGCGGTCCTGCTGAGCGCCTGCGGGTCCGACAAGCCCGCCGACACCGGCAGGCACGCCGACCCGGCCGCGCTCGCCTGGGCGGACAAGGTGTGCTCCGGAGTCGCGACAGGCTCGGCGAAGCTGACCCAGCCACCGGCGTTCGACCCCAACAACCCCCAGGGTGCGAAGAGTGCCATGGTGGGCTTCCTGAATTCGCTCACGGTGGCGCTCGACGACATGGCGGGCGGAATCCGCAACGCCGGGGTGCCGCCGGTCCCGGATGGACAGTCCGCCGTGGACAAGGCCACCACCACGCTCGACGAGACCAAGTCGAAGGTGTCCGCCACCCTGGCGAAGATGCAGGACGCGAAGGTCACCGACCAGGCGAGCCTGCAGAAGGTGGTCGCCGACGCCGACGGTTCGATGAGCGGGTTGAGCGAGCCGGAAGGCCCGATCAAGCATCTGCGCGCCAACCCGGAACTGGATCTCGCGTTCGCCGAGTCCCCGACCTGCCGCCAGGTCTACGGCGGCAGCGCCTGAGTGAGACCACTTTCGGGACACCTGATGTCGCGGTCGGCCGGTTCGTGCAGGAGCGGGTCCGCGTTGCCGGGCGTCTCGCGTGCCTGAACGCCGAACTCGCCCGCGGCCGGATTCCGCGCGTGTTCCGCGCCCGATCACGCGAGTTCGCCGTCTGGACACACGTGATCGCCGTCCAGACACGCGTGCCCTTCCAGGAACACGCGACCACCAGCAGCGCCTCGCGTGGCCACGAGTTCGCCGACACCAACACTGACGCCCCGAAAGTGGCCTTCGCGACACTCCACCCAACCAGCCCATCCGCTCTGGAGGCCCGGCCGTGCCGATCCCGTTCCCCCGCCCGTCCCGCCGGATACTCGCCGCCGCGCTGGCGATCGTTCTGTCCGCCGGTCTCCTGACCGTGCTGAGCGGCAGCCCGGCGAGTTCCACCGTCGCGGCGGCGTCCGACGACTCGTTCTACACCCCGCCGTCCCCGCTCCCGGCGGGCAAGCCGGGCGACATCATCCGCTCGCGGGTCTCGAAAGCCGGTCCGCGTAAGGATTCCGTCAACGCGTGGCAGGTCATGTACCTGTCGACGGACGCCCTCGGGCGGCCGGACGCGGTGACCGGGACCGTGCTGGTGCCGAAGAACGTCGACCCGGCGAAGGCGCCGATCGTCTCGTTCGCCGCCGGTACGCACGGTCCGGCGTTCGACTGCACGCCGTCGAAGATGATCGACATCGGCGCGTTCTACGAGCAGTCGGGCCTCGACGACGCGCTCGACGCCGGGTACGCCGTCGCGCTCACCGACTACGAGGGTTACCGCCGGGATCCGAAGACGACGTATGTGGTCGGGCGTTCGGAGGGGCCGGCGGTGATCGACGCGGTCCGGGCCGCGCAACGTCTGCCGGAGGCGAAACTGTCCACCGACGCCAAGGTGCTCTTCCGCGGGTACTCGCAGGGCGGCGGGGCGGCGGCCTGGGCCGGTGAACTGCAACCGGCCTACGCACCGGAGATGAACCTCGTCGGCGTCGCCGCCGGCGGGGTGCCCGCCGACCTGGTGCAGGTCACCCTGCAGCTCGACGGGAAGTCCGGCTTCGGCGTCTTCGCCTATGCCTTGGTCGGCCTGGACAACGCCTATCCCGAGCTGAAGCTGGACTCGTTCCTCAGCGACAACGGTCGCGTGAAGCTGGCGGAGATGCAGAAGAGCGCTTGCACGTTCGAACTGCTCACCACCTACGCGAACCAGAAGATCGCCGACTACACGACCAGCGCCGGCTACGTGCGGCCGGAATGGGTGAAGCGGCTCAACGAGAACAAGCTCGGCGCCACACCCCCGAAGGTTCCGGTGCTCCTGTACCACGCCACCCAGGACCAGCTCGTGCAGTTCGCCCAGGCCGACGCGTTGCACAAGACCTACTGCGCCGCCGGGGTCAAGACGACCTGGAAGACCTTCGACACCGACCACATCACGGCGGTCTACACCGGCAACGCCGGCGTGCTCGCCTTCCTCGAGGACCGGGTCGCGGGCGTCCCGGCGACGTCGAACTGCTGAGCCCATCGTGCTCAGAACCGCGCCTTCGTCCTTTATGGACAGTGCGGCCACCGGCGGTGCGCGGACCGGGAAGCGGCGTGAGCTGCTCCGGTTCGCCACCGTCGGCCTCGCCGCGTTCGGCCTCACCCTCGGCGTCAACTACGGGCTGAAACTCACCGTCCTGCAAGAGAAACCGGTCACGGCGCTGGCCATCGCCACCGTCATGGCGACGGCGTTCGCGTACCTGCTCTCCCGGCGCTGGTCGTTTCCCACCCGCGGCGGCAGGCGACGGTTCCCCGAGGCGGCGTTGTTCTTCGTGGTCAACGCCATCGCCGTGGCCATCACCCTGTGCCCGCCGCTGATCTCGCGCTACGTCCTGCGGCTCGAGGCCTCCGAAATCGGCTTCCTCGCCCAGGAGATCGCCGACTTCGTCAGCGGCATGCTGCTCGGCACCGCGGCGGGTTCGGCATTCCGCTGGTGGGGCTACCGCCGCTGGGTGTTCCCCGTCGCCGACGCGCGTCAGGCTTCGGCGGGCCGCAGCCGTTCGGCGCGCAGCGCCAGCTCGATCCGCAGCCGCTGATCCGGATCGTCCAGCCGTTCGCCGAACAACTCCGTGAGCCGCCGCAGCCGGGCCCGCACCGTCTGCGGGTGCACGGCGAGCTGCCGGGCGATCTCGGGCGCGCTCCCCCGCGTCTGCACCTGCGTGAGCAGGGTCGCCGACAGCTCGTCGTGCTGGCGCGGCGCCAGCCCCGACAATGGCTCCAGCGCCTCGACAGCCAGCCGGTCGAGCAGGAACTCGTCGGCGAGCAACAGCAGGGTGGTGAGGTGCTCCTCGCACCACAGCACCGGCCCGACCGCGGTGAGCATCCCCCGCTGGGCCAGTTCGGACGCGCGGCGCGCGATCCGGAACGATTCGGCGGCCTTCGTCGTCGGAACGGCCACCCCGACCGTCGCCGACCAGCCGGAAGGCAGTTCCCGCAGGCCGCCGAGGTCGGCTTCCGGACAAGCGACGAGTGCGCCGGGCGCGTCGGAGACGAGGTCCACGGGAATCGCCGAGGGCAGCAGGCCGGCGGGGAACGCGGGCGCGCCGGGCGCCGCGGTGAAGACGACCGCGGTGATCCGGTCCGGGATCCGCCAGCCGATGGCGACGGCGAGCGCGCCGGCGTCGGCCTGGCTGTATCCGGCACCACCGGTCAGCAGCCGGAACAACCGCGCCCGCTGCTCCACCGGACCCGTCGCCTCGGCTCGGGCGGCGTTGTACCCGTCGGTCAGCGCCATCGTCACCTCGACGACGTCGCCGAACAGGCACTCCGCCGCGCCGTAGAGCACGTCGCCCGGCAGCCGGAGCCGGCGACCCGCCGCGGCGATCGAACGCCACAGCACCCGGCTCGAGACCCTGAACGCCGCCTGCGCGGCCTCGCGGCTGAGTCCTTGGTGGAACGCCATCCGGCCCTGTGCGCGGAAATCCGCCAGCAGGTCGTTCTGCAGCAGTTCGGGAACGCCGATCCGGTCTATCGCGCGTTCGATACCGCGCCTGGCCAGCTCGACGGCGGCGGCACGGGCCTCGCTGTCGCCGAACACTTCGGCACATTCACCGATCTCGGACACCACGGCTTCGACGCAGTGCCGGGCGATCGCCGGGATCCGCGGGCGGACGGCGTCGCCGAGTTCCCTCGGCAGGCTTGCCCACAAGGCGCCGACGGGCTGCCAGCTCACGTGTGCGTTCCCCCGTTGTGCAGTAGGTGCAGTAGGCCGACGATTCCGGGCACCCATTCCCTTTCGTCCGCGCGCCATCGGCGCACTCGAATGCACGGAGCGTAGAACCGTCGCCACATCGGTGTCAAAAGCCGCCCATCGGCGACTTTTCGTCGCCCATTCCACGTCACATTCACGGTACACGTCGTCGGCCGATCCAGTAGAAACACTGCGGCACCCGTTCCGTCGGTCCGACGCGGTTGTGCAAAGGGATTCACGTTCCCGTCCCGGTTCGAAGAAATCAAAGGTGGTCTCGGTGGTCCAGTATCGCGGTTTCGACATGCTGGCGACGTTGCCGCGTTCGCTCGGCGAAGAACTGCGTCCGTATACCGGGCACGTCGCGGCGGCCATGGTCAAACAGGTGCAACGGTCCGTCGCCGCGTATTCCCAGCCACTGCGTGGCGTCTTCGGCCGCGTCCTGGTCGTTTCGTGCGATCGCGCGGTGCGGCATTACGTCGACTGCATCGGCGATCCGGACGTGCCCCACGACCGCTGGATCGACTTCTACCGCATGCGCGGGCGGGTCGAGTTCACCGAGGGCCGGAACCTGGAACCGTTGCACGACAGCGCGACGGTCGGCGCACGGGCGGCTTGGCGGGCGATGCGGCCCATCGTGCGCGGGCTCGGCGTCGGGCTCGACGTCATCGCGCTCGCGGCCGAGTCCGTCTTCGTCTACGTCGACGAACTGTGCGCCACGACCATCGAGGGCTACCAGGAGGCGGAGGCCAGGGCGGCGGGCGCGATCCCGCTCCGGCGCCGCCGTCTGCTCGAACTGATCGCCCAGGCGCCGGAAGGGTCCGCGTGCAGCATCGCCAGCCTGGCCGACGGCGCCGGCTGGCGGGTTCCGGGGACGGCCGCCATGGTCGCGCTCCAGCGCGCTCCGGGGGCGCCCGCGTTCCCCGTCCATCTGCTGGACGACACCGTGCTGGCCGACCTCGACACCGCCGAGCCGTACCTGCTCACCGCCGATCCCGACACCGACCTCGCGCCACTGAAGGACGCGCTGGACGGCTGGCGCGCGGCGGTGTCCCCCGTCGTGCCGCTCGTCGACGCCCCGGCCGCCCTCCGCACCGCCCGCCGTGCCCTGCTGCTGAACAGCGAAGACGCGCCCGGCCCGGTCATCTGGTGCCGGGACCACCTCGCCACGCTGTGGTTGCTCGCCGAGGACTTCCTCGGCGCCGAACTCGCCAAACAGAGCCTCGACCCCTTCACCTCGCTGAGCGAGAAACAGCAGGAGCGGCTCAGCGAAACCTTGCTGGCGTGGCTGGAAGCCCGCGGTGGGGCACCGGAGATCGCGCAGCGGCTCGGCGTGCATCCGCAGACCGTGCGCAACCGTCTCCGGCAGCTGGAGGACCTGTTCGGCGACCGGCTCAGGGACGCCGACGACCGGCTGAACATGCAGCTGGCGCTGCGCGCGCGGCTGCTTATGCGCGCCCACCGCCGCGACGAAGGGCCGCCAGGGAACTGACACGCCGGACCCGCCGTTCCGGCGGCGGCACGGTGGGGAGCACCCAGCGGAGGCCGCGGCGGGCGCGCTTCGCCCTCGGCTGGTCGACGTGGAAGTCCGCCCGGCAGGCCATCGCTTTCCCTCCCCGTGGTGACGGGTGTTTACCGACGCTTTCCTGAATACAGGGAGGGTGGGAGAATGTCGATGCGCGATTGCCCGGCCGTCCCGGTTTTGGCATCCGTCTCGGAGCAGGCCCCGGAATTCTTGTCACCCCGGTCGCAAATACCGGACGTGTCCCGCGACACGCTGACGGAGCGGGTGTTCTTCACGTTATTTTGACGCCTGACAATCGAAAGGCGGGCCATGGTCCTCGAAGCGCGCATACTGACTCTGCACGGG
>Ga0196958_10000549_pt1 | contig 12282 bp, 11 predicted proteins | sample S1v_10metaG_FD_148654 | JGI IMG/M metagenome (GOLD analysis project Ga0196958, IMG submission 148654) | Soil microbial communities from Anza Borrego desert, Southern California, United States - S1+v_10 | ecosystem: Environmental > Terrestrial > Soil > Desert | place: USA: California | collected...
GACGGCTCGCGACTCGTGCCGCCGGCGATCTTTCACACGCTGATCGAAAACGCGATCACCCACGGCGAGGGAGAACGCGTGGTGATGAAATTGACGGCGCACACCGAGGGTGGCCGCACGCGGTACACGTTCGACAGCACGCGGGGTGAAGGGCGAGGGGCACGCGGCGAGGGCACGAAGTACATCGAGGCGCGATTGCGCGAGGCGTGGGGGAACGCGTGGTCGTTCCGCCAGGGGCCGTTCGGAGAGCTGTGGCGCGCCGAGATCGAGGTGCCGGCGTGAGGATCGCCATCGTCGAGGACGAAGCGATCGTCGCGCGAAGGCTCGAGCGCATGGTGCGCGCGATCTCCGGCGCAACCGACGTGGCCGTGGCCTCGACGTTCGAAGCGGCCATCGCACTCATTCGCTCGCGTCCGATCGACGTGCTGTTTCTCGATCTCAATCTCAACGGCCGCGACGGGTTCGCCTTGCTCGAAGAAGCGGCCGCGTCGCCGTTCCAGACCGTGGTCGTCTCCGCGCATCACGAGCAGGCGTTGCGTGCGTTCGAGTACGGCGTCACCGACTTTGTGGCCAAGCCGTGGAGCGAGGAGCGGCTGCGGCTGGCGATGGAACGCACGGCCAGGCGCGAGCCGCAGCGCCGCGCGACGACGATCGTCGTGCGCAAAGGGCGCGAGCTGCGCAGCGTCGCGGTGAACAACATTCTTTATGTGAAAGGCGCCGACGACTACTCGGAGCTGCACCTCGGCGACGGCACGGTGCATTTGCACGAGAAGACGCTCAGCGCGCTCGAGGCGCTGCTGCCGCCGCAGTTCCTGCGCGTGCATCGTTCCTACATCGCCAACCTCGGCCGCGTGCGCGGCGTGCGCGCGTCTTCCCTGGTGATGAAGGACGACACGCTCGTGCCGGTGGGACGCGTTTATCGCGACGCCGTGCGCTCGAAGTTAGGCGTGTGAGATCTGCACGTCGATGTTGCGCTTCGCCAGCTCGTCCATGAAGAGCTGCGGCGGGATGCAGCGCTCCTGCGGCAGCGCGCCTCTCGCGGTGGTCTGGCCGCGCGCCATCATCAGCGCCACGATCGAAGCCGGGAAGGCGGTCGTGCGCATCATCGCGGAGAGGCCGGTCTCCGGATCGGAGCGGTCGATGACGTCGTAGCGCAACCGCTTCCCTCGCCCACTGAACTCGACGCGCACCAGCACGACGTCGGGCTCGTCGTGCGGAAGATTTTTCACCAGCAGATCGCCGAGGACGCGGCGCGGCTTGACCGGGACGTTGTCGACGGTCATCGGCTCGGAGCTGCAGAGTCCGAGGTCGATCATCGTCTTGAACTTCGCGCAGTGGCCGGGGTAGCGGATGGTTTTGTAGTCGAGGTCCTGCACTTTGCCGAGGAACGTTTCGACGAGCGTGGAGGTCCCGCCGGAGGTCTGGAACGCCTCCATCGTTGCGAACGGCTCGGGGAAGTGCAGCGTCTCGAGCTCGGTCATCGACTCGACGATCGCGACCTTGCCGTCGCGGATCACGCGCGCGGGCTCGATGTATTCGTTGATGAGGCCTTCGACGGAGAAGACCATCTGATAGTCGAGCGGCGGCTTCGGCGTCTGCGGCAGACCGCCGACGCGGATGTGAATCGCGTCGAGCGTTTCGAACTGCAGCGCGCCATGCGCGGCGAGCACGGCCACCATGCCCGGAGCGAGTCCGCAATCGGGAATGACGTTCAGTCCTTTGGCCACGGCTTCGTCGTTGAGGGCGAGCTCCGCGTCGACGACGTCGTTGTTCCCGCCGAGGTCGCAGAAGTGGGAGCCGGCTTCGATGGCGGCGCGGGCAAGCTTCTCGTTGAGCCAGTAGTTGACGCAACTGATCGTCGACGCGTGCCCGGTCATCAGCGCGACGACGGCCGCGTGATCGTTGCAGTCGATCTGCGCCGCCCGCGCTTTCGCCGAATAGCGCCGGGCGATGTCCTCGGCTTTCGAAAGCTCAAAGTCCGCGACGGTGACTTCGGTGACGTCGGATTGCGAAACGAGATCGTGAACCGCGCCGAGACCCATACGGCCGGCGCCCAGGACGAGCATGCGCATAGGGGGGCGGATTGTAGCTGAGGAGGGGGAGCGTGAGCTGTAGAGCTGTAGAGCTGTAGAGCTGTTGAGCTGTTGAGCTGTTGAGGAGGACGGTGGGTGGCGCGTTCGCGAAGGTATGGCGGGAATTGCGCTGTGGGGCCGAGGTGCCGCATGTCGGGTCCGTGATGCTCGCGACCCGCGGCCACCGCCTCCTCAACAGCTCAATCGCTCAACAGCTAATTAGCGAGGTACCGCTCAATCGACGCAATAAACGTCTTCACGTCGATCGGCTTCGAGATGTAGCCGTCGCAGCCGGCTTCGAGGAAGCGGTCTTTGTCGCCGCGCATGGCGTGGGCGGTGAGGGCGAGGATGGGGATGCGCGAGGTGCGCGCGTCTTCCTTCATGGCACGGACGACCGAGAGGCCGTCCATGCCGGGAAGATGAATGTCCATGAGGATGAGGTCCGGCGAGGTCTCCGCGCCGTTGCGCGTGATCGCCAGCGCCTCCTCCCCGCTCGTGGCCTTCACGATCCGATAGCCGCCCTCTTCGAGCAGGAACTCGACGAGCTGCATGTTCATGTCGTTGTCTTCAACGACCAGGATGGTTCGGCCGCTCATGAAGGGGTGGCGGTAGTGTACGCCTTAACCCCCCGATTTCGGAGCCCCCGCCGCGGGCTCCCCCGGAGTCTGCGGCGCCGGCGGGAAGAACTGCGGATCGAGGTCGATCTTCGCGCTCTTGTGCAGACGATCGATCTCCGCCTTCGCCGATTCCTGCCGCACGCGCTGCGAGAGCATCGGGCGGAGATCCTCGAGCGTCGGCTGCTCCACCCTGAAGATGTGCATGCCGATCTCGGTCTTCACCGGCGCGCTGATCTGCCCCGGCTGGAGCTTGGTCACGACCGACGCGATCTCCGGCGGAAGCTGGTTGGCCTGAAACGGTCCGAGCATGCCGCCGTTGGGCGCGGTGCGCTCGTCATCCGACTCCGCACGCGCGATCTGCGCAAAGTCCTCACCGCCGCGAAGCCGCGTCGCGATGCCGTTCGCCTTCTGCATCGCCGCCTCGGGGGCCAGCGCCTGCGCTCCGCCGCGCGCGGGCATCTGTCCACCCTGATACGCGACGACGACGTGGCGCAGCGACATCGTGCCGGTCTTTTCCTTCTCGTAGGCCGCGCGGATCTTCTCCTCGCTCTTCTGGTCGGCGAGCTTCTCGAGCGCCTTGCCGGCCATGAGCTGCGCGCGCATCATCGAGAGCTGCGTGCGGATCTCGGGATCTTCACTGAGCCCCATCTTCGCCGCTTCCGCTTCGAGGATCTTCACTTTCGCGATCTCGTCCGCGATCGCGCGCCGTCCCTCGGGAGACGCGTAAAACGGACGCGCCTGCTCCGGTGCGCTCTGCATCATGAGCGCGAACTCGCGCTCGGTGACCGGCTGCCCGTTCACGCGCATGACCACCTTGTCGTCGGCGCCGGGCTCGCCGGAGCCCGCATCGGCGCTTTTGCCGGTGAATGGCTTCGAGGCCGTGGCGGGCAGATTGGGGCGGAGTGCCGCCAGTCCGAACGCGATGGCCACGACGATGACGACGGCTACGAGTGCAATGACGATGTCTTTCTTCACGGTTCGCCCAACATCCTTTCCCGCTCGATCCTTCCGCGGTTCAACCTTTCGTTGACGCCTCAGGATTCAATCATTATCCTCTCGCCCTTGTGAAAGTTTTCACGCGTTTACACGCGATGGAAACTCGCTCGCCCACTGCCCCGCCCTCACCAGGCGTTACATCTGCATCGACACAACACCTATGGCCAAAGTCACCATCGACGGAACCGAAGTCGAAGTCCAGGACGGAATCAACGTCATCGAGGCCGCCAAGGCCGCGGACGTCCACGTCCCGCACTTCTGCTATCACCCCTCCCTCAGCATCGTCGGCCAGTGCCGCATGTGCCTCGTCGAGGTCGAAGGGATGCCGAAGCTGCAGGCCGGCTGCGCCACACCGGTCAAGGACGGGATGAAGATCCACGTCTGGAACGACAAAGTCGACAAGGCCCGCAAAGGGCAGATGGAGTTCCTCCTCATCAACCACCCGCTGGACTGTCCGATCTGCGACAAGGCCGGCGAGTGTCCGCTGCAGGATTACTCCTTCAACTACGGCTCGGTCACGTCGCGCTACGGTGAGTTCAAACGCACCTATCCGGGCATGGATCGCACGGCCATCGGCCCGCACGTGATCCAGAACATGAACCGCTGCATCCACTGCACGCGCTGCATCCGCTTCACCGCGGAGATCACCGGCACGAGCGAGCTCGCGTTCTTCAAGCGCGGCGCCTCGACCGAGGTCGGCGTGTTCCCCGGCGTGCCGCTCGACAACTGGATGAGCGCGAACGTCACCGACATCTGCCCCACCGGCGCACTCACGCCGCGCGAGTTCCGCTTCGAGTCGCGCGTGTGGAATCTCGACTCGACCGAGTCCGTCTGCAACGGCTGCGACGTCGGCTGCAATCTCTTCATCGGCCATCGCAACGGGCAAGTCTTCCGCTACCGCCCGCGCGTCAACCCCGAGGTGAACGACCACTGGCTGTGCGACTACGGACGCTTCTCGTACGAGCAGTACGAAACCGATCGCGTGGTCGTGCCGAAGGTGCGCACCGAAGACGATTACCTCGCCATCTCCACGTGGGAAGAAGCGCTCGAAGCGATCGAGAAGGCTTTCCGCGGCGCGACCAAAGTCGCCGCCATCGCCTCGGCGCAGATGACGAACGAAGAAGCCGCCGCCGCAAAGTCCGTGTTCGACAGCGTCAACGCCACCGTCGGCGTGATGGTCGATCCGATCGGTCCGATCAAGATGAAGTCGCGCACCGAATGGATCGTCGGCGATCAGGCCGGACCGAACTTCCGCGGCGTGCAGGCGGTCGTAGGCAACGCGTCGATCGAAGATCTGCTCACCCAAGGCGCGGACGGCGTCGACGTTCTCTACATCCTCGACGCGAAGTTCAGCGAGCGCGCGAACGATCCCGCGGTCGTGGCGAACCTGCGCAAGGCGAAGTTCCTCATCGTCCATTCCTGGGACGCCAATCATCCATTGACCGAGGTCGCGGACGTCGTCATCCCCGGCTCGATCCTTCCGGAGAAGGAAGGGACGTTCACGAATCTGCAGGGCAGAGTCCAGCAGATCCATCAGGCCTATCCGCCGAAGGGTCAGGCCGTGAGCGATCTCGAGGCGTTGCAGCGCATCGCCCGCGTGGTCGGCCAGCTTGCGGAGGTCTCGGCGTAAATGGCCTTCGATCTCACCGACGTCCTCCTCTCCGCCCTCAAGATCGCCGTGGTCCTCGGCATCTGGCTCAACGTCACGCCGATCATGGTGTGGGTCGAGCGCCGCGGCAGCGCGCTCATTCAGGACCGCCCCGGCCCGAATCGCGTCGGGCCGCTCGGACTTCTGCAGTCGTTCGCCGACGCGCTGAAGTTCATCATGAAGGAAGACATCATCCCGGCGCAGGCGCACAAGTGGCTGTACACACTCGCGCCGACGTTCGGTCTCCTCCCCGCGCTGACGACGATCGCCGTCGTGCCGTGGGGACGCTCCTTCACGATTCCGGAGATGCACCTCTTCGGCCGCACGCTCTTCGAGGGTGGCCGCTTCTTCAACCCAATCGTCGCCGACGTGAGCGCGGGCATCCTCGTGATCTTCGCCCTGGCCTCCCTCGGCGTGTACGGCATCACCATCGCCGGCTGGTCGTCGGCGAACAAGTACTCGATGTTCGGTGCGATCCGCGCGTCCGCGCAGATGATCTCGTACGAGCTGTCGCTGACGCTCGCCGCGGTGAACGTGCTGCTCGTCGCCGGGTCGCTGCGGCTCACCGAGGTGGTGGCGCAGCAGACCAACTACTACTTCGTTCTCTTCGACTTCATCAAACTGCCGGCGTGGAACGTCCTCTCGCCCGGCATGTGGCTGGCGTTCATCATCTTCGTCGTCTCCGCGTTCGCGGAAACGAACCGCCTCCCCTTCGACTTTGCGGAAGCGGAAGCGGAGCTCGTCGCCGGCTACCACACCGAGTATTCGTCGATGAAGTTCGCGCTCTTCTTCATGGCCGAGTACATGGCCATGGCCACGATGGCCGCGGTCACGACGACGCTCTTCCTCGGCGGCTGGGACATCCCCTGGTACGACGAGCCGGCCACGTTCCTCGGCTTCCTCCTCTCGTTCCTCGCGTTCATGGTCAAGGTCGGCATCCTGATGTTCGTCTTCGTCTGGGTGCGCTGGACCATTCCGCGACTCAAGTACGACATCCTCATGCGCATCGGCTGGAAGTTCTTCATGCCGCTGGCGGTGCTCAACATCGTCATCGTGGCAGCGTTCATTGCGGCGGGCTGGCTGTGAGGGAGAGAAGCAGGGCCAAGCGCCAAGGGCCGAAGGCCGAGGGGAAACCCTCGCGCGGTCTCGCTTCGTGTGATTTGATCCTTCCCTCGGCCCTCGGCCCTTGGCCCTCGGCCCTTTAAACACTATGGAATTCGCGATCTTCTTCTTCTTCGCCGCGGTGGCCGTGATCTTCGCGATGGTCGTCGTGCTGCACCGCAACCCGGTGGTCGGCGCGCTCTCGCTGGTCGCGTCGTTCTTCGCGTTGGCCGTGATGTACGTCCTGCTCGACGCGCCGTTCCTCGCGGCGCTGCAGGTCATCGTCTACGCCGGCGCGATCATGGTCCTGTTCCTCTTCGTGATCATGCTGCTCAACCTGCAGCACATGGCCGAGCCGGCCACGCGTCCGATCCAGCAGTTCCTCGGCTACACGTCGGGGGCCGCGTTCGGCATCGGCATCGTCTACTTCATCCTCAAGTACTCGGTATTCATGCGCCTGCCGGAAGGCCCGTTCATCGCCGACGCGCGAGCGATCGGCATCCGCATGTTCGAGGCGTACGTCTTCCCCTTCGAGATGGTCTCGATCCTCCTCCTCGGAGCGATCGTCGGCGCGCTCACGCTGAGCGGACGCGCCGTCAAGGGCGGACGTGCGGCCATTGGTGAAGAGGTGGGCCGATGATCCCGACGCACTATTTCCTGATTCTGAGCGCGGTGCTGTTCACGATCGGCGTGGTGGGCGTGCTCACCCGCAAGAACGGCATCACGATTTTCATGTCCATCGAGCTGATGGTGAACGCGGTGAACCTCACGTTCCTCGCGTACGCCCGCCAGTTCCACGACATCCACGGACTCATCTTTGTTTTCTTCATCATGGCCATCGCCGCCGCGGAAGCCGCGGTCGGTCTGGCCATCTTCATTTCGCTGTTCCATCACCGCGACACGATCGACGTCGACGAAGCCAACCTCATGCATTGGTAAGTGGCCTGTTTGTCGCAATTGTTCAGGCGGTAGGAGCCTGAACGATGGATAAAACAGAAAAGCTCATTGACTGGGAAGAGAACGAACGGGAGGACCGCAATCGCAACGGCCTCAGCGACGACATCGAGCCGCCCACTGTCGATACGACAGCCGCGGCCGCGAACCTCGCGCACCGGCTCCGCAACGACTCACTCGCCGACCCGAGCATTACCGGCGGCGACGTCGATGCGCAGTGGGAAGGCGCGCAGTTCAGCGGAGACGAGTCAGCCGTTTCGAGCATGACCACCCCGGAGCAGAACGTCGTCGACGACATCGGCACGGCGATGGGCGTGACGTATCAGGACAACGAAGAACTGAAATTCGGCGAGAAAGAGCGCAGCCGCGACATCAAACGCTGGGAGCTCGATCCCGCCTCCTCGGACGATTATCTAGACCGGGTACGAGACGAAAACAGGTAGCTGACGCGGGGGCTCCTCGCGTCGGCAGACGTGAGGAGAAAATGGGCGTAGAGCTGTAGAGCTGTAGAGCTGTAAAGGGGCAACCATTCCCCTCTACAACTCTATGGCCCTATAGCTCTACCGCCCTCCCCCAACATGCTCAACTCTCTCTGGCTCATCCCCATCGCGCCGTTCGCGGGATTCCTGCTGAACGGGCTGTTCGGCAAGCGCGCGGGCAAAGGGTTCGTCACCGCCGTCGCGTTGGCCGGCTCGCTCGCCGCGGCGATCCTCGGCACCATCGCCGTCTTCGAGTACAACGCCCACTACCACCACGGTGAGCGTCACCTCAACGTCGTCTACGAGTGGTTCAACTCGGGCGGCATCGGCGCGGACATCGCCTTTCAGCTGGACCCGCTGTCGATCGTCATGCTCATGGTCGTGACGTGGGTCGGCTTCCTCATCCACGTCTACTCCGTCGGCTACATGCATCACGAGGAAGGCTACTGGCGCTACTTCGCCTACCTCAACCTCTTCCTCGCCGCGATGCTGATCCTGATTCTCGGGAGCAGCTACCTCTTCATGTTCGTCGGGTGGGAAGGCGTCGGCCTCTGCTCGTATCTCCTCATCGGTTTCTACTACACCACCGACACCGCACCCGCCGCGGGCAAGAAGGCGTTCATCGTCAACCGCATCGGCGACTTCGGCTTCCTCATCGCCATGTTCCTGATGTTCGCCTACATCGGCAGCGTCGACTTTGCGAAGGTCCAGCAGGTCGCCGCCGCGGGCGGACTCTCGGCCGGCATCGTCACCGCCATCTGCCTCCTCCTCTTCGTCGGGGCGACCGGCAAGTCGGCGCAGATTCCACTCTTCGTGTGGCTGCCGGACGCGATGGCCGGCCCCACCCCCGTCTCCGCGCTCATCCACGCGGCGACGATGGTCACCGCGGGCGTCTACATGATCGCCCGCTCGAACGTGCTCTATCGCCTCGCACCGGACGCGATGATGGTCGTCGCGATCATCGGCGGCCTGACCGCGCTCTTCGCCGCCACGATTGGTCTCCGGCAGTTCGACATCAAAAAAGTCCTCGCCTACTCGACCGTCTCGCAGCTCGGCTTCATGTTCATCGCCGTCGGCGTGGGCGCGTTCACGGCGGCCGTCTTCCACCTCGTCACGCACGCGTTCTTCAAGGCCTGCCTCTTCCTCGGATCGGGCTCGGTCATCCACGCCATGAGCGGCGAGCAGGACATCCGTAAAATGGGCGGTCTGCGCGACAAGATCCCGCAGACCTTCCGCACCTTCCAGTGGGCGACGTTCGCCATCGCCGGTCTGCCGTTCGCGGCCGGCTTCTTCTCGAAGGACGAGATCCTCGCCTCCGCGTTCTCCACGCCGTACTTCCCCGGCGTCGGCAAGCTCGTGTGGCTCCTCGGCACCGCGGCCGCGTTCTGCACGGCGTTCTACATGTACCGCCTCTACTACCTCACGTTCTACGGCAAGTTCCGCGGAACGCACGAGCAGGAGCATCACCTGCACGAGTCGCCGGCCTCGATGACGATCCCGCTGTGGATCCTCGCCGGCCTTTCCCTCGCCGGCGGTCTGCTCAACATCCCGCATGTCATTCACGTCCCGGGCGCGGCGTGGCTCGCGCACTGGCTGCATCCGATCTATCCGGAAGTGCCGGGCACGCACGGCGAGATCGAGCTGCAGGCTTCGACCGAGTTCTTCGTCGCCGGACTTTCGACGCTGATCGCGGTCGTGGGGTGGTTCCTGGCCATGCGCCTCTACAAGAACCGCGAGCTCGCCTCCGACGCCGCCTTCGCGAAGCGCGCACCGGGGCTGGCCAGCGCGCTCGAGAACAAGTGGTACGTCGATGAGCTCTACGCCGCGACCATCGTCCGCCCGCTGGCCGGCATCTCCCGCTTCTTCTGGAAGGGCGTCGACGCCGTGATCGACGGCCTCGCGGCCATGCTCGGCTTCATCGTGCGCGGCTTCGGCGACATCCTCCGCTTCTTCCAGACCGGCAACGTTCGCAACTACGCGCTGATGTTCTTCATCGGCGTGATCGTGTTCATCGCATTCTTCGTATAGGGGGTTCCTGGTTGCTCGTTGCTGGTTCCTCGTGACGTCTCGCCTTCTGCACGTCGTCACAAGGAACCAGCAACCAGTCACCAGCAACGAGGTCAACCAATGCCGATTCTCTCCACCATTCTCTGGCTCCCGCTCGCTGCCGCGATCGTGCTGGCCTTTTTCCCGCGCACCGCGGACTCGGCGATCAAGGGCTGGGGGCTCTTCTGGTCGACGGCCACGTTCATCGTCTCGCTCGCGCTGCTGCGCGGCTGGGACGACGCGCAGGCGGGTTTCCAGTTCGTCGAGAGCCACCCCTGGATTCCGCAGTGGGGCATCAACTACGGCCTCGGCGTCGACGGCATCACGCTCTGGCTCGTGCTGCTGACCACGTTCCTCACGCCGCTGATCTTCCTCGCCGGCTGGAACTCTCTGAAGAAACATCCGAAGGAGTACGTCATCTCCTTCCTCGTCATGGAGACGGCCATGATCGGCGCGTTCCTCGCCACCGACATGCTCCTCTTCTACATCTTCTTCGAGCTCATGCTCCTGCCGATGTACCTCGTCATCGGCGTGTGGGGCGGCGCGAACCGCATCTACGCCGCGATCAAGTTCTTCCTCTTCACGATCGCCGGCTCGCTGCTGATGCTGCTCGCCATCCTCTACCTCGCCTTCCAGAGCTACCACCAGACGGGTCTGCCGAGCTTCACCATCACGGACCTCTACGGCACGATGCTCGACCCGCGCGCGGCGATGCTGCTCTTCTTCGCCTTCTCGCTCGCGTTCGCGATCAAGGTGCCGCTCTTCCCGCTGCACACGTGGCTCCCCGACGCGCACGTCGAAGCGCCCACCGGCGGCTCGATCATCCTCGCCGGCGTCATGCTGAAGATGGGGACGTACGGCTTCCTCCGCTTCGTCCTCCCGCTCTTCCCCGAGCAGACCGAGAAGTGGGCCGGGCTCATGATCACGCTCTCCGTGATCGGCATCATCTACGGCGCGCTCGTGGCGTGGGTGCAGCCGGACATGAAGAAGCTCGTCGCCTACTCCTCCGTCTCCCACCTCGGCTTCTGCGTCCTCGGCATCTTCGCGCTCAATCAGACCTCGATCGAAGGCTCGATCCTGCAGATGGTCAACCACGGCCTCTCCACCGGCGCCCTCTTCATGCTCGTCGGCGTGATCTACGAGCGCCGGCACACGCGCCTCCTCGCCGACTACGGCGGCATCGGACGCACGATGCCGGTCTTCACCGTCTTTTTCGTCATCGCGGTGCTTTCCTCGGTCGGTTTGCCGGGTCTCAACGGTTTCATCGGTGAGTTCCTGATCCTCTCCGGCTCGTTCAAGACCGCCCCCGTCGCCGCGACGTTCGCCGCCTCCGGCGTCATCCTCGCCGCGATCTACCTCCTCTGGCTCGTGCAGAAAGTCTTCTTCGGTCCGATCACCAACGAGGAGAACCGCAACATCCCCGACATCGCCTGGAACGAGATCGCCGCCGTCGTGCCGCTCGTCGTCTTCATGGTCTGGATCGGCGTCCGCCCGAACACGTTCCTCAAGAAAATGGAGCCGAGCGTGAAGCATCTCGTGTCGACGATGCAGACCGGGGCGGAGTCCCGCACGCCCGTGGTGGCCGATGTTGCTGGTTCCTCGTTGCTGGTTGCTCGTGACTCTTCGCCGGCGCGACCCGTCACCACGAACCAGCCACCACCAACCAGCAACCGCACCGGAGGTGCGCAGTGATTACCCCCCTTCTCGAGCCCGGCTGGGTCAACGCCATCCTCCCGGAGCTCATCCTCTGCGTCGGCGGGATGCTGCTCGCCCTCTTCGACGCCTTTGTGCCGCGCGCAAAAGGCGCGCTCGCACCGCTCGCGCTCATCATCTTCATCGCCGCGGCCTGGACCGAGAACCTCTTCATCCAGGGCGGCACCTTCTTCGGCGGGACGTACGAGATCAGCGCGATCACGATGATCTTCGACCTCACGTTCCTCCTCGCCGGCATGCTCGCCGTGCTGTTCTCGCGCGAGTACCTCGACCGCCAGGGGCTCGAGGACGGCGCGTACTACGCGCTCCTGATGTGGGGCACCGTCGGCATGATGATGATGGCCAAGGGGCTCGACCTCCTCATCGTCGTCCTCGGCCTCGAGATCCTCTCCATCTGCATCTTCGTCCTCGTCGGCTTCCACCGCCGCATCCCGGTCTCGAACGAAGCGTCGCTCAAGTACTTCCTCATGGGCGCATTCGCCACGGGCTTCATCCTCTACGGCACCGCGCTCTTCTACGGCGCGACCGCGTCGACGAACTTCAACGTCATGGGACGCTGGTTCGCCTCCAACGCGGCCACGCCGCTCCTCACCGTCGCTTTCGTGCTGCTCATGTCCGGCTTCGGCTTCAAGCTCGCGCTGGCGCCGTTCCATCCG
>Ga0196958_10000550_pt1 | contig 12274 bp, 6 predicted proteins | sample S1v_10metaG_FD_148654 | JGI IMG/M metagenome (GOLD analysis project Ga0196958, IMG submission 148654) | Soil microbial communities from Anza Borrego desert, Southern California, United States - S1+v_10 | ecosystem: Environmental > Terrestrial > Soil > Desert | place: USA: California | collected...
GAGCGAGGTTAGCGAGCGGAAATCGCCGCGCTCCCCACCATCCGCCGCTCTTCTACGGCAGTAGCAACGTCTTCCCCAGCGTCGCTCGCGCCGCGATCGCCGCGTGGGCGTCGGCGGCGCGCTCGAGGGCGAAGGTCTGCCCGATGACCGGCCGGTACCTCCCCTCGGCCGCCTCGCCCAGGGTCTGTTCGACGAGGGCGCGGCGGCGGGCGCGGTCCAGGCGGGGCAGGTCGGTCAGGCCGACGACGGTCACCCCACGGCGGCGGGCCTCGTCCGGATCCGGCGAGGCGAACTCCCCGCCGGCGGTGCCGTACGAGACGAAGCGCCCGCCCTCGGCGACCAGCGCGAACGCGTCGCGCCCCAGCGCGGCGCCCGCCCCGTCGAGGACCGCGTCGACCGGGCCGACGCGGTCGGTCCACCCGTCCTCGCCGTAGTCGACGACCTCGGCCGCGCCGAGTGGGCGCACGAGCGAGGTCTTCGCCTCACCGCGGGCGGCCGCCACGACCTCCACCCCACGCCGCGACAGCTCCTGCACCAGCAGCACGCCCGCGCCGCCGGCGGCCGCGCAGACGAGCACACGGTCACCGCTCCCGGCCGCGACCGCGTCCAGCAGCGACTGCAGTGTCGGTCCGTCGTGCAGCAGCGCCACCGCCTGCTGGTCGTCGAGGGCGGCGGGCACCGGGATCAGCTCCGACTCCGGCACCACGGCGCGGTCCGCGTACCCGCCCACGGGGATCTCGGAGCCGCGCACGTCCTGCTTCGTGTCCGCGACGACCCGCCGTCCCACCCACGACCCGTCGACCCCCGGACCCACCCCGGCGACGCGCCCGCCCACCCCGCTGCCCGGCACGTACGGCGGACGGACGGGGAAGAAGTCCTCGCCCCAGCCCGACCGCAGCAGCGTGTCGAGGAACATCACGTCCGCCGCGGCGACCGCGATCACCGCCTCGCCGGGCCCGGGCTCCGGGTCCGGCACCGTCGCCGGACGCAGCACCTCCGGCCCGCCGAACACCTCCACCTGCACCACGCGCATGGCCCCTCCTCGTTCCCGACCGACGCCCGGGAGGCTCGTCGCTCGACGAAGGTCGAGGTCAAGAGGTGTGCGCGATTCTCCGTGTCAGGACACGGGCAAGGGCGCACGAGCCCGGAGGGCAAAGGTGTCGGACCCCTCGTCTAGCGTCGCCGGGGCAGACAGAGATCGGGTCGGCCGGGGGAGGTGCGGGGGTGCTGCACGTGCACCGGGCCGAGCGCGCGGACCGGCTCGTCGAGGCCCTGGCCGACGTGCTCGTCGACCCGCTGGACGACCCCTTCGAGGCCGAGGTCGTCGCCGTACCGACGCGCGGGATCGAGCGCTGGCTCGCCCAGCGGCTCTCCCACCGCCTCGGGGTCACCGGCGGGGACGACGGGGTGTGCGCCAACGTCGTCTTCCCCTCGCCCGCCGAGGTCGTCGCCGGCGTGCTCGACGTCCCCGAGGACGACCCGTGGCGCCCGGAACGACTGGTCTGGCCGCTGCTCGAGACGATCGACGCCTGCGCCGAGGAGCCGTGGTGCGCCGCGCTCGGCGCGTTCCTCGGCGTCGGCGACAGGAGCGGTACCCGGCGCGGCCGACGGTTCGCCGCGGCGCGCCACCTCGCGCGCCTCTTCACCCGCTACGCCGACCACCGGCCCGCCCTCGTCCGGGCCTGGGCGCGGGGGGACGACACCGGCACGCCCGAGGACCTGCTCTGGCAGTCCGAGCTGTGGCGACGGCTCCGGACGCGGCTCGCGGCGCCGGGTCCGGCAGAGGTCGTCGACGACCCCCGCGTCCCGCCCGGGCGCTTCCCCGCCCGGCTCTCGCTGTTCGGCGCCACGCGGCTGTCGGCCACCGAGCTGTCCGTGCTCGACGCCCTGGCCGTCGACCACGACGTGCACCTCTGGCTGCCGCACCCGTCCCCGGCGCTCTGGTCCCGCCTCGAGGGCCGCGCCGCCGACCGGCGCATCGACGACACGAGCGCGGACGCGGTCGCCCATCCGCTGCTCGCGAGCCTCGGGCGCGACGTGCGCGAGCTCCAGCTGCGCCTCGCCCGCCCCGGACGGTCCGCGCGCACCGACCACCACCACCCCGCCGAGGCGCCCCCGGCCTCGATGCTCGCCCGCCTGCAGGACGACCTGCGCCACGACCGACCGCCCGCCGGCGTGCCGGTCGTCGACGACGGCAGCATCCGCGTCCACCGCTGCCACGGGCCGGACCGCCAGGTCGAGGTCCTGCGCGAGACGATCCTGGGTCTGCTGCGCGACGACCCGACGCTCGAGCCGCGCGACGTCATCGTCCTGTGCCCCGACATCGAGACGTTCGCGCCGCTGATCACCGCCTCGTTCGGCCCGGGCGACGGCGAGGAGGTCGCCCACCCCGGGCACCGGCTACGGGTGCGGCTGGCCGACCGGTCGCTGCGCGAGGTCAACCCGCTGTTCGGCACCGTCGCGACGCTGCTCGACCTGGCCGACGCGCGGATCACCGCGTCCCAGCTGCTCGACCTCGCCGAGTCCGACCCGGTGCGCCGCCGCTTCCGCTTCGACGACGAGGACCTCCAGCGGCTGCGCGAGCTCGCCGAGCGCGCCGGCGTCCGCTGGGGTCTCGACGCGCCCCACCGCGCGGCGTTCTCGCTGGCCCGCTTCCCGGACAACACCTGGGCGCAGGGCCTGGACCGCCTGCTCGTCGGCGTCGCGATGTCGGCCGACGGCGGCGACTGGCTGGGCGACGCGCTGCCGCTCGACGAGGTCGACTCCTCCGACGTCGAGCCCGTCGGGCGCCTCGGCGAGCTGGTCGACCGCGTCGGTGCGGTCGTCGACGACCTGCGCGGCGACCGGCCGCTCAGCGCCTGGATCGACGCCCTGCGCCGGGGCCTGGACAGCCTCACCGCCACCGTCCCCGCCGACGCCTGGCAGCTCGCCCAGGCCCGCGCCGAGCTCGCCGCGGTGCTCGAGAGCGCCCCGCACGACCCCTCGATGACGCTGCACGACGTGCGGGCGGTCCTCGCCGACCGGCTCGCGGGCCGCCCGACGCGCGCGAACTTCCGCACCGGCACGCTCACCGTCGCCACGTTGATGCCGATGCGCTCGGTGCCGCACCGGGTCGTGTGCCTGCTCGGCATGGACGACCAGGTCTTCCCGCGCGAGACCCGCGCCGACGGCGACGACGTCCTCGCCCGCGACCCGCGCGTCGGCGAGCGCGACCCGGCCGCCGAGGACCGCCAGCTGCTGCTCGACGCCGTCGTCGCCGCCACCGACCACCTCGTCGTCGTCCACTCGGGCGCCGACGAGCGCACCGGCGCCGAGCGTCCGCCCGCGGTCCCGATCGGCGAGCTGCTCGACACCCTGGACGCGAGCTTCGCCTTCCCCGACGGCCGGCCCGCGCGCGAGCACCTCACCCGCGCCAACCCGCTGCAGCCCTTCGACCCCGCCGACTTCGACGCCGGCGTCGAGGGCAGGGCGCCGTTCTCGTTCGACGGCTTCGCCCTCGCCGGCACCCGCGCGCTGATCGCCGAGCGCGGCACGCCGACGCCGTTCCTGCCCGGCCCGCTGCCGAGCCGGCCACGCGGCACGGTCGACCTCGAGGACCTCGCGCGCTTCGTCGAGCACCCGGTGCGGGCGTTCCTGCGCCAGCGTCTCGGGATCCACGCCCGCGGCGAGGAGGAGCAGCCGGTCGAGGCCGTGCCGGTCGAGCCCGACGGGCTCGCCAAGTGGGCCATCGGGGAGCGCTTGCTGCGCGACCGTCTGGGCGGCCGCGACGTCGCGACCTGCATCGCCGCGGAACGACGCCGCGGCGAGCTGCCGCCCGGCCCGCTCGGCGACCGGCTGGTGCGCGACATCGGCCGGGAGGTGGAGCCCCTCGCCCGGGCCGTGGCGGGGCTGCGCGACGCGGCGGCCACCGACGTCGACGTCACCACCGACGCCATCGTCGGCGCCGTCGGCGGGGTGCACGAGACGACGCTGGTGACCGTCACGTACTCGCGGCTCGCCCCGAAGCACCGCCTGCGCGCCTGGGTCAGCCTGCTGGCCCTGACCGCGGCCCACCCCGAGCGGACGTGGCGGGCGGTCACCGTCGGCCGGGGCCAGGGCGGCCCCCTGCGGTCGACCCTCGGACCGCTCGAGCCGGAGGTGGCGCAGAAGGTCCTCGTCGACCTGCTCGCCCTGCACGCCGACGGCCTGCTCGAGCCGCTGCCGCTGATGTGCCGCACGTCCGAGGCCTACGCGCAGACCCGGGCCACCAAGGGCGAGGTCGCCGCCATGAACCGCGCCCGCGACCGCTGGACCGACCGCTACGGCGGCGAGCAGTCCGACGCCGCCCACGTCCTGGTGTGGGGGCGGCGCCGCCTGCTCGACGACCTCGTCGGCGGCCCGTTCGGCGACGCGCCCAGCCGGTTCGCGGCCTTGGCGACGCGGCTGTGGACCCCGGTGCGCGAGGCCGAGGACCTGGGGGGCGGGCCGTGACCGCGACCCTGACCCGGCCGTTCGCGGTCACCGACGAGCTGCCCCGCGGCACGACCGTGCTCGAGGCCAGCGCCGGCACCGGCAAGACGTTCACCATCGCCGCCCTCGCCGCGCGCTACGTCGCCGAGGGCCACGCGACGCTGCCGCAGATCATGCTCGTGACCTTCGGGCGCGAGGCGACGCGCGAGCTGCGCGAGCGGGTGCGGGGACGCTTCGTCCACACCGAGCGCGGCCTCGCCGACCCCTCGGCGGCCCGCGCCTCGGACGACCCGGTGCTCGCGCTGCTCGCCGACGCCGACGACGCGGAGGTGGCGCGCCGGCGCGCCCGCCTGACCACGGCGCTCGCGGGCTTCGACGCGGCGACGATCGCGACGACCCACCAGTTCTGCCAGGACATGCTCACCGGGCTGGGCATCGTGGGCGACACCGACCCCGACGGCACGTTCGTCGAGCGGATCGACGACGTGGTCACCGAGGTCGTCGACGACTTCTACCTGCGCAAGTACGCGGTGCCGGGCGCGCCGCCGCCGGACTTCGACCGGAAGACCGCGCTCGACATCGGCCGGGCCGTCGTCGGCGACCCCGGCGCGCGCATCGAGCCCGGCCGCGACGCGCCGGACGCCGCGGGCGCGCGGGCGTCGTTCGCCCTCGCGGTGCGCCAGGAGGTCGAGGAGCGCAAGCGGCGCCGGCGCCTCTACACGTTCGACGACATGCTCACCCGCCTGCACCGCGCGCTGCGCCACGAGCGGCTCGGGCGCGCCGCCTGCGCCCGGCTGCGGGCACGCTTCTCGGTGGTGCTGGTCGACGAGTTCCAGGACACCGACCCGATCCAGTGGGACATCCTGCGCGCCGCCTTCCACGAGGACGACGGCGAGCAGGGCCCCACCGCCCTCACGTTCATCGGCGACCCCAAGCAGGCGATCTACGGCTTCCGCGGCGCCGACGTCGTCAGCTACCTCGCCGCGGTCGAGACCGCCGACACCCGCGCCGGGCTGGCGACGAACTGGCGCAGCGACGAGCCGCTGGTCCGGGCACTGCACACCGTCTTCGGCGGCGCCGCGCTCGGCGACCCGAAGATCGTGGTGCCGCCCGTCGAGGCCGCCCACGCCGGGCGGCGGCTCACCGGCGCGCCGCGGCCCGCGCCGTTCCGGCTGCGCGTCGTGCCGCGGGCGGGCCTGCGGGCCCACTGGCGCGTCGGGCTGCCCCTGGTCGACCCCGTGCGCGAGAAGGTCGCCGCCGACCTCGCCGCCGACGTCGCCGAGCTGGTCGCCGCCGAGTCGCGGTGGGACGGGCGCGACCTCGGACCCGGCGACGTCGCCGTCCTCGTACGCACGAACGCGCAGGCGACGCTGGTCCAGGGCGCGCTCACCGCGGCCGGCATCCCCTCGGTGCTCGCCGGCGCCACCAGCGTGTTCGCCACCGAGAGCGCGGAGGAGTGGCTGACGCTGCTGGAGGCCGTCGAGCAGCCCGGGCGCCCCGCGCGGGTCCGGGCCGCCGCGCTGACGACGTTCCTCGGGCACGGCGCCGCGCACCTCGACGCCCACGCCGACGAGGTGCTGCCCGAGGTCGGGGCGGCCCTGCGCCGGTGGGGCGTGGTGCTGCACGACCGCGGGGTCGCGGCGTTCCTCGAGGCCGTGTCGGCCGAGACGGGGCTGGCCGCGCGCGTGCTCGCCCGGGTCGACGGCGAGCGCCGCATGACCGACGTCCGCCACATCGGCCAGGTCCTGCACGCGGCGTCGGTCGAGTCGCGCCTCGGCGTCGTCGCGCTCGTGGAGTGGCTGCGCGCACGGATGGCCGAGACCACGGCCGGGGCGGGCGAGATCCGCCCCGAGCGCAGCCGCCGGCTCGAGTCCGACGCGAGCGCCGTGCAGGTGCTCACGGTCCACAAGTGCAAGGGCCTCGAGTACCCGGTGGTCTACGTGCCCTTCGGGTGGGACCGGTGGGTGGCCGACGCGCCGTCGGTGGTCACCCACCACGACGCGACGGGGCGGCGGGTGCGCGCCGTCGGCGGGCCCGACGACCCCACGTGGTCCGAGCACGTCGCCGCCGCGCGCGCCGAGGACGACGGCGAGGACCTGCGGCTGCTCTACGTCGCACTGACCCGCGCGCAGGGGCAGGTCGTGTGCTGGTGGGCGCCCGCGACCACCACGTCCTGCTCGGCGGTGCACCGCCTGCTCGTCGGGCGCCCCGCGCCGGGCACCGACCCCGACGGCTCGTACCCCGTGTACGACGACGAGCGCATCGCCGAGCACCTCGGTGCCCTGACCGACGAGGTCATCACCGTCGAGCGGGTCGAGCCCCGGACGCCCGTGCCCTACGTCCCCGACGCCGGCGACGCCCCGCGCCTGGCCGCGGCCCCGTTCGACCGCACGCTCGACCTCGCCTGGCGGCGCTCGTCGTACTCCTCGCTGACCGCCGGGGCCCACGCGGGCGCGCCGCTGTCGGAGCCGGAGGACCGCACGGTCACCGACGAGACCGACCCCGACGAGGGGCCGGCGTCGACGCCGGACGACGTGCCGCCGCTGCCGTCGCCGCTGGCGGACCTGCCCGTCGGCCCGGCCTTCGGCACGCTCGTGCACACCGTCCTCGAGACCGTCGACACCAGCACCGGCGACCTGCGCGGCGCCCTGCTCGACGCCGCCGCCGCGGAGCTCGCGCACCGCCCGCACGCCGAGGTCGACGCCGCGACGCTGGCCGACGCGCTGCGGCCGGTGATGGCGACGCCGCTGCCGCCCGCGGGCGGACCGTGGTGCCTGGCCGACGTCGCCCCGCGCGACCGCCTCGCCGAGCTGGACTTCGAGCTCCCCCTCGCCGGCGGTGACCGGGCGGGCGCGACGACACCCCAGGTCACGCTCGCGCAGGTCGCGGCGCTGCTGCGGCGCCACCTGCCCGCCGACGACCCGCTCGCGCGCTACCCGGCAGCACTCGACGACGCCCACGGCCTCGGCGAGCAGGTCCTGCGCGGCTACCTCACCGGCAGCATCGACGGCGTGCTCCGCGGCCCCGACGGACGGTTCGTGGTGGTCGACTACAAGACGAACTGGCTCGGCCCCGTCGGCCCGGCCGGCCGCGAGCCCCTGACCGCGGCGCACTACGGCCCGGCGTCGATGACCACCGCCATGATCGCCGCGCACTACCCCCTGCAGGCCGTGCTCTACGCCGTCGCGCTGCACCGCTTCCTGCGCTGGCGGCTGCGCGGCTACGACCCGGCGACCCACCTCGGCGGCGTGCTCTACCTGTTCCTGCGCGGCATGTGCGGCCCGGAGACCCCGGTGGTCGACGGCACCACGTGCGGGGTGTTCGCGTGGTCCCCGCCGCCGGCGATGGTCGTCGAGCTGAGCGGCCTACTCAACGGGGCCCTACTCAACGGGACCCTGCTGGACGGGGGCCCGCGGTGAGCGCGCCGACCGCGACCGGCGAGCTCGCCGAGGACGGCATCCGGTTCGCGGTGCGCGCCACCGGGCTGCTCGCCGAGTTCAACGCCCGCGGTGTCCTCGCGGCCACCGACGTCCAGGTCGCCCACCGGCTCGGGCGCCTCGGCGGGGAGTCCGACGAGCAGGTGCTGCTCGCCGCCGCGCTGACGGTCCGCGCCCTGCGGGCGGGGTCGGTGTGCCTGGACCTCGCCGAGGTCGACCGGACGGTGCTGGCCGAGGGCGACGAGCTCGTCGACACCTCCGACCTGCGCTGGCCCGAGCCGGCGCCCTGGCTCGCGGCCTGCGCCGCCTCCCCGCTCGTCGCCGCCGACGACGCCACGGCGACCGGGTGTCCGCTGCGCCTCGTCGACGGGCTGCTCTACCTCGACCGCTACTGGCGCCAGGAGGAGCAGGTCCGCACCGCGCTCGCCGTGCGGGCCGCCGCCCCGCCGCCCGCGGTGGACGAGGAGCGCCTGCACGCCGCGCTCGACCGCCTCTTCCCGGCCCGCGACGGGGGACGCGACGCGCCGGACGCCGCCCAGCGTCGTGCCGTGGCCGTGTGCACCCTGCGCTGGACCAGCGTGCTCGCCGGCGGGCCCGGCACCGGCAAGACGACGACGGTCGCGACGCTGCTGGCGGTGCTGCGCGACCAGGACCCGACGCTGCGGATCGCCCTGGCCGCGCCCACCGGCAAGGCGGCGGCCCGCATGCAGGAGGCCCTGGCCGAGGTCGACCTCCCGCCCGCGGACCGCGAGCGGATCGCCGGCCTGTCCGCCTCGACGATCCATCGCCTGCTCGGGCCGATCCGCGGGTCGTCGCGCTTCCGGTTCGACCGGCACCGGCGCCTGCCCTACGACGTGGTCGTCGTCGACGAGACCTCGATGGTGTCGCTGACGCTCATGGCCCGGCTGCTCGAGGCCGTCCGCCCGGACGCGCGCCTCGTGCTCGTCGGCGACCCCGACCAGCTGGCGTCGGTCGAGGCGGGCGCCGTGCTCGGCGACCTCGTCGCCGCCCCCGCCGATCCCGAGCCCGCGTTGGACGTCGCCCTCGACCGGATCCGCGCGCCCGGCCCACCGGTGCGGGGCGGGGTCACGGTGCTCGACCGCACCTGGCGCTTCCACGGCACCATCGCCGCCCTCGCCGCCGCGATCCGGGCCGGGAACGCGGAGGACGCCGTCGCAACCCTGCGCGCCGGCGAGCACGACGTCGTGTTCGTCGAGGACGCCGACCTGACCGTCCGCGACCCGGCCGGGCTGCGCGCGCTGCGCGACGAGGTCGTCGGCTCCTCGTCGGAGACCGAGCTCGCGGCCCTGGACGGCGACGCGCCGTCGGCGCTCTCCCGGCTCGACGAGCACCGGCTGCTGTGCGCGCACCGTCGCGGCCCCTACGGCGTCACCCGCTGGGCCGCCGACGTCGAGCGCTGGCTGCTGGAGGCCGGGCCCGTCGCCGACCGCGACGAGGAGTGGTACCCCGGCCGTCCGCTGCTGGTCACCGCCAACGACCACGACCGCGGCGTCTACAACGGCGACACCGGCGTCGTGATCGCGACGCCCAGGGGGCCGCGGGCGGTGTTCGCGCGCGGGGACGCGCCGATCGAGATCGCGCCGAGCCTGCTCGACGGCGTCACCACGGTGCACGCGATGACCGTGCACCGCGCCCAGGGCAGCCAGTTCGCTCGCGTCTCGGTGATCCTGCCGCCCGCGGAGTCGCCGCTGCTCACCCGCGAGCTGCTCTACACCGCGGTCACCCGGGCCCGCGTCCGGGTGCGGCTCGTCGGCAGCGAGGAGGCGGTGCGCGCCGCGATCGCGCGTCCCATCGGTCGGGCCTCGGGCCTGCGCCGGCGCCCCTGACCCGGCGGGAGGGCGGTGTCCCGTCGTCGTCGTGGTGGGCCCGTTGCCGGCCTGGGCCCTGCTGGTCGCGCCCGGGTGGCCCCAGGGGTTCAGGGGACCCGCGTGGGCGGGTAGTAGGCGACCATGAGCGAGGACAGTTCCGACGCGGCCCCCCGGGCCCGCAACCCCGCCGCCGACCCGGACCACGCCCCGGAGAAGCAGCGCGAGCTCAAGCTCAACGTCGGGATCGGCACCATCGGGACGATCCTGTCGATCGGCGTGGCCGTCATCTTCTTCTTCGTCGAGCACAACGTGGTGCTCGGCATCGTCTTCGCCGTCGTCGCGCTCGTGTCGCTGGCGATCACCCTGTACGCGGCGCAGCGCAAGCGGAAGGCCCGCCCGTCCTGAGCCGAGGGACGCGTCGGCGGATCGGGCACGTGGCGCGACGGAAGAGCGGCACGGGCCGCACGCCTCGGCGCGACTAGCTGTAGCCGCGGAAGCCCTCCCAGGCCAGGCGGCGCTCGCGACGCGGGTCGGACTCGATCCGGTCGGCCCGGTCGAGGATCTTCGTGAGGCGGGCGCCGGGCTCGTAGATCGGCCAGTGCGACGCCGGCGTGCCGTGGTGGGCGAAGTGGATCCAGTCGCGCTGCACCCGCTCCTGCATCGCGCGCAGGTCGCGGCGTCCGCCGAGGGCCGTCAGCCACCGGGCGGCGCCCGAGTCGGCCAGCCCGAACACGGCGTAGAGCTCCATGCCGTGGGTGGCGCGGGCACCCATCAGCTCCAGCACCGGCGTCGTCAGGTCGTAGCGGTAGGCCCACACCGGCCCGCGGTGGGCCTGCATGACCCGCACCGAGGGGTACCAGAACATGTAGTCCCCGCCGAGGTCGCGGCGATGCGGGGTGCCCTCGTAGGCGGCGAGGACCTGGTCGCGCAGCTCCGGCTGGGTCAGGGCGAACATCTGCGCGGCGCGTTCCTCGCTGACGAGGATGTCCATCCGCAGGCGCGGCAGCTCGAACAGGCGCCCCTCGGTGTCGTTCGTGCCGATGATCAGCGGGACGTCGACGGCACGGCCGGCCTCGAAGGCGTCGAGCGGAGCCTCGGGTAGCAGCTCGCCGTCGACCACGGGCGCGGTGGGGATGGTGCCCGGCTGGTCGCCGAGGTGGTCGCGCAGCACCTGCGCGGCGCCGAGCAGCTGGTGCGGGGTGGCCGTGGTGAGGCCGGCCAGTGGGTCGTCGTCGGCGCCCAGGGCGGTCACGTACTGCGCGGCCCACGCGCGCGCCCGCTCCTGGCCGAACACCATGCCGGGCGCGGAGCTCTCGGCGATGGCGCGGTGGAACAGACCGCGGGCGGAGGGAACCGTCATCAGGGTCGTCACGGAGATGGCGCCGGCCGACTCGCCGAAGATGGTCACCTGGTCCGGGTCGCCGCCGAAGGCCGCGATGTTGTCGCGCACCCACTCGAGGGCGGCGATCTGGTCGCGCAGCCCGAGGTTGGACTCGATCGGGCGCTCGGCGGTGCCGTAGCCCGAGAAGTCGAGGTAACCGAGCGCGCCGAGGCGGTAGTTGACGCTCACGTAGACGACGTCACCGCGCCGGACGAAGTCGTAGCCGCGGTAGGTCGGGGCCGACGACGCGCCCACGACGAACGCGCCGCCGTAGAACCAGACCATGACCGGACGGGGTCCGGTCGACGGCGCGGTGGGCGCGCTGACGTTGAGCGTCAGGGCGTCCTCGCTCATCGGGGTGCGCCTGCCGGCGCCGATGAACTCGCCGATGCGCTCCTGGATCGGCACGGCCCCGAACCGCGAGCCGTCGCGCACGCCCTCCCACGGCACGACGGGCTGCGGCGCGCGCAGACGCCGATCGCCGACCGGTGGGGCGGCGTAGGGGATGCCCCGCCAGGAGTGGACGCCGTGCGCGGTGATGCCGCGGACGACGCCGCCGGTGGTCTTCACCTCGGGGCCCGGAACGGGGGCCCGACGCCGTGAGCGCATGATCCGACTGTCCTACGGACGGCCCGCGGGACGCCCGCCGATGTGATGGACGAGCCGTCCCGGGCGTGTCGCGGCTGCGGAGCGCCCTCTCGATCACGGGACGAGTGGACGTCTCGACACGCTCGGCGGTATGCGGTGCCACGCACGGTCACACAAGCGAGTCATGTTCGCCCTTTCGGCCCAGCGTGTCGCGTTGCGGACGACGAGGATTTTCCTCGATGGACGTGCAGACGGACGCGGGGGTCGACGCCGCGCTGTGGGGTCTCGAGGCCGCCTTCGTGGCGCACCCACCCCCGGTGTCGGTGCAGGGCTGCCCGCACTGCCACGGCGAGGTGCGGGTCGCGGACGCGGATCCGCTGACCCTCGCCCTCGCCCTGGGCAACACGCTCGGGACCACCGAGGACCTGCGCGCGCTCACCCCGTTCCTGCTGCGCCGGGCCCTCACCGACGACCGCGTCGACCTGCGCACGGTCCTCGGACGCATCGCCGAGACCTGGGCGGAGTGGACCGACCCCGAGCGCGACGCGGTCCGCGACCTCGTCGATGCGGTGCGGTCGGCGCTGCTCGAC
>Ga0196958_10000551_pt1 | contig 12260 bp, 8 predicted proteins | sample S1v_10metaG_FD_148654 | JGI IMG/M metagenome (GOLD analysis project Ga0196958, IMG submission 148654) | Soil microbial communities from Anza Borrego desert, Southern California, United States - S1+v_10 | ecosystem: Environmental > Terrestrial > Soil > Desert | place: USA: California | collected...
CGGCCGGGCGGGCGCGGCAGGGGGTCCGGGCGCCGCCGGGGCGGGGTCGGGCGCGCCGGCGCCCCCGGCGGGGAGCGCGTCGGGGAACGGCGCGTCCCGCGCGACCGACAACGCGTCGGGGAACACCGCGTCACCGCGCGCCGTCGACAGCGCGTCGGGGAACGCGGCGTCCCGCGCGACCGGGCCCGTCAGCGCGTCGGGCAGCGGTCGGGGCGCCGGCCCGCCGGCCGCCACCAGGCCCGCCGAAGGGTCCGCGAACGCGCGGGGCGGCGGTGGCGCCTGCGTGCCGTCGAGGCCGGAGTCGTCCACCGCCGCACCACCCGTCTCAGCTCTTCGACTTGGCCGGGGCCTTCTTGCGCGCCGGCGCCTTCTTCTTCGTCACCGGGCCCTTGGCGCGCTTCTCCGCCAGCAGCTCCGCCGCCCGCTCGTCGGTCAGCCCCTCGACGCTGTCCGACTTGCGCAGCGACGCGTTGGTCTCGCCGTCGGTGACGTAGGGCCCGAACCGGCCCTCCTTGACCACCATCGGCTTGCCCGACACCGGGTCCGCCCCCAGCTCCTTCAGCGGCGGCGCGGCGGCGGCCCGACCGCGCTTCTTGGGCTCGGCGTAGATCCTGAGCGCCTCGTCCAGGGTCACCGTGAACAGCTGGTCCTCGCTGGTCAGCGACCGCGAGTCGGTGCCCTTCTTCAGGTAGGGCCCGTACCGGCCGTTCTGCGCGGTGATCTCGGCCCCGGTCTCCGGGTCCTTGCCCACCACGCGCGGCAGCGACAGCAGCCGCAGCGCGTCGTCCAGCGTCACCGTGTCCAGCGACATGCTCTTGAACAGCGACCCGGTGCGCGGCTTGGGCGCCTTCTTGCCGTCCGGCGGCTCCGGCAGGACCTCCGTCACGTACGGCCCGAACCGGCCCTCCTTGGCCACGATCTCGTGACCGGTGACCGGGTCCGCGCCCAGCGAGCGGCCCTCCTGCGGGGTCGCGAACAGCTTCTCGGCGACCTCCCGGTTCAGCTCGTCCGGCGGCAGGTCGTCCGGCAGGTTCGCGCGCTGCGAGGTCAGCCCGCCGTCCGGGCCCTCGACCTCGCGCTCCAGGTACGGCCCGTAGCGGCCGACCCGGACCACGACCGTGCGGCCCTCCAGGTCCACGAACAGCGGGATCGAGTTCACCTCGCGGGCGTCGATCTGCTCGACGCTCGACCCGACCAGCTTCTTCAGGCCGCCCGAGCGGCCCACCGACGACTCCGGGCCGACGTTGCCGCCGAAGTAGAACCCGGACAGCCAGGTCGTGCGCTCCTGGCGGCCGGCGGCGATGCCGTCCAGCTCGTCCTCCAGCGCGGCGGTGAAGTCGTAGTCCACCAGCCGCCCGAAGTGCCGCTCCAGCAGGCCCACCACCGCGAACGCCACCCAGGACGGGACCAGCGCGGAGCCCTTCTTCCACACGTAGCCGCGGTCCTGGACGGTGCTGATGATCGACGCGTAGGTGGACGGGCGGCCGATGCCCAGCTCCTCCATCGTCTTGATCAGGCTCGCCTCGGTGAAGCGCGGCGGCGGCGACGTCGCGTGCCCGTCCGCCGACAGCTCGGTCGCGACCAGCGCCTGGTCCTTCGCCAGCTGCGGCAGCCGCGACTCGGCGTCGTCGGACTCGCCGCCCGCCTCCGAGTCGACCGTCTCGACGTACGCCTTGAGGAAGCCCGCGAACGTGATCGTGCGGCCGGACGCGGCGAAGGTGACCTCCTCGCCGCCCGAACCGCTGCCGCCGGGCACCGCCCGCGTGACGCCGGAGATGCGCACGCTGGTCGTGTTGCCGCGCGCGTCGGCCATCTGCGAGGCGATCGTGCGCTGCCAGATCAGCTCGTAGAGCTTGAACTCGTCGGCCTCCAGCTCCCGCGCCACCTGGCCGGGCGTGCGGAACACCTCGCCGGCGGGGCGGATGGCCTCGTGCGCCTCCTGGGCGTTCTTGACCTTCCGGTTGTACTGGCGGGGCTCCCTGGCCACGTACTGCGCCCCGTACAGCTCGGTGGCCTGCGCGCGGGCCGCGCTGATCGCCGTCTCCGACAGGGTCGTGCTGTCGGTGCGCATGTAGGTGATGTAGCCGTTCTCGTACAGCTTCTGCGCGGTCCGCATCGTCCGGTCCGCCGAGAACCGCAGCTTGCGCCCCGCCTCCTGCTGGAGGGTCGAGGTCATGAACGGCGCGTACGGCTTGCGCGTGTACGGCTTCTCCTCCACCGAGGTGACCGCCATCGCGGCGTCGGCCAGGCCGGCGGCGATCGCGCGGGCCTGCGCCTCGTCCAGGACGCGGACCTCCGCGCCCTCCTTGAGGCGGCCGGTGGACTCGAAGTCGCGCCCGGTGGCCAGCCGCACGCCGTCCACGGCCACCAGGCGCGCGCCGAACGCGCGCGGCGAGGCGGCCTCCCCCGCGTCCACGGTCGCCGAGACGTCCCAGTAGGAGGCGGAGACGAACTTCATCCGCTCCCGCTCGCGCTCGACCACGATCCGGGTCGCCACCGACTGCACGCGGCCCGCCGAGAGCTTCGGCATGACCTTCTTCCACAGCACGGGGCTGACCTCGTAGCCGTAGAGGCGGTCCAGGATGCGCCGGGTCTCCTGCGCGTCGACCAGGTCCTGGTCGAGGTCGCGGGGGTTCGCCGCGGCGGCGAGGATCGCGGGCTCGGTGATCTCGTGGAACACCATCCGGCGGACCGGCACCTTGGGCTTGAGGGTGTCCAGGAGGTGCCAGGCGATCGCCTCGCCCTCCCGGTCGCCGTCCGTCGCGAGGTACAGCTCGTCGACGTCCTTGAGCAGCTCCTTCAGCTCCGCGACGGTCGACTTCTTGTCCGGCGTGACCACGTAGAGGGGCTCGAAGTCGTGGTCGACGTCGACCCCGAGCCGCGCCCACGGCTGGCCCTTGTACTTGGCGGGCACGTCCGCCGCGCCGCGCGGCAGGTCCCGGATGTGCCCCTTGGATGACTCCACGACGAAGTCGTTGCCGAGGTAGGACGCGATCTTCCGCGCCTTCGCGGGCGACTCGACGATCACCAACCGCCGGTTGCCGCCCGCTGATCCCCCGCTGCTCTTCTTCGCCCGTGTCGATCCAGCCACGCCGTCCCGCTCTCTCCGAACACTGTGTCCCGACCCGCCAGTGTGCACTGTCCTTCGTCGCCGCATGGGCAGCCCTGGTCGGGACAGGGTGGCACAAGCGCGTCCGATCCCCCGTCAGGAGGACCGCTAGGCGGCCGGCCAGGTGCGTTCGACGACTCCGCGCGGAGCACGCCCGACCAGCTCGGCCAGCCGCTCCAGCCGGCGCCGGCCCACCACGCGCAGCGCCGGGCCGCCGGACCCGAGCAGTGTCGCCGGGAGCCCGGAGGCTGCCAACGCCTTTTGCAGCGGCTCGTGGGTGGCGGGGGCCGCCGGGTCCAGGCCGAGCACGTACGCGGACTCGGCCCAGCGGCCGGAGGCCAGCGCCCACAGCCGCAGCACGCCGCCGTGCGGGGTGAACCCCGGCGGCACCACCTTGGCCCCGCCCGCGAGCCACTGGCCCGCCAGGCCGGTCAGGTCGGTGCGGAACGCCGTGGCGACCTCCAGCCCGCGCCGCGCGGGCGGCAGCGCCCGCGCGCCCGGGTCGCCCCCCGCCCGGCCGGGCCGGGGGCGGCCGAACACCACGCCGCCCGGTTCGGCCTCGTCCTCGACCACTTCATCCGTTTGGTCGGTGATGTCCGGTTCTTCCGGGGCGGGGTCGTCCTGCTCTCCGCGCTCGTCCTGCTCGTCGCGCCCGTCCTGCTCGTCGGCGGGGTCGGCCGCGCCGTCCGGGTCGGCCGGCCCCGCGGGGCGCTCGACGGCGTCGAGGCGGGCGTGCACGCCCCGCTCGGCCAGCGCCGCGACCAGCGCCAGCCCCCGCCACCGCTCGTCCAGGGGCACGGAGATGCGGGCCGCCCGGCCGCGCGCGAACCCCACCGCCCGACCGGGCCCGCACAGCAGTCCGGCCAGGTCCGCGACGCAGGGCGAGCGCGCCTCCGCCGAGAAGAAGGACAGTTGCCCCACGACCAGGCAGCGTAGAACACACGTTCGACCACGGCCAGTCTCCGACCGGGCGATCCCGCCCGGTCGGAGGTGGCGCCGCCGGTGACCGGCGGTGGCGCCGCCGGTGTCAGCCGCCGAGGTTCTTCAGCGTGTCGCTCATCGCGACGCACTCCGGGGCCTGCTTGAAGGCGGCGCCGAGCTCCGGGTCGTCCTGGAGCTTCTTGATCTGCTCCTGGAGCTTGGTCGGGTCGGCCTCGTCGCCGCCCAGCTGCTCCAGCTTGGTGGCGAACTCCGGGTCGTTCGGGTCGAGCTTGGCCAGTTCTTCACTCGCCGTGTTCAACGACTTACCGGATTCAGTGAAGAACTTCACCAGTTCGTCGTGCAGCGCCTGGGCCTCCGGTGACGGCGCACCCAGCGCGTCCAGCTCCGCGCCGGCGTCCGCCATCGACTTGCCCGACTTCGTCGAGTACTCCATCAGCGCGGCCTTCTGCGCCGCCGGGTCGTTCGCCCCGCCTTCGAGCATGACCTTGAGCAGCTGCATGACGCTCTCGACGGTCGGGGCGATGCCCTCGCAGAACGTCCCGGTCCACTTCACCGGGTCCGCCGCCGCGGCAGGCGTGGTCGTGGTGGCCGCCGAAGTGCCGGTGGTCGACCCGCTGGAGCCGGCGGACCCGGACGAGCCGGAACACGCGCCCGTCAGCAGAACGGCCGCCAGCACCCCGACCAGGGCAGTGCGGTGCTTCACAGGAACCCCCCAAATTGGTCCGAACGGAAGACCGGCAACCTACTACGGGGTGCGGGCGCCGGTCCGAACGGGATGCGGGGCGCGGCCGCCGGCCCCGCGAGCGCCGTTCGGGACCGTGCCGCGGGCGGGATCACGTGGTGGGGGACGCCGGCGCGCTGGTGGACGCCGGCGGGCTGGAGGGCTCCGAGGAGCCGGGGGACTCCGGCTCGGACGGGCGGAGGGTGCGCAGCGCCTGGCAGGACCCCGCCTGCTCGGCGGCGTCCCGCAGCTCCGGGGTGGCCTCCAGCTGCTTCAGGGGCTCCACGAACTGGTCGAGCCGGGCGATCGCCTCACCGGCGGCCTGGAGCCCGCCCACGGGGTCGTTGGCGTCCGCCTGCTCGACGGCGACCTTGGCGTCGCTGAAGGACTGGGCGATCTCGGAGAACGTCGTGGCCATCTTCGACACCTGCTCGTCGCCCCCCGCGACCGGCGACGGCCCGACCTCGCGCAACTTGCCCGCGGTCTGGTTGAAGGCGTCCGCCATCTGCCCCATGTAGGCGCTCATGTCGGCCTTCAGCTTCACGGGGTCGTTGGCGTCCAGCTTCGGCGGCGTCTTCGGCACGGACACGAAGGAGGCGGCGGCCGTGCACACCCTGTCCATGTAGGCGACGGCGTCGTTGGGCGCGGCCGAGGTCGACGGGGCCGGGTCGCCACCGGACCCGCATCCGGCGGCCAGCGCCGCGGCGGCCACGAGGGCAAGGCGGATCCTCATCACGGGCTCTCCTCACGAAAACACCGGAACGCCCAGTCTGCCCAAGACCGGGCCGGTCGGCTCACGCACCCGGACAAGCCGCCCGTTTCGGGTGCCCCGCCAGGGCCGCCCCCACACGTCGAGGCAGCCCGCGCACGACGCGTCAGCGGTAACCCGCGCGGATCGCGCCTGCCTTGAGGAGCGGGCCGCCCGACCCCGCACGCGCCGCGGGCGGGCACCCCCCGGAGGGAGGACGCCCGCCCGCGGCGGTCAGCCGGTCAGACCGCGCCGTTGCTCACCGAGGTCTCCGCCGGGGAGTCCGTGATGGCGGTGCCGCGCCGTTTGGACACGACCACCGCGGCGACGATGACCGCCACCGCCACCAGGGCGATCGCGTACCGCATGCCGGGCGAGGCGGCGTCGCCGACCGTGGCCGTGATGATGGCCGGCGCGATCAGCACCGACACCAGGTTCATCACCTTGATCAGCGGGTTGATCGCCGGGCCGGCGGTGTCCTTGAACGGGTCGCCGACCGTGTCGCCGATGACCGTGGCGGCGTGGGCGTCGGAGCCCTTGCCGCCGTGGTTGCCGTCCTCCACCAGCTTCTTGGCGTTGTCCCACGCGCCGCCCGAGTTGGCCAGGAACACCGCCATCAGGGTGCCGGTCGCGATGGCGCCCGCCAGGTAGCCCGCCAGCGGGCCGACGCCCAGGCCGAAGCCCACCGCGATGGGCGCCATCACCGCCAGCAGGCCGGGGGTGGCCAGCTCGCGCAGCGAGTCCTTGGTGCAGATGTCCACGACCCGGCCGTACTCGGGCTTGACCGAGCCGTCCATGATGCCGGGGTTGTCGCGGAACTGGCGGCGCACCTCGAACACGATCGCGCCGGCGGCCCGCGTGACCGCGTTGACGGCCAGCCCGGAGAACATGAACACGACCGCCGCGCCGATGATCAGGCCGACGAGCACGTTCGGCGTGAAGGACACGAAGTCGGAGTCCTCGAACACCCCGCCGACGCCGTCCAGGGCCTTCTCGATGGCGTCCTTGTAGGAGCCGAACAGGGCGGTGGCGGCCAGCACGGCGGTCGCGATCGCGATGCCCTTGGTGATCGCCTTGGTGGTGTTGCCCACCGCGTCCAGCTCGGTGAGGATCTGCGCGCCCTCGCCGTCCACGTCGCCGGACATCTCGGCGATGCCCTGCGCGTTGTCCGAGACGGGCCCGAAGGTGTCCATGGCGACGATCACGCCGACCGTGGTCAGCAGGCCGCAGCCGGCCAGGGCCACGGCGAACAGCGCCACGACCACCGAGCCGGACAGCAGGAACGCGCCGTAGACCGCGCCGCCGATGACCAGCGCCGTGTACACGGCCGACTCGAAGCCGACCGAGATGCCGGAGAGGATCACCGTCGCCGCGCCGGTCAGCGACGTCCGGCCGACCTCCTTGACCGGCTTGTGCTCGGTGCCGGTGTAGTAGCCGGTCAGCTTCAGGATGACGCCCGCCAGCAGGATGCCGATGATCACCGCGATGGCCGCGATCAGGGCCGGGTTGCCGGGCGTGGCGCCGACCTCCTCGGACACTCCCCGCAGTTCGCCGAAGGAGCCGGGCAGGTAGACGAACGCCGCGATCGTGCACAGCACGGCCGAGATGACCGCCGAGACGTAGAACGAGCGGTTGATCGCCGACAGGCCGTTCTCGCCGGTCCGCGCCTTGGTGATGTAGACGCCGACGACCGCCGTGAGCACGCCGATCGCCGGGACGATCAGCGGGAACAGCAGGCCCTTCGCGCCGAACGCGGCGGTGCCGAGGATCAGCGAGGCGACCAGCGTCACCGCGTAGGACTCGAACAGGTCGGCGGCCATGCCCGCGCAGTCGCCCACGTTGTCGCCGACGTTGTCCGCGATGGTCGCCGCGTTGCGCGGGTCGTCCTCGGGGATGTTCTGCTCGACCTTGCCGACGAGGTCGGCGCCGACGTCGGCGGCCTTGGTGAAGATGCCGCCGCCGACCCGCATGAACATCGCCAGCAGCGCCGCGCCGAAGCCGAAGCCCTCCAGCACCTTCGGCGCCTGGCCGGTGTAGACCAGCACGACCACCGCGGCGCCGAGCAGGCCGAGGCCGACGGTGAACATGCCCACCACGCCACCGGTGCGGAAGGCGATGCGCGTGGCCTTCTCGCGGCCGTTCGACTCCCGGGCGGCGGCGGCCACGCGCACGTTCGCGCGGGTGGACAGCCACATGCCGAGGTAGCCGATGCCGGCGGAGAACGCCGCCCCGACGATGAAGAACAGCGACCTGCCGACGCGTTCCGCGATGTCGTCCGCGGGTAGCGCGAACAACAGCACGAACACGATGACGACGAAAATGCCGAGCGTGCGGAACTGCCGGTTGAGGTAGGCCGCTGCGCCCTCTTGGACCGCCTTGGCGATGTCCTGCATCTTCGGGGTGCCCTGGCCGGCGGCCAGGACCTCCCGGAGCAGGACATATCCGACGGCGAGGGCAGCCAGGGCGACCACGGCGACCACGGCCACGAGGCCCTGGTCACCTCCGGAGAGCTGTAGGCCCTCCGCGAGGAATTGCCGGGACATCCGTCCTCCTGGTGTGTTTTCCAGCCCAACGGCGGGTGCACCGCGCTCCGCCGGGACCGGCTTGCCCAACACGACCGTCAGCCCCGGCACAACGTGACGCATCCCTCATTGGATGCGATAGCGGCGGAGTCTATTCATAGCGCGCAAGAGCGCGACAGTGCGTCCCGTATCGCGTACACACCGTTATCAACGCAGGAAGCAACTGTGATGTCGGTGCGATGTGCGAAGCTGCGCCCCGTGGCGAACCAGGGACGTCGACTGCTGGACCGGGTCCTCGCCGGGGTCCCGGCGGGCGAGTCGCCGCTGACGCACCGCGCGGACCTGCCCCGACGGGCGGCGCGGTCGGTCCCGTGGCCGTCCTGGGCGGCGGCCGGGGTGGTGTCCGCGCTGGTCGAGCGCGGTGTCGGGGAGCCGTGGCGGCACCAGGCCGAGGCGGCGGAGCACGCGTGGGCGGGGCGGCACGTGGTGGTCGCCACGGGCACCGCGTCGGGCAAGTCGCTGGCGTACCAGTTGCCGGTGCTCAGCGCCGTCCACGGTGACCCGAAGGCGACGGCCCTGTACCTCTCCCCCACCAAGGCGCTGGGCGCGGACCAGCTGCGCGCGGTGGCGGAGCTGGGGGTGCCGGGGGTTCGGGCGGCGTCGTTCGACGGCGACACGCCGATGGCCGAGCGGGACTGGGTGCGGGCGCACGCGAACTGGGTGTTCACCAACCCGGACATGCTGCACCGGGGCGTGCTGCCCCACCACGCGCGGTGGGTCAGGTTCTTCCGGCGGCTGTCGTACGTGGTGGTCGACGAGTGCCACTCGTACCGGGGCGTGTTCGGCTCGCACGTGGCGCTGCTGCTGCGCCGGCTGCGCCGGGTGGCGCGGCGCTACGGGGCGGACCCGGTGTTCGTGCTGGCGTCGGCGACGGTGGCGGATCCGGCGACTTCGGCTTCCCGCTTGGCGGGTGTGCCGTGCGAGGCGGTGACGGAGGACGGCTCGCCCCGCGCCGCGCGGACCGTGGCGCTGTGGGAACCGCCGCTGCTGGACGAGCTGGAGGGCGAGAACGGCGCGCCCGTGCGGCGGTCGGCGGGTGCGGAGACGGCGCGCATCCTGGCGGACCTGGTGGTCGAGGGCGCGCGGTCGCTGGCGTTCGTGCGGTCGCGGGTGGGCGCGGAGCTGACGGCGCTGGCGGCGCGGCGCGCGCTGGCGGAGGTCGACCCGGAGCTGGCGACGCGGGTCGCGGCCTACCGCGGCGGGTACCTGCCGGAGGAGCGGCGGGCGCTGGAGCGGGCCGTGGCGAGCGGTGACCTGCTGGGCGTGGCGACGACGAACGCGCTGGAGCTGGGCGTCGACATCGCGGGCCTGGACGCCGTGGTCGTGGCCGGGTTCCCGGGCACGCTGGCGTCGTTCTGGCAGCAGGCGGGCCGGGCGGGGCGCAGCGGCAGCTCGGACGCCCTGGTGGTCTTCGTGGCGCGCGACGACCCGCTGGACACCTACCTGGTGCACAACCCGGCGGCGGTGCTGGACAAGCCGGTGGAGGCCACCGTCCTGGACCCGGCGAACCCGTACGTCCTGGAGCCCCAGCTGGCGTGCGCGGCGGCCGAGCTGCCGCTGACGGAGGAGTCGCTGGCCGACTTCGGCGGCGACGCGGCGCTGCCGGTGCTGGCCGACCTGGTGGCGCGCAAGGTGCTGCGCCGCAGGCCCAACGGCTGGTACTGGACCTCGCACGAGCGGCCGCACGGCGATGTGGACATCCGCGGTTCGGGCGGGGAGCAGGTCGTGGTCGTGGAGGGCGACTCGGGCCGGGTGCTGGGCACGGTGGACCCGGCCGCGGCGCCCTGGACGGTGCACGACGGGGCGGTGTACCTGCACCAGGGCGAGTCCTACGTGGTCGACCGGCTGGACCTGGAGAGCGGGATCGCGCTGGTGCACGCGGAGAAGCCGGACTGGTCGACCACGGCCCGCGACACGAAGGACATCACGGTCGTGCGGACGCTCGAGGAGCGGGCGCACGGCGGCGTGACGGTGTGCCTGGGCGAGGTGGAGGTGACCTCGCAGGTCGTGGGCTACCTGCGCAAGCTGCCGTCCGGCCAGGTGATCGACTCGGTGCCGCTGGACCTGCCCGCGCAGACCCTGCGCACCAGGGCCGTCTGGTACACGGTCGGCGCGCAGCTGCTGGGTGGTGCGCCGGGGGGCGCCGGACTGGCCCCGGCGCGCGTCCCCGGCGCACTGCACGCCGCCGAGCACGCGGCGATCGGCCTGCTACCCCTGTTCGCGACCTGCGACCGCTGGGACATCGGCGGCGTGTCGACCGCGCTGCACCAGGACACCGGGGAGGCGACGGTGTTCGTGCACGACGGTCATCCGGGAGGCGCCGGATTCGCCGACCGCGGTTTCGCCGCGGTGGTCCCGTGGTTGGCCGCGACGAGGGAGGCCATCGCCGCTTGCACGTGCCCGGCCGGGTGCCCGTCCTGCGTCCAGTCGCCGAAGTGCGGGAACGGCAACGATCCGCTGGACAAGGCGGGCGGGTTGGCCGTGCTGGACGTCGTGCTCGGGGCTGTCGGGGAGAGTTCCCACGACGCCCGGCACGGCCAAGTCGGTGGTGCCGCCCCCGCCGCCGACCACGGCGCTGGGGACCGGTCGAACGAGGTCGGCCCGGATCACCTGGTCGGCCCCGATCATTCAGCCGATCGAGACCACCCGACCGGCGATGGGCACTCGGCCGGCCCGGACCACTCGACCGGCCCAGACCACTCGACCGAGTAAGGCCGGGCGGCCGGAGCGGAACCGGTGGAGGGCCACCGGGCCGGCGCCGAGCCGGCCGACCTACCCGACGGCGAGCCGACCGGCGGTCAGCTGATCGGCGGATTCGTGCACGACGGCCTCGGCCAGGGCGTCCTGCACGACGCCGAGGCGGGGCAGCCGCCACGCGCAGATCTGCGGCTTGACCCGCCAGTGCACGACGCCGTGCTGGAAGGGCGTCGGCGGCAGCGGGACGTGCTCGCCCTGGCCGTAGTAGTGGACGTCGTGGCGGGAGCCGTGGTCGGCGACCCAGTCGGCGGACACCTGCGGCCCGGTGGCGACCAGGAACATCCAGCGGCCCGAGGGCGTCGCCGCGATCGGCACCGGGACCCCGGCCGCCCGCAGCGCCACGGCGGCCCGCCGGCCGAGGTCGGCGTCGACCTCGATGGCGTCCACGCCGTGCCCGGTGGCCAGCAGGATGCTGTAGGAGTGCCCGGCCCACCAGGTGGCGACCTCGTCCGCGCCGGTGCCGACGCGCTCCCGCCAGTCGTGGTGCACCGGGGTCGGGCCGTCGTGCTCGGCGCCTTCCCGACCGGCCCACCGCGCACCCGCCGGATAGGTGCCCGGCAGCACAGGCCACCCGTGCCACGCGAGGTTGACCGCCTCGGCGCGCAGCTCGATGCGGAAGGCCCCGCGCCAGCTATCCGACCACTCCATCTTCCGTTCGCCTCCTAGGAAACCCACGACACCATGTCGGGTTCTTCGGCACCGCGTCGGTGCCGCCACTCGAACTAACGACATGACCGGGACTCCTGGTAAGCACCAGTCGACAACTGGTAGGTACGGAACGGCGAACGCCGGTCCGCCGGACGGCCGACAGAACCCGCGCAACCCGGCCGGCCACCGCCGGACCAGCCCCCGGCGCCCGAGTGAGCCCGCTCACCGTCGCAAGGCGACCGCTCGTCGCGTCGGAGCGGTGAAAAGCTCGGTCACCCTTCACCCGGGCCGGCCCGGGCACGCGCGCCCGGCGCACCGACCACCGAATCAGGACCGCTCACCTCGACCACCACCTCCCACCCGGAAACGTCGCAGCCCACCAACCGCACTCCCATCCGCTCGGCCACCCAGGCGGCTCTCCCGCACGCGTGCCGGCTCCCGTCGACCAGCCACCCGGCCGCCGCCACGGCCGCGAGGTCAGCCGCGGCAGCGGCGCGGTGCCGAGCGATCACCACCTCCCCGAGCCACACCCCGAACACGACGAGGGAGCACAACACCCCCATCACCGCGACCGCGACGACCGACGCCACCCCGCGGTCATCACCCACCAACGACACCAACCCGTCACCCCGCTCTCACCACCGCCTCGCCCAAGCCCTCCACCCGCCCAAGCCACCACCGGCCCGAGCCGCCTACCGCTCAAGCCACCACCCGCCCGAGCCGCCTACCGCCCAAGCCACCACCCGCCCGAGC
>Ga0196958_10000552_pt1 | contig 12260 bp, 7 predicted proteins | sample S1v_10metaG_FD_148654 | JGI IMG/M metagenome (GOLD analysis project Ga0196958, IMG submission 148654) | Soil microbial communities from Anza Borrego desert, Southern California, United States - S1+v_10 | ecosystem: Environmental > Terrestrial > Soil > Desert | place: USA: California | collected...
TCCAGCTGCACCCGCTGGTCTGTGAAGCGTTCAACGCGGACTTCGACGGTGACCAGATGGCCGTGCACCTCCCGCTGTCCGCGGAGGCGCAGGCCGAGGCCCGCATCCTGATGCTGTCGGCGAACAACATCCTTTCGCCGGCGTCGGGCCGCCCGCTCGCCATGCCGCGTCTGGACATGGTGACCGGTCTGTTCCACCTGACCCGTCTCACCGAGAACGCCGAGGGTGCCGGCAACGCGTACTCCTCGCCCGCCGAAGCGATCATGGCGTACGACCTCAAGGCGCTGAGCCTGCACGCCCCGGTCAAGATCCGCATCGTCGACCGTCAGCCCGCCAAGGCCGACGAAGCGGCGCTCGCGGAGAAGGGCTGGGAGCCGGGCAAGGCCTGGCTGGCCGAGACCACCCTGGGCCGCGTGCTGTTCAACGAGCTGCTCCCGGCGGACTACCCGTTCATCAACGAGCCGATGCCGAAGAAGCGTCAGGCCCTGATCGTGAACGACCTCGCCGAGCGCTACTCGATGACGCAGGTCGCGCAGACCCTGGACCGCCTGAAAGACGCCGGTTTCTACTGGGCGACCCGTTCGGGTGTCACGGTCGCGATCTCCGACGTCCTCGTCCCGACCGGCAAGAAGGCCATTCTGGACGAGTACGAAGGCAAGGCCGACCAGGTCGAGAAGCGGTACCAGCGTGGTCAGCTGTCGCACGCCGAGCGCAACAACGAGCTCGTCAAGGTGTGGACGCAGGCCACCGAAGAGGTCCACAAGATCATGGAGACGGCGCTGCCGGACGACAACCCGATCGCGATGATCGTGAAGTCGGGCGCGGCGGGCAACATGACGCAGGTCCGGTCGCTGGCCGGTATGCGTGGTCTGGTGTCGAACCCGAAGGGTGAGTACATCCCGCGTCCGATCAAGGCCAACTTCCGTGAAGGCCTGTCGGTGGCGGAGTACTTCATCGCGACGCACGGTGCCCGTAAGGGTCTGGCGGACACGGCGCTCCGTACCGCCGACTCGGGTTACCTGACCCGTCGTCTGGTGGACGTGTCGCAGGACGTCATCGTCCGCGAGGTCGACTGTGGCACCACCCGCGGCATCAACATGCCGATCGGTGAGGACATCGGTGACGGCAAGGTCCTGCGCGACCAGCACGTCGAGACCAGCGTGTACGCGCGGAACCTGGCGACCGACGCGGTCGACGCCAAGGGCAACGTCGTGCTCAACGCCGGTGACGACATCGGTGACCCGGCGATCGACAAGCTCATCTCGAGCGGGATCGCCAAGGTCAAGGTGCGTTCGGTGCTGACCTGCGAGTCGGCCGTCGGTATCTGCGCCACCTGCTACGGCCGGTCCATGGCGACCGGTCAGCTCGTCGACGTCGGCGAGGCCGTGGGTATCGTCGCGGCCCAGTCGATCGGTGAGCCGGGTACGCAGCTGACGATGCGTACGTTCCACCAGGGTGGTGTCGCCGGTGACGACATCACGACCGGTCTTCCCCGTGTCCAGGAGCTGTTCGAGGCCCGTGTCCCGAAGGGCAAGGCGCCGATCGCCGACGTCGATGGCCGGGTGCGCATCGAGGAGAGCGAGCGGTTCTGGAAGATCACGCTGATCCCGGACGACGGCAGCGAAGAGATCGTCTTCGACAAGCTGTCCAAGCGTCAGCGGCTCGCGAACACCCCGAGCGGCCCGCTGGGCGACGGTGACCGCGTCAACGTCGGTCAGCAGCTGCTCGAGGGCACGCCGGACCCGCACGAGGTCCTGCGGGTCATGGGGCCGCGCGAGGCGCAGATGCACCTGGTGGACGAGGTCCAGAAGGTGTACCGGGCGCAGGGTGTGTCGATCCACGACAAGCACATCGAGGTCATCGTCCGGCAGATGCTGCGCCGGGTGACGATCATCGACTCCGGTGCCACGGACTTCCTCCCGGGCGAGCTGCCCGAGCGGACCAAGTTCGAGGCGAAGAACCGGGCGTCGGTCGCCGAAGGCGGCGAGCCTGCCTCGGGTCGCCCGGTGCTGATGGGGATCACGAAGGCCTCGCTGACCACGGACTCGTGGCTGTCGGCGGCCTCGTTCCAGGAGACCACGCGTGTCCTGACCGACGCGGCCATCAACGGCCGTTCGGACAAGCTCGTGGGTCTCAAGGAGAACGTGATCATCGGTAAGCTGATCCCGGCCGGTACCGGCATCAACAAGTACCGCAACATCCAGGTGCAGCCGACCGAGGAGGCGCGGGTCGCCGCTTACGCGATCCCGTCCTACGACGACGGCTACTACACCCCGGATGTGTTCGGCTCCACCCCTGGTGCCGCGGTTCCGCTGGACGACTACGACTTCGGCCGCGACTTCCGCTGACCGAAGCGCACTCCACGAGAATGGCCCCCGCCGATCCGGCGGGGGCCATTCCCGTTTCCGAGGGAAGTGCCCGTCATCGGCGAGCGGACGACTGACGCCGAAGGGCGCTTCGAGTTCCGCTCGAGTTCCGCAAGGTGGCGCCGGGACCTGAGTACAGGCTGTACTTCTCGGCGCCTCAGGAATGGCGGATCCAAGGGCGAGCCCCAGACAAGTCGTCGGTCCGGCGGACAAGCCCTTCTCGGTGCGGATTCTGGCCGGCGCGTTTAGCGGGCTAAACGCGATCCGGCAGGGTAGAGGCCCGAGCGCCTCCGGTGATCCGCGGGTCACCGGTACCCGTGGGCGGACAGCCGGTCCTTCGCCACGTTCGGGAAGTACTCCGCCTTCCTCTTCTCGTCCGGGAGGCGGCGGCCCATCGCAAGAAATGGTCGACGACGCGTTGCAGTCGGGCATTTTGAGCATGTAGTCGCTGTTGGCCCGCACGCATTCCCAAGTCGGATTTCCCCATTCGACCCAATGGTCAATCGGACTCTGGCGGCTTCACGAGTACAATCCCTGGTCGCCTTGGTATGGCGTCAGCACGTTGATCTGCGGCAGCGGGACAGCGTGCTGTATGGATTTCTGACCTATCCAGGGTTGTCGAGCCATGCTGAACCAGCGTATCCGGCACGAAAGCGTCCGTTCCTTGCGTGCTGACGCTTTCCGCGGTGCCGCAGCGGTTCTCTGCGCGAACCGGCGGGTGGTTGCTTTCCCTTTGGTTCACGCCTGTGCGGTGTGCCGAATGCCCGGCGATTCGGTGGCGATACAGGGAGAAAGAATGCTATCCAACTCGCCCAAGCGGTGAAAGTGGTGACAGGCGCCAAAGCGGCGGTCCTGGCCGTGGGCACGGTGACCTACCCCGGCTGACCAGTGCCTACGCCGACGTCCAGGTCGTCAAGGACGCGCAGAAGGCGGCCGACGGCAAGGCGCACTGGATCCAGGACCACCTGGTCCAGAACATCACGGCGTCCCAGCCCGCGGACGGCAAGCGCAGGAAATCGCTCACGACGTACGCCCTCGACGCCTCCCGCCTTCGAGGACCGTCCGGCAAGTACGAGACGGCCTTGAGCTTCGGCCTGTCGCGGTCGGAGAAGTCCACCCGGCGAGGTCGCGACCTCGCCGTCCGCCTCACTCCCTCGTGGGCCAAGAGCGACTTTCGCGGGCTAAATGCGATCCGGCGCAGGGGCGGGGGCGACTTGCGTTCAGCCCCCTGATCGCGATCCGGCGGCGAACGAAAATCGGTGGCCAGAGTCGGCAGAATGTAGCCATGACCTGGAGCTTCGAAGTCACCCCCGTCGATCACCCGGACGCCGCCCAGCTGCTGCGTGAGTACCTGGACGAGATCGCCTCCCGCTTCTACGAGCGCCAGGTCACCGACGAGGAGCTCGACGTCTTGCTCGAGGAGAACCACAGCCGGGACATGGTCCCGCCGACCGGTTCCTTCCTCCTCGCGCGGCGCGACGGGGTGTTGGCCGGCTGCGCGGGGCTCAGGGTCGTCGCGCCCGGGATCACCGAACTCAAGCGCGTCTTCCTGCGGAAGTCCGAACGCGGCAAGGGTGGCGCGGCGCTGCTCGTGGCCGCTGCCGAAGACGTCGCCCGCGGCCTCGGGGCCATGCTGATCCGCCTCGACACCCGCGACGACCTCGTCGAGGCGAGGGCCCTGTACGCCCGCCTCGGCTACGAGACGGTCGAGCCTTTCAACGACGACCCCTACGCACACCACTACTTCGCGAAGTCCCTGGCCCAGACGGTGCCGGATCGCGTTTAGCCCGCTAAAGGCGACGCGGCCGCGGGCTGAAGGTCGCCTTGGCGAGGAGGACACCGGCGAGGACGGGGGCCAGTCCGATCAGCAGCAGGATGACGCCGGTGTCCTCGCCCTCGATCAGCGGATGCCACCACAGGGGTGTCACGGCGATGTCGACGACGTCTCCCCGCTCCGGGAACGTCCCGAAAGACATCCACCGCAGGTCCTTGACCTCATGCGTCCCGCCGTCGAGTTCGTAGGTGCCGTCCACCAGGTTGCCGTTGCCGCAGCTGGTGCAGCTCGACGTGCCGGCCTCCGCGCGCAGGGTCGCGGTCACGGTGAGCCGCGCTTCGGGGGCGAGCCCGGTCAACGCGGTCAGCGAGTTCACCGCGAGCGCCAGCCCCGGCAGCACCAGTGCGACCGCGACGACGGTGCGCGCCACCAGTGAAAGCGACGACAGCGGCTGACGGCCCACCGCTTCCCGGCGCCGGTTGAGCGGGCCGCGGAGTCCGGCGAGCGAGCCTCGCCGCCCGCCGAGCCATCCGGCGTCGCTGGTGTCGGAAGCCGCTGCGACAGCACGGAAATCGGCGTCCTCCCAGTCCACTGTGGACGCCAGTATGGCCAGACGCCGGGAGTCGGTGAACATCATCTCTTCGGTCAACGTCCCGGCTTCGGAGGTCCACAGCGAGCCGCCGTGGAAAGCGACTTCGTGGACCCGGAACCACGAGTCGCCCTCCAGCAGCGTGCGGACGCCGGGGGAGAGCAGGGTCTTGGCGAACTCCGGATCGGACGTCGTCACGGTGAACCGCCGGTCGAACTCCGTGCCGGTCTCGAATCGCTGAAGCAGCGCGTCCGGCTTCGGTGCACCGGCGGTGTTCCGAGTGATACGGGCGTCCTCCAGCGGCGTGAACCGCTTCGGCTCGAAGGCGCCCGTAGTCGGGGTGATGACCACGGACGGCACCTCAGGCGTCCGAAGTTGAATCAGGGCATACGTCCCATCGATCAGGTCGGCTGTCCTGGACAAGTCGGAGAACGCCGTCGAGCCGCCGAGCCCGTACTCGACCCCGAGCAACCGATGCCCGTTGTGCTCGAACTCGACGGCGGTCGCCACCGACGCGGGAGAGGCATGGGTGACGGCGATTCCGCGCTGGGGGAGCACACCGAAGCTCGGCTCACCGGACGCGTCGAGCCTGCCGGTCCACGTCTTCCGCCGATACCCCCGCCACGCCGTCAAGACCGCGATCACCAGCGGGAACGCGAACCAGAGCCAGCCGGGCACCGCACTGCCGGACCCCGCCGAGAGCCAATACAGCGACGTTTCGGAGACGAGGATCCCGCAGAGCGCGTAGCTGACAGCCGCCGCCGTGGGCCGCCGTCCGTCGAAGCGCCCGCCGAGCAGCAACAGCCCCAGAGCCAGGGTGTACCCACCGGCGATGAGCCACGGCCCGGCCAGCTGATGGTCCATCGGGCGACCCTACTGGTCCATGTCGAGGTTCTCGCGGGTCTCCTCTTCGCTGTGGCGACCGCCGGTGCGGCCGTACTCCTGCCCGGTCGTGGTGGTCCTGGTGTTGTCGATGGCCTTGTTCGCGAAGTCGAAGGCTGCCTTGCCCTGGTACGCCGATCCCTTCGACAGATCGGCGGGATTGACCCCGACCACCTGTTTGATCGCCTGGTTCGGCACGCCCTTGAGGGCATCCTTCGCGGCATCGCCGAACGCGCCAAGCTGGGTCCCGGAGCCCTTGGCGAACGCACCGACGATCGCCTTCTCCTGGCCAGGGGTCATCCCGACCTTGCCCGCCTTCGTCAGCTTCGAACCCTGTTTGACCAGGTCGTCCGTCCACTTGAGCAGGAAGCCCATGAACTTGTCGAGCAGCTTGCCGAGCCGGCCGAGGTGTTTGGTGATCTTGCCCATCGCGCTCGCGGCCTTGGCGATCGTCGCGGTCATCGCGGCGGCCACCGACGAGCCGAGGCTGACGACGGAGGCGGCCAGCGCGGGCAGCCAGATGTAGATCGCCCAGGTGACCAGTTCCGAGATGATCGCTTTGACGACCTCTTCGATGACGGTCATCACCATCGACCACATCTGCAGGGTCTCGGCCACCGTCCCGGCGCTGGCGCCGATGCCCTTGATGCCGACGGCGAAGTCGCCGAGCGCGTTCCGGGCGGCGTCGCCCGCGTCACCCACCCAGTCCTTCAGGGACTCGTCACCGGTCTTGACGAAGTCGTCGGCCAGCGTGACGAAACCCTTGGCGATGGCGCCGAAGTTGCCGGCCGCGGTCTTGAGCGACGGACCGTCGCCGGTGACGAAGTGCAGCGCGTCCTGCAGCGGCTGGATCAGCTCGATCAGGATGTTCAGTCCGTTGCCGACCAGCCAGCCGACCGGGTCGAGCACGAAGCTCGCGAGGTCCGCGCCCGCCCCCGCGATGAACCCGGCGCCGTCCTGCACCAGCTGCCCGCCCGCTGCGGCGAGGTCACCGAAACCCTGCGCGGCGCCGAACTTCTCGTAGGCGTTGGCGACGGTGGTGACGCCCTTGCCCGCGATCGGCACCTTCTTCGTCGCGTCGAGCGCGTTCTTGCCGAAGCTGTCGTCACCCGTGATCTTGACGCCGTCGGCGATACTCGCCTTCTCGTCGGTCATGCCGTCCCCCAGCTCATTTCGGTTCGTACTTCCCCAGGGTGATCGTCGCGTCGTTCTCGAAGCCGTTGTAGATCGACGCCGCCTGGGTACGCGAGCCCGAACTTCCCCGCTTCGTCCTTGTAGTGGTCGAGTTCGTTCGCGTAGTCGATCAAGGCCTGCGTCTCGACCGCGTGCCCGCCTGGTCCGGTCATCGGTGGTCCTCCTCGTCGAACAGGTTCTCGAGGAACTGGTCAGCGGGCGAGTCCCCGGCCGACGACGGTCGTCCGGGAGGCGGTTCGTCCGACCGCCGAAGCACCGTTTCCTCGCTGCAGTCGTCTTCGTTCCGAGGGCGGCGGGTGGTGCTCCGTGGTGGCTTCTCCGACAGCTGAGACCACAGATCGTCCGTTGTGGTTCCCCAAGCTTCGGCTTGGGCTTCGAGAACTGTTCCTCGGCGTCCGGATGGGACGTTCCGCCGAACTGTGCATCGACGATCCCCGCCTGTCCTGCGCCGCGTCGGCCACCGCGGTGTGCAAAGTGGACAGAATGGCGGAGGCGAGTTGTTGTGGTTGCCGCCGAAGGACTTCCGGGCTGAGGCGGATGTCCTGAACGGACCCGTCGGGGTCCGCGACGAGTCGGTCGAACCCGCCGACATGGAGTCTTCGCGGGCTTGCGGTGCGTCGGCCGGCCATCTGCGCCGCGGCGCTGTGACCGGGGTCATCGTGACCCCTTCACCGCTCTGCCGCGATGGTGTCCTTCCCCGATCCATCCGGCTCACCCGGCAGGGGAATAGGTAGCGTGGTTCGCCGAGCGGGGCGGAATCAGTACGAGTGAGGGGAGGGCGTCGTGGACGCCGAGCGGCAGGAAAGCATCGAAGAACCCCGGCGGGGAAGTCACGCGGCGCCGGAGGGGGCTCCCGTGCATCCGCTGATCGATCTCTCGCGGGATCCGCATCCGGGCCGGGCGGACCACGCCAAACCCGACGAGGAATGAAGGCCGGGCGCGCGGCGCCTCCGGTGGGGCGGTGGCGGGAGAACCGGTCCGAAACGCCGTTCCATCAGGGTGGCCGCGGCGTGCCGCCCGGCACGATATAGTTATAGACCCCCCGATTTGGCCGGTCCGGATGAGGCCGGGTATCTTTGGAGACCGTGCCCGGCAGGCGTCGGGCCGTCCCGTGTGCCGTGCGGCATGGACGGGGTGCTCAGGCATCCGGTCCACCGGCTTCGCCCACACGGGATCCGACGGAAAATCCCTACGGGAAGTTACCGGTCGCAAGACCGTGACGCGGGCCGACACGCCCGACCGCGGGGGCCGGAGACAACACGTAGTAGCAAGATCGCGAACAGAAAGCTGGTCCATTGCCCACGATCCAGCAGCTGGTCCGTAAGGGCCGCCAGGACAAGGCTGCCAAGCAGAAGACCGCGGCCCTCAAGGGGAGCCCGCAGCGGCGTGGCGTGTGCACTCGCGTGTACACCACAACCCCCAAGAAGCCGAACTCGGCGCTTCGCAAGGTCGCTCGTGTGAAGCTGACCAGCGGCATCGAGGTCACCGCCTACATCCCCGGTGAAGGCCACAACCTGCAGGAGCACTCGATGGTGCTCGTGCGCGGTGGTCGTGTGAAGGACCTGCCGGGTGTCCGCTACAAGATCATCCGCGGTTCGCTCGACACCCAGGGTGTCAAGAACCGTAAGCAGGCGCGCAGCCGGTACGGCGCGAAGAAGGAGAAGAGCTAATGCCCCGCAAGGGTCCGGCCCCGAAGCGGCCGCTGATCTCTGACCCCGTCTACGCATCCCCGCTGGTCACCCAGCTGGTGAACAAGGTGCTGAAGGACGGCAAGCGGTCTCTGGCCGAGCGCATCGTCTACGGCGCCCTCGAAGGCGCTCGCGAGAAGACCGGCACCGACCCGGTCGTCACGCTGAAGCGCGCCCTTGACAACGTGAAGCCCACCATCGAGGTGAAGAGCCGCCGCGTCGGTGGTGCCACCTACCAGGTGCCGATCGAGGTCAAGCCGGGACGTTCCACCACGCTCGCGCTTCGCTGGCTGGTCTCCTTCTCGCAGGCTCGTCGCGAGAAGACCATGATCGAGCGTCTGCAGAACGAGCTCCTCGACGCGAGCAACGGCCTCGGCGCCAGCGTGAAGCGACGCGAGGACACGCACAAGATGGCCGAGTCCAACAAGGCATTCGCGCACTACCGCTGGTAAGTAGTCCGGTACCGCCGCCCGGTCCCTCGGGTCGCGCCTTGCCGGGCCCCAATTTTGAGACAGGGGAACACTCTCGTGGCACGTGAAGTGCTGACCGACCTGAACAAGGTCCGCAACATCGGCATCATGGCCCACATCGACGCCGGTAAGACCACCACCACCGAGCGGATCCTGTTCTACACCGGGGTCAACTACAAGATCGGTGAAGTCCACGATGGCGCCGCCACCATGGACTGGATGGAGGAGGAGCAGAAGCGGGGTATCACCATCACCTCGGCTGCCACCACCACCTTCTGGGCCGATCACCAGATCAACATCATCGACACCCCGGGGCACGTCGACTTCACCGTCGAGGTGGAGCGATCGCTGCGCGTGCTCGATGGCGCCGTCGCCGTCTTCGACGGCAAGGAAGGTGTCGAGCCGCAGTCCGAGCAGGTCTGGCGTCAGGCGGACAAGTACGAGGTTCCTCGTATCTGCTTCGTCAACAAGATGGACAAGCTCGGCGCGGACTTCTACTTCACCGTCCGCACCATCGAAGAGCGCCTCGGCGCCCGCCCGCTGGTCATCCAGCTGCCGATCGGCGCCGAGAACGAGTTCGAAGGCGTCATCGACCTGGTCCGCATGAAGGCGTTGACCTGGCGCGGAGAGGTGCAGAAGGGCGAGGACTACGCCGTCGAGGAGATCCCGGCCGAGCTCGCCGACAAGGCGGCCGAGTACCGGGAGAAGCTGGTCGAGGCCATCGCCGAGACCGACGACTCCCTGATGGAGAAGTTCCTCGAGGGCGAGGAGCTGACGGAAGCCGAGCTCAAGGCCGGTATCCGCAAGCTCACCGTGAACCGCGAGGCGTACCCGGTGCTCACCGGTTCCGCTTTCAAGAACAAGGGCGTGCAGCCCATGCTCGACGCGGTCATCGACTACCTTCCGTCGCCGCTGGACGTCCCCGCCGTCGAGGGCACGCTGGCCGACGGAGAGACCGTCGTGTCGCGCAAGCCGTCGACCGAGGAGCCGTTCTCCGCTCTGGCGTTCAAGATCGCCGCGCACCCGTTCTTCGGCAAGCTGACCTACATCCGGGTGTACTCGGGCAAGGTCGCCTCCGGCGCGCAGCTGATCAACGCCACGAAGGAGCGCAAGGAGCGCATCGGGAAGCTCTTCCAGATGCACTCCAACAAGGAGAACCCGGTCGACGAGGCCCAGGCGGGCCACATCTACGCGGTCATCGGCCTGAAGGACACCACCACCGGTGACACCCTCGCCGACCCGCAGAACCCGGTCGTCCTCGAGTCGATGACGTTCCCGGCGCCGGTCATCCGCGTCGCGATCGAGCCGAAGACCAAGGCCGACCAGGAGAAGCTGTCCCTGGCGATCCAGAAGCTGGCCGAAGAGGACCCGACGTTCCAGGTCAACCTGGACGAGGACACCGGCCAGACGATCATCGCGGGTATGGGTGAGCTGCACCTCGAGGTGCTGGTGAACCGCATGAAGTCCGACTACAAGGTCGAGGCGAACATCGGTAAGCCGCAGGTCGCCTACCGCGAGACGGTGCGCAAAACGGTCGAAAAGCTCGACTACGTGCACAAGAAGCAGACCGGTGGTTCCGGTCAGTTCGCGAAGGTCATCGTCAAGCTCGAGCCGCTCGAGTCCACCGACGGTGCCCTCTACGAGTTCTCCAACAAGGTCACCGGTGGCCGCGTGCCGCGGGAGTACATCCCGTCGGTCGACGCGGGCGCGCAGGACGCCATGCAGTACGGCGTGCTGGCCGGTTACCCGCTCGTCGGGTTGAAGTTCACCTTGTTGGACGGCGCGTACCACGAGGTCGACTCTTCGGAAATGGCCTTCAAGATCGCCGGCTCCATGGCGATGAAGGAAGCCGCGAAGAAGGCCGGTCCGGTCATCCTCGAGCCGCTGATGGCCGTCGAGGTCACCACGCCCGAGGACTACATGGGCGATGTGATCGGTGACCTCAACTCCCGCCGTGGCCAGATCCAGGCCATGGAGGAGCGCGCCGGTACCCGTGTCGTCAAGGCACTGGTCCCGCTGTCGGAGATGTTCGGTTACGTCGGTGACCTGCGGTCGCGTACCCAGGGACGTGCCAACTACTCCATGGTGTTCGACTCCTACGCTGAGGTTCCCGCGAACGTCGCGAAGGAAATCATCGCGAAGGCGACAGGGGAGTAGTTCCCTTTCGCTCGCGGGCATAAGGAAAACTCCTGAACGTCCGCACCACCCACCGAGAAACGAATCTCCGTCTGACGACAGCCACGTCGGCCGGTGAGTAAGCAAAACAGTCCAGGAGGACATTCCAGTGGCGAAGGCGAAATTCGAGCGGACCAAGCCGCACGTCAACATCGGGACCATCGGTCACGTCGACCACGGTAAGACCACTCTGACCGCGGCGATCACCAAGGTTCTGCACGACAAGTACCCCGAGCTGAACACGGCCTCGGCGTTCGACCAGATCGACAACGCGCCGGAAGAGAAGCAGCGCGGCATCACGATCAACATCTCGCACGTCGAGTACCAGACCGAGAAGCGTCACTACGCTCACGTGGACGCCCCGGGCCACGCGGACTACATCAAGAACATGATCACCGGTGCGGCGCAGATGGACGGCGCGATCCTCGTGGTCGCGGCGACCGACGGCCCGATGCCGCAGACCCGTGAGCACGTGCTGCTCGCGAAGCAGGTCGGCGTGCCCTACATCGTGGTCGCGCTGAACAAGGCCGACATGGTCGACGACGAGGAGATCCTGGAGCTCGTCGAGCTCGAGGTCCGCGAGCTGCTGTCCTCCCAGGACTTCCCTGGTGACGACGCTCCGGTCGTCAAGGTCTCCGGCCTGAAGGCCCTCGAGGGCGACGCCAAGTGGGGCGAGAGCGTGCTCGAGCTCATGGCGGCCGTCGACGAGAACGTGCCGGACCCGGTGCGTGAGCTCGACAAGCCGTTCCTGATGCCGATCGAAGACGTCTTCACGATCACCGGCCGTGGCACGGTCGTGACCGGCCGTATCGAGCGTGGCCGCGTCAACGTGAACGAAGAGGTCGAGATCGTCGGCATCAAGGAGAAGTCGACCAAGACCACCGTCACCGGTGTCGAGATGTTCCGCAAGCTGCTCGACCAGGGTGAGGCCGGCGACAACGTCGGTCTGCTGGTCCGCGGTATCAAGCGCGAGGACGTCGAGCGCGGCCAGGTCGTCGTGAAGCCGGGCACCACCACCCCGCACACGGAGTTCGAGGGTTCGGTCTACATCCTGTCGAAGGACGAGGGTGGCCGTCACACCCCGTTCTTCAACAACTACCGCCCGCAGTTCTACTTCCGTAC
>Ga0196958_10000553_pt1 | contig 12254 bp, 12 predicted proteins | sample S1v_10metaG_FD_148654 | JGI IMG/M metagenome (GOLD analysis project Ga0196958, IMG submission 148654) | Soil microbial communities from Anza Borrego desert, Southern California, United States - S1+v_10 | ecosystem: Environmental > Terrestrial > Soil > Desert | place: USA: California | collected...
GTTCGGTGACGAAATCCGTATTGCTCGCCCCCGTGCGCGAGCATTTCGATTCGGCCGCGGTGCCCTGCGTGACGGAAATCGAATATCCGGCCTTTCACGCGTCGCGCTCACCCGGCCGATTTCACCCAGTCGACAGTTTTTTTCCGGCCAGGAGTCCTTATCGTCGAAACCTCCGTTTGGCGGTACCTCGTCGCCAGTCCGGGTAACGATGATGTTAACCGACCACGCAGTGTCCCACGTCTCGGGAACTTCGCCATTGGGGGTTTACATGAGCGGACGAAGCAGCATATGAGCTGATCGCTCGCGTATCGACCATGCGCAAGTCCGGCGAATATTCGTCGCATACCGTCGTCCGACGGACAGTGAAAAGCCGGCACGCACGGAGTCGAACGACGTCGCCGAAAACGCTTCCGGATTCGCCCGGCAGCGAGGCACGGGCATGCCCAGCAGCCGATAACCGCGCGAAACGAGCAAGGAGACGGATGTCATCGCTGTCCATAGTTCCGGGAAAAGCGGTCAAGAACATCATCGACAACTCCCGGAACACCGTTATCGACCTGATTCAAAAAACCTACCTGCTGCACGATTCAGGACAAAGCGTCAATCCGGACAGCTACTTTCTGCGCTTTCCGGACAAACCGAATTCCCGGGTCATCGCGTTGCCGAGCTATCTGGGCGGCGATGTCGACAGGATCGGCATGAAATGGATCGCCAGCTTCCCGGACAATGTCGCGTCCAGCAGGCCACGAGCCTCGGCGGTATTGCTGATCAACGACTACGAGACCGGCTACCCCCTTGCCTGCGTGGAGGCGGCAGGCATCAGCGCGGCGCGGACCGCCGCTTCCGCGGCCTTGGCCGCCCGCGAACTGCCCCAGGGCGCCAACGCGGTGAGGGTGTCTTTCATCGGCGCGGGCGTCATCGCGCGCACCATCTCCGACTATCTGGTCGAAGCCCTGCCGAAACTCAGTGAGGTCGTGGTCTACGACCGCGATCCCGGCAGTGCCGACCTGTTGGTGGAGCACGCCCGTCAGGTGCACGGCTTGACGGCGCGGCGGGCCGAAAGCCTGGCCGAAACGTTCGAGCCACAACTCGTCGTCTTCGCCACCACCGCGGCGGCTCCCTATGTACCGGCCGAAACCGCGTTCCGGGAGGACCAGCTGCTGCTCAACATCTCCCTGCGTGACCTCCCGCCCGAATTGTTGTTGCGCTCGAACAATGTTCTCGATGACGTCGAACACTGCCTGAAGGCCGACACGTCACCCCATCTCGCCGAACGCCTCTCCGGCGGCAGGGAATTCATCAACGGCACCATCGGCGATGTGCTGCGCCACGAGATCACCCTCTCGCCCGATCGCCCGACGATCTTCTCACCCTTCGGACTCGGCGTACTCGACCTGGCGGTCGGCAACCACGTCCTGGAGCAGGCCCGCCTCGACGGTTCCGTGATCGAGATCGAGGACTTCGTCGGCGAGACCAGTCGCTGGTGACGAATCCGGCCGCCGCGCCACCCGATCCACCACCGAGGAGCCCCTTTCATGGACAACCCGGAAAACATCCATCTGGTCGTCGGCCCTCCCCGCTGCGCGTCGACGGCGTTCGCACGAGTGCTGTGGAACAACCCGGAGATCCGCTACTACTCGCACGAGCCGTACGAATCGACGCACTACCGGGCGCTGGATCCCGATCACGCCGACGCCGTTCTCGCCGACCCGCTCGACCTCCACACGGTGATCCCGCCCAAAGACGGCAAGAAGCTGCTCGTCAAGGAGATGACCTTTCAGGTCGGCAAGCATTTCCCGCGACTGCTCGCGCGGACCGCGCATCCGGTGGTCTTCCTCGTCCGGGACCCCCGGCTGACGATCAGCTCCCGCCGCCGGATCAAAGCGTCACATGATCTCCCCACGGAGTTCCCGCTCACCGAAACCGGCTGGCCCGACCTTGTCGACCAGCTCGCCCATTGCCGCGAACACGGCGTCGAGTATTTGCTCGTCGACAGTCACGATTACCGGACGGCACCGGGGCCGATCTTCGAGCGCATCCTCTCCGCCTGGGATCTGCGCTTCGAGGAAGACCAGCTCCGGTGGCGGCCGCAACCGGAGCTGGCGCTGAGCAACCACGGCGCCGACTATTTCTACAGCAGGGTGCTGAACAGTACGGGAATAGAGCCGCCGACCGAGCGGATTCCCGCTTTCGCGGATTTCCCGGCCGAGAACGGCCTGCGCGACCACGTCGAATGGGCTACCGCCCAGTACGACCGGATGCGCGAAGACGGCAACTTCGTGCGTCCGTCGGAACGCAGCTCAGCCGCATTGTAAGAGATTAGTCGAGGTTCTGCGGCAAGCATTGGGGGTCTACTCGTCATGCCCATCGTCCGCGCACCAGAAGATCTGATCATCGAAGACGTCTACATCGATCTGCATTCGTTCTTCGGAAAATCCGTGTATCTGAAATGCGAGAATTTCAACCTCGCCGGTTCGATCAAACTGAAAGCGGCGCGTTCGATGGTGGACGCCGCCGAGCGCGCGAACCTGCTCGGCGAAGACACCGTCATCGTCGAGTCGTCGTCCGGAAACCTCGGCATCGCACTGGCCATCATCGCCGCCAGCCGGGGATACCGGTTCATCTGCGTCACCGACCCGCGAGCGAATCCCGGCGTCCGCCGGTTGATCGAAAGCATGGGCGGCGAGGTCGTCGTGGTCACGCAGCTCGACGAGACCGGCGGCTACCTCGGGACCAGGATTCGCGCCGTGCAGGAACTGTGCGCCACCGATTCGCGGCACGTCTGGCTGAACCAGTACGCGAACGCGGAGAACTGGCTGGCGCACTACCGGCATACCGCGCCGGCGGTGTTCGCCCAATTCCCTTCGGTCGACTACGTGTTCATCGGCGCGGGCACCACCGGCACGCTGATGGGGTGTGCCCGCTACCTCCGTGACCACGGGCACCGCGCGAAGATCATCGCCGTCGACAGCACGGGTTCGGTCACCTTCGGCGGGGAGCCCGGGCCACGATTCCTTCCTGGCCTCGGCACCAGCCGGAAACCCGAACTGGTCGATCCCTCCGTCGTCCACGACGTGATCATGCAGGACGAACGCGAAGCGGTGCAGATGTGCCATCGCCTCGCGGCGAGGGGTTATCTCCTCGGCGGCTCGTCCGGCACGGTGCTCAGCGCGGTGGAGCACTACCTCAAGGATCTTCCCGATCACGTGACCGCGGTGGCCCTCTCCCCCGATCTCGGTGACCGCTACCTGGACACGCTTTACGACCGGGACTGGGTCGAAGAACGGTTCCCCGGCTGCCTGTCTCCCCAGCACCGGGGCGAACGCAGCGAATTGCAGAAGAATTTCGTCTGAGCTTCCTCAAAGCATTTCCAGCTTCTACTCTGCTTGGAGATCTCGTGAACAGCCATGTCGATTCGATTTCCGCAACGCGTGCGCAAGACGCGCCCTTCGCCGTCGCGGGCAACAGCAAGGTCCCCGTGCGTGAGCGCGGGGCGACCATCTGGTTCACCGGACTGCCCAGCTCCGGCAAGTCGACGATCGCCCGGGAACTGGCGGTCAGTCTCCGCGGTGACGGGCACAAGGTCGAAGTGCTCGACGGGGACGAATTCCGGGCGAAACTGTCGAACGGCCTCGGTTTCTCCCGTGCGGACCGGGACATCAACGTCTTCCGCGTCGGGTGGGTGGCCCACTTGCTTGCCCGGAACGGGATCAAGGTCCTCGTTCCGGTCATCGCACCGTATGCCGCCACCAGGACCGCCATCCGGGAGCAACACCTCCACGGGGGAACGGCTTACCGGGAAGTGCACGTGGCGACACCACTGGACGTCTGCTCCGGTCGTGACGTGAAGGGGCTTTACGCGAAACAGCGGTCCGGGCAGCTGATCGGGCTCACCGGGGTCGACGACCCCTACGAAGTCCCGGCGCGTCCGGATCTACGGCTGCACACCCAGGAAGAACCCGTCGAACTGACCGTGAGGCGGCTGCGCGCCGCGCTGAACGAATGGGAACTGCTGTGACCCTGTCCGCCGTCGACCGGCCGGTGAGCCGATCCGGTCCCACCGCCCCGTCCGAGCCTGCCCAGTTGGAAACCTTGGAGTCCGAGGCTGCGCACATCATCAGGGAGGCCGTCGCCGAGTCGCAGCGACCGGTACTGCTGTTCTCGGGCGGCAAGGATTCGGCGGTGCTGCTGCACCTCGCGCTGCGTTCGTTCGCGCCGTCGAAGCTGCCTTTCGGCCTCCTGCATGTCGACACCGGGCACAACTTCCCCGAGGTCTTGGCGTTCCGGGACGAGATCGTCGAGCGGCACGGGCTGGACCTGACGGTGGCGAGTGTCCAAGACTGGATCGACTCGGGCAGGCTGAGCGAACGCCCGGACGGGCTGCGCAACCCCCAGCAGACCCGCCTGTTGCTCGACGCGATCCGGACCGGCGGGTTCGACGCGCTGTTCGGCGGGGCCCGTCGCGACGAGGATCGAGCGAGAGCCAAGGAACGCGTGTTCTCGGTGCGCGACCCGCTGGGCGGCTGGGAACCCCGGCGCCAGCGGCCGGAGCTGTGGCAGCTCTACAACGGCAGGCTCCGGCCCACCGAGCATCTTCGTGTCTTCCCGCTGTCCAACTGGACCGAGGCCGACGTGTGGAGCTACATCGTCCGCCACGACGTACCGCTCCCGCCCATCTACCTCACCCACCGGCGAGAGGTCTTCCGGCGTGACGGCATGCTCCTCGCCCCCGGCTCCTGGGGCGGTCCGCGTCCCGGTGAAACGCTCACCACGCTTTCGGTGCGTTACCGGACGGTGGGGGACATGTCGTGCACCGGAGCGGTCGAATCGGTGGCGAAGACGACCGAGGACGTACTACGCGAGGTCATGGAGAGCCAGGTGAGCGAGCGCGGGGCGACCCGTGCCGACGACCGCCTGTCCGCCACGGCCATGGAGGACCGCAAGCGGGAAGGCTACTTCTGATGACGATGGACGCGGGCACGACGGGCGGCCTGCTGCGGCTGGCGACCGCCGGAAGCGTCGACGACGGGAAATCGACCCTCGTCGGCAGGCTCCTGATCGATTCGGATTCGGTGTTCACCGACCAGTTCGACGCGCTGGGCGGAACCGACGGTCTCGAGGTGGACCTCGCCCTGCTCACCGACGGCTTACGGGCCGAACGAGAACAGGGCATCACCATCGACGTGGCCTTTCGCTACTTTTCCACCGCCCACCGCCGGTTCGTCCTGGCGGACACACCGGGTCACGTGCAGTACAACCGGAACACCGTCAGTGGCATGTCACTGGTGGACGCCGTGGTCGTCCTGGTCGACGTCCGGACGAGCCTGCGGGATCAGGCTCGCCGGCATCTCGCGGCGGCCTCCCTGCTCCGGGTGCCGCACGTGATCGTGGCGGTGAACAAGATGGACGCGGTCGACTTCGACGAGGACCGCTTCACCCGGCTGAGGGACGAGGTCCTGGACTGCACCCGCCGCTTGGGCGTCGAAGACGTGGTGGTGATCCCGCTTTCCGCCCTGCGCGGGGACAACGTGGTGACCCGCTCGGAGAGAACCCCGTGGTACGACGGACCGACGTTGCTGAAGCACCTCGAAGAGATCCCTGCCGGATCCGCGGCGGCCGCGGGCCCGGCGCGGCTGCCGGTGCAGTGCGTCCTGCGCGGCGCCGAGGAACCGGCACGGTTCTACGCCGGACGGCTGGGAACGGGCTCGCTGGCGCCCGGTGACGAGGTCCTGATCCTGCCGTCCCGGACGCGGTCGCGGGTGCGTCGTGTGCGCCGGCTCGGCGATCCGGTCGATCAGGCCGAGCCCGGCCAATCGGTGGAGATACAGCTGGCCGACGACGTCGACGTGTCGCGCGGAGATCTCATCGCGGGGCTCCCGGCACCCGTGCTCACCACCGAGTTCACCGCGGTGATCTGCTGTGTGTCCGACCACCGGCTGCGGGAAGGCGAACCGCTGCTGGTCAAGCACGGCACCCGCACGGCCCGAGGCGTACTGCGCGACATTCGCTCCACCCTCGACCTCACCACGATGTCGTACACCCCGGCCGGTGCCGTCATCGGCGGCAACGACATCGCGGTCGTCTCGATCCTGACCGCGGAACCGCTGCCGATCGAACCGTATCGGGACGACCGGATCACCGGCAGCTTCCTCCTGCTCGACCCGGAGGACGGAAGCACGACGGCCGCCGGGATGGCAGGGGCCGCCGCGAGCACGGACTCGACGGCCGAGCTCGCCGCGACGGGCCGGACGTGCTGATCGATCCCGCGCTGGTGGGGACCGCCTTCCTGCTCGGCGGAGTGATCGGCCTGACCGGCATGGGCGGCGGCGCCCTGATGACGCCACTGCTCATCGGCGTGTTCAACGTCCCGCCCGCGGCGGCGATCGCGTCCGACCTCGTGGCGTCCGCGATCATGAAACCCTTCGGCGCCGCGGTGCACCTGCGGTCCGGAACGGCGGATCTGCGCATCGTCCGGTGGCTGCTCTGCGGCTCGGTCCCCAGCGCGTTCGCCGCGCCGATCCTGTCGCACGCCTTGATCGACGGCGGGTTGCCGAACGACCTCCTGCGCGTCCTGCTCGGCGTGCTGGTCGTCGCCAGCTCCGTCCTCGGTCTGGCACGAGCGTTCCTGAACGCGCGAAGACCGCCTGAACACCGCTCCACCGGCAAGCCGGGCCACCGCCGGAACCGGATCACGTTGTGCGTGCTCGGTGTCGTGGTCGGAACGCTGGTCGGGCTGACCTCGGTCGGCTCCGGCTCGCTGGTGGCGGCGGGGCTGGTCGTGCTCTTCCCGGCGATGACCGGCAGGCGCCTGACCGCGACCGACCTCGTGCAGGCGGTGCCCTTGGTCTGGGCCGCCGCGCTGGGCCATCTCCTGGTCGGCGAGTTCGCCCTCGGTATCACCGCGTCCGTGGCGCTCGGCGGAATCCCGGGGGTCATCGTCGGCAGCCTGTGGGCGACGCGGGTACGCGGCCGGTGGCTCAAGGCGTTCGTGCTCGGCCTCCTGATGTTCAGTGGCCTGTCCATGCTCTCGGCCCCGCTCTGGGCCGCCTTGCCGATCGCCGCCACCGCCGGCACGGTGCACTGGTTCCTCCGGGAGAAGCCACCGCCGGAACCCGCTTCCTCGGTCCCCGCCGCGTCGACGATCAGGTCGGAGTAACCATGTCCCTCTCTGACCCGGAGTTGGCGGCGGCGTTGGCCGGGCGAGCGGGACGACTGCTGAGCCGGTTCCGCACGGGGCACACCGATCTGCCGCCCCCCGAACTGGGCAAGGCCGCGGACGCCCACGCGGAGAGCTTTCTCGCCAGGGCGCTCGCGTGCCTCCGGCCTGACGACGGTGTGCTGTCGGAGGAGGCCACCGACGACCGTGTCCGGCTCCGCCGCGACCGCGTGTGGATCGTCGATCCCCTCGACGGGACACGGGAATACGTGGCCGGGCGGGACGCGAACTGGGCGGTGCACGTCGCGTTGTGGGAAGACGGGGCGGGGCTGACCGCTGCGGCCGTCGCGATCCCCGATCTCGGCGTGGTGCACTCGACGGAGGCCCCGCGGCCTGCTTCGACCGGTTCGCCGGTGATGCTCGTCAGCGCCGGGCGCCCGCCGGCGTTCGCCGCCCCCGTGGCCGAAGCGCTGGGGCTCGACCTCGTCGGTATGGGCTCGGCCGGGGCGAAGGCGATGGCGGTCGTCCGCGGGGAGGCCGACGTCTACCTGCACGCGGGCGGACAATGGGAATGGGATTCCGCGGCACCGGCCGCCGTGGCCATGGCCGCCGGGCTGCACGCGTCCCGGATCGACGGATCCCCGCTGCGCTACAACAAACCGGACCCCTATCAACCCGACCTGCTGATCTGCCGTCCCGAACTGGCCGAGCGCGTGCTCGGTTCGATCACGTCGTGCAGGGCCTGAACAAAGGTAGAACGCTTCGCATGTCGTATCTCGCTTCCCGCCGCGCCACGGACTTCACATGCTGACCCCGCTCGACTGGGCGGGTTTCGGCTCGGTGAGCCTCGCCGGCCTGCTTTTCCTCTGTGTGGCGGCGTTCGTCGCCGGAGCGGTGGACGCGATGGTCGGTGGCGGGGGACTCATCCAGCTTCCCGCCCTGTTGCTGCTCATGCCGGGTGGCTCACCGGTGCACGCGCTGGCGACCAACAAGATCTCGAGTCTGGTGGGCACCTCGGCGGCGATTCCCACCTACGCCAGGCGCACGCCCTTGGATTGGCCCTCCGCGCTCCTGATGGCCGTCACCGCGCTCGCCGGAGCCGTCGCCGGAGCCATGTCGGCCACCCTGCTGCCGCCCAAACTGCTGACGATCATCGTGCTGATCGCCCTGATCGGGGTGGGGCTCTACACGCTGCGCCAACCGGATCTGGGCGTGTCCGAACAAGCCCGGTTCGGAAAGCGACGTGAACTGCTGACGATGACCGGCACCGGTGCGGTACTCGGTTTCTGGGACGGGCTGGCCGGGCCCGGCACCGGTTCCTTTCTCATTTTCGTCCTGGTGGGGGTGATCGGTTATTCGTTTCTCCGTGCCTCGGCGACCACGAAACTGATCAACGCCGCCACGAACCTCGGCGCGCTCCTGTTCTTCATCCCGACCGGAAAAGTGCTGTGGGGCCTCGGTTCGGCGATGGCGTGCTGCAATCTCGCGGGCTCGGTACTCGGTGCCTCCGTCGCGGCTCGCCGCGGCTCGAAGTTCATGCGGCGGATCTTCCTGTCCGTGGTCCTCGCGCTCGTCTGCACCCTCACCTGGAAACTGGCCAGTGGCGGGTGAGCGGCCGAAGCTGTTGCCCCGGCGGGAAATCGGTTAGTTTGGGACGTTCCCGCTGTGGAGGGACGACTGATGGCGAACCCGGACACGACCGCGGAACTGTTGTCGGCCTTGCCTGCCCTGGCGGGCGGATCGGTGCTGGTCGTCGGCTGTGGCGACGGCCGGTATCCGCGGCTGTTCCGCCGCGGGGGCGCACGCCGGGTCATGGGTGTCGACGCGGATCAGGCACTGATCGCCGTCGCGCAACGGGAAGAGGAGCGGGATCCGGTCGGGATCTCCTACGAGGTGCACGTGCCGGCGAGACTGCCGGTGATGGGATCGTTCGAAATCGTGGTCGCGTTGCTGGACACCACCGAGGATTTCGACGCCATGGTCACCAGGCTCAGCGCCAATCTCGTCCCTGGCGGGGTACTGACCGTGCGGGCACCCGGAGACCTCCCACTGGTGCGCGCCTTGCGGGATGCGGGCTTCCATGACATCGAGGAGCACGCTGCTTTCCACAGCGCTCGCAAGCCCGGTGGATGAGCCCACGCCTCGGGCGGTTAAGCGGCTGCGACCAGGGACTGAAGGAGCCTTCTCCGCCGGAAAGCTCCTTCAGCACCCGTCCGGGCGAAAACGTTCTACTTGTCCCGCCGGAACAGTTTGTTCCCCAGCCACACGATGGGATCGTACTTCCGGTCCGCGACGCGTTCCTTCATCGGGATCAGCGCGTTGTCGGTGATGTGGATGCCCTCCGGGCACACGTCCGAGCAGCACTTGGTGATGTTGCAGTACCCGAGTCCGTGCTCCTCCTGCGCCTCGTCCCGCCGGTCGGCGACGTCGAGGGGGTGCATTTCCAGTTCGGCGATCCGCATCAGGTACCGAGGTCCGGCGAAGGCCTCCTTGTTCTCCTCGTGGTCACGCACCACGTGGCAGGTGTTCTGGCACAGGAAACACTCGATGCACTTGCGGAACTCCTGCGAGCGCTCGACGTCCACCTGCTGCATCCGGTACTCCCCCGGCTTCAGCTCCGGCGGCGGGGTGAACGAGGGGATCTCACGGGCCTTGGTGTAGTTGAACGACACGTCGGTCACCAGGTCGCGGATCACCGGGAACGTCCGCATCGGCGTCACGGTGATGACCTCGTCCTCGGTGAAGGTCGACATCCGCGTCATGCACAGCAGCCGCGGCTTGCCGTTGATCTCCGCCGAGCACGAACCGCATTTGCCCGCCTTGCAGTTCCACCGCACCGCCAGATCCGAGGCCTGGGTGGCCTGCAACCGGTGGATGATGTCGAGGACCACCTCGCCCTCGTTGACCTCGACGCGGTAGTCCCGCAGCTCACCCGAATCGGCGTCGCCGCGCCAGACCCGGAAACTCGCCTTGTAGCTCATGCCGGACTCCCGGGGTGCGAGGCCAGTTCTTCGTCGGTGTAGTACTTCCCCAGCTCGGACAGTTCGAAAAGCTCCAGCAGGTCCTGCCGCAGCGGGGTCTGTTCCTTGGCCTCGATGCCGATCTCCGGCACCACCGGGTTGTCGCCCGGCGTGGCCGAGCAGACCAGGAGCTTGTTGCGCCACCGGGCGTCCATGCCCGGGTGGTCGTCGCGGGTGTGCCCGCCCCGGCTCTCGGTACGCAGCAGCGCGGCTCGCGCCACGCATTCGCTGACCATCAGCATGTTGCGCAGGTCGACGGCGAGATGCCAGCCGGGATTGAACTGCCGGTGTCCCTCGACGGTGACCCGCTTGATCCGCTCCCGCAGCTCCCCGAGCTTCTCCAGCGCCCGCTCGATCTCCTCGGATTTCCGGATGATGCCGACGAGGTCGTTCATCGACTGCTGCAGTTCGGTGTGCAGGCTGTACGGATTCTCCTCGACGCCGTCACCGGGCGGGTCGAACGGCGCGAGCGCCATCGCCGCGGCGGCGTCCACATCGGACCGGCCGACCTTGGGGCGGTCCTTCAGTTCCGCCACATAGGAGGCGGCGCCGAGGCCCGCGCGCCTGCCGAAGACGAGCAGGTCCGAAAGCGAGTTGCCACCGAGCCGGTTCGAGCCGTGCATCCCGCCCGAGCACTCGCCCGCGGCGAACAGCCCCGGCACGCTCGACGACGCGGTGTCCGGGTCGACCTCGATCCCGCCCATCACGTAGTGACAGGTGGGGCCGACCTCCATCGGCTCCTTGGTGATGTCGACGTCGGCGAGTTCCTTGAACTGGTGGTACATCGACGGCAGCCGTTTGCGGATCTCCTCCGCGGGCAGCCTGCTGGCGATGTCGAGGAAGACCCCGCCGTGCGGCGATCCCCGGCCCTCCTTGACCTCGGTGTTGATCGCGCGCGCGACCTCGTCGCGGGGCAGCAGGTCCGGGGTGCGGCGATTGTTGTCGGCGTCGGTGTACCAGCGGTCGGCTTCTTCCTCGCTGTCCGCGTACTGCCCCTTGAACACATCGGGGACGTAGGAGAACATGAACCGGTCGTCCTCGGTGTTCTTGAGGACCCCGCCGTCACCGCGGACGCCTTCGGTGACCAGGATCCCCTTCACACTCGGCGGCCAGACCATGCCGGTCGGGTGGAACTGGACGAACTCCATGTTGATGAGCGTCGCCCCGGCCCGCAGCGCCAGCGCGTGCCCGTCGCCGGTGTACTCCCACGAGTTGGAGGTGACCTTGAACGACTTCCCGATGCCGCCCGTGGCCAGCACGACCGCCGGTGTCTCGAACAGGATGAACCGGCCGCTCTCCCGCCAGTACCCGAAAGCGCCCGAGATCCGGCCGTTCTCGGTCAGCAGTTCGGTGATCGTGCATTCGGCGAAGACCTTGATCCGCGCCTCGTAGTCACCGGTCTCCTTGAAGTCCTCTTGTTGCAGTGAAACGATTTTCTGCTGCATCGTGCGGATCAGTTCGAGTCCGGTGCGGTCGCCGACGTGCGCCAGCCGCGGGTAGGTGTGCCCGCCGAAGTTGCGCTGGCTGATCCGGCCGTCGGCGGTGCGGTCGAACAGCGCGCCGTAGGTCTCCAGTTCCCAGACGCGGTCCGGCGCCTCCTTGGCGTGGAGTTCGGCCATCCGCCAGTTGTTGAGGAACTTCCCGCCGCGCATGGTGTCGCGGAAGTGCACCTGCCAGTTGTCGTTCGAGTTCGCGTTGCCCATCGACGCCGCGCAGCCGCCTTCGGCCATCACCGTATGCGCCTTGCCGAACAGCGATTTGCACACCACCGCGACGCTGAAGCCGCGTTCACGGGCCTCGATGACCGCGCGGAGACCGGCGCCGCCGGCCCCGATCACCACCACGTCGTAGTCGAACGTTTCAACCTCGGTCATGGAGAGAGCCACCTCAAAGCTTGTCGCCGGGGACGGGAGATTCCCGCGCCGCTAGTTGATGAACCGCAGATCCGAAATCGCACCGCTGGCCACGAGCATCACGTAGAGGTCGGTCAGCACGAGCGTGCCGAGCGTCGTCCACGCCAGCGCCATGTGCCGGGTGTTGAGCTTCGTGATCTGCGTCCAGATCCAGTAGCGGACCGG
>Ga0196958_10000554_pt1 | contig 12243 bp, 10 predicted proteins | sample S1v_10metaG_FD_148654 | JGI IMG/M metagenome (GOLD analysis project Ga0196958, IMG submission 148654) | Soil microbial communities from Anza Borrego desert, Southern California, United States - S1+v_10 | ecosystem: Environmental > Terrestrial > Soil > Desert | place: USA: California | collected...
CGTTCTACGGCGCCCACCGGTCCTCACTGCCGACCAAGCCGTCCCGGTTCGCCAAGTGGGTCTCGACGAAGTACCCCTCGTCCCGGCCGATCGTCGACCTCGGCACCGGCAACGCCCGGGACGCCCGGTTCTTCGCCCGCAAGCAGGGGCGACCGGTGATCGCGGTCGACTACGCGATCGGGGTGATGAAGCGGGCGGAGCGGAAGACCTCCGCGTCGGTCGACCTCGAGTACCAGGTGGTCAACCTCTACGACACCCGGCAGGTGCTGGCCCTCGGCACCCGGCTGAGCCGGCTGGAGGAGCCTGCCGACCTCTACGCCCGGTTCCTGCTGCACAGCCTCGAGGACATCGGTCGGGAGAACGTGCTGCGCCTGGCCTCGATGGCGCTGCGCAGGGGTGGCCACCTCTTCCTGGAGTTCCGCACCGTGCAGGACCGCGAGCTGCCGCACCACTTCGCCCAGACAGGACGCAGGTACCTCGAGCCGGACGCCGTCGTCGCCGAGATCGAGGCACGCGGCGGCCGGGTCGTGCGGCGCCGCGAGGGACACACCATGGCGAGGTTCCGCGACGAGGACCCGCACGTGTGCCGGATCGTCGCCGCATGGGCGCAGGACTAGCTCACCGCCGGAACAGGCCCCCGCGCTTCGGCTCAGGACGACGGGCCGGCTCCGGCGCGGGCGTGGCAGCCGCGGGGCGCGGCGGCGCCTTGCGTGGATAGAGCCGCTCGGCCTCCTCCAGCTTCGCCTTGTGGAGGCGGCCGGCGGTGAGCCGGAACTCCACGTTGGTCGCGGGCGCGGGCAGCTCAGGGCTGCCGGCCGCCGCCACCGACCAACCGGTGCCCTGGTCGATCAGGGACTGGTGCTTGGTGCGGTAGTAGTCGTCGTTGACCTCGACGGCCACGCCCTCGGCGCCGCAGCCTGCGGCGAGCAGGTGGTAGTGGAACCGGGTGGTGATCCAGGTCTGCCGCGGGCGTGCCGGGAAGCCCCCGTCCCACAGGGCGAGGAACGGGACGAAGGACTCCTCGCCGATCAGGTCCTTGAGCCGGTCGAACGCGATCCGGTCGCCGCCGGGGATCGCCTCGAGGTAGCGGATCGTGCGGCCCTCGGCCTCCGGGCTCTCGAGATAGGCGCGGACCGCCTCGATCGCGGCGTCGAAGGTCTCCTCGGTGGCCAGGTCGCGCTGGATGTCGAGCCAGATCTCGCCCTTCTCGGTGGCGGTCGGACCGGTGCGCTCGCCGAAACCGGCGAGGTTGGGGAGGTCGAGGAACGCGTCGTCGCACACCATCTCGACGCCGACAGCCTCGGCGCTGGGCTGGTCGCGGACCGTGGCGTGGTCGAAGGCGGCGAGGTCGTCCCGGAGCTTCTCCGGGTAGATCGGAGGCATCAGGCCGAGACCGGTCGCGAACAGCTGTGCGCCGCTGATCTCGGCGAGCCGCCGGGCGGCACGGACCAGGCGACCGTGGTGCTCCCAGTTGGCGGTGATGTGCCCGCCGCCGATCAGGTGCACCGCGGTAGCCCGCCGGGCCTTGACCAGCCCGTAGTCGTAGAGCGGCGTGCCGAGCTCGTTCACCAGCCGGTCGACCGTCGCGTCACCCTCGTCGGGGTCCAGGTCGATGGTCTCCCAGGACACCCGCCACAGCATGTTGGTGACCTTCAGCCGCGGGTGCAGCCCCTCGAAGAGGAACGACGCGTTGCCGGGCTGGGGGCAGTCGAGCCACACCTCGGCGTCCGGCCGCTGCTTGGCCAGGAACCGCAGCCATGCGGCGGTGATGTACTCGTCCCCGAAGTTGGGATTTCCTGCGGTCGAGACGAGGTAGATGTTCTCCGGCTTCTCCTCGCCGGACTGGGGCTGCGGCTGCTCCGACACGCGGGTCAACCTAGCAAGGCACCACCCGGGCTCAGCAGATCGGCTCGCCGGAGACCCAGCAGCCCTTGCCCATCAGCTTGTAGTCCACGACGAGCGGACGGTGGTCGGAGTGCAGACCGAGCATGATCCGCTGACCCTGGGGCACCACGAGCCGCTTGCGGTCCCAGTGGTGGACGTAGTCGATCAGCCGCAGCGCGAAGCCGTTCGACAGGACGTGGGTCCCGGTCGCAGGCTCCCCCAGCGCGTAGTAGCTGGCACGCAGGTTGACCGCACCGAGGTTGGAGTAGGGGAATGCGGGGTCCTGGACGACCCGGTCCTTGCGGTAGTTCACGTTGAAGTCGCCGGTCACGAAGACCATTCGCTTCTGCGCCTGGATGCCCTGGACCATCGCCACCAGGCCGTCCATGTGCTTCTGGTAGATGGCGACCCGCTTGCGGTTGGTGTTGCTGCCGCCGTCCTCGCCCTGCACTGTCGGCACGAAGTGGTTGTTGAGCACGTAGAACTCGCGCCCGGTGGTGACCTCCTTCAGCCGGACCCACACGACGTACTTCGCGCGGATGGTTGCCGGCCCGGCACCCCGGTCACCGACGAAGGTGTCCTCGGTGACCTGTGTCCACGCCTTCTCGACCAGCTCGAACTCGTCGCGCCGCCACAGGATCGGCGTGCCGCCCTGGACCGCGGGGATCGGGATCCAGTGGGCGTAGGCGCAGGTCTCGCAGGCGAGCCGGGTCATGACCTGCTTGCGCTTCTTCCAGCTCGCGAACTCCTGGAGCGCGATCACGTCCGCCTCCTGGGCGATGATCGTCCTCAGGTCCGCCATCGCGTTGCGCACCGACACCTCGGCGCCGGCGTTGTAGCTGACGATCCGGATCGCCGCCGCGGTCGGCTCGGGTGCCGGTCCGTTCGTCCTCGGGCCGGCATCTGCTCGAGAGGCGGCCGACGCGAGTACTGCCGTCACCACCAGCGCGAGCAGCGCCCGTCCGCTGCCTGAGCGCACACGGTCGAACCACATAGAAATGCCTCCCCTACGGCGTGTCGCCGTGCATCGCACCCGGCCTGACGTGTACGGGAGTGTCACACCAGTTCCAATGATCCCGCAAGTCCCAGGATTCACTTTTGTCACGTCGACACGCCGACGTGCCGAGAAAAAGTGTGCGGTCAGGACCGCTCGGACGGGGCGAAATGGGTCGATCGGGTCAGGAGATCCGCTTCCCGAGACGGCGCAGCCGCATCAGGAACGGTCGCCGCTCGCTCGCGCGCACCAGCGCGAACCGGACCGGCTTCTCGCGGGCGGCGGCGACCAGGTCCTCGGCCCGGCGCTGGTGCGCCCGCCGCTCGTTGAGCACGACCAGGAGCTCGGTCATCGCCGCGATGCTCTCCTGGAGCAGCGCCTCGGCGGTCGGGGCCGGGTAGCCGTCCTGGTCCGGCGCCAGCTCGGGGTCCGGCACCAGCTCGGCGAGGTCGCCGACCACGTCGACCCCAGCGGCCGCCAGGCGGTCGACGATCGCGCGGGACTCCTCGACGGCGAACGCGGTGTCCTCGGCGTTGAGGGTGAGCCGGGTGCCCGGGCGCGGCTCGAGCACCCGGTGCGCGAGGACGTTCTTGACGACGGTCGGGTAGGGGCCGGGGAGCGGGAGCCGCTCCCCCAGCTGCAGGTTGACCCGGCGAAGGAGCTCTGCCTGCTCCACACCGAGTGAGCTGTTCGCGCGCGAGGTCGCGGTGTCGAAGGAGGCGGGTTCCAGGCCCAGCAGGTCGGCGAACCGTTCCCACAGCAGGCCGGGCGGCGAGCCGGCGGGGGGCACCGTGACCACGTGCACCTGCTCTGGGGGGAGGTCGGCGCCCCAGCGCGCGACCACGCCGGAGAAGTCCTGGACCCGCCAGAACCAGCTGCCGCGCTCGGTGTCGTCGCGCAGCCCGGCGACGAACTCGGGGAAGGTCTTGGTGGAGCGGTGCTTGACGTGCTCCTGCCACTCGGCGGTCAGCTGCCGGACCAGGTCGCGGACCGTCACCACGACGTGGACCTCGGCGCCGCCCTCCACGAGGGAGGCGACGCCGGCCTTGGCCTGCTCGGTGGTGGCGGCCGCGAACAGCTCGTGGGAGATCAGCACCGACCCGGACCAGCCGAGCGACTGCTCGACCAGCCGGTCCCACATCCCCACGGCGCGCTCGGGGTAGACGGGGCGGCCGGAGAGCCCGCGCAGGTCCAGGGTGCCCAGGTAGTGGTCGTTGAACCGTTCCATCGGGAGCAACAGGCCCTGCTCGCGGGCCAGGTCACGCTGGGCCCACAGCACGTTCTGGAGGAACGTGGTGCCGGTCTTCGGGCTGCCGACGTGGAGGAAGACGCGAGGTCGCTCGCCCGCGTCCGACCCGCTGCTCATGGCCGCCACCCTAGCCGCGGAGCCGGCGGCGGACTCGGGCACCCACGCGGCGTACCAGGCCGCTCCCGACACCTACCTCGACCTCGTCCCGCGCGCCCCGGCGCCGCCGCCCGGACGCCGCCTTCTCCGCGAGCAGCTCGGCGATCGCGGCCGCTGCCGCGGCGGCCTCTGCGTCTGCGTCGACGGCGTCCGGGTCGGTCCATCCGGCTGTCGGCCGCACCGGGACGAGCTCGGCGAGGTCGCCGTGGACCCGGTAGCCGCGCGCGGTGATCTCCGCGTTCTGCTCCTCTGCCAGCTCCCGGAGCCGCTCGACGAGGTCGGGCGGGCAGTCAGGCTTGTCGGACCGCTGCGCCGCGAGCGTCTTCTGGGCGAACTGCCGCTTCACGACGCGGGCGTAGTGGGGCTGCTTGATCCGCCCGTCCAGGGCCTCGTTGACCCGACGGAGGAGCGCGACCTGGACGGTGCCGAGGGTCTGGTTCGCCGCGCTCTCGGTCCGGGTCGGGTCGAAGGCCCCGCCGTCGAACCCGACGGCCTCCGCGAACCTGCGCCACAGCAGGTCGGGGGCGGCACCGGACGGCGGCGCGACCACCACGTGCACGTTCTCCGGCGGGAAGCCGGCAGCCCAGCGGTCGAGGACACCGACCAGGTGCTGGTTGCGCCAGAACCCGGAGCTGAAGTCCCCGCGTCGGATCTGGCCCTCCAGGCTGCGGCGGAACCCGGCGAAGGTGACGGTGTTGCCGTTCTTGACCCGTTCCTGCCACTCCGAGGTCACCTGTCGGGCGAGGTCACGGGCCGTGACCACCAGGTGCACGTCGAGGCCGTCGAGGTCGGCGAGCGCCCGCTCCACCTGCGGGTCCCGGGCGGCACCCAGCAGCTCGTGGCTCATCACCGTCGTGCCTCGGTAGGAGCGCGCACCCGCGCACAGCCGGCGCCAGGTCCCGTCCAGCCGGTCGCGCTCGAAGCCCCAGAACTCGTGGGCCTCCCTCACCTCGATCGCGGCGTGGAACATGTCCTGCTGCTGGTCGCCGGCGGGCGTGACCCCCTGCCGGACCAGGTCGTCGCGGTGCCGCCAGATGGCGCGCTGCAGGAAGGTGGTGCCGCTCTTGGGCACCCCGAGGTGGAGGGCCACCCGTCGGGCGGCCCCTGGGTTCGCGTCCATCGGCTGCTGAGCCTATTACCCGGCTACCCGGTGTACGGCAGGCGGCGTGAGTGGGCCCGGATCACGTTCCAGTTGCGGAGGTAGTCGCTGTAGGCCGACCGGAGCGCGATGTTCAGCGAGTTCTCGTCGCCCTTGCGCAGTGAGCCGGCCACCCAGTTCTGGGTCCCCGTCCACACGTGCCAGGCCGAGCGGTCGGCGCCGACGGTGCCGCGCACCAGCACGTACTTGGCGTGCGTGCGGACCTCGTTGAAGCCGTCGTCGTTGTGGTCCCAGCGGCTGTCGTAGAGGTTGATCGTGCCGGCCCTCGCCGCTGCCCGCAGCCGCTCGGCCAGCTGGATCGACGGCGCGCCGTAGATGATGTTCACCGAGCAGCCGGCACGGGCCAGGCTCAGCAGCTTGTCCACGATGTAGTTACCGCGGCTGCCCTTCAAGTAGAACATCGAGACGTGGATCGCGGTCCGGCCGATGTTGCTGGTGCAGCGGACCCGGTTCAGGTCCTGCATCGTGGGGTCGCTGGACCGCGACGCGTTGCGCATCGGGAAGAACCGGCTGACGAACGGTCCGTCCTTGATCTCGACCTTGTCGTTGTTGGCCTGGACGTCCTCGGACATCAGCCGGTGCACGGCCTTGTAGCCGCGGTAGCTCTTCGGCCGGCCCTTCATCACGTACATGTCGTTCCACCCGAGCCGGGCGCCGCCGTGGTTGATGTTCGACGAGCTGACCATCACCACGTGCTTGGACTTGCCGGTCCGCTCGAAGAGGTAGAACTTGCTGTGCATGTTGCCGCCCTTGCCGCGGCAGGCGCCGTTGCACTTCTTGACGTAGCTGCCGTCCTTGCCCCACGTGTCGGAGGCGCCCGACGGCGCCTTCACGCTGCGCCGCGCCTGGCGCGGCGTCATCAGCGGGATCGGGCCGCCGTCGCCCTCGGTGGTGGTGCGGCTGTGCTGGGTGCCCTTGATCGGGCCGTTGCAGGCACCGGCCCTCGGGTCGGTGTCGCCCGTGCCGTCGCCGTCCTTGTCGCGGGTGTTGTCGGCGTTGAGGGCGGTGATCAACCGGCGGGAGTTGTAGTTGTCGATGTCCTCGTCGAGGATCACCCGGATCTGCACGCCGCGGCGGCAGGCCGCGATCATCGCGTCCACGCTCGGGGTGTGGTCCATCAGGTAGGTCGCGATGTGGATCTCCGGGTGGGGGATCTTCTTCGTCGGGCGGGTGTTCTGGATCGCCGTCATCACCGTGCGGACCAGGCGGTAGCTCGCCTCGTCGTTGCCCCACGGCTTGGGCACGTTGAACCGCGCGCCGCCCGGGGCCTCGTAGGCACCAGCAGGCACGAACGCGATCGCGAACGGCAGCAAGATCGCGAGCAGCAGTGACACACGACGACGCACAAGTCCCCCGAAGCCTCGGTTCCTCTGGTCCCGTCGGACCCCCTGCGGGCAGCAGGATAACCCGGCCACCCTGTCACGGGCGGGTTGCGCCCCGGGCGGGCGTGGCGACGGGGTCTCCCCAGGCGGCGGCGAGGCCGGGAGCACGGGCCGGTTCCCGTACCATGAGCGCACGCCCGGACGGGGTGACGTGGAGGGGAAACGGTTTCAGCAGGTGGGCAAGCACCAGGCGCCACGGCGCGCGCAACTCATTCCCGTGCTCGCGGTCGCCGGTCTCGCGTTCGCGCTGATCGGTGTCAGCAGGTTCGCGGTCGCGATGAACGACTCCGACGACCCCCAGGCGGCTTCCCCGACCACCTCGGTCCCCTCCCCGACCTCGACCTCGGAACCTCCCCGCGACAAGGGTGAGCCGCGCCCCCGCCGTAGCGGCTCCGACAAGGAGTCCAGGAAGGAGACGCGGAAGAACTCCGAGGAGCTGCGCAAGAAGGTCCAGAAGGCCGCCAAGAAGGAGGAGGCGCCGCCGCTCACCTTCCGGCTCTCCAGCTTCAACGTGCTGGGCCACTCCCACACCGTTCCCGGCGGCACCCACGGCGGCCGCGGCTTCGCGCCCGGCACCAGCCGGATCGCGGCGGCCGCCGGGATGATCCGCGGGGCAGGCGTCAGCGTGGTCGGCCTCCAGGAGTACGAGCCGCCGCAGCACAACGTGTTCGTGCGCAACACCGGGTGGGGCGTCTACCCCGGCATGCAGCTCGGCACCGCCGGCGTGCGCAACTCGATCGCGTGGAACGACGCCGTCTGGAGCCTGGTCGAGGCGCACACCATCCAGATCCCCTACTTCCGCGGCAACCGCGTGCCGATGCCCTACATCCTGCTCGAGCACGCCGAGACCGGTCGCCGCGCGTGGTTCATCAACATCCACAACCCGGCCAGCAACGCGCGGCGCGGCAACAACCAGCACTGGCGCACGGTGGCCACCGGGATGGAGATCGCGCTGATGAACCAGCTGAAGGCGAGCGGCACGCCGGTCTTCCTGATGGGTGACTTCAACGAGCGCAACGAGGCCTTCTGCCGGGTCACCGTCGCCGCCGACGCGCTTGCGGCCAACGGCGGCACCGGCGGTCCGCCCTGCCAGATGCCGGCCGGCGCCGGCATCGACTGGATCTTCGGGACCTCGGAGGACGTCGCGTTCAGCGGCTACCGCCGGGTGGAGACCCGGACCTCGGACCACCCGATGATCGTCACCGACGTGACCCTGACGGGACCGGCCGACTAGCCGCCCACCGGGCCGCCGCGCGAGCTAGTCGTCGACGCCGCCGCTGGCGAACGGCGCGCCCTCGGCGAAGTGCGGCCGGATCTTGTTGTCGAACATCGACAGCGCCGAGCCGATCGCCATGTGCATGTCGAGGTACTTGTAGGTGCCGAGCCGGCCGCCGAACAGCACCATCGGCTCCTGCCTGGCCCGGTCGCGGTAGCGCAGCAGCTTCTCGCGGTCCTCGGCTGTGTTGATCGGGTAGTACGGCTCGTCGTCGTCCTCGGCGAAGCGGCTGTACTCGTGCACGATCACGGTCTTGCCCGGCAGGTAGGTGCGCTCGGGGTGGAAGTGCTTGAACTCGTGGATCCGGGTGTAGGGCACGTCCTGGTCGTTGTAGTTCATGACCGCGCAGCCCTGGAAGTCGTCGACCTGCTTGACCTCGGCCTCGAGGTCGACCGTCCGCCAGGAGAGACGGCCCTCGGAGTTGCCGAAGTACTCGTCCACCGGGCCGGTGTAGACGATCGGGACCTGGCCCTTGTACTGCTCGGCGACCTCGAAGAAGTCGGTGTCGAGCCGCACCTCGATGTTCGGGTGGTCCGCCATCCGCTCCAGCCACGCGGTGTAGCCGTCGACCGGCAGACCCTCGTACTTGTCGTTGAAGTAGCGGTTGTCGAACGTGTAGCGGACCGGGAGCCGGGTGATGATGTCCGGGCTCAGCTCCTTGGGGTCGGTCTGCCACTGCTTGGCGGTGTAGCCCTTGACGAACGCCTCGTACAGCGGGCGGCCGATCAGGCTGATCGCCTTCTCCTCGAGGTTCTTGGCCTCCGCGGTGTCGATCTCGCTGGCCTGGTCGGCGATCAGCGCGCGGGCCTCGTCGGGGGTGAAGTACTTGCCGAAGAACTGGCTGATCAGGCCGAGGTTCATCGGGAAGGAGTACACCTGGCCCTGGTAGTTGGCGTAGACCCGGTGCTGGTAGCTGGTGAACGACGTGAACCGGTTGACGTACTCCCACACCCGCTCGTTGGAGGTGTGGAACAGGTGCGCGCCGTACTTGTGCACCTCGATCCCGGTCTCGGGCTCGCGCTCGCTGTAGGCGTTGCCCCCGAGGTGCGGGCGCCGCTCCAGGATCAGGACCTTCAGGTCCAGCTCGGTGGCGCAGCGCTCGGCGATGGTGAGGCCGAAGAAGCCGGACCCGACGACAAGGAGATCAGGGTTGGACACGGTCGGACACCCTACCGTCCGGCCTCGGCGGGACTCGCATCCCGCGCGCGTCCCGCAGGGCCCGTACGACGTTCCCGGCCTCCGCCCGGCCGCCCCGGAGCGGGCTCGCCAGCACCACCACGAGCGCGATCAGCCACGGCTTGACGCGCACCAGCGGGTTGCCGCCGTACCTGAAGTGCACCGCGAACAGGTTGCGGTACATGTAGTAGCCCTTCCACCCGGCCAGGTCGTGCTGCTGGTCGAAGTCGAGCTGGCGGACCAGCACCGCGTCGCGCACCGCGAGGATCCGGAAGCCGGCGCGCCGGGCACGGATCGCGAAGTCGCAGTCGTCGTAGAAGATGAAGAAGCTCTCGTCGGGCAGGCCGATCGCCTCGACCACCCGCCGCCGCACCATGAACCCCTCGAACGCGACGTTCTCCAGCTCGACCGTGGGCGGCATCGCCGCCCGGTCGGGATAGGTGGTGACCACGCTCGCGGTCTTCGGCTTGATCGCCCATGGGCGGTCCAGGTCGAACCGGGTCGCGGCGTACTCCGCCAGCGCGCCGCGGCTGTCCTCGCGCACCGCCATCAGGCAGTCCTCGTCGAACGCCAGCAGCACGCCGAGGCAGTCGGGGGCCGGGACCACGTCGTCGTCCATCAGCCAGATCCGTTCGTAGCCGGCCTCGAACGCCGCCTGCACGCCGCGGTGGAACCCCCCGGCGCCGCCGAGGTTCTCGGCGCTGGTGACCACCCGGAGGCCGGGCGTCGAGGCGGCGGCCAGCACCTCGGCGGTGCGGTCGGTGCTGGCGTTGTCGACGACGAACACCGCGTCCGGGGCCGGGTCCAGGCGCTCGAGGCCGGCGAGCATGGTCTCGAGGAGGTCCGCGCGGTTGTAGGTGACCACCACCACCGCGACCGTCTCGGGTTTCGAGGCTCGCTGCGCTCGCACCTCAACCGCCGACCTTCAGGTACCGCTCGTGCCCGGTGAAGTCCCCCCGGAGCCCGGCGACGGCCGCCCGCACGCTCATCGGGATCCGTGCCGGCCGCGGCCGGGTGAACAGGTAGAACCACAGCGTCTTCAGCCAGAACAGCAGCACGTGCGGCCAGCCGCGGTAGCGGCGCAGGTTGACGGTGTTGTTCCGGGCCATGCAGTAGTGCTTGAGGTCGCTCGGCGTGTGGTTGTACGTCGTCCGCCCGAACATCATCGGCGTACCGAGCTCGCCGATCGAGGGGTGGAGCACCCGGGCCGCCGGGACCGTGGCGACCCGGGCGCCTGCCTCCTCGGCGCGCAGCCGGTACTCGTGGTCGTCGCCCCAGATGAAGAACTCCTCCCGGGGCAGTCCGATCCGCTCGACCAGGTCGCGGGTGACGAGCACCCCGTTGAACGGGATCACGATCCCGTCGATCACCCCGCCGACCGCGGCGCGCTCGGCGTCGGCCGCCTCGTGCACGACCGAAGTGCCACCCGGCAGCCGGATCGGGAACACGAGCCGGCCGGGTGCCCGCTCGTCGACCACCAGCGGGCCCCAGAAGTCGAGGGTCTCGTGCTCGAGCAGCGTCGCCAGGCAGTCCGGTTCCGGCAGGCCGTCGTCGTCCATCAGCCAGACGAGGTCCGCGCCCTCCTCGAGCGCCCAGGCCAGGCCGTGGTGGAAGCCGCCCGCACCGCCGAGGTTGCGGATCAGGGTGCGGTGCCGCACGAAGCCGCTCGTCGATCCCAGCCACTCCCCCGTCCCGTCGGTGGAGGCGTTGTCGACCACGAGCACCCCGGTGAGGCGAGGGGTCTCCCTCAGCCGCTCGAGGAGGCGCTGGAGCAACGGCAGCCGGTTGAACGTCACCACGACCGCCAGCACCTGCACGGCCGACACCTTACGGGTCCACCGATACCGTGGCCGCGTGGACACCGACGCCGTACTCCGACTGCTCGAGGACGTGGCGGCGGAGGTGATCACCCCTCGGTTCCGGTCGCTCCGCGAGGAGGACGTCTCCGAGAAGAACCCCGGCGACCTGGTCACGGTCGCCGACCACGAGTCAGAGGTGCTGATCACCGAGGCGCTCTCGGCGGCCTATCCGGACGCGGTGGTGCTCGGCGAGGAGGCGATGGCCGAGGACGCCGGGCTGCTCGACCGGTTCGCGGCCGCCGACCACGCGTTCACCGTGGACCCGGTGGACGGCACCAAGAACTTCGTGCACGGCTCCGCCGACCACGCGGTGATGGTCGGCGAGGTGCGCGGTGGGGAGGTGGTCCGGGGCTGGATCCACCATCCGCAGCACCGGGCGTCGTACGTCGCCGAGCTCGGCGCCGGCGCCTGGCACAACGGGGAGCGGATCACCGTGGCGGACGCCGACGGCGCGCCTTACCGCACCGCCCGCCGGCAGTGGGTCGGCCGCGACCTGCCCGGCCTCGGCACCCTCGAGCTGACCTGGGCGTGCTGCGGCGTCGACTACCCGCAGCTGATCGCGGGCGAGGCGCGCTGCCTGGTCTACGGGCACAGCCGGCCGTGGGACCACCTGCCCGGCGGCTTGCTGCTCAGCGAGGCCGGCGGCCACCTCGGGATGATCGACGGCAGCGGCTACGACCCGCGTCGGCTCGGGCCCGGCCTGGTCGGCGCACCCGACAAGGACACCTACGACGCCGTGGTCGCCGCGCTCGCGGCCTAGTCAGCTCAGCAGGCGGCCGAGAGGTCGTCGGCCTGGTTGGCCGCGTAGCCCTCGCTGAGCGATCCGATCGACCCGCCGGTGACCGCGTCCGGGGCCTTCCTCGGCTTCTTCGCGGGCGGCGGCGCGTCACCCTCGGCGCGGTCGATGGCCTCGGCGACCTCGGCGTGGATCAGCTCGATGTCGGGATCGCCGGTGTTCACCAGCGGCGGCACCAGCGAGAGCGTGGACATCTTCTGGCTCTTGGCCTTCAGCGCGAGGTCGATGAAGCGGTCCACCTCCGACATCGGCAGGTTCGTGGAGAACATCTCCGACCCGGCCGTCGCGAGCGACTCGAAGTTCGTCAGCGCC
>Ga0196958_10000555_pt1 | contig 12243 bp, 8 predicted proteins | sample S1v_10metaG_FD_148654 | JGI IMG/M metagenome (GOLD analysis project Ga0196958, IMG submission 148654) | Soil microbial communities from Anza Borrego desert, Southern California, United States - S1+v_10 | ecosystem: Environmental > Terrestrial > Soil > Desert | place: USA: California | collected...
CGAGGGCGGGGAACCAGCCGAGGATGCTGTTGACGGTGCCGGCGACCGAGAGGACCGCCTTGATGTCGCCGCCGCCGAAGCCGCCGCACCCGCGGAAGGCCTCCGCGGCGTCGTGGGCGAGGTTCACGACGTCGCTGCGGAGCCGGGCGAACATCTCCATCTCCATGAACAGCGTCGCCCGCAGCACCTCGCAGGCCAGAGCCTGGTTTCCGACGACCTCACGGAAGACGTTGAGGTACGTCGCGAACGAGGTCGCCGCGCCGCCCTGCCAGGTGTTCAGCGTCTGCGCCACCTGGTGGGCGAGCCCGAGCGTGGTGTTGCCCGGGTAGTCGACGTTCGCGGCGTCCTCCTCCCCCGATCCGGAGCCGGTGTGCCCCTCGGTGGAGAGCTGCATGAGGGCGAGCCGGACGTCGTCCGCGAGGTCCTGGAACAGCCCGGGGTGAGGAAGGTCGTGGAAGGCCTCGAAGATCGGTGGGATCTTCGACTCCCAGCTGCGGTAGATGTCGCCCAGGGACGGCGTCCCGTCGGTGTACCCGCCCTCCGGGTCGACGTAGCCCGCGTTGGGCGAGACCGGGTCGGCCGGGTACCCGTTGCCGGGCCTCGCGACGCTGGGGCTGTAGCCCCCGCCCAGCCCACCGGCGAAGTAGCTCACCCCGCCCTGGTCGTCGGGATACCAGCCGTAGACCCGGAGCTCGGCGTAGATCGCCTGCTCGACGACCTCGTCGACGAGGGCCGAGAGTCGCCAGTAGTCGTCGCTCATGTCCGGTTGTCTATCCCGGCAGGCCCCGGTCCAAACCAGGGCCGGGCACCCGAGGTCACTTCAGGAACTTGGAGAAGTCCTTGGGCAGGTCGAGGTTCGCGGCGGCCTTCTCGTAGTCGACGTCGTCCTCTGCGGGGAAGCCGAACGGGTTGGCCCGCTTCTGGGCGGCCTTCTCCTTCTCGGCCGCTGCCTCCTGCGCGGCCTTCGCGGGGTTGCCGGAACGGCGGGCGCCCTTGCCTGGCTTCTGCTTGGCCTTCTGGCGCTTGCCGGCACCCGGACCGCCCATCGGCATCCCGGGCATCCCGGGGACCCCGGCGAGGCCGCCGCCCTTCATCGCCTGCGTCATCATCTTGCGGGCCTCGAAGAACCGGTCGACGAGGTTGTTGACGTCGGCGACGGTGCGGCCCGAGCCCTTCGCGATCCGGGCTCGCCGCGACCCGTCGATCAGCTTCGGGTTGGAGCGCTCGGTCGGGGTCATCGAGCGGATGATCGCCTCGATCCGGTCGATCTCGCGGTCGTCGAAGTTCTCCAGCTGCTCGCGGATCTGACCGGCGCCGGGCAGCATCTTCAGGATCTTCGTCATCGACCCGAGCTTCTTGATCTGCTGCATCTGCTCGAGGAAGTCGTCGAGGGTGAACTCGCCGCCCTGGCCGGCCAGCTTCTGGGCGGCCTTCATCGCCTGGTCCTGGTCGAAGGCCTTCTCGGCCTGCTCGATCAGGGTGAGCATGTCGCCCATGTCGAGGATCCGGGACGCCATCCGGTCGGGGTGGAAGACGTCGAAGTCGGTCATCTTCTCGCCGCTGGAGGCGAACATGACCGGCTTGCCGGTGACCTGGCGGATGGACAGCGCGGCACCGCCGCGGGCGTCGCCGTCGAGCTTGGTCAGCACGACGCCGTCGTAGCCGACCCCGTCGAGGAACGCCTGCGCGGTGGTCAGCGCGTCCTGACCGATCATCGCGTCGACGACGAAGAGCACCTCGTCGGGCTGCACCGCGTCCCGGATCGCGGCGGCCTGCCCCATCATCTCGGCGTCGACACCGAGACGGCCGGCGGTGTCGACGATGACGACGTCGTGCAGCTTGCGCTTGGCCTCCTCGATCGAGGCCTTCGCGACCGCGACCGGGTCGCCGACGCCGTTGCCGGCCTCGGGGGCGAACACCGGGACGCCGACCTTGTCGCCGTTGACCTGGAGCTGCTGGACCGCGTTCGGGCGCTGCAGGTCGGCGGCGACCAGCATCGGGGTCTTGCCCTGCTCCTTCAGCCACAGCGCGAGCTTCGCCGCGAGCGTGGTCTTCCCGGCGCCCTGGAGGCCGGCCAGCATGATCACGGTCGGGCCGCTCTTGGCGTAGCGCAGCCGGCGGGTCTCGCCGCCCAGGATGGTGACCAGCTCGTCGTTGACGATCTTGACGACCTGCTGGGCGGGGTTCAGCGCCTGGCTGACCTCCTCGCCCCGGGCCCGCTCCTTGACCGCCGCCACGAACTCCTTGACGACCGGCAGGGCGACGTCGGCCTCGAGCAGCGCGATCCGGATCTCGCGCGCGGTGGCGTCGATGTCGGCCTCGGAGAGGCGCCCCTTGCCGCGGAGGTTCTTGAAGGTCTCGGCGAGGCGGTCGGACAGAGTGGCGAACAAGGGATGGTCCTCAGGGGGTCTCGGGTCGATCAGCGTCCAACTCTATCGGTCGGTCCGCCGTCGGCCGCATCGGTCAGCCCGCGGTCAGCCTCTCCCGTACCGCGTGGGCGGCGTCGGCCGCCCGGGTCTCCGACAGCGCGCCCGCCGAGGGCTCCTGCACGTAGAACACGTCGACCGCCTGCGGGCCGAGGGTGGACACGTGGGCCGACCGGACCGAGATCTCCAGGTCCGCGAGGGCGGAGCTGACGAGGTGGACCACGCCGACCCGGTCACCGGTCCGGACCTCGATCACCGTGGCCTGGTCGCTGGCCTCGGGGCGTACGACGACGTGCGGCGCGAGGTCGCTGCCCGGGCCGTCGCTGCGCGGGGCGAGCCGGGAGCCGGCGTCGACCCGGCCGGCGACGATCGCCTCGAGCTGGTCGTGCAGCCGCCCCGGGTCGACGTGCTCCTCCGCGACGTCCCAGACCGAGACGCCGTACTCCCCCTGGGACCAGACCCGGGCGGCGCGGACCGGGACCCGTTGCAGCGCGAACAGCCCGGCGAGGTCCGCGAGCAGGCCGACCCGGTCCGGTGCGACCGCGGTCACCCGCGCCCCGTCGTCGGTCGGCTGGACCGAGAACGAAGCGCCCCCGGAGCGGGCCGCGGCGGGGATCTCGACCTCGCCCTCGTCCGGCGGCGGTGCGCTGCCGCGGTCCAGGGCGAGCCCGGTGCGCCGGACGAGGTCACGGACCAGCCCGGCCCGCCACGTGGACCATGCCTTGGCGGAGGTCGCCCGGGCGTCTGCCTCGGTGAGCGCCGCGAGCAGGGAGAGCGCCTCGGCGGAGTCGACGTGGGAGGTGACCGCGAGAAGCGTCGCCGGGTCGTCGGGATCACGGGTGGTGGCGGTGCGGACCAGCAGCAGGTGGTGACGGACCAGGTCGCCCACGAGGTCGACGGCCGGCGGGTCGAAGCCCATCCGGGCAGCGATCCCGCGCGCGATGGGCTCCCCCGCCACGCTGTGCTCGGTCAGGCTTCCCTTGCCGATGTCGTGGAGGAGCGCTGCGACGAGCAGCACGTCCGGGCGGGAGACCTCGCGGATCAGGGACGCCGCCTCGATGCAGGTCTCGACCGAGTGCCGGTCGACGGTGAACCGGTGGATCACCGAGGCGTGCGGCAGCAGCCGGATCCGGTCCCACTCGGGCAGGATCCCGGTCAGCGCGTCGGTCTCCTCGAGCGTCTCCCAGACGCCGAGCAGGCCGCGGCCGGCGGCCAGCAGGCGCACGAACAGCTGCCGCGCCTCGGTGGGCCACGGCTCGGGCAGCGGAGCGCACTCGCGCACCAGCCGCGCGGCGGTGGGGGGCGCGAGGACGACGTCGCGCTCCGCGGCCGCCGCGGCCGCGCGGAGCAGCAGCAGCGGGTCGGCCGCGGGAGCTGCGCCGCGGTCGAGGACCACCTCGCCCTGCGACAGCGCCACGCCGGGGGCCAGCCGCTCCAGCTCGGGACGGCGTGGCCGCCCGGCCGGGGCACGACGGAGGACGTCGTCCACCCGGCGCCATGCCAGCCGGCTGAGGTGAGTCAGCCGGCGGCCGATCTCGCGGACGTGCCGCTGTGCCGCCCGCTCGTCGGGGAGGCCGAGGCGCTCGGCCAGTGGCCCCCAGTGCTCCGGCGCCACCCGGTCGGTGCCGCGGCCGGCGGTCTCGTGCAGCAGGTCGCGGACGTCGAGCAGGCTCTGGCGGCTCCGCTCGAGGTCGGCGGCCGGGACGTCGACCAGCCAGGTGGCGGTGAGGGACTTCAGGACGGTCGCGTCCCGCAGGCCCCCCTCGGCCTCCTTCAGGTCCGGCACCGACAGGTGGGCCAGCTCCCCCACCAGTCGGTGGCGGCCTCGGACCAGGTCACGCAGCTCCGGAAGCCGCTGGCGGGCCTGTCGGCGCCAGCCGGCGAGGACCGTGGTCCGCAGGCGCAGGGTCAGGCTGGGGTCACCGGCGACGTGCCGCACGTCCAGCACCCCGGACGCGACCCGGGGATCGCTGCTGGCGGCCGTCAGCATCTCGCTCAGCATCCGCACGGAGTGGTCGAGCTTCCAGCCGGAGTCCCACAGCGGGTACCACAGCGCGCCGGCGAGCTCGGCGAACCGCTCGGGGTCGAAGGCGTCGTCGGCGACCAGGACCACGTCGAGGTCGGAGCACGGCGCCAGCTCGCCCCTGCCGTAGCCGCCGACGGCCACGAGCGCGACGCCGGAGTCCGGCCCACCGGCGTCGTCGTACGCCTTCGAGCAGAGCTCGTCGGCCGCGGCGGTGCGGGCCGCACGGTCGGCGGCGGTCACCGTCTCAGAGCGCCGCCGAGTCCTTGTCGCCGGTGCGCACCCGGATCACGGTGTCGATCGGGCTCACCCAGACCTTGCCGTCACCGATCCGACCGGTCTGCGCGGTCTTGGTGATGATGCCGACGATGTCCTCGGTGTCGGCGTCGTCGACGACGATCTCGATCCGGATCTTCGGGACCAGGGCGATGTCGTACTCGGCGCCGCGGTAGACCTCGGTGTGGCCTTTCTGCCGGCCGTAGCCGCTGACCTCGCTCACGGTCATGCCGGTGACGCCGAAGGTCTCGAGGGCCTCGCGGACGTCCTCCCACTTGTGCGGCTTGATGACCGCGGTGACCAGCTTCATGCCCGTGCTCCTTCCGAAGCGGTGGATCCCTGCAGGACCGAGGAACGCCGGGCGCCGCCGCCCGTGCCGAGATCGTAGGCGGACTCGCCGTGCTCGACGAAGTCGATCCCCTCGGCCTCGTCCTCGTCGGTGATCCGCCAGCCGAGGGTCGCCTTGATCAGCAGGCCGACGGCCAGGGTGGCGACCGCGGACCAGGCAATCGCGACCAGCGCGGTCAGCACCTGGACCACGAGCGGCTCGGCGCCGCCGCCGTAGAGCAGCCCGTCGATGCCTCCCGGCGCGGACCCGGAGGAGACGAACCCGATCATCACGGTGCCGACGATGCCGCCGACCAGGTGCACGCCGACGACGTCGAGCGAGTCGTCGTACCCGAAGCGGTACTTCAGCCCGACCGCCAGCGCACAGAGGGCACCCGCGGCCGCGCCGATCGCGATCGCGCCGTACACGTCGACGGCGCCGCACGCAGGGGTGATGGCGACCAGGCCCGCGACGATGCCCGACGCGGCACCGAGCGAGGTGCCCTTGCCGTCGCGGATCTTCTCCACGAGCAACCAGGCGAGCATGGCGGCGGAGGTGGCGATCGTGGTGTTGATCCAGGTGACGCCGGTCTCGGACATGAACTGGGCGATGTCCTTCTCCCCGCCGTCGCCCTCGACGAACACGATCGAGCCGACGTTGAAGCCGAACCAGCCGAACCACAGCAGGCCGGCGCCGATCATGGTCAGCGTCAGGTTGTGCGGCTTCATCGGCTCCTTGCCGAAACCGAGCCGCCTGCCGATCAGCAGGACCAGCACCAGGCCGGCCACACCGGCGTTGATGTGCACCACCGTGCCGCCGGCGTAGTCCTGGGGGACGACCTTCGCGAGACCGTCCTCGAACCCGAAGAGGATCGCCGACAGGCCGTTCTCGTTGAGCGGGGAGAGGAAGCCGCCGCCCCACACCATGTGGGCCAGTGGGAAGTAGGACAGGGTCACCCAGAGCGGGACGAAGACCATCCAGGACGAGAACCTCACGCGGTCCGCGACCGCGCCGCTGATCAGCGCCGCGGTGATCACCGCGAACGTCATCTGGAACGCGACGAAGACGTAGCTCCCGGGGTCGACGTCGTCGAGCCCGAACAATGTGAACGGGTTGGCGAACAGGCCGGCGACGTCGTCGCCGGCGCCGGCCGAGTAGGACATCGACCAGCCCCAGAGCACGTACACGATGGCGACGACCGCCAGCGCGCCGAACGACATCATCATCATGTTGAGGACGGACTTCGACCGGCTCATGCCGCCGTAGAAGAGCGCCAGCGCGGGCACCGTCATCATCAGGACCAAGGTGGCCGCGACCAGCATGAAGGCGTAGTAGCCGTCCATCGAACCTCCCACGAGTTTGTGTGGGACCAACCTTGGTGCCGCGAGGTTTCCTCGCGGTCGGGGCGATGTTTCCGTCGCGAAACGACTTCCCCGCCGGCGTTACGGGTGTGTTACGCCGACCACTAGCCCAGCAGGGCGTCGACGAAGGCGGCGGCGTCGAAGGGCGCGAGGTCGTCGGGCCCCTCGCCGAGCCCGACCAGCTTGACGGGTACGCCGAGCTGCCGCTGGACCGCGACCACGATCCCGCCCTTCGCGGAGCCGTCGAGCTTGGTGAGCACGATGCCGGTGACGTCGACGACCTCGGCGAACACCTTCGCCTGGATCATGCCGTTCTGGCCGGTGGTGGCGTCGAGGACGAGCAGCACCTCGGTGACCGGGGCCTGCTTCTCGATCACCCGCTTGACCTTGCCGAGCTCGTCCATCAGGCCCTGCTTGTTCTGCAGGCGGCCGGCGGTGTCGACGACGACGGTGTCGACCCCGTGCTCCGTGCCCTGCTTGACCGCCTCGAACGCCACGCTGGCCGGGTCGCCGCCCTCGGGCCCACGGACCACCTCGAGGCCGACCCGCTCGCCCCAGGTGGTGAGCTGCTCGGCGGCCGCTGCGCGGAAGGTGTCGGCGGCGGCGAGGAGCGCGGTCCGCTCCTCGGCGACCAGGATCCGGCCGATCTTGCCGACGGTGGTGGTCTTGCCGGTGCCGTTCACGCCGACGACCAGCACCACCCCTGGGTCGTCACCCTCGCCGCTGACCCGCAGCGCGCGGTCCATGGTCGGGTCGACGAGCGCGATCAGCTCCTCCCGGAGCACGGCGCGCGCCTCGGCGCCGGTGCCGCCCTCGACCCGCATCCGGCTCCGCAGCCGCTCGACCAGCTCCTGGGTCGGCTGGACGCCGATGTCGGCGCCGAGCAGCAGGTCCTCGATCGCCTCCCAGGTGTCCTCGTCGAGCTGGTCGCGGCTGAGCAGGCTCAGCAGGCCGCGTCCGAGGGAGCCGGACCCGGCGAGCCGCTGCCGGAGCCGGACCAGCCGGGAGGCGGTCCGCTCCGGCCGCTCGATCGTGGGGACGGCCGGCTCGGGCCCGACCCCCTCCGCGGGCGGCGCCTCGACCTCGGGCGCCTCGATCCCCGGCCCCTCGACCGGCGGGGCGAGCACGTCGCTCGGCACGCCCTTCGGCCGATCGATCGGCGGCGCCTTCCGCCCCCGGGTGGTGACCAGCCCGACCAGGGCGATCACACCGACGACGGCGATCCCGATGACGAGGTAGAGCCACTCCATGCCGCTCATCCTTCCAGCAGCCCCTCGCCACCGCCGACCCGGCGCATCTCTGCACGCTCAGCCCGCCGACCCGGCCCATCTCTGCACGCTCAGCGCGCCCACCCGGCCCATCTCTGCACGCTCAGCCCGCCGACCCGGCCCTTGTCGACACGGGCCGGGTCGATCTATCGCTGCAGGTGGTGGTCGTCCTCGGTCAGGACCGGTGCGCGGTCGGCGGCCTTGGCGAGCGCGTCGCCGAGCCACGGGGCCTTCGGGACGTCCTGCCCGCGGTGCGGGTAGGCGACGTACAGGACGACCAGCCCTGCCGCGATCAGGCTGAGGAGCATCGCGATCCCGAGGAACATCACGCCCGGACTTTACCTGACGCGATGTCTCAGACGACGAGCGGCTCCAGTGCGGCGCGGACCTCGGGCGGCATCGGCGTCACCGGGCGCGAGGGGTCGGTGTTGTCGACGTACACGTGCACGAACCTGCCCTCTGCCGCGGCCAGCGCACCCTCCGCGCCGGGGTCGCCCTGGAAGATGCCGACCCGGTAGACGACCGAGGAGCTCCCGAGCCGCTCCACGACGATGCCGAGGTCGAGGGTCCCGGGGTAGGTGACCTCGGAGAAGTAGCGGCACGAGACCTCGGCGACCACACCGATCGCCGGCAGCTGCCGGATGTCGCTGCCGACGGCCGCCGCGAGGTGGTCGTTCACGACGGTGTCGATCAGCTCGAAGTACCGCGCGTTGTTCATGTGTCCGTAGACGTCGATGTCGGCCCAGCGCAGGGTGGCGCTGTCCCAGGCGACGTACGACGACCGCGGCGGCCGCTCGGCGGGCATCGGTGCTACGCACTCTCCTGCCGGAGCCGCTGGCTGATCACCGTCGAGACGCCGTCGCCGCGCATGGTGACGCCGTAGAGCGCGTCGCCGACCTCCATCGTGCGCTTCTGGTGGGTGATCACCAGCAGCTGGGAGTTCTCCCGCAGCTCCTCGTAGATCTCCAGCAGCCGGCCGAGGTTGGTGTCGTCGAGCGCGGCCTCGACCTCGTCGAGGATGTAGAACGGCGACGGCCGGGCCTTGAACAGCGCGACCAGGAACGCGACGGCGACCAGCGACCGCTCGCCTCCGGAGAGCAGCGAGAGGCGCTTGACCTTCTTGCCCGGCGGGCGGGCCTCGACCTCGACGCCGGTGGTCAGCATGTTCGAAGGATCGGTGAGCACCAGCCGGCCCTCGCCGCCGGGGAAGAGCCGCGCGAAGGTCTGGTCGAACGCCCTGCTCACGTCGGCATAGGCCTCGGTGAAGACCTGCTCCACCCGGGCGTCGACGTCGCGGACGATGTCGAGCAGGTCCTTGCGGGTGGCCCTGAGGTCCTCGAGCTGCTCGGTGAGGAACTTGTGCCGCTCCTCCATCGCGGTGAACTCCTCGAGTGCGAGCGGGTTCACCTTGCCGAGCATCGCCAGCGCGCGCTCGGCCGAGCGCAGCCGCTTGACCTGCTCCTCACGGACGTAGGGCACGGGCTCCGGCTCGGGCTGGCCGTCCTCGCTGTCGGTGGTCGAGCCGTCCTCGACCTGCTCCCACGCGGGAACCGGCTGGTCCGGCCCGTACTCCGCGACCAGCCCCTCCGGCTCCAGGCCGAGCTCGTCGAGCGCCTTGGCCTCGATCTGCTCGATCCGCATCCGCTGCTGCGCGCGAGCCATCTCGTCGCGGTGCACCGAGTTGACGAGCTCGTCGTGCTCGCGGCCCAGCTCGCGCAGCCGGCCGCGGACCGACATCAGCTCCTGCTCCCGGCCGCGGCGGGACTCCTCGACCGCCTGCCGCTGGCGGACGGCCCGGTCGATCGAGACCTCCAGCCGTCCGAGGAGGTACGACGCCGCGATGCCGACCGCCTGCCCGGCCCGGCCCTCGCGGAGCAGCCGTTCCCGCCGCTCGGCGGCCTTCGCGCGGGCCTGTCGCTCGGCCTCCGCCGCGCGGCGGATCTGGTCGACCCGCCCGTGCAGCGCCCGCCCGCGCTCCTCGGAGGTGCGCAGCGCGAGCCGTGCCTCCATCTCGGCCTGCCGGGCTGCGCGGGCAGCCTCGGCGAGCCGCTCCTGCTCGGCGGTGTCCGGTTCCTCCTCGCCGGCCTGCTCGGCCGACGCGAGCCGATGCTCGAGCTCGACCAGCCCGGCCGCAGCCTGCTCCCGAGCGGTCTCGGCCTGCGCGATCGCCTCGGTGAGCCGCTCGGCCTCGGCGCGGGCGGCGCGGGCCAGGGAGCCGTACTGCCCGAGCTCCTCGGCCACCGCCGCGAGCGTCGCGTCGGACTCGTGCAGCTTCGCAAGGGCGACGTCGACACGGCGCTTGGCCTCGGCCCGCTCGCTCTCCAGCCGCGCCAGGTCGAAGGAGAGCCGCTCGGAGGCGGCGACGGCCTCGGTGAGCTTGACGGCCGCGTCGTCGACGGCAGCCTGGACCTCGATCAGGCTCGGCTGGTCGTGGGAGCCGCCGGCGGCGAAGTGGGCGCCGAGCAGGTCGCCGTCGCGGGTCACCGCTACCAGGTCGGGGGCGTCCGCGACCAGGCTGCGGGCGGCGGGCAGGTCGTCGACGACGGCCGTCTTGCGCAGGAGCCGGGTCAGCCCGGGACGCAGCTGGTCGGGGCAGTCCACGACGTCGACGACGTACGACGCTCCTGCGGGCAGCTGGGGCCAGTCGCCCCGGTCGACCCGCCCCCCGCCGAGCAGCATCCCGGCGCGCCCCAGGTCGTCGGCCTTCAGGTGGCCGATGGCGGCGACGGCGGCGTCGGTGTCGGTGACCGCCACAGCGTCCGCCGCGGCGCCGAGCGCGCTGGCGACCGCGGCCTCGTAGCCGGAGCGCACGCTGACCAGCGCGGCGACCGACCCGAGCAGGCCGGAGAGCGCGTCGGATGCGGCGAGCAGCGCGCCGGCGCCGTCCTTGCGGGCCAGGCCCATCTCGAGGGCCTCCTTGCGAGCGCCCAGCGCGGACTTCTCCCGGTCTGCCTGCTGGGCCTCCTCGCGGACCTTCGCCAGCCGGTCCTCGATGTCCTCCAGCGCCGCCGCCGCGGCCTCGTGCTCGGCGTCGAGCCCCTCCTCGCCGGCATCGAGCCCGGCGACCCTGGTCTCGAGCGCCGTGAAGTCCCGCTGCGCCCGCTCGGCCCGCGTGAGCGCGTCGGCGCGGGCGGCCTCCAGCCGGCCGATCTCCTCCTCCGCGGACGTCGCGCGGGAGCGAAGGGTGTTGACCTGCCCGTGCAGGCGGGCGAGGCCCTCGCGCCGGTCCGCGGCGGCGCGGAGCAGCCCGGCGACCCGGCGCTCCTCGCCGGCCGCGGCGTCCTCTGCTCCGCGCCGGGCGTCGACGGCGGCGTCGAGTGCGGACTGCTGGTCGGCGACCAGCGTGAGGATCTCCGCCTCCTGCTCGGCGAGCCGGTCGGCCTCGGCGTCGAGCTCGTCGGGGTCGCGCCCGGTCTCGACCTCGGCCTCGGTCACTCCCGCCGCGTTGCGGACCCGTTCGGCCGCCAGTCCCTGAGTGCCGCGCAGCCGCTCCCGGAGCGCGCCGAGGGAGGACAGCGTCTCCTGGGCGGCGGACAGTGCCGGCAGGTCCTCCCGCAGCGCGGCCTCGAGCGCCGCCTCACGCTCGCGCCCGCGCGCGACCTCCGCCTCGACCTCCTCGCGGCGGGCGACGAGCACGCTCTCGTCCGCGAGCTCCTGCTCGAGCGCGGTGCGGGCTGCCACCAGGTCGTCGGCGAGGATCCGCGCCTTCGCGTCGCGCACGTCCGCCTGGACGGTCGCGGCCCGGCGCGCGACCTCGGCCTGCCGGCCGAGCGGCTTGAGCTGGCGCCGGATCTCGCTGAGCAGGTCGGTGAGCCGGGTGAGGTTGCCCTCGGTCGAGTCGAGCTTGCGGAGCGCCTTCTCCTTGCGCTTGCGGTGCTTGAGCACGCCCGCGGCTTCCTCGATGAAGCCGCGCCGGTCCTCGGCGGTGGCGTGCAGGATCGTGTCGAGCTGGCCCTGACCGACGATCACGTGCATCTCGCGGCCGATGCCGGAGTCGCTCAGCAGCTCCTGGACGTCCAGCAGCCGGCACGGGGTGCCGTTGATGGCGTACTCGGAGCCGCCGGTGCGGAACATGGTCCGGCTGATCGTGACCTCGGAGTACTCGATCGGCAGCGCGCCGTCGGCGTTGTCGATGGTCAGCACGACCTCGGCGCGGCCCAGCGGCGGGCGACCCGCCGTACCGGCGAAGATGACGTCCTCCATCTTGCCGCCGCGCAGCGACTTGGCGCCCTGCTCACCCATCACCCAGGCGAGCGCGTCGACGACGTTCGACTTGCCGGACCCGTTGGGGCCGACGATGCAGGTGATCCCCGGCTCCAGCTGGAGGGTGGTGGCGGAGGCGAAGGACTTGAACCCCTTGAGGGTCAGGCTCTTCAGGTACACCCAGGCTCCCTTTGATCGATGTCGTCGTGCATCGCTCCAGCGCCCGGATCCTGTCAGTCCGACAGGTCGGGGCCGTCGCGGGGGAAGCTCGGCGGCCTCAGGCTACCCCGGCACCTCGGCCGATCCGTGGACCTGGGCCTCTTCGTCGGCGTGGGCGATGTGCGCCAGCTGCCGCCAC
>Ga0196958_10000556_pt1 | contig 12231 bp, 12 predicted proteins | sample S1v_10metaG_FD_148654 | JGI IMG/M metagenome (GOLD analysis project Ga0196958, IMG submission 148654) | Soil microbial communities from Anza Borrego desert, Southern California, United States - S1+v_10 | ecosystem: Environmental > Terrestrial > Soil > Desert | place: USA: California | collected...
CCCTGGCCCCCGCAGAGTTCACCGTCTCCGAGCTGCGCGACCTCTACGCCGCCGCCCTCGGCCACCGCGTCTCGGCCACCAACCTCCAGCGCGTGCTGACCCGCCGGGGCGTCCTCGTGCCCACCGGGGAGACCGCGGCGCCGGGGCCCGCGGGTGGGCGCCCGGCCGCGGTCTTCCGCTTCTCCGAGCACGTCCTGCGCGTCACCGACCCCTTCGCCGCGCTGCGTCCGCCGGGCGAGCCGGGCTAGACGGACGCGGTCGAGCATGTCGCGCCACTCGGCGGGGTAGGCCCCGTGGTCGTAGCGTGTCCGCCGTGGTCGAGACGCTGCCGCTGTTCCCCCTGGGAACCGTCCTGCTGCCGGGCGCGTCGCTACCACTGCACGTCTTCGAGCCGCGCTACCGGCAGCTGACCATCGACCTGGTCACCGGCACGATCCCCGGCAAGCAGTTCGGCGTGGTCGCCGTCCGCGACGGCTGGAGCCCCGACGACGGCCGCGAGGGCCTGCACGACGTGGGCTGCACGGCGACCCTGCGCGAGGTGCGACGCCTGCCCGACGGCCGCTTCGACATCCAGACCACCGGCGACCGCCGCTTCCGGCTCCTCGACGTCGACGACGCCACCGCCCCGTACCTCGTCGCGAACGTCGAGTGGTTGCCCGACGACGAGGGCGACACCGAGCAGGACCTCGCCCCGCTGGCGATGGCCGCGCGCGCCGCGCACCGCCGCTACTGCACCACCGCCTGGCGTCAGCAGGGCGGTGGCGACGGCGACCTGCCCGCCGAGCTGGAGTCCGAGGCGGGGACCGACGTCGCCGATCCCGAGCTCGCGCACGTCCTCGCCGGCGACTGCCTGCTGCCGCTGTCGGACCGCCAGGAGCTGCTCGAGCAGACCTGCCCGATGGAGCGGTTGCAGCTCGTGCGCCGCTCGATGATCCGCGAGGCCGTGCTGCTCGGCCAGCTGCGCGCGGTGTGGGCGCCGACGGCCAAGTTCGCCGTCGAGCACAGCCCGAACTGACCGGTCACGCCGAGGCGTGCGGGTCGGGGCGCTCCCCGTCGGCGTGCTGTCCTGATGTCGCGCCCCGCCCCCGACCCACCGGCACGTGTCAGGTCCGCTCGGCGAGGACCCGCCGGTAGGCCTCGGTCGCGGGTCCGATGAGGTCGGCGGGCGCGGTCTCGTCGGTGACGTGGGCCTGCTCCGCCTCGCCCGGGCCGTACACGATCACGTCGGCGCCGCCGAGGGCCGCGGCGAGCACGCTCGCGTCGGTGAAGTAGGTGGCGTAGCGCGCCGTCCCGCCGCCGAGCAGCTCGACGGTGCGGGCGACGCGTCCCGGATCGGTGTCGATCAGCGGCAGCTCGACGAGGCGCTCGGTCTCGACGGGGCACCCGGCGAGACCGACGACGGTGGCCTCCGCGGCGTCGGCCGTGTCGCCCGGCACGAGGCGCAGGTCGACGGTGAGCGCGGCGTGGTCCGGGACGACGTTGGGCTGGACGCCCGCTCGCATCATCCCGACGTTCGCGGTGGTGGCGCCGTGGGTGGGGCTGGTGGGCCACGCGTCGTGCTCGTGGATGCGCACCGCGGCGCGGGCGAGGTCGACCAGCGCGTTGTGGCCGAGGTCGGGCCGCGACCCGTGCGCCGGGATGCCGCGGGCCCGCAGGACCAGCCAGAGCACGCCTTTGTGGCCGAGCACGACGTGGTTGGCCGTGGGCTCGGCGACGAGCAGCGTCCCGGACGGGGCCAGGGCGTCGTCCGGGAGCTCGCGGGCTCCCTCGCAGCCGGTCTCCTCGCCGAACGTGAGCACGACCTGCACGCCGCTGCCGCCGTCGCGGACGTGCTCGGCGGCCGCGACCACCGCCGCGGCGACCCCGGCCTTCATGTCGCTGCTCCCGCGCCCCCGCAGCCGCCCGTCCACGACGTCGCCCGCCAGCGGGTCGAACGACCACGCCGCCTCGTCGGCCGGCACGGTGTCCAGGTGCCCGGTCAGGGTCACGGGGGTCTGCGCGCCGTGCCGGGCGACGACGTTCGCCCGCCCGGCCCGCGTCTCGTGCACGGCCACGTCCAGGCCGGCGTCCTCGAGGCGCGTGGCCAGCAACGCGGCGGCGGCGCTCTCGCCACCGCCGCGGGTGTCGAGACGGACCAGCTCACACGCCAGGTCGACGGGGTCCACGGTGCCTCCCGGGGTCGCGGTCAGGGCGAGACGGGGTCACGGCCCATCTCCTCGTGGCCGTCGGCGATCGCGGCCAGGACGTAGGTCAGCGCGGCGCACAGCCCGGCGATCAGCGCGATCCACCACGGCCCCGGCGACGGCGGCACGCTGGTGAGCACCGCGGGCACCGGCCCGCCGGGCGCGCCCGAGCGGCTCAGCGCCGCGGGGTCGACGAGGACGGGGACCGGGGAGGCGGCCCACGCCAGCATCCCCCCCACGCGGCCCGCCAGCCACGCCCCGATCAGGGACCCGGCGACGAGCGCGACCAGCAGCACCGGGCCGCGCCGGTGGCGGTACCGCCAGGCCACGGCCCCGGCGACCACCCCGTACGACGCCACGAGCAGGACGTGGATCGCGACGGCGTCGAAGGCGTGGTCGGCCTCCCCCGCGGGCGAGCCCGTCCCGCCGCCGGGCAGGGCGACGACGTGCACCGCCGGGGCGAGGAACGCCCACAGGGCGCCCAGGGGCAGCCCGACCACCAGCAGGATCGCTGCGTAGCGCAGTCCCGCGGGGACGTCGGAGCGCAGTTCCTCGCGCCCGAGCCGGTGCGCGGGCTCGGCGGGCAGGAAGTCCTCGTCGACGATCACGGTCGAGCTCCGTCCCCCGCGAGGCTCACGGTCCGAACCCGCTCGCGCCCGTCGACTCGCCGTGGCGGCTGCACCGGGCGGTCCAGCCCATCGGGTCGACCTGGACGACCATCCGGCGCGCGCACACCGGGCAGTGCCGGGGCGGGTCGACGGTGGACAGCCGGCGGTCGCAGGCGTCGTGGTCGCCCTCCGCGCGGGCGGCGCCGCACCAGGCGCAGAACGGCCGCTCGGCGGCCTCGCCGGACACCGCGCCGGCTCCGCTGCGCTCCGCGTCGCTGCCCGCCGGCTCCACCAGCGTGCTCACAGCGTGTCGTTCAGGGCCTTGATCGGCATCTTGAGCTCCTCGAGCATGTCGAGGTCCTGCTCGGCCGGGCGCCCCAGGTTGGTCAGGTAGTTGCCGACGATGATCGCGTTGACCCCGCCGAGCATGCCCTGCTCGGCGCCGAGGTCACCGAGGGTCAGCTCGCGCCCGCCGGCGAAGCGCAGCACCGTGCGCGGCAGCGCCAGGCGGAACGCGGCGACGGTCATCAGCGCGTCGGCGCCCTGCGGGACCTCGAGGTGGGCGAACGGCGTCCCCGGGTTGGGGATGAGGAAGTTCAGCGGCACCTCGTCGGGGTCGAGCTCGGCGAGCTGCGCGGCGAACTCCGCGCGCTGCTCGAGCGTCTCGCCCATCCCGACGATGCCGCCGCAGCAGACCTCCATGCCCGCCGCGCGCACCATCTGCAGGGTCTCCCAGCGCTCCTCCCAGGAGTGCGTGGTGACGACCTCGGGGAAGTGCGAGCGGGCGGTCTCGAGGTTGTGGTTGTAGCGGTGCACGCCCATCGCGGCCAGCTCGTCGACCTGCGCCTGGGTGAGCATGCCCAGCGAGCAGGCGACGTTGATGTCGACCTCGGCGCGGATGGCGGCGATGCCCGCGCGGACCTGCTCCATCAGCCGGGCGTCGGGACCGCGGACGGCGGCGACGATGCAGAACTCGGTGGCCCCGGTCTTGGCGGTCTGCTTGGCCGCCTCGACCAGGCGGTCCTTGTCCAGCCAGGCGGCGCGCACCGGGGAGTCGAACAGGCCCGACTGCGAGCAGAAGTGACAGTCCTCGGGGCAGCCGCCGGTCTTGAGCGAGACGATGCCCTCGACCTCGACCTCCGGGCCGCACCAGCGCATCCGGACCTCGTGCGCGAGCGCGAGCGCCTCGTGCAGGCGCTCCGCGGGCAGCTGCAGCACGGCCAGGACCTGCTCCTGCGTGAGGCCCTCCCCGCGCTCGAGCACCTGCTCGCGGGCGACGGTGAGGACGTCCCCGGGGGTCACGTCCTCGGCGCTCGCACCGGTCTCCACGGCCGTCACGCAGGGCTCCCTTCGTCGGGCACGGGTCTCCGCGCCGCAGTGTGCCTCACGACGCGGACCTCGGGGACCACCCACCGCCGAGGACGGGACCGAGGCCACACCGTGCGGCGGCGAGGAAGTCGTGCTGGTCGGCGCCGCCGAGTCCCGCCGGCAGCACCCCGAGCAGCGGCGCCCCGGTGACGCGCGGCAGGTCGTCGAGGTTGGTGCGCTCGGCGAGGCCGGGCCGCTCCGGGTGGGCGCCGACGACGGTGCCCAGCAGCGACACCCCGCGCCGGGCGAGCGCCTCGGCGGTCAGCGCCGCGGTGTTGAGGACACCCAGCCCGGCGCTCGCCACGAGCAGCGCCGGCGCCCCGAGCCCGGACGCCACGTCGGCCAGGGTGTCCCCCGCATCGTCGAGACGCACGAGCAGGCCGCCCGCGCCCTCGACGAGCACCAGGTCGGTGGCGAGCCCCCGCACCGCCTCGACCACCTGCGCCGCCGTCACCGGCGGCATCCCGGCCCGGCGCGCGGCGGTGGCGGGCGCGAGCGGCTCGGGGAAGCGGGCGAGCTCGAGCGTGTCCACGGCACCGGCGAGGCGCACGACCGCCGCGAGGTCCCCGGGCTCGTCCGGCGCGACGCCGGTCTGCGCCGGCTTGAGCACCGTGACCCGCTCCCCCGCCGCCCGCGCCAGCGCGGCGACCGCGGCGACGACGATCGTCTTGCCGACGTCGGTGCCGGTGCCGGTGACGATCACGGTGCGCACGGCGCGAGCCTAGGCGGGCGCGATCCGGCTCGCCGCGACGCCCGCGAGCAGCTCCGCCGCCCGCGGGAAGCCGAGGTCGCGGCCGCGGGCGAGGGTGTCGTAGGCGTCGAAGCCGGTGAGCAGCCAGAGCACGTCGAGCGCCTCGTCCGCATCGACGGCGAGGAGGCCGGCCCGGGCCAGGCGGTCGACGACCGTGCGCAGCAGGGCCAGGCGGCCCGCGTCGTGGCGGGCGACGAGCGCGGCGGCGTCGGGGTCGGCGGCCGCGACACCGAGGATGCGGCGGGCCAGCACCGGGTCCGTGGCCCAGTAGCGCCCGCCGTCGACGAACACCGCCCGCAGGAGCGCGGCCGGTTCGGTGTCGGTGATCACCGCGCGCAGGCGGGCGAGGTCGGCGCGGTCCTCGAGGTCGGCGAGCACCGCCTCCACGAGCCCGAGCTTCGAGCCGTAGTGCTGGTAGACGGTGGCCCGGGCGACGTCGGCGTGCCGCGCGACGTCCTCCACCGAGCGCTGCGGCCCGCCCTCGCAGAGCAGCTCGCGGGCGGCGTCGACGATGCGGCGGCGGGTGTCGGCGACGGCCGCGGCGCGCTCGCCGAGGCGGTACGGGCGCGGGCTCATCGTCCTCGACGCTAGCGCACTTCGGCCATACAGTCCGTACGACGAATTCGAGGAGCCGCCATGGTCGCCACCACCGAGGTCCCGCGCACCTCCCCCGCGTCCACCGCCGCCCGCGTCGGGCTCTGGCTGCTGGCCGCCCACGCCGTGCTCCTGGCCGTGGGCACGCTCACCCACCAGCCCGACAAGACGCCGGCGTTCGACGACTTCGCCCGCTACGTCACCACCACGCCCTTCCTCGCGAGCCACCTCGTGGCGAGCATCGGCGGCGCCGCCCTCGGGGCGCTCGGGGCGGTGGCGGCCCTCGCGTTCCTGGTCCGCGGGCGCTCGGCGGGCCCGGGCGTCCTCGGTGCGGCGACGTTCGTGGCCGCTCAGGTCGTCACCACCGCGGTGTTCGGCGCCGCGGCGTTCGCGCAGCCGGCGGTGGGACGCGCGCACCTGCGCGGTGTCGCCGGCGCCGCGGCGATCGACGCCGACGTCTATGGTCCGGCGCTGTTCGGCACCGCGATCGTCGGCGTCCTCCTGATGCTCGTGGGCAGCATCGCGCTGGGCGTCGCCGTGGCGCGGGCGGGCGAGCGCGACCGGGCGCTGCGCCTCGCCGGCGTCGTCTACGCGGTGGCGATCCCGCTCTTCCTGGTGTCCGGACTGTTCGTCACCGCGGCGCAGCCGGTGCCGGCCCTCGTCGCCGCGGGCGCCGCCGTCGTCGTCGCCCGGCGCCTGCCGCGGGCGTGAGCCGCCCGCTCAGCGGCCGGCGACCGGCCCGAGCACCTTGTGCAGCACCTGGTCGACGAGGGCGAGCTCGTCGGCGGTGAGGTCGGCGCGCGCGGTGAGCCGCAGCCGCGACGTCCCCGGGGGCACCGAGGGCGGGCGGAAGCAGCCCGCGCGCAGGCCGTACTCGGCGCAGGTCGCGGCGGCGGCGACGGCCACGTCGGGGTCACCGAGGACCACCGGCACCATCGCGGCGGTGGGCGGCGGGACCTCGAGCCCGGGCGCCGCGGACCGCGCCGAGCCGGCGACGGCCGCGGCCGCGCAGTGGAGTGCCGCGACGCGCTCGGGCTCGGAGCGCACGACCCCGAGGGCGGCGCGGGCCGCGCCGACCGCCGCGGGCGCCAGGCCGGTGTCGAAGATGAACGGACGCGCGGCGTCCACGAGGTGCTCGACGACGGCGCGGCTCGCGAGCACCACCCCGCCCTGGCTGCCCAGCGACTTGGACAACGTGGCCGTGAGCACGAGGTCCGGCGCGCCGGCGAGGCCCGCCTCGGCGACCGTGCCCCGCCCGCCCGGCCCGCGGACCCCGAGGCCGTGCGCGTCGTCGACCACCAGCACCGCGTCGCGCGCCCGGCACACGGCGTGCAGCGCCGCGAGCGGGGCGAGCCCGCCGTCGACGCTGTCGACCCCGTCGACGACGACGAGCGCGCGGGGCTCGTCGCGGGCGGCGAGCACCCGGTCCACCGCCTCGGGATCGGCGCACCGCGTGACCTCGACGCGCGCGCGAGAGAGCCGGGCGGCGTCGACCAGCGAGGCGTGCGCGGCGACGTCGGAGACCACGAGCGCGCCTCGGCCGGAGAGCGCCGTGACCGTCCCGAGATTGGCGGTGTAGCCCGAGGAGAAGACGAGCGCGGCCTCGGTGCCGGTGAAGTCGGCGAGCTCGTCCTCGAGCTCCGCGTGCAGCCGCGTCGACCCCGTGACCAGCCGCGAGCCCGTCGCGCCGGCACCCCAGGTGCGCAGGGCCGCGACGCCGGCCTCGACCACGCGGGGGTCGCGGGCCAGGCCCAGGTAGTCGTTGGACGCGAGGTCGACCAGGGGCTCGACCGGCTCGCGGGGGCGCAGCGTGCGGCGCAACCCCGCGTCGGTGCGCGCCCGCGCCGTCCCCTCCAGCCAGGGCCCCAACCAGCTCACGGCGGCCACCCTACGTGCGTGATCTCCTGCGCAGGGCTCAGGAGATCAGCGTGGCCGTACCGGCCGCGCCGGGGCCGAGGCGGTCACGCGACGCGGAGAGGAAGCGGCCGGCCTCGAGCACCCCGTCGTCCCGACCTCCTCCACACGCACGCGCCCACCGCCCTGCTCGTGGCGCTCGACCCACTCCGAGAGGTGGTCGACGGCGGCGTGGTCGAGGTGGTCGGTGGCGAGGTCGATCACCACGGGCGCCCCGGCGGGCACCTGACCGAGACGGCGCGCCAGTCGCGGCACCGACGGGAAGCACAGCGCGCCCTCGACGACGACGCGCCAGGGACGTTCGCCGCCCAGCCGGTCGTCCTCGTGGCCCCCCGGCTCGGGCGCGGTCGGCTCCTGGACCTCGATCGACGCCCACACGACGCGGCGCAGCACGAGCAGCAGCGCGAGGCCGAGCCCGGCGAGCACGCCGGTGAGCAGGTCGGTGAGCACGACGCCCGCGATCGTCACGACGTAGACCGGCAGCTCGCCGTGGCGGTGCAGCTCGCGCACGTGGGCGAGGCTGACCAGCCGCGCGCCGATGACGACGAGCAGCCCGGCCAGGACGGCCATCGGGATCTGCTGCACCAGCCCGAGCAGGGCCACCGAGAACACGACGATCCAGGCGCCGTGCAGGATCGCCGAGGCGCGGCTGACCGCCCCGGCGGCGACGTTGGTGGAGCTGCGCACGATGACGCCGGTGATCGGCAGGCCGCCGAGCAGCCCGGAGACGGTGTTGCCGGCGCCCTGCCCGATGAGCTCGCGGTCGAGGTCGGACCTGCGGCCGGCGTGCATCCGGTCCACGGCCACGGCGGAGAGCAGGCTCTCCACGCTGGCGATGATCGCGATGGTCAGCACGCCGACGGCGAACGCGCCCCACTGCCCGTCGGGCAGGACGGGCGGCGCGACGGCCTCGAGGACCGACCCGCCGATCACGACGCGCTCCACCGGCAGGGCGGCGACGCCCGCCACGGCGGTGACCGTCACGACGGCCAGCAGCGGCGCCGGGATCCCGCGGACCCAGTCCGGCACGCGCGGCGGCAGACGCGACCACGACAGCAGGATCGCGATGACGGCGAGTCCGAGCGCGGCCGCCGGCCCGTGCAGCGACACGAGCTGGCCGGGCAGGGCGAGCACGTTGGCCACCGCGTCGTCCTGCTGCTCGCCGCCGAGGACGACGTGGAGCTGGCCGAGGACGATCGTGACGCCGATGCCCGCGAGCATCCCGTGCACGACGGCCGGGGAGATCGCGAGCGCCGACCGTCCGGTGCGGGTGAGGCCGAAGAGCACCTGCAGGACGCCCGCGGCGACGGTGATCGCGCACGTCACGCCCCAGCCGAAGCGCCCGACGAGGTCGGCGACGATGACGGTGAGGCCGGCGGCGGGCCCGCTGACCTGCAGCGATGAGCCGCCGAGCGCGCCGGCGACGAGGCCGCCGACCGCGGCCGCGATGAGGCCCGCGGTCAGCGGGGCGTCGGACGCCACCGCGATGCCCAGCGAGAGCGGCACGGCGACGAGGAAGACGACGAGCGAGGCGGGGACGTCGGCGCGCAGCCGCTCGCGCCAGGAAGCGGTGTCCCGGGCGGGGACGGTGGTCGCTCCGGTGGTCATGGGTCCTCTCCGTCGGCGGGCCGTGGACCGGCCCGGCGGGGGCGATCAGCGACGATCACCGGGGGCTCGGGGTGTGCTCGGGCGACGCCGGCGACCCCACAGGACGGTCACCCGGCGTCACCGGCGGGGCGTCGATGCCCGGCGCCGGGAGCGCAATGATCACTCTGCCCGACGCCGCCGGGACCGCGCGGGGACCCGGCGGGATCGTGACGACGGAGCGTCTCGATCCACGGTGGCGACGCCGCGCCGGCAGTCCCTCGTCCGTGTGTGACGTGGCTCGAGCAGGCCATCTCGGTCGGTGCCGTGCCGTCCGTGTGTACCGGCCCCGGTGGATCCCTGCACCGGGCGGGTGGAGTTCGATGATCCGGGCGGTCCGGACGAGCCGCCCACGGCGCCTCGTCCCGGTCTCATCGCCGTCTCACACGACCGTCACGCACCGTTCACGCGACGCGGGCGGCCGCCACCATCGCCGCCCCGATCCGGGCGACGTCCTCGGGCGGCGTGACGTAGGGCGGCATGGCGTAGACGAGGTCGCGGAACGGTCGCAGCCACACCCCGTGCGCCTCGGCCGCGGCCTGTGCGGCGGGCACGTCCACGGGGTGGTCGAGCTGGACCACCCCGATGCCCCCGAGCGTGCGCACGTCGTGGACGCCGGGGAGGTCACGGGCCGGGGCGAGCGCCTCGCGCAGGCCGCTCCCCAGCGCCGCGACCTCGGCGGCCCAGTCGCGGCGCAGGAGCTCGTCGACGCTCGCCGCGGCCACGGTCGCCGCCAGCGGGTTGGCCATGAAGGTGGGTCCGTGCATGAGGCCGCCGGCCTCGCCCTCGCTGATCGCGGCGGCCACCGCCGGCGTGCACAGCGCCGCGGCCATGGTCAGGTAACCACCGGTGAGCGCCTTGCCCAGGCACATCACGTCCGGCGACACCCCGGCCTGCTCGGCCGCGACGAGGGTGCCGGTGCGCCCGAACCCGGTGGCGATCTCGTCGAACACCAGCACGAGGTCGTGCGCGTCGGCGATCTCGCGCAGCGTCCGCAGGTGGCGCGGGTCGTGGAAGCGCATCCCGCCGGCGCCCTGCACGACCGGCTCGACGACGATGCCCGCGAGCTCGCCGGTGTGGGCCTCGGCGACGGCGCGCAGGTGCTCGTCGTAGGCGTCGTCGACGCTGCCGTCCTCCCGGGGCGCCGGCGGCCGGTCGGCGAACACCTGCTGCGGCAGGAACCCGGTCCACGCCGCGTGCATGCCGCCCTCGGGGTCGCACACGCTCATCGCGCCGAAGGTGTCGCCGTGGTAGCCGCCGCGCCAGGTCATCATCCGCGTGCGCCCCGTGCGCCCCCGTGCCCGCTGGTACTGCAGGCACATCTTCAGCGCGACCTCGATCGACACCGATCCCGAGTCGGCGAGGAACACGTGCTGCAGCGGCTCCGGGGTGATCGCGACGAGGCGCTCGGCGAGCCCGACCGCGGGGTCGTGGGTGAGGCCGCCGAACATCACGTGGCTCATGGCGCTCGTCGCGCGGGCGACGGCCTCGTCGAGCGCCGGGTGCCGGTAGCCGTGCACGGCGGCCCACCACGACGCCATCCCGTCCACCAGCTCGCGGCCGTCGTCGAGCGTGAGCCGCACCCCCCGGGCGGAGCGCACGACGAGCGGGTCGGTGCGCCCGGGCATGGGGCCGTAGGGGTGCCACACGTGCGCGCGGTCGAGGTCGCGCAGGGTGTCGCCCGGTCGGGGAGCGGGGGTCGGCGTCGTCGGGGCACCGGTCACCGGCGCACCGTAGCCCCGCGCGGTCCCGGACGCGGCGGAGTGGACGAGCGCCCGCGGAGACCACCGCGAGATCGCGGCGGGAGCGAGGCCCGCAGCGACCTCCCGATGTCGCGAACGTGCCGTTCGCTCCGCCCCCGGCAGCCGACGTGCCGTTCGCTCCGCCCGCCGTGGCCGCGTCGGCGTGCCGCTTCCGTCCCTGCCCCCGCGGCACCGCCCGGTCGGTCGGGCGGGACCGGTACCGGTGAGCCCTAGGATCGGCGGCGATGTCCACCGCCGACGAGAGCGTCCCCGACGCGCGCCCCGACCCGTTCTCGCGGCGCCGCGAGGTGGCGGCCACCAGCGCCCGCTCGCTGCTCGTCACCGTGCTCGGCGAGATCGTGCTGCCGAGCGAGGGCCCGGTGTGGACCCAGACCGTCGTCGACGTCCTGGGCCTGGTCGGGATCGAGGAGAAGTCCGCGCGCCAGGCCCTGGCCCGGACCGCGGCCGACGGGATGCTGACCTCGGAGCGGGTGGGCCGGCGGGTCCGCTGGGACCTCAGCCCGTGGGGCCGCCAGCTGCTCACCGAGGGCGCCGCCCGCATCTACGGCCACGGGCGGACCCGCCCGTCGTGGGACGGGCGCTGGCTGGTGCTCGTCGCCAGCGTCCCCGAGCAGCAGCGGGCCCACCGCCACCGCCTGCGCACGCGGCTGGCCTGGGCCGGGCTCGGCTCGCCGGCCGCGGGCATGTGGGTCTCCCCCGACACCGGCCGGCTCGACGAGGTCCGCGAGGTGCTCACCGAGATCGGCCCGGCCGACGCGCACGTGGTCACCGGCGAGTACCACGGCGGTCTCACCGCCGCCGAGCTCGCCGAGCGCGCCTGGGACCTGGGCGACCTCGAGGCCCGCTACGCGGAGTTCGTCGAGCGCTTCGCCGACCTCGAGCCGGCCGACGACGCCGAGGTACTGGCCGCCCAGATCCGGCTCGTCGACGCGTGGCGCCGCTTCCCGTTCCTCGACCCCGGCCTGCCCGACGCGCTGCTGCCCTCACCGTGGATCGGGCACCGCGCGGCCGAGGTGTTCCACGGCCGCCACACGGCCTGGGCCGCCGGGGCGCTGCGCGCCGCGGCGGCCCTGGGCCTGTGAGGGGGCGTCACTCCGCCGTCGGTGCGCCCTCCGGCTGGACGCCGGGCTCGACCCAGATGGTCTTGGCGTTGACGAACGACTGCGGCCCGAAGCTCGCGAGCTCGCGCCCGTAGCCGGAGTTCTTCGCCCCGCCGAAGGGCACCTCGGGCGTCGACTCGGTGATCTTGTTGATGTAGACCATGCCCGACTCGACCTCGTTCGCGAAGCGCCACATCTCGTCCTCGTCGGTCGTCCAGGCGCTGCCGCCCAGGCCGAACGGGGAGTCGTTGGCGATGCGGATGGCGTCGTCGGCGTCCCGCGCACGGAACACCAGGGCGACCGGGC
>Ga0196958_10000557_pt1 | contig 12225 bp, 17 predicted proteins | sample S1v_10metaG_FD_148654 | JGI IMG/M metagenome (GOLD analysis project Ga0196958, IMG submission 148654) | Soil microbial communities from Anza Borrego desert, Southern California, United States - S1+v_10 | ecosystem: Environmental > Terrestrial > Soil > Desert | place: USA: California | collected...
TCTTGTTCGCCTCGAACGCGGCGATGACGGCGCCGTGATCGTTGCGGAAGGAGCGGCCGTCGCGGGCCAGCACGATGTCGCCGGCCGGGAGCAGCGGGACCCAGTCGGGGGCCTTGCGGGCGCCGCCCTCTTCCTCAGCGAGCTTCAGGGTCGTGCAGCTGAGCGTCGCCTTGTGCGTGCTGCTGCCAGGCGCGTCGTCACACAGTGCGACCTGGAGACCGACGCTAGTGATGTGGGCGGACATCGACGGAGGCCAGCCTAGCGACCGACTCCGTTACAGGTCTAGCGGCGGCTCGCGCCCGGGTTGCGGGCCCAGCCCTCGTCAGGCTCGCCGGCGGGGGCGGCATCGCTGATGCCCCGGCGCTGCGCCTCGGCGGTGCCCACCTGGCGGACGTGGCAGGCGCAGTTGAAGCCGTTGGGCGGAAAGTGCGTCGACCACCAGGGGTCGTCGACGGGCAGCACCGTCCCGCTCCAGGCGACGTGTTCGGGCCGGTGGCGCTCCGCGGGACCGAGCGAGTACAGCAGGTATGGGCGAAGGTCGGCGGTCCGCTCGATGCGGGCCCACTGCCCCGCAGCCCGGGCGACCCGCATGTTCGTGTCGTAGATGAGCCGGAGGCGCCGCGGCGCGGTGTCGTCGGACGACCACCAGCCGGTCGCCGTCAGGACGTCCTTGATGCCGGCCGCGAACTCGCGGAACGGGACACCCTCGGCGAGAGCCTCGCGGCAGGCGTCCCGCATCGCGGTCAGCACGTCCTCCGCGATGACGCCGGCGACCTTGAAGGCGAAGTCGTGCTCCTCGACCCAGGCCTCGTCGAGGTCGATATCGGGCGTGACCTTCTTGCGGTCGAAGTACTCGAGCGCCTCCCTCGGGAGCGGCCCGTGCTGCTTCGCGGTGGGCGTCATCCGGTGGCCGAGCGCTTGAGATCGAACTCAATCTCGGTCGCAAACGGCGGTTCGTTGCCCATCGAGATCATCGGGCCGACCTCCTGCATGAGCGCCCACAGCGGCCACGACGACCAGCCTCCCTCGTCCTCCTGCACCCGGCAGTACTTCTCCGGGCACCCACTCTCCTTGCGGGCCTCCACGATGCGGTCCCGGGCCCACGGCTTCAGCTGCACTCTCACCTGGTCGTTGACGTTGAACTTGGTCATGCGGTCCTCTCTGTCAGGTCACATCGTCCGTCGCATCGCCCATCCCGCGCGCGCCGAGGGTCTTCAGCGCGAGGCTGCGGACGAGCTTTGTGACGTCGACGTCCTTGGCCTCGAGCTTGGCGAGGAACGTGCTGTACGTCCCGCCCGCCTGGGCCGTCTCGCGCGCTGCGCCGGCGACCGCGTCGCGCAGGGTCTTCATGGTGGTCCGCCAGTCCGGCGCGTCACCCTCGGCGGTGATGAAGTCGACGTCGTCCTCCGCGAGCAGGTCGATGAGCGCGGCCAGACGCTGCTCGCCGTTCTTGGACTTTGTCGGCGCGGACGCCGGTGGCGGCCCAGGAGGCGTTCCCGCCCCGGCCGCGGCCCCTTTGACCGGTCGCAAGAACTCCTCCTCCTCGGCGTTCTCGTCCGGTTCCTCGAGCCCGAGACGGTCCCGCACCACGCTCTGCTGAACCTTGAGCCCCCGGTCGACCATCGGCCCCACGGTCTCCACGAACAGCTTGCGGTCCTCGGGCTCCTCCGTCTGGCAGCGGATCCGCGGGTACACATCGAGTTCGCCGTAGTTGATGAGGCAGTAGGGCTCGATGAAGTCGCGCTGCAGCGTCGCCTGGGCGTCGATGGCGTCCGCCACGAGGATGTCCCGGCGGACCAGGTTGTGTACGTCGGCCTGGGACTTCGAGCTGCCGTTGTCGGCGGTCATCGTCTGCCCGATCACGGCCTTGCTCATCTGCCGGTCCGCCCAGTCGGCGAGCCTCTGGTGGATGTCCGACCCCGCGCCCCCGCCGACCGCGTTCTGCACCTCAAGCTGCACGGACGTCGGCAGGACCACGGAGCCGTCCATTCCCAGCATCTGCAGCGCCTCTGCGAGGGTGTCCTTCTCCTCGTCCGTGGCGGACGAGTTGAACCGCCCGATACGCCAGGGGATCCCGAAGATCTCCATGTACGCGAGCCACGAGCTGAGCCCGAGCGTCTTGAGCGAGTACATGACCGACAGCGGCCGCACGAGCCCCGACTTGATGACCGGCCCGGAGAACATGCGCGGCGTGTGACAGATGAACTTCCAGGCCGCGAGGTCCTCGCCCTCCTTCGGCTGCGCCTCGGTCCGGAGCCGGAGGGTCCGCCCGTCCTCGGGGTCGATGGCGAAGGAGCGCTGGTCTCGCCAGTGGAACGCGACCGGCTTCCACCGCTCGCCGCGGGACCAGATGATCTCGGACACCGCGAACGGCTTGAGGATGCCGTCCAGCATGTCGAAGACCAACCCGGAGAAGGCGTAGCCGTTGACGATCGCCTGCAGCTCGGCGGCGATGTCCACGTCGCGCTTGTCGTCGGTCGCCGCCTCCACGATCCAGGGCAGGCCCGCCAGCGCGAGCCGGCGCGTCCGAAGCTGCGCGCCGGCGTGGCTGTCGCGGCGCTCAAGCTCCTCAGCGAGCGTCAGCAGCTCGGTCGCGTCGCCCTCGTCCGCCTTCTTCAGGATGCCGGCGAGCTTCGTGGGGGTCAGCCCCGTGGCGACGCTGCCGTACTTCCACGGCCGCGGGCCCGCCCGGCCCGGCCGCCCGATCGCCTGGTCGGCGGTCTTCGGGTTGAAGGGCACGCCGCGGTGGTCGACAAGGGCCATGTCCTCCGGAGCGTAGGGGCCGACTGCGTTACAGGTCCACCAGCCACTCCTTTCGGCAACGGCGGGAACCGCATCCTGGTGCGCCGCAGGCGGGTGTTTGCGAGGTTCGCTTCAATTTTCAGCAACGGCGCCCAGGGCATCACAGCTGGTGGCGCCGCAGCCTTGCTCGCTTCTCGTCCGGCGAGGCCGGCCAGCGCTCGACCCGTCGGTACTCCATCGCCTGCGGGGCGTCCCGGTGGCGACTGTGCGCGAGGGCCAGCGCGATGGCGGCGTCGCCGTGGCGGGGCTTGCGGTCCTTGCTGTCCCGGCGGCGGTAGTCGCCGAGCGTCGGCACACCGCGGGAGTTCAGCCTGAACATCAGCAGGTCGTTGCGGATGTCGACGTCCGCGGGCACCACGATCTCGTGCTCCTCGAAGGCGCTGCGGAAGCGCGGGATGTTTTCCGAGTACCAGGCCGCGCTGAGCTGCAGTGCCGTGATGTCGGCCTCGCCGTACTTGGTCAGGGCCCACTCGCCCAGCACGGCGCCGTTGCCCCCGGAGTCGATGGCAGCGCCTCCGAACCGGCCCTTGAGGCGGTCGGCGACGAATTGGAAGATGGACCACTGCTCCTCGAACGGCACGCCGCGCAGCTCGACCAGCCACGGGCACACCTTGACCAGGTCGGCGCGCTCGACCATCACCGCCAGCACGGAGAGGTCACCTTCCCCCGAGCGGGCGAAGTCGTATCCGAGGGTCGTGAGCGCCTTCGCCGGGAGCGCGCGCAGCAGCGGCCCCAGTTCATCCTCGCACCACCTGTCGATGACGGCCGAGCGGTCGGCCTTGGGCCGGTGCATGTGGTCCGCCGGCAGCTCGAGCCGGACGACGGTCCCGCCGACCGAGCACTCCTCGATGAGGTCGCTCCGGATGTACACGCCGCCCGAGGCGGACGGGATGACGAGGTACTCCTCCTCCGAGCCCCAGGAGGCGAGCGCGTCGGCGAGCCAGGCCTCCTCCTCCTCGCGCGAGTAGGGCTTGCCCTCGACCTCGCAGCGCCGCCGGAACAGCCCCATGGCGAGCGCGTCGTGGATGGTGACCCGGTGCAGCGACCCCCGTCGGGTCCGGCTCCGCAGCTCCTCGCAGAGCACGTTGAAGGGGTTGTCCTTCCCGTTGTGGGTGCTGATGACCGTGAGCCGGCCGCCGCCCCAGTCGCCCACCGCCCGGGCGGCCTTGAGCAGGCCGTCCAGGTCCTGGTGGAAGGCCGCCTCATCGATGATGACATCGCCGCCCTCGCCGCGCATGCTCTCCGGGTTGGAGGTCAGCGCCTGCACGACGTGGCCGGAGGCGAACCTGATCTCGTGCACGAGGATGTCCCGGCCCTCATCACGGATCATCTGCGAGCCGAGGGCGCGCGACGCGACGCCCAACCCCCTCGCCCACCGCGCGCACACAGCGATGTACTTGCGCCCCAGCCGGTGGGACGTCGAGAGGTAGCTGCAGTCCATGCCGCCCTGGTTGCGACCTCGGGCGGCGAGCATGACCTGGCGCCCAGCCTCGGCCCAGGTGATGCCGATGCGCCTGGACTTCTCGCAGACCCGAAGCTTCGCCGGATCCGCGTAGAAGTCGGCCTGATACGGCAGAAGCACGCTCATCGCTGCCTCACTCCCATGATGTCCGCCTCGATCCTGCGGCCCTTCGCATCGGTCAGGCCCGCGCCGTCGTCATCGTCATCGTCATCGAGCACGCCGCCCCTGCCCTGCCCTGCGAGCACGATCCGGACGAGCTGCTTCATGGCGGCCTCCTTCGCCCGCACGGTGGCGTTCTCGTCCGTCACCGTGCGCCAGAGCCGGTCCACGATCGCGGGGAGGTTCACCCGGGCGGCGATGGCCTGCTCTCGCTGGGCGAGGCGGATGTACCGCCGGATGTCCTCCCGGCGCAGCAGCTTGTAGGCGGCCGAGCGCGCCGAAGTCTCGCTGAAGCCGGCGGCGAGGGCGGCCTTCGCTCCGAGCTGGCCCGCGAGGATGCCCTCCGCAAAGCGCCGGTGTGCTGGGCGCATGGCCTCGGCGAGCAGCGTCAGCGGGTCGTCGCACTTGACCGGCTTCTTCTTGGGCTCCGGCCTGTCCCGAGGCGCGTTTGTGGCCTTTTGTCGCTCATCGCGCTTCTTGCTCGTTCGGCTCATAACCGGTGCTTCGCCCAACTGCGGGCGATGAGCCCAGCGTTCGGGGTGGGGTTACCTGACTCGCGCCTGGCAGCGGCGGGGGGCAGGCGCTCGCCAGTGCTGACCAGGTCGTCGCGCATCAGCGCGACCCGGCGGGCAACCTTCTGCCTGTAGCACTCGACGCCGGCCTTGTGGAGCCGCTCGACGATGTCCTGCAGGCTGTCACCCTCAAGCGCGATTCGGGCAATTAGGACAAGGTCGCCGCGTAGTGCCGTGACGCGTGCGTCCAGGGATGGGCTGTGTCGCTGGCCGGCGCTCACAGGGCACCTGCCCGACGCTGCCAGGCCCGGGCGACCTCGCCTGCGCGCCGGCAGGGGCGCGAGTGCTGTGCGGGGCGACCGTCCCTGCATCGGCGCCCGCCGCCGAGCTCCGTACGCGAGGCCGGCTGCCAGCCGAGGTCGCGCTCCATCGCCTGGACGCGTCGGCGGACCTGCTCCTGGCTCAGGCCCTCGACCTTCTCCGCGATCCGCCGGTAGGAGTCATCGGGCTCGGCGATGGCTGCGATGTGCTCGCAGTCCCGCACGATGCGGTCACGGGTCTCCTCGGATGGTCGTCGTTGCACGGCTGCTCCTTCGCGTGGTAGGGCTGGGACACGCGCGGAGGGCTGAGCTGGCTCGCTGCTCAAGGGCCCGGGGTCGGTTGCAGCCGATGCCCGGGCTTCGTCATGTCGGCGGAGGGTCGCCGGTGTCCGGGACGTGCATGGGTCGGGTCATGCTCGGGGTCTCCAGGCGTCCGGGTTGAAGGTCGGCTCCCCGCGCTCCGTGAGGAGTCCAAGGGCGACCGCTTGGGCCAGGCTGGCGCGCATCAACTCGCCGCGCACGCGGGTCGGCAAGTCGGGCCAGTCCTCCCCGTCCTTCGTGGCCAGCGAAGTTCCTTCCAGTTGGGCCGCGAACCCCTGCATCCAGCGGCCCCACCCGCCGAGACGAAGGTGTTTGCACGCGTAGAAGTCCAGTGCCAGCATCGCCGACTGGGTCTCGTTGACCTCTCGCGGGTCCTCGCCCGCCAGGACGTGGGAGACCTCGTGTACCAGGTACATCGCGTCGTTTGACTGCATCGCCACGTCTTGGTCTGACGGCATAACGATGGTCCGCGATGGCCAGTGCAGCCCGAACATCCCCGGCCCGTCGTGCGTCCACGCGACGTTGTCGCGGATGTCGATGCGGATGCCCCAGCGCTCGCAGTAGGCACGAGCGCGGTCCATGGCGCTGGGCTTGGTCATGCCAACCTCCCAGCCTCAAACCGCTCCGCAGCTTCTCGCAGGGTGCGTGCTGTGGTGGTCGCTGGGTTCAGACCCACAGCAATGATGGTGACGAATAGGTTGGTGTGGTTTGTCCAAGGCCACAGTGGCTCGGGCTCCGCCCAGTCTACATCACCCTCGCAAAAGACCCACTGCCCGTCGTCCTTGGAGCGCTTGGATGCGGGCGCTTGGCGCAGCGCATAGTCACCCGACCTGTCGCGGATGAGCGTCCACCGCGGGACGTCCTGGAAGCGCACCACGTCGCCGACCTTGGCGTCAGCCATGGGGCACCGCAGCCTTCCGCTCGTCTCGCCGGCAGACGAGTCGCTCATGCGGGCGGCTGTGGCCTTCAACATACTCATGCAGCGGCTCCTCGCCCGACTCCCGGATGAACGACTTCGCGCTGAGCGCGAGGTCGATGATGTCTTGCGCAACTTTCACTGCTTTTCGGGTCATGGTCTCGTCTCCTCGCCGCCCACGCGGCGCCGTCATGTTGTCCATCTTGTGTGCTCCTTCGGCCGCAACCCCTCGAAGGGGCAGGTCGCCCAGATGCCGAACTGGCGGATGGTCCTCTCCAACCGCTGGGCCCGCATGGGGTACCGGCCCAAGAAGGTCTTCTCGTCCAAGTAGCGGCCCTTCTCGTCGGCCTTGCCCATCTGCTCGTAGTTCGTCGTGAGCAGAACCCACAGCCCGCGCTCCGGGTTGCGGTAGCTGACGATTTCGATGACCTCACCAACCGCCTCCGCGTACCGGCCCTCCTCCTGCCCAACGTCGTCCAGCGCCAGCAGCGGACATGCCAACATCTGCGCCTTGTTCGTCCCGGTCGCCGGGTCGAAGGGCTCGGCCCCCTTCTTCGTGCGGTCGTAGTAGCGCCAGGCGTCGGCGAGCTTCTCGACTGGGATGAGGCGAGGACCAGTCGCCAGGCTCCCGCCCACCGCGAGGTGCTTCGTCAGCGCCTCGTCCACCGCGACGCTCGACGCCGCCGTCTTGCTCGCGTCCTTGCGGCCGGCGAGGATGAGGAGGCGGCGCTTGTCCTGGGCCAGCCAGCGGCGGACGAACTGGACCGCCTTGGTCTCCCGCACCTCGCGGGCTGCGATGATGTTGGCCATGTCCTCGGGCACGCCCTGCCGCATCAGGCGCTCGGCCCTGGTTTCCCCGCGCTGTTGGAGCAGCCAGACCTCGCGGCGGTAGCGCGCCTCGTCCGCGGCCTGCTCCTCGGGGGTGTAGGGGCGCGCCGCGGCGGGGATGTCGGCCAGCGCGGGGACCAGCGCGAGGATGCCGCTGGCGCTCCGGGCCTCGTCAGCCATGCAGCACCTCCGGCAGCTCGGCGGTGGCGTCGACCAGCCAGCGCTCGACCTCGGCGACCTGCGCGTCGGACCACGTCAGGCAGCGCGGCCAAGAGGGCGCACGCAGTGGTCGGGCGGCCTCATCCGACGCACTGGCGCTGACGCCAAGTTCCTCGAAGCGAGCATCCTCGACGCGCTCGGCGAGCGCGAGGCGGCGGTCGTGCCAGGCCCACGCGGCGACTCGGGCGGCCGCATGGCTCTCGCCATCACCGCCCGTCTCTTCAAGGTAGCCGTCGACCCACCACGAGATGTGGTGCACCGCCATCCCCGGCGGGTCGTGTCGCTCCTTGTAGTGCGCCCACGCGGCCGCGAGCGCATCTTCGCGATGAGCGAGCCAGGCGGACTCCCACTCGGTTTCGTGCGTCCAGAGTGGCCGCAGATAGGCGCCCCAGGCGTCACTGGGGGGGTCGCCCGCATCTTGCTCGACCCAGTAATCCGGCGGCAGGCGGCTGTAGTCGAGCCGCTCGACCGTCTCGGTCGCGTCAGCCATTGAGCACCTCCGTGCACACGTCGTTGGCCGCTGAGGCGCGACCCTCCCGGGCGGCCTGATGCGGGTGAGCGTCGAGTCCCGCTGGCTCGACGATGATGGAGTAGGAGTCCTCGGGTTGAACGGTCATCGCAGCAGGCCCTCCAGCGCCGCAGCGGCCCGCTCCATTACATTGATGATGGCGCGCAACTCATCGACATCAATCATGGCCTCGGTCGCCCGGTTGGCATCCGCCGTGGCGCAGTCGATGGCGAGAGACTCTGCGCCCTCGTTCAGAGCATCGGCCAGCGACCGAGCGTCAGCGCAGAAGTCGGATGCCTCTCGTGCCGCCTGCATGACTTCGCTCCGCAGGTCTACGGGGGCGCGTGCTTCAGCTGTCTCTTGGGTCTGGTCACTCATGAAAACCTCTCTGTCTCAGGTGGGGGTCTGTCGTCGTTCTGTGGCGGGGCCGGTCCTCGACTCCGCGGGGGGCTCGCTCTCGCCTGGACCGTCCGTGGCTGGTCCAGGAAGTCCTGGTCCAGGTAGCGCTGCCGGTTCGATGCCCGGGACAGTGTCGAGAGCGTGAAGTACTGCGCGCCCTTGCACTCCCTGGCTGGGCGCCCCGAGTCCTGGGCCTCGCGGCGCAGCGACTCGGCTGCTCGGCGGAGCACGGTCAGCCAGACCTCGGCGCCATCCGCTGGCTTGGCGATGTCCGCGGCGTGGCAGGCGGCCATCGTCGTGGCCCGATCCGCCAGCCCGAGCTCCACCCGCAGATCCTGCCAGGCGCTGAACACCTGCGCGGCCTGGGCGGCGGCGGCAGGGTCGCTCGGAGCCGCCGCTCGCCGGCGGGTTCGCGGCGCCCGGGCTGGGGGCGCCGGCTCGAGTGCGAGGGCGGGCACATGGGCGGGCTCCGCCCGCGTCGTGTTGTTCTGGTCCTGCTCTGGGTCAGTATCTGGTTCTGTTTCCTGATTCGGTTCGGTCCCGATCACGGCTCGATTGGGAATCGATTGGGAATCGATTGGCAAGGCCGACCCTTCCTGGACGGCATCGAACAGGTGCCGACTGGCAACCGGGGTCACCGCCCGCAGGCAGGCGACATGCTCCGCGCGGAGGCGGCAGGGCGGCAGGGCGGCCAGCACCTTGACCCAGCCCACGACGGCCTTGGGGTTCGCGGCGATCCGGGCGCACTCCTCGGCGACGCCGGGGAGGCGGATGACGCGGGCAGCCTCGTCCCACTGGAGCATTGGCTGGCGGCTCTCGGTCCATGTGTGTTCTGCGAGCTCGAGCAGCGCGGTGCGCAGGGTCGGGAGGTCAAACCCGGTGTCGTCGGCGAGCGCGCCGAGACCCGTGCGGACGATGCCTGGCACCTGGCCAGCGGTCTCGCCGATGATGAGGTGCAGGTACACCAGCCGGGCGATCGGTGTCCGGGCGTGAAGCTCGGGGGAGCCGGCGCGGCGGTTGCCGATGGTGCGGTAGAGGCCAGTCATGCCCTCTCCTTCGCCGCTGCCTGCCACCGCAGCTTGCCCTGGATGGGGGCCGTGTCCTGCCGGTGCCGGCTCGGCCGCGACCAGCTGCCGCCGCCGGCCTCGCCGATGCAGTGCCAGCCCGCCGCGCGCAGCGTCGTGCCTTCCTCCTCGGCGAGGATGAACGTGATGAGGCGCGACCACCCGAGGGCGCGAGCGGCCCGCCAGGCGGCGCCGTAGAGCATCGAGCAGGCGTTGGGCTGGTCGTCGAGAACGCACAGGCGGGTCACCTCGGCGGTGCGCCCGTCCTGATCCATGCGCGCGGTCGGGCGACCGATCATCGCTACCCCGACCACCTGGTCGCCGCGCGCGACCGCCACCGCGAACAGGCCGCCGACCGGCGCCTTGTGGTGCCGGTGGTGGTGGCCCACGAAGATGCGAGCCGCCTTGATCGTCGTCGGTACGATGCGCAGCGTCAACCGCTCGGTGTTGGTCATGCGCTCCCGCTCTCCTTCACACAAGCCCCGCACGCGCACCCCAAGCGCTTTGTGCAGTCGAACATGATGACCCGCGACTCCTCGACGACCGCCGCCATCGCCAGCAGCTGCGCACAGTTCAGGCAGCGACGCGACGCGGCCGAGATGAGCAGCGCGTAGCCTTGGAAGCGGCCGGCGCACCACAGGCGGCCCTGCGAGCGCAGGTCCTCCATGGCTGCGCGGCACCACTGATAGAGGCGGTCCGCGCAGGCGCGCCGAGCCTGACGGGTTGCGAACTCGGACGGGTTCATGCGCTCTCCTTCGTCGCTTGCTGCTCCCAGAGGTTCGCCAGCGCTCGCAACCTCGCGCTCGCCGTACGAGAGGCCGGTCGCCGCAAGCCGCGTGTGGGCCAGGCCCCAGGTCTTGCCGTTCTCCTCGCGGGTCTCGGAATACTGAGCACCGTCGATGACCGGCTCCCAGAGCTTGTAGGTGCTCTCCCTGGATGCTCGGAGGGGGCGAGCCGCCCTCCACGCGAGCCACTCAGGGGTGGCGTCCACAGGCACCGCGCTCCGCGGGAGCAGCACCTGCTCGCGCTCGACGATGCGGCCGCACGGGGTGGCGACCAGCTCGCGTTCCAGGTCGAAGCGGCGGGCCGACATCGAAGTCGTGGCCACGCTCGGCGGAGCAACCAGCGTGAGGGCTGGCGCCAGGCGGGGAGCGGAGCGGCGAGCGCGGGCGGTCACGCGGCACCTCGCAGGAGTTTGGCGATGGACACGGTATGCAGACCGCGCTCAACGCCTTCAGGGGCAAGGACGAAGCGTGGCTCATCGTCAAAGCAACAGGCGCTCTTCCGACCACCTGACGTTGCTGCTGAGAGCGCGGCAGCGTGGGTCATCCACGGGGCCCAGACGGCGACGGTGATACCGCGCGCCAGTGCCTCGGTGACGCAATTCCAGGTACCACGGCTGTCCCTGATCGGGTACGCCAGCACCAGGTCGGGCCGCTCGGCTTCCAGCATCCGCACGTTGCGGCGCGGACCTGCTGCCCGCCCATCGCGGCGCCAGTCGGCCGGGTATCCGCGCGTGCCGGCCGAGCCGAGAAAGTCCTCGGCCCACAGCCGCGCGATGCGGTCGGCTCCCGCTGCCCAGCCGTGGGCGACTCGCTCAAGGCCCAGCGCGGATAGAGTCCGGAGGTCTTGGCGGATGCGGTCGCCGTCCTCCTCGGGGAAGCTCCGACCGCCGGTTACGACGACGCTGGCGATTTTCATGCTGCACCTCCGTCGCCAAGTGCCGCAGCCTCTTGGGGCTGAACCCACGTGTCGGCCCCCCTCAAGAACCCAGCGACGGCTTTCGACCTCAGCGTCGCCGCAGCCTCGCGGGCGATCGCCTCAGCGGTCGGCGGCGGGATGGCGTTGCCGATGTGCTCGCGCCGCCCCGGGCGGCCCTTCGCGCTTGAGCTCGGGCCCTCGAGGTAGCAGTCAACAGGGAAGCCCTGCAGCACCGCAACCTCGCGGTCCGTGAGCGGCCGGTGCCAGGTGCCGTCCGGGGCGCGGATCACCAGCAGGCAGGACCGCTTCGTCGCGAGGTCCAGCTCGGGACCGTAGAGCACCAGATCGTCGCCCTCGCGCACGAGCTCGTGCGTCGCCACCGGCCAGCCCCGGGCGTCGACGACCGCGCCTGGCGCCTGGCGCACGTCATGCCGCGCGCGGATCGTCGGCGCCGGCACGGCCGGGTCGACGACGCCCATGGTCCCGCGGCGAGGCGCGTGGCGCAGCCGCGGGTCGGCGAAGCTCGCTGGGGCCCGGTCGTGCTGGTGGTGCCCGATGATCGTCGGCGAGGGCAGGCTGGCATCGACGACGCCGTAGTGGCCGTTGCGAGGCTCGCAGCCGAGGCGCGGGTCGGCGACGGCCGCCCGCGTGTTGCGGATGGTCAGCGAGGGCGCCGACCAGCCGCCGACACCGTAGCTGTCCGGGCGGCCCTTGTGCGTCTCCGGGTCCCATGGAACACGAGGATCAGCACGCTCGCCGGCGATTCGGATCGCCGCGGGCAGGTCGCGCCAGTCCTTGCCGGCGCGGATCGCCGCGAGGCGCAGCCAGTTGAGCGGCGAGAGCCGCGGCAGCCGATGCAGCTCATCTCCGTGCGGAGCTGCCGGCGAGGGCAGCGGGTCGAGGACCTCGCCGACGGTGCGCACGCGCTGGGCGGTCGGTCGGCGAAGGACATCGGGGCAGGTCTCCAGGTGGCGGGCCACGAGCAGGAATCGGTGACGGTGCTGCGCGAGACCG
>Ga0196958_10000558_pt1 | contig 12224 bp, 9 predicted proteins | sample S1v_10metaG_FD_148654 | JGI IMG/M metagenome (GOLD analysis project Ga0196958, IMG submission 148654) | Soil microbial communities from Anza Borrego desert, Southern California, United States - S1+v_10 | ecosystem: Environmental > Terrestrial > Soil > Desert | place: USA: California | collected...
CTCCGGGAAACCGGCCCGTCGGCACCCTCCATTTCGGACGTCACCACGAAATCGTTCACGTCCGATCGATCCGCGACCCTCGCGGAACTCACCACCGTTTTCACCCCCGCGGAGGCCAGCATCAAGCGAATCCGTTCCGGGGGAAAGGAGGGGTCGACGGGTACGTACGCCGCTCCCGCCTTCCACACCCCAAGCAGGGACGCGACCAGGTCGACCCCGCGCTCCACCACGACGCCGACCACCGAACCCGCTCCGACGCCCCGCCGCCGCAAGCATCCCGCGACACGATCGGCCAGCATGTTCAATTCCGCGTACGAGACCGACGTCCCGTCAGTGGTCATCGCGACCGCGGCACCGTCGGACGCGACCCGGCTCTCGAACAGATCGAGTACGGACACTGGGGGAAGCGGTGCCGTGGTCACGTTCCAGCCGGAGACGAGCTGTTCGGTTTCGGCTGAGGTGAGAAAGTCCAAGCCGCCGAGCCGGGCGTCCGGATCGGCGGCGATCGCGGCGAGCAGGCGCGAGAAATGGTCGGCGAGCCGCCGCACTGTGGACTCCTCGAAAATCGAGGTCGCGTACTCGAAGGCAGCCGTCAACCGGTCTTCGCTTTGCCAGATGAACAAGGTCAAGTCGGTCTTGGCGACCTGCCACGCCTCCTGGAAGGCGTCCAACGCGGTAGCGTCCGCCAGGACGGCACTGGTATCGCCCTCTTCCTGTAGGTCGAAAGCGACTTGATAGAGCGGGGTGCGCGACAGATCACGCGTCGGTTCCAGGTGATCGACGATGCGCTCGAACGGCAACTCCTGGTGTGCGAAAGCCGAGGTGACCACCGTACGCACCTTGCGGACGGCGTCGACGAACGACAAGTCCGGGCTCAATTCACAGCGGAGCACCAACGAGTTGAGGAAGAATCCGGCCACGTTCTCCAGACCGGGCCTGTTCCGCCCGGCGACCGGGGTACCGACCGGCACGTCCCAGTGTCCCGCGTATCTCGCCAGCAGCGTGGCGAAGGCCGCGAGCAAGGTCATGAACGGCGTCGCGCCATGGCGCCTGCCCAACTCGATGACGGACTCGGCCGGCCCGGCCGGGATCTCGATCCGGACTCCGGAGCCGTGTGGATCCCGCTCGACGGGCCGGGCTCGGTCCAACGGCAGTTCGAGCCTCGGCAGGCCTTCGAGATTCCCCCGCCAGAAGGCGAGCTCCCGGGAGACGACCTCGCCGGTGAGCCGAGCACGCTGCCAAGCGGCGAAATCCGCGTACTGGACGGAGAGTTCGGGCAATTCCGGCTCACGGCCCTCGATGTGAGCCGAGCACAACTCACGCAACTCACGTGTCAGCACGACCGTCGTCCGGCCGTCCGACGCGATGTGGTGCGCCGTCACCAGGAGCACGTGCTCCTCGCCGGGAATCCTGACCAGCATCGCTCTCCACAAGGGACCGTGCCGGAGATCGAAGCCGCGCTCGAACTGCTCACCGAACAACGCGGCCAGTTCCCCGCCTCTGAAGTCCACGACCCGCAACTCGACCTCACCCGGCCTGTCGACGAACTGCCGCGGTTCATCCCTTTGTGTCCTATACCGGGTTCGCAACGCCTCGTGCCGTGCTTCGACGGTGTCCAATGCCCGCTGGACGTCCGCCGGCGTCAGCGTGGCAGGCAATCGCAGGAACAGCGGGGCCACCCACTCGCGACCACCGGGATTCAGCCTGTCGAGGAACCACAACCGGTGTTGGCCGAACGACAGTGGCAAGCCGCCTTGCCGGGACACCGGCGTCAGCGAAACCGGCCGCTCGCCGGACTCATCCAGCAGTTTCGCCTGATCCTCCACCGTGGCCGCCAGGAACAGATCGTGCGTGGCGATGTCCACGTCCTTCCGGGCGTGCAACAGGTTCGCGAGCTTGGTCAGCTTCAGGGAAGACCCACCCAGGCGGAAGAAGTCGTCGTGTACACCCACTCGCTCGATCCCGAGAATCTCCTCCCAGGCCCGAGCGACCGTACGTTCCGCGGACGTACGCGGCTTGGTATACCGGCAGGCCGAACTCGCGGCCGGGATCGGCAGGGCGGCCCGATCGACCTTTCCGCTCTCGGTCAGCGGTAGCGCGTCGACCTCCAGGAAGACAGCCGGGACCATGGCCTCGGGCAATCGCTCGGCGACGTGGACGCGCACTTCGGGAATTCGGAGTTCTCCGTTGCCCACCAGGTATGCGGCCATGCGCGTCCGCCCTTCGCCATCGCGGAAACCGGCCACTGCGGCCGCCGCGACACCCGGGTGCGAGACGAGTGCCGACTCGACTTCGACGGGTTCGATCCGCACGCCGTTGACCTTCAGTTGGCCGTCGATCCGGCCGACGTACTCGAGACACCCGTCGGTCCGCCAGCGGACCCGGTCCCCGGTGCGGTAGAGCCGGGACCCCGGGGGACCGAAGCCGTCCGGCACGAACCGGTCGGCGGTCAGATCGGGACGTCCGAGGTAACCGCGTCCGAGCCCGACACCGCCCACGTACAACTCGCCGACCGCGCCCGCCGGGGCGAGTTGACCGTCTGGGTCGAGCACGAGGACGCGAAAACGGTCGAGCGGGCGGCCGATCGGGACGCGCCCGGATTCCTTCGACGGTTCCACAGCCTGAGCGGTGACGTCGATCGAGCATTCGGTCGGACCGTAGGTGTTCCATATCTCCACGGGAATGTCCACGCGGAGCCGCTGGCAGAGTTCGGCGTCCAGCGGCTCGCCCGCGGAGAACACCAGCCGCAAGGTGACGCACTCCGCCCATCCGGGCTCCTCCGGGAGCAGTCGCAAAACCGACGGCACACCTTGCAGGATCGTCACTTCCTGCTCGGCGATCGCGGCGACCAGCGCCGAAGGGTCCCGCTCGGCGCCGATCGGCGCGAGCACGACCACCCCGCCCGAGATCAGCGGTGCGAAGAACTCCCAACAAGCCGCGTCGAAGCCGATCGAAGTCTTTTGGATCACCCGGTCACCGGCCGACATACCGTGCCGCCGCACTTGCCAGTCGACACGATTGCCGATTCCCTCGTGTGTGATGACCACGCCTTTCGGCTCTCCAGTCGAACCCGAGGTGTAGAGCACATACGCTGCGGAGTCCGGTTCGACGACGACCTTCGGGGTGGTCGCGTCGCGGGCGGCGATGACGGGCCGATCAGTGTCGAGGCTGACCACTCGGACATTCCCCATCGCACACGGCGCCGGCAGCGACGACTGGGTCAGCAAGACCCTGAGCCCGGTGTCGTCGATCAGCCAACGCTTTCGCAGGGCAGGCAGACCGGGTGAGATCGGCACATAAGCACCCCCGGCACGCCACACTCCGAGCAGCGCGACCACGAGGTCGAAGCCACGCTCCAGACAGACTCCGACGAACGACTCCGGTCCGACGCCGAGCTCACGGAGGTGGTTCGCCAGCCGGTTCGCCCGGTCGTCGAGCTCTCGGTAATCCAGTTTCGCCGCCCCGTGCACCACGGCCGTCGCGTTCGGGGTGCGGGCAGCCTGCATGGCCACGAGCTGGTGCAGAAGGGCGTTCACGGGTGCTCCTCGCGAATCGTTCGTTCGGGTGTGGCCACCGGCACCCGGTCGCCGTCAGGCAGGGGTTTCCGTGCCGGTACCGAGAGCGATCAGCCTTCGCCGCTCGGCGTGGTCGACCAGCGGCGCCTGGGAAACCACCGAATCCGGATGGGCGCACGCCACGGAGAGCAAGCGCAGGAAGTGTCCGGCGAGACGCTCGATCGTCGCGGGTTCGAAGAGTTCGACGTCGTACCGGAACTCCGTCGTCAGCGAGTCGGGCGAGTGAGTGATCTCGAGGGACAGGTCGAACTGACCCTCCAGATGCGGCAGGTCGATTCGCATCAGTCGGTGCCCCGCGACGTCGATCTGTCCACCCGCGATCGCCGGCAAACCGTCATCGTGCCGAGGTTTCACGATGGTGATCGCGATGCGGAACAGCGGATCGTCGCCGGCGCGGTCCGCGGTGAGCAAAGTGAACGGGTAGCCTGCCCGGAAGGTCGCATCGCCGAGTTGTCTACCCGCTTCCGCGATCGTGTCCGCGAAGGTGGTACCACCGTCGAACCCGGCACGCAGCACGATCGGGTTGACGAGCAGACCGACGACCTCCCGCAACGAGCGGGTCCGACGAACGGAAGCCGGGCATCCGACGGCGAAATCCCGCTGTCCGGTGTATCGGAAGAGCAATGCCTGGAACACGCCCAGTAGCACCGCGAAAGGTGTGGCGCCCAGGCTCCCCGCCGCCGCACGCACAAGTTGGACGAGCTCTTCCGGAAACGTCGCTCGATGTGTCGCGCCGGCGAACGCCGGCCTTGTCGGGCGCGGTCGGTCGGTGGGCAGTACGGCGGCCTCCGCACCGTCGCAGATCTTCTCCCAGTACCGCCGGAGCTCGATCCCACGTGGCGAATCCAGCAGCGCCCGCTCCTTGGCCACGTAATCGTCGAACTTTCCGGACATCGGCGGCCAATCCGGCTCGACGCCGAGCCTGCCCGCCCGGTACGCCTCGATCAGATCCCGCCACACCAGCCGCTGGGACAAGGCGTCACTGGCGATGTGATGGATCACCACGACGAGCACGGCGTCGTGGTCGCTCAGCAGGAGAACCACCCGAAAGACGCCGGTGTCCGTCAGCCGGAACGGCTGGACGCTGACCGCACGCGCCGCCGCCCGCGCGTCTTCGCCGTCGGACAGCCGCCGGACCTCGAGCCGGACCAGATCCGCCGCGCAGACGATCCGGACGGGCCGGCCTCCGAGCTCATCGAACCTCGATCTGAGCAGTTCGTGACGATCCGCGACCGCCGAGACCGCGCGTTCGAGGGTGGGTACGTCCGGCCCAGGCGTGAACGACGCGGCTGACGCTTCGTTGTACGCCGCACTCTCCGGAATGAGCTTGTGGAACAACCACAAGGATTGTTGTCCGAGGGAGAGCGCACGGACGTCCTGTTCCACCGTTCAGCCTATTCCGGTGGTCTTGATGAAATCGATGACGTCGTTGACCCGGACGAAGCTCGCCACTTCCTCGTCCGGTACCTGGATGCCGAACGATCCCTCGACCTCGGCCAGCAGATCGACGCGCGTCAAGGAGTCCATGCCGAGTTCCTCGAAACTCGCCACCGGCGAGATCTCCTTGCCGTCGAGTTCGGGCATCAGTCCGCGAATCAGTTTCTCGACCTCGCCGATCACATTCGTGTTCATGAAGCTTCCTCTCGTGGGAGCACGTTCAGGGAATGCGGATGACCTGCCCGGCATAGGTCAAGCCCGCACCGAAGCCCAGGACCAACGCCAGATCGCCGGGGCGGGTGCGGCCGCTGTCGCACAGCCTGCTCAACGCCAGTGGCACGGAGGCCGAGGAGGTGTTACCCGTGTCGACGACGTCTCTCGCCACCCGGTCTGCGGGGAACTCGAGCACTCTCGCCAGGGTGTCGATGATCCGCCGATTGGCCTGGTGCGGCACGAACCATTCCACCTCGGACAGCGAAACGCCTGCCAGCTCACACGCCCTGCGGGCGACCTTCGGCATGGTCGTGGTGGACCACTTGTAGACCAGCGGACCGTCCATGGCGATGTACTCCTTGCCGTCGGCGTGCTCCCGGATCTCCAGTACTCCGTGCCGGGCACCGTCACTACCCCATGCCACCGGGCCGATATCCGGGGTATCCGAGCCCGACACGACAGCGGCGCCCGCTCCATCGCCGAAGATGACATAACTGTCGGGAGCGTTGGGGTTGAGGAAATCACTGGTCCTCTCCGCCCCGACGACCAGGACGTTCCGCGCTTCGCCCAGCCGAACGGCGTTGGAGGCCAGCGCGAGGGAATAGCTGAAGCCCGCGCACACGGCGTTGACGTCGAAGGCCCCGGCATCCGGGATACCGAGCCGGGAGGCGATCTGCGGGCCGCCACCGGGCAGACGCTGCCTACGGGTGGCCGTCGCCAGGATCACCAAATCGACCTCGGTGACATCCACACTGGCCGCCGCCAGCGCGTTCGCTCCGGCCTCCACGGACATGGTGACGATGTCTTCTTCCGCCGAAGCGCGGTGCCGCGTGAGGATGCCGGTGCGCTCCTCGATCCATTCGGGACTCGCCGTGGTGAATTCGGAGATCGCCGCGTTGGTCAATTTGCGGTTCGGCCGATAGACACCCAATCCGGAGACCGTCGAACCCTGTGTACGTGTCATCGACTTCCTCCATCTCCGCGGACTGGCCAGAGCGAGCCTCCTGTTTTCGGCTATATCTTTTCTACGGAGCCACCTATAGGAAATGTATGGACACCTCACACAGCCTTTCGCAGGGCGACTCGCCCTGGTGACCGTCGGTGTGAGGGGGATGGAGTGGGTTTCCTGCCGGACAACGAGGAGATCGAGACCGGCTACTACCGGGAACTCACCGAGCGATACGGCTCCCCCCTCTTCGTCTACGACGGGTCGACGTTGGTCAGCTCACTGCGCGAACTCCGCGAGGCGCTGCCGCCGGGTATGGAGATCTTCTACTCGCTCAAGGCCAATCCGAACGTGACGCTGCTGTCGCTGCTGGCCGCGCACGGCGCACGAGCCGAGGTGTCGTCGTTGGTGGAGCTGCGAACCGCGCAGCAAGCAGGACTCAGCGGACAGGACATCATATTTCTCGGCCCTGGCAAGACACGTCGGGAACTCGTCGCCTGCCTCGCGGCCGAAGTCGCCGCCGTGGTCGTCGAGTCCTTTGGCGAACTCGACGAGTTGAACGTCCTCGCGGCGGCGACCGGCAGGCGCCAACGCGTGCTGGTCCGGGTCAATCCGGTTACCGCGGTCACCGGCTCGCGGTTGACGATGGGCGGAAAACCCAGGCAGTTCGGCATCGACGAGGCCGAACTGCTCACCCGAACCGACCTACCCGGCCGTTACCCGGCTCTCGACCTAGCGGGGGTGCACGCCTACCTGGGAACCCGGATCCTCGACCACGAAGTCGTGGTGGCGAACACGATCCTGGTCCTCGATCTCGCCGAGCGGGTAGCGGCGGCCACCGGGATCCGGCTGAACACCGTCGACGTCGGCGGAGGACTCGGAGTCGCCTACTTCGAGCGGGAGTCCGACCCTGATCTGGTGGCTCTGCGCGACGGGTTGCGCAAAGCGGTCGAGCCGTTCCGGCTTCGCCATCCGGAGACCAGGCTGCTCTTCGAATCCGGCCGCTTCCTGACCGCGCGAGCGGGGGTTTACGTGGCCAGGGTCAAGTATGTGAAGGAATCGCTCAGCAGCCGGTTCGCCGTCACCGACGGCGGCACCCATCACCACATGGCCGCGGTCGGGATCGGTTCCTTCGGAAAGCGCAACTTCCCGGTCCGCCACCTCGGCAAACCCGAAGAGCCCCCCGACGGTCTGTGGCAACTCACCGGTCCGCTGTGCACACCCCAGGACGTCATCGCCAAGGACGTCGCGCTCCCCGCACTGCGACCCGGTGACCTGATCGGGATCCTTCGCTCCGGCGCCTACGGCCCCACTGCCTCCCCTGGGCTGTTCCTCGGCCATGGTTTTCCCGCGGAAGTACTGGTACGCGACGGAAAGCCGTATTTGATCCGCGAGAGAGACGAACCGGCTGACCTACTGCGCAAACAGCGCCACCACAAGTTCGCGGATGTGACGCACCCCGCGGTATGACGCCTGTCGAAGGAGCAACACAGAATGGATCGTCTCGAAGCAATCGAACAAATCCGGATCGTGGCCGAGAAGGTCCTCGGACAGGGTGCTCTGACCTTGGCCGCCGACACCAGGCTGCTCGACGAGCTGAGCATCGACTCCACCGGCATCATCGAACTACTCATGGAGCTCGAGGACATCGTCGGCTTCGAAGTCGATCCGGACACGCTCGATCCAGCCGTGTTCCAGACCGCGGGCAGCCTCGCCGACTATCTCGCCGCCATGACTTCGGGAAGTTGACCGTGTCGCCTTCGGTCGTCGAAGACCTGCGCTCGATGGGCGAGAAGGAGGGCCTCGCCGCCGGACTTCGACTTCTGCTCGCAGGTGGGGTATCGGTGCCGTGCTCGGCGCGAGGCCTCACTCTGGTGCCTACCGGCACCGATGGGTCGATCGCCGGCTGGGCCCTGCCCGGCGCCTGGCTCCCCGCCGAGGACGCGGTCGTGACCGTTCTGCCGCACGAACTCGCCGCCACCGAGGGGCTTGAGCTGGTCGAGGTGAGCAATTGGGAACGAGCGAGGCCAGGCGGTCCCCCGTCCGCCGACCGGATCGAGCTGTTGCTGGCCGCGGTCCGGCTGGGGCTGACCGAGCACATGCTCGACGTGGCCGTCCGCTATCTGGGTGGGCGGCTGGCGGACGGCAGGCCGCTGACCGGCAAACAGCTGTTGCGCGGCGCGATCGCGGATGTGCTCGCCGAACTCGAGACTTGCCGGTACGGCGTGAGGGCTTCGGCCGATCGCCCTGCCGCCGCAGCGAACCTGCACACACGCCTCGACACAGCGGCCCGGTCCGTCCGGAACTTCTTCGGCGCGGCGGGATACCTTCGCGATCATCCGGTCCGCTGCCTGTACCTGGCTGAACTCGTGCACGTCACCTGGGCAGGGATTCCCGATGCGACTCGATACTGAGCTGAACATCCTTCGCGAGAAAGCCGGGGAGTACGCGGCGGACCTGCGGGCACGGGCACTGTCGGTCGACGCGCGCCCGGATGATCTGGACAAGCATCTCGATTCCACCGCTTTGCGGGCGATCCGGCGCTTCGATCCGATCAGCCTGGGCTGTCTCAAGTCCGCAGTCGTCATGGTCGAGCTCGCCAAGGGTGACGCAGGTACGGTGCTCGCATGTCCGGGCCAGTCGCTCGCCGGCATCCTGACCGGGCTGATCGGCGACGAGGACCAACGCGGCAGGCTGGCCACGGCCGTCGCGGACGGCCGAAGCTGGGCGTTCCTCGCCGTCACCGAACCCACCGGCGGCAGTGACGTGCCCCGTCTCCGCACCGAGCTACGCAGGGACGGTGACGGTTACCGGCTGCACGGCGCCAAGCGATTCGTCGGCAACGGCTCACGCGGCAAGACAGGCGTGGTACTCGCCAGGACCGGCCCGAACCCCCTCTCGCTGCGTGCGGCGCTGATCGAGGCACCGGCTCCGGGTCTGTCCGCCGCTCCACTGGACATGATCGGCCTGCGCGGTGCGCGGATCAGCGAAATGACCTTCGACGGGGTACCGGTGCGGTCGGCGGATCTGCTCGGCTCGCACCTCAAATCCTTGCGCCGCGGCATGTGGGGGGTGCTGCAGTGCTTCAACGTCTTACGGGTGCAGGTCGCTGCCATGGCGGTCGGAACGGCGCTCGCGGTACACGAGTACGTTCGGGCCGAGCGTCGCGAGTGGACGGTCGGCGAGGTCTCCGAGCTCGACGCGCTGGCTGCCGAGATCGAGTCCGTCCGTCTCCTGACCTTCCAGGCCGCCGCCGATGTCGATGTCGACCGCACCCGCGGTTACAGCGCGGCGCTGGCGAAGCTGACGGCCGTCGCCCTCTGCGAGCGGGTGTGCGCCCGCCTCCCCCGGCTACTCGGCCGGGGAGCGCTGCTGGAGCATCCGCTCCTGGAGAAGTGGTGGCGGGATTCGGCTGCGTTCGAATTCATGGAGGGCACGAGCCATATCCAGCGACTCCACGTGACACAGGGGTATCTCAAAGGAGAGTCGGAGCATGCCCGTTGACCTGTCACACGGGCGGGGCCTGGACACGAGGCACAGCCCGATGAACGGCCCGGTCACGACCGCCACCCGGCTCGCGTCCGTCGCCGTGTACGTACCCGAGCACAGCTACTCGTTGGAGGAGGTAGCCGAGGTACTCGGCCTCACGGCCCGGGAGCTGAAGCGGTACCGGCGGTTCATGGGGCTCGACCGGGTGCGCTGGGATCCGGCGGCACGACAGTCCGACCTACTGGTGTCGGCCGCCCGCCTGCTGCCCGATCTGAGCAACGTTCGCCACGTGATCCACGCCAGGACGATCGAGCCGACTGGCCCCTACTCGGCCAACGCGCTGCACGACGCCACCAGGGAACTCGGCCTCGGCCACGTGCCTGCCTTCGGCCTCAGCCAGCACGCGTGTGCGTCCGGGCTGCTCGGCATCGATCTCGCGGGCCGGATACTGCGTGCCGACGGGGACCCGAGCGGACAGGTGTTGTTGCTGACCGGCGAGAAGACCTATCCGCATGTGGCCAGGTACATGCCGGCTTCCACGGTGATGGGCGAGGCCTCGGCCGCCTGCCTCGTCGGTCTCGGCGGCGAACGCGACCGACTGGTGGCCTTCGAGACGCGCACGCTCGGAGCCTTCAACGACTTCGGCGCCGGCAGCGGCGAGTCGATCGCCGAGTTCGAGCGGTCCTATCCGGACACGCTCGCGGAACTTCTCCGAACCGTCACCGGCAAAGCGGGGGTCGCGCTCGAGGACGTCCGACAGATCCTGCCGCACAACATCAACCGGATCTCCTGGGTCCGTGTGTGCCAAATGCTCGATCTGCCTGTGGACCGCGTGCTGCTCGACACGATCCCGGTGACCGGCCACTGTTTCTGCGCCGACTCGTTCGTCAACTACGCGCACGCGCTCGACCGCGGTCTGCTGCGCCACGGCGACCACTACCTGATGGCGAGCGTGGGTCTCGGCGCGACCTTTTCCGCGATGCTCTTCAAACACTAGGGGGACCCTTGCTGGGCCTGAGCGCCATCCGCCACACCACGTTCGGCGTCAACGGCGCCGAACCGGACTACCCCGGTGTCGTCGCGTTGTTCGCCGATCGTTCCGCGCCCTACGGCGTGCCGGTCGACCGGCGGCAGAACCTCCCTGGCAACCGGAACAGCTATGCCTTCATGGGGGCGCCGGTGCTGCGTGAGCTCGCCGGTGCGGCGGACCCCGATCTCGTCGTCGTCGCACACGCCCTCCCGGACTGTGGTCTGGCCACGTCGATTTCGGGGTATCTCGAACAACGCTGCACGGGGCAACCACTCACCTTCGCGGTCACCGAACAGGGTAGGGCCACTCCGTTCACCGCGGTACGGCTCGTCCAACAACTCGCCACCGGTGGTTATCACCGCGTGGCCGTGCTGGCCATGGACCAGGGCACCATCGCCTACTCCGACCCGGCGTTGGCGGGGCTGGACTTCGGCACCGATCACGTCGTCGGTCTGCTGTTCACCCCCGGTGGCGCGATCAAGGCAGGCCTCGCCCGCCGGCTGCCCGGGGTGAGCCGAGAACGGCTGACCTCCGTGCTCGCCGCCGAACTGGCCGAGCTGCCCTCCGGACCGGTGACGCTGGTGTGCGGGCCCACCGTTCCGCCGCCACGGACGCCGCATCGGCTACGCGTGGCGCCGAAGGACCAGCTCTGCACCACGGTCTGGGCCGAACTGGCGGCGGAACTCGGCACCACGACGTCCTTCGCGCGCACGGTGCTCGTGGTCGAGTACGAGCCGGACCTCGGCTACCTCTGCCTCTGCACGTTCCACGTGCCCGCGAACTACGGGACACGGCGATGAACGCCGGACTGGTGCACGAGATACTCGACGACGCGGCCGCCATGACACCCGACGCGCCCGCCTTGAGCTTCGAAGACAACACCTTCGCCTACGCGGCCCTGGCCGAAGCCAGCAAGCGGGCCGCGAGCTGGTTGGCGAGCCGGGGGGTACGCCGCGGCGATCGCGTCCTGGTCATCGCCCCGAATCAGCCCGCCACGGTGATCATCGGTTACGCGAGTTCCCGCATCGGTGCCGTTTTCGTCGTCGTCCACGAACAAATCCGAGGCGCCGGCCTCGACCACGTGCTGAAGGACGCGGAGCCGGCGCTCGTGATCACCGACGACCTCGACGTACGCTCGGCCTGCGCCGAAAACGCGATACCTGTGGCCGGCAAGGACATCATGGGCTCAGACGGGACTCCGGCAGGTCCCGGGCCGTTGTCGATCGACCCGATCTGCCTCGTCTACACCTCAGGCAGCACCGGTATGCCGAAAGCCGTTGTCTCGACACACGCGCAGGTGCTGTTCGCGGCGAAGGCCATCCAAGGGCGACTCGGGTATCGCGCGGACGACGTCGTTTACGTCGCCCTTCCCCTGTCCTTCGACTACGGGCTCTATCAAGTCTTCCTCGCCGCCCTCGCGGGAGCGCACGTGTGGCTCGGCGCCGCCACCGATATCGGTCCCGTCCTGCTGCGGAACCTGCGCCGCGCCGGCGCCACCGTCCTGCCGGCGGTGCCCTCGCTCGCCGAGAATCGT
>Ga0196958_10000559_pt1 | contig 12217 bp, 12 predicted proteins | sample S1v_10metaG_FD_148654 | JGI IMG/M metagenome (GOLD analysis project Ga0196958, IMG submission 148654) | Soil microbial communities from Anza Borrego desert, Southern California, United States - S1+v_10 | ecosystem: Environmental > Terrestrial > Soil > Desert | place: USA: California | collected...
CGGCGCGGTCGCCGGCCTTCGGCGCGCCGGCTCCGCTGCGCTTCGCGGCGCGGTCGCCGGCCTTCGGCGCGCCGGCTCCGCTGCGCTTCGCGGCGCGGTGGGCCGCCGTCTGCAGCACGGCCGTCAGCGTCGCCAGGCTGATCGACAGCGGGACGAACAGGTAGTGGTACACGGTCACGACCGCGAACTGCAGTCGGGACAGCTCCAGGGCGGTCATCACGACCTCCTACCTACGACACTGCGTCGTATCTACGACTCATCGTAGTACGACGGGTTGCGTTGGCAAGGCGCTGCTTCGCTAGGATGTGTGATGTGGCCTTGGGTGAGCTGGAGCGCGCGGTGATGGCTCAGCTGTGGGCCGCCCGGGGCCCCCTGACCGTCCGCGAGGTGCACGAGGGGCTCGAGCGCGAGCTCGCGTACACGACGGTGATGACCGTGCTCGGCCGCCTGGCCAAGAAGGGCGTGGTCCGCCAGGAGCGCGACGGCAAGGCCTACCGCTACGCCGCGGCCTCGACCCGCGAGCAGCTGACCGCCGAGCTGATGCTCGACGCGCTCGGCGACGTCGGCGAGGACCGCACGGCCGCGCTCGTGGCGTTCGTCGACCGGGTGGGTCCCGAGGAGGCCGCCGCCCTGCGCGCGGCGCTGATGGACGGCCGCGGCGCCGTGCCGGCGCCCCGCGAGGGCGACGGCGCGACCACCCCCGAGTCGTGATCTCGGCCGCACCGGCCGCAGACTGATCGACCATGGCGTCGGTGTGGCTGGCCGTGCTGGCCCTCGCGCTGGCGGGCCCCGTCCCCTCCGCGCTGGCCCGCGCCCGCTGGCCCCAGCGCGTGCCCCGCGCGGCCATCGTCCTGTGGCAGGCCATCGCCGTCGCCGCCGTGCTCGCGGCGGTCGGCAGCGCGCTGGCCGCGCCCGAGGAGCTGCTGCGCGCCCTGGGCCCCGAGGACCGCGAGGGCACGCCGGTGATCGTCGCCGTGGCCGTCGCCGCCACCCTCGCCGGGCTGATCGTGCTGCGGTTGTCGGGCGTGCTCGTCCTGCTCGCCGTGCGCACGCGGCGGCGCCGCGCCCGCCACCGCGACATGGTCGACCTCCTCGACCACGCCGAGCGCAGCGCCGTGCTCGGCGGGTCCGGGGCGAAGGCCGTGCTGCGGGTGCTCGACGGCGCGGTGCCCTTCGCCTACTGCGTGCCGGGGCGCGCGCCGCGCGTGGTGATCACCGAGGCCGCCCTCGACACGCTCGACGCCGACGAGCTGCGCGCCGTCCTCGCCCACGAGCAGGCCCACCTCGACGCCCGCCACGACCTCGTCCGCGAGGGCTTCGTCGCCCTCCACCAGGCCTTCCCCGTGCTCGTGCGCAGCCGCCAGGCCCGCGACGTGGTGGGCCTCCTGCTGGAGATGCTCGCCGACGACGCGGCGCGCCACCGCTGCTCCGACGCGGCGATGGCCGGCGCGCTGGAGGCGTTCGTCGCCGGGGGCGACCCCGAGGTCGTCTCCCGCCTCGAGCGCGTCCGCGCCCGCCGGTGCGGCGGCCGGGCCCTCGCGACGGGCACCTACCTCGCCGCCGCGGCCGTGGTCGTCGTCCCCACCGTGGCGATCGTCATCCCGTGGCTCTCGGTGGCCCTGCCCGCCGCGGGCGTCCTGCGCTGAGCGTCCCTCCCGGAACCGCCCCGGTCAGTCCCGCACCGACGTCACGACCTCGTCGGCGGCGGCGAAGGGGTCCAGCTCGCCGGCGACGACGCGGCCCGCGAGCTCGTCGAGCGCCGAGCCGGACCCGAGGGCGCCGGACAGGTCGCGGATGCGGGCGCGCAGGTCGGCCAGGGCGATGGCCTCGATCTCGGCGCGGGCGCGGCGGTGGGGCCCGTCGCCGAGGCGGTCGTGCTCGGCCATCCAGGCGCGGTGCTCGTCGAGGGCGGCGACGAGGTCGTCCAGCCCCTGCCCCGCCGAGGCGACCGTGCGGACCACCGGCGGGCGCCACGACGGCCCGGCCACCTCGCGCCGGTTGAGCGACATCATGTGCTGCAGCTCGCGCACCGTGGCGTCGGCGCCCTCGCGGTCGGCCTTGTTCACCACGAAGACGTCGGCGACCTCGAGGATCCCCGCCTTGGCCGCCTGGACGCCGTCGCCCATCCCCGGCGCCAGCAGCACGACCGTGGTGTCGGCGAGGGCGACGACCTCGACCTCCGACTGGCCGACGCCGACCGTCTCGACGAGAACCACGTCACAGCCGGCCGCGTCGAGCACCCGCAGCGCCTGGGGCGTGGCCGCGGCCAGCCCGCCGAGGTGACCGCGGGTGGCCATCGACCGGATGAACACTCCCGGGTCGGTGGCGTGCTCGCCCATCCGCACGCGGTCGCCGAGCAGCGCCCCGCCGGAGAACGGCGAGCTGGGGTCGACGGCGAGCACGCCCACCCGCCGGCCGTCGGCGCGCAGCGCCGTGACCAGCGCGGACGTGGTCGTCGACTTGCCGACCCCGGGCGAGCCCGTGAGCCCGACGACGCGCGCGTGCCCCGTGTAGGGGGCGAGGGCGGCCGCCAGCTCCCGCAGCTGCGGACCGTCGTCCTCCACCAGGGAGATCAGGCGCCCCACCGCCCGGGGCACGCCCTCGCGCGCGTCGGCGACCAGCCGGTCCAGGTCCACGGCCGGTCACGCTACCGATCGGGCGAGCGTGCGCTCCGTCACTGACCAGGCAGCACGATTCAGACGGTTAGGGTGCCCGCCATGGCACGGGACGACCTGAGCGCGAGCGGCATCACGACGATCGACCACGTGGGGATCGCCGTGCCCGACCTCGACGCGGCGATCGCCTGGTACGCCGAGAACCTCGGCCTGGTGGCGACGCACCAGGAGACCAACGACGAGCAGGGCGTGCGGGAGGCGATGTTGCACGCCCCTGGTGACGACTCCGGGCCCGCGGTGCAGCTGCTCGCGCCGCTGTCCGAGTCGTCGACGATCGCCAAGTTCATCGACCGCAACGGCCCCGGCCTGCAGCAGGTGGCGTACCGCGTCACCGACGTCGAGGCCAGCGCCGAGGCGCTGCGGGCCAAGGGCCTGCGGTTGCTCTACGACGCCCCGCGACGCGGCACCGCCGGCTCGCGCGTCAACTTCGTGCACCCCAAGGACGCCGGCGGCGTCCTCGTCGAGCTCGTCGAACCCGCCACCGACCACTGACACGGCCCGCTCACACCCGGTCCCCGAGGCCGTTACCCGTCGGTAGCCTCGCGCCACCGCACCACACCCGGAGGCAGAACGTGCAGGACATCCGCGACGCCATCCTCGCTGACGACACCGCCGCCCTGGCCGGCATCTCGGTCCCCGAGTCGTACAAGGGCATCACCGTCCACGCCGACGAGGCCGACATGTTCGAGGGGATGGCCTCGCGCGAGAAGGACCCGCGCAAGTCGCTGCACCTCGACGACGTCCCGACCCCCGAGATCGCGCCGGGCGAGGCCCTCGTCGCGGTGATGGCCAGCGCCATCAACTACAACACCGTCTGGACCTCGATCTTCGAGCCGGTCTCGACGTTCAGCTTCCTCAAGCGCTACGGCAAGATCTCGCCGCTGGCCAAGCGCCACGACCTGCCCTACCACGTGGTGGGCTCCGACCTCGCCGGCGTCGTGCTCAAGACCGGGCAGGGCGTGCACGCCTGGAAGCCCGGCGACAAGGTGGTCGCGCACTGCCTGTCGGTCGAGCTCGAGGCCCCTGAGGGCCACGACGACACGATGATGGACCCCGAGCAGCGCATCTGGGGCTTCGAGACCAACTTCGGCGGCCTGGCCGAGCTGGCGCTGGTCAAGACCAACCAGCTCATGCCCAAGCCGGACCACCTGACCTGGGAGGAGGCCGCCTCCCCGGGCCTGGTCAACTCCACCGCCTACCGCCAGCTGGTCAGCGCCAACGGCGCCAACATGACCCAGGGCGACGTCGTGCTCATCTGGGGCGCCTCGGGCGGCCTGGGCTCCTACGCCACCCAGTTCGCGCTCAACGGCGGCGCCACCCCGGTGTGCGTGGTCTCCAGCCCGGAGAAGGCGGAGATCTGCCGCAAGATGGGCGCCGAGCTGATCATCGACCGCTCCGCCGAGGGCTACAAGTTCTGGTCGGACCCCGAGACCCAGGACCCGCGGGAGTGGAAGCGGTTCGGCTCGAGGATCCGTGAGCTGACCGGCGGCGACGACCCCGACATCGTCTTCGAGCACCCGGGCCGCGAGACCTTCGGCGCCAGCATCTACGTCGCCAAGCGCGGCGGCACGATCGTGACCTGCGCCTCGACCTCGGGCTTCATGCACCAGTACGACAACCGCTACCTGTGGATGAACCTCAAGCGGATCATCGGGTCGCACTTCGCGAACTACAAGGAGGCGTACCTGGCCAACCGCCTGGTCGCCCAGGGCGCGATCCACCCGACCGTCTCGCGCGTCTACCCGCTGCAGGACACCGGCGAGGCGGCCAACGACGTCCACCACAACAGCCACCAGGGCAAGGTCGGCGTGCTCTGCCTCGCCCCCGAGGAGGGCCTCGGCGTCACCGACACCGAGAAGCGCGAGCAGCACCTCGAGGCCATCAACCGCTTCCGCGGGGTCTGAGGTGACCGGTCGGGTGCATCGCTCACCCGTCCGTGGAGCGGTGTCGGGGCCGCCGGTACCGTGAGCCGCATGCCCTCCGACGAGCACGAACTGTTGCCGCTGGGGACCGGCTTCGACGTCGTGCGCCGCGGGTACGACCGCGGTCAGGTCGAGGAGCACCTCGACCGTGTCGAGGCCGATCTGCGCATCCTCACGGCCGACCGCGACGCCGCCGTGGCCCAGGCCGCCGAGCTCGCGCGCGCCCTGGACCACCACCGCGCGCACGTCGAGGACCTCCGCGCGCAGGTCGATCGACTCTCGGCGCCGCCGGACACCATGGAGGGCCTCTCCGAGCGCCTCCAGCGCATGCTGCGCCTCGCCCAGGACGAGACGCGGGCCATGCGCGAGGAGGCCTCGGAGGCCGCGCGCCGGACGCGCGAGGAGGCCGACGAGTACGCGCAGCGCACCCGCGAGGCCGCCGACGAGCACGCCCGACGCACGGTCGCGGACGCCGAGGAGCACGCCCGCTCGACCGTGGCGGCCGCCGAGGAGCGGGCCCGTCACGCCGTCGCGGAGGCCGACGAGCACGCCCGGGCCACCGTGGACGAGGCGCGCCGCCAGGCCCGCGAGATCCACGAGCAGGCCGAGGCCGCGGCCGCGGAGGCGCGCTCGCGCTACGACGCGGGCCTCGCGGACAACGAGCGCCGGCGCCGCGAGATGGAGGAGGAGCACCGCGGGCTGATGGAGGGCGCGCGCGCCGAGGCGGCCCGCCTGCGCCAGGACGCCGAGCGCGAGCGCGACCGGCTCGAGGCGGAGGGCCGCGCGAGCCGCGAGCAGGTCGAGCACGACTTCGCGCTGGCCATGGCGGCCCGGCGCCGCGACGCGATGCGCCAGCTCGAGGCCGACGAGCAGGCCTCGAGGGAGCGCGCCGAGAAGTACGTGCACGACGCGGCCGAGGAGGCCCGGCGGCGCCTGCGCGAGGCGGACGCCGAGGTCGCCGAGATGCGCCGCCTGCGCGACCGGGTGGGCCAGCAGCTGACCACGCTGCGCGCCGCGCTGGGCGCCCTGCCCACCGTCGACGCCTTCCCCGACGAGCACGCCGCCGACGGCCGCCCCGTCCTGCCCGACCCGCCCGGGCCGAACGGGACCGGCGGCGGGGCCGGGGGCGCCGAGGGCGCGGGCCACCACGAGCCCGCCGCGTCGTCCTGGGGCGCCGCGCCCGGCGCCGAGCTGGGTGGGGCCGCCGCGCCCGAGCAGCGCAGCGCCGCCTCGTCGCGCTGAGCGCCGCAGGACCGCCAGGGCCCGGGGCTGCCGGCACTGCCGGGAGCTACCGGGAGCGGCGGCGCCAGCACCCCGTGTGCCAGTGCCGCCGCTCGACGATTCCCCCACCCTCCTCGGGCACGCCGCTGGTCGAGCTCCGCTCCGCTCCGTCCCCCGCCGGCCACGCCACCACGTGCGGCGTCCCCGGCGGGATCTCCTGGTCGCAGCCCGGGCACCGGTAGGCCTTGGTCGCGGCCGTCCCGCTGATCGACCGCACGAGCCAGCCACCCTCCTCGCGCACCCAGCCGCCCCGCAGCGGCGGCGGGGCCGGTGCGGGGCGGGCGGGGTGCGGCGGGCGTCGGGCGGAGTCGCGGCGCGGCCGCGACCGGCGGGGCACGCCTACCGCTTCGCGTAGTCCCGGAAGCCCTGGCCGGTCTTGCGGCCGAGCCGGCCCGCGGTGACCAGGTGCTCCAGCAGCGGCGCCGGGGCGAAGCCCGGCACGCGGAACTCCTGGTACAGCGACCGCTCGATGGCCAGCGACACGTCCAGGCCGACGACGTCGAGCAGCGCGAACGGTCCCATGGGCAGCCCGCAGCCGTTCTTCATCGCCGAGTCGATGTCGTCGGCGGTCGCGTAGTTCGCCTCCAGCATCGCCGTCGCGTCGTTGAGGTACGGGAACAGCAGCGCGTTGACGATGAACCCGGCGCGGTCGCCGCACAGCACCGGGTGCTTGCCGATCGTCGCGCACACCGCGCGGACGGTGGAGGTGACCTCCGGAGCCGTCGTGATCGGGCTGACGACCTCGACGAGCTTCATCACCGACGCCGGGTTGAAGAAGTGCATCCCGACGACGTCGTCCGGACGCTGGGTGGCCGCCGCGCACTCGACCACCGGCAGCGACGACGTGGTGGTCGCGAGGATGGCGCCCGGCTTGCAGACGTCGTCGAGCGCCCCGAACACGGCCTGCTTGACCTCGAGGTCCTCGGCGACCGCCTCGACGACGAGGTCGCGGTCGGCCAGGTCGTCGAACGCGATGGTGGGCCGGATGCGGGCGAGGGTCGCGTCGCGGTCGGACTCCGAGAGCTTGCCCTTGACGACGGCCTTGTCGAGCGCCTTGCGGATGGTCGCGACGACGCCCTCGCCCTTGGCCTCGGTGCGCGCGCGCACGACGACGTCGTAGCCGGCCGTGGCGAACACCTGGGCGATGCCCGTGGCCATCGTGCCGGTGCCGACGACGCCCACCGCGCTGACCGGGCGCTGGGGGCCGTCCTCCTCACCGGGCGGGGGCGGGGTGAGCGCGTCGGCGACCACCTCGGGCGAGCCCGGCGCGGCGTAGGTGTAGAAGCCGCGGCCGGTCTTCCGGCCGAGGAGCCCTGCGGTGATCATCTGCTTGAGGATCGGGGCCGGCGCGTGGCGCTGGTTGCGCGACTGCCGGTACATCGTGTCCAGGATCTCGTAGGCCGTGTCGAGGCCGATGAGGTCCATCAGCGCCAGGGGGCCCATGGGGTAGCCGCAGCCGTAGCGCATGGCGGCGTCGAGGTCCTCGCGGCCGGCGTAGTGGGCCTCGAACATCCCGACGGCCTGGTTGAGGTAGGTGAAGAGCAGGTTGTTGGCGATGAAGCCGGCGCGGTCGCCGCACACCACCGGGCTCTTGCCCAGCCGGACGGCCAGCTCGGTGACGTCGGAGAGCACCTCGGGGTCGGTGACGACGGTGCGCACCACCTCGACCAGCTTCTGCACCGGCGCGGGGTTGAAGAAGTGCATGCCCACGACCTGCGACGGGCGCTCGGTGCGCACCGACAGCTCGGTGATCGACAGCGACGAGGTGTTCGACGCGAAGATGGTCTCCGGACCGCAGACCTTGTCCAGGGCCCCGAACACCTCGGCCTTGAGCTCCAGGCGCTCGGGCACCGCCTCGACCACCAGGTCGGCGTCGGCGAGGTCGTCGAGGTTGGTGGTGACGTGCACGCGCGCGAGCAACGCCTCGCGGTCGTCGGCGTCCAGCTTCCCCCGGTCGACGGCCCGCTGCGTGGAGGCCGCGACCGTCTCCCGGCCGCGGAACGCGGCGGCGTCGTCGACCTCGACGGCGACCACCTCGATGCCGCCCCGGGCGAACACCTCGACGATGCCCGCACCCATGGTGCCGAGCCCGACCACACCCACCCGGGCGAATTCGCGCGCCACGTCTCGAGACCTCTCTGTCGACGACTGGTCCTCCGGGTCGAGCTCCGCTGCCTCCCGGTGCTGGCCCGCGATCCTGCCACGCCCGGCGGCGTCCCACCCCGGTCCGAGGCAGCGGTTCGTACTCGTCGGTAGCTTGACCGTTCCCGTAGCGGGTGACGGGCGCGGTCGATCACCCGCGGACGTGGGCCCGGCTCCGCGTCAACGGCCGTAGATGACGCTGACCAGCTTGCCCAGCACCTGCACGACCCAGCCCGGGCGGTCGAAGGTCATGACGTTGACGCTGCGGAAGCGGCGCTCGGAGATCGCGAGGGGGCGGGTGAACTCGCGCAGCCCGTCGACGCCGTGGATGCGGCCGAACCCGGAGTCGCCGACGCCACCGAAGGGCAGCGAGGGGATGCCGGCGAAGGCGATCACGCCGTTGACCGAGACCATCCCGCAGCGCAACCGGCGGGCGACCTCGTGCCCGCGGGCCTTGGCGAACACCGAGGCGCCGAGGCCGTAGCGCGACGCGTTGGTTCGCTCGACGGCCTCGTCGATGTCGCGCACGCGGTTGACCACGACGGTCGGGCCGAAGGTCTCGTCGGTGACGGCCGAGCAGTCCTCGGGGACGTCGGCCAGCACCACCGGGTCGACGTACGGTTCCCGCACCGAGCCGCGCCCGCCGACGACGGCGCGCCCGCCCCGCTGCAGGGCGTCGTCGATCTGGCCGGAGATGACGCCGATCTGCGAGGGCATGGTGATCGGGCCGTACTGCGCGTCCGGCGTGCCGCCGGGCTGCACCTGGGCGGCGCGGGCGGCGACCCGGTCGAGCAGGTCCTCGGCCACGGCGTCGACCACGTAGACGCGCTCCACGCCGACACAGGTCTGCCCGGCGTTGGACATCGCGCCCCACACGACCGCGGCGGCCGCGTCGTCGAGGTCGGCGTCGGCGTCGACGAGCAGGGCGTCCTTGCCGCCGCACTCGACGAGCACCGGCGTGAGCGACTCGGCGCAGGTGGCCATGACCTTCTTGGCCGTGGCCGTCGAGCCGGTGAAGGCGACCTTGTCGACCCCGGCGCGGCACAGGGCCGCCCCCGTCTCGCCCGTGCCCGTGACCACCTGGAACACCGCGGCGGCGTCGACGTCTCCTGGGCCGTCGCCGACCGCCTCGGCGAAGCTCTCGGCGAGCCAGGTCCCGACGCCGGGCGTGAGCTCACTCGGCTTGAAGACCACGGCGTTGCCGGCGGCCAGCGCGTAGGCGATCGAGCCCATCGGGGTGAACACCGGGTAGTTCCAGGGCCCGAGCACACCGACGACGCCCAGCGGCGGGTACTCGACGGTGGCCTTGTGGTTGATCATGAGCAGGCCCGCCGCGGCGTTGCGCGGCCCGAGGACCCGCGGCGCGTGCTTGGCCGCCCAGTGCAGGTGGTCGAGCGCGAGGATCCCCTCGATGCGCGCGTCGTCCATCGGCTTGCCGGTCTCGCGGCTCACCACCGCGGCGAGATCGTCGCGCCGGGCGTCGAGCAGGCGCCGCCAGGCACCGAGCTCGCGCGCCCGCCCCTCGAAGCCCAGGTCGTTCCACCACCGGGCGGCTCGGTGCGCCCGGGCCACGACGGCCTCGACCTGCTCCGGACCGTGGCTCGGGTAGGAGGCGATGACCTCGCCGGTGCGGGGATCGAGGGAGTCGAAGGTGTCCAGCTGCGCGTCCTGGCCTGCCGCGGGCACCGACACCGCGTCGCGGGTGCTCGTCATGCCCGGAATCTACGCATGAGTAGCCCTGAGACGCGACTGCGGGATGTGTCAGCCGTGTGGCACCGCTGACGTCGAACGTCCGTGGCGCCACACGCTCGATCGCCAGGGTCAGCCCAGCGCGCCGCGGATCCGCGCGGCCGTGACGTCCAGGCTCGCCCGTCCCGGGCGGGTCCAGGCGGCCAGCAGGCGCAGCCCGTCGCCCCGGCGGCGCGGGATGACGTGCAGGTGGACGTGCCACACCGTCTGCCACGCCACCGCCCCGTCGGCGAGCAGCAGGTTCACCCCGTCGGCGAGCCCGGACGCCCGCAGCCCGGCGGCCACGTACGCGGCCAGCGACCACACCGCGGCACCGTCGACGTCGTCGACGTCGGCGAGCCCCGCGGCGTGCGCCCGCGGCACGACGAGCACGTGGCCCGGGGTCACCGGCTGCACGTCCAGGAACGCCACCGCCCGGTCGGTCTGCGCCACCACGCTCGCCTCGCCGCGGCCGTCGACGATCCGGCAGAAGACGCACTCGCCGTCGACCTCGGCGGGCAGGTGCTCGCGCACCCGGCCCGGGAGGACGCGGCGGACCCGCCGCACGAGCGCGCGCTGCAGCCGGCCGCCCACGTCAGAACAGCCGGAACTCGTCGACCTCGGCGCCGCGCAGGGCGTCGTAGTCGAGCGTCACGCAGCGGATGCCGCGGTCGGTGGCCAGCGTCCGCGCCTGCGGCTTGATCTGCTGCGCGGCGAACACCCCCGCGACGGGCGCGAGCAACGGGTCGCGGTTGAGCAGCTCGAGGTAGCGGGTCAGCTGCTCGACGCCGTCGATCTCACCGCGCCGCTTGATCTCCACGGCCACCGCGGCGCCGTCGGCGTCGCGGCAGAGCAGGTCGACCGGGCCGATGGCGGTCGGGAACTCGCGGCGCACCAGCGACCACCCGTCCCCCAGCGTCGTGACGTGCTGGGCGAGCAGCTCCTGCAGGTGCGCCTCGACGCCGTCCTTGACCAGGCCCGGGTCGACGCCGAGCTCGTGGGTCGAGTCGTGCTGGATCTCCTCCAGCGTGATCGTCAGCGTCTCGTCGGCCTTGTTGCGCACCGTCCAGACGCTCTCGGCCTCCCCCGTCGCTCCGCTCGCCCGGGTCACCTCGGTGAGCCAGCACGGCGGGCTCATCCAGTTCAGCGGCTTGTAGGCGCGGTCGTCGGCGTGGACGCTGACCGATCCGTCCGCCTTGACCAGCAGCAGGCGCAGCGCGCTCGGCAGGTGCGCGGTCAGGCGGCCGTCGTAGTCGACCGTGCACCGGGCGATGACGAGACGCACGCCCGTGAGGGTAGGAGACGGCCCGCGAGGATCATCTGCCGGTGTGGAGCCTCCCGTGACCACCTCGAGCCGCGAGGTCTACGCCAACCCCTGGATGACCCTGCGCGAGGACACGTTCCGCCGCCCCGACGGCGGTGAGGGGGTCTACGGCGTCGTCGACAAGCCGGACTACGCGCTGGTGGTGCCGCTCGACGGGGACCGCCTCGGCCTGGTCGAGCAGTACCGCTACCCGCTGGGCCTGCGTCGTTGGGAGTTCCCGCAGGGCACCGCGCCCGATCGCGTCGCGCTGCCCGCCGACGAGCTCGCCGCCCGCGAGCTGCGGGAGGAGACGGGGCTGCGCGCGGGCACCTGGACCTACCTCGGGCTGCTCGACGTGGCCCCCGGCTTGTCCTCCCAGCGTGGGCGCGCCTTCCTCGCCACCGACCTGACCGCCGGCGAGCCCGCCCGCGAGGACACCGAGGCCGACATGCGCTTCGCCTGGGTCACCCGTGGCGAGTTCGAGCGCCGCGCCCGGGCGGGCGAGATCACCGACGCCCAGTCGCTGGCCGCCTACGCCCTCCTGCTGCTCCGCTCGCCGTAGCGCGGGCCCGGCGGGGGCGTGGATCTCGTGAGCGGGGGCACAGTGGGGGCATGTCGTTGGTGCGTCTCGGTCCGTTGTCGGTGCCCTCGCCCGGCGAGGTGGTGGACACGGGACGGTCGCTCCTCGGCTGGGTCGGCGAGGTCGTCGACGTCGGGGCCCGCCTGCCCTCGCGGGTCGGGGACCTGCTCGACGAGGTGACACGGCTGGTCGACGTCCTCGGCGCGCTCGCCGACCGCGTCGACGGCCTGGTCGACCGCGCCGACACGATCGTCGGGCGGGTCGACGGCGTCATGGAGCGCGTCGACGGCGTCCTCGTCGAGGCCCGCCGCATCACCGACGGCGCGGACGACGTCGTCGGGTCGGCGCGGGCCATCACGAGCGGCGCGGAGGAGGTCGTCGGTGACGCCCGCAAGATCACGACCGGGGCCGACGAGGTGGTGGCGTCCGCGCGCGGCATCACCGGCGGGGCCTCCGAGGTCGTCGAGTCCGCCCGGCGCATCACCAGCGGCGCCGAGGAGGTGGTCGGCTCCGCCCGCTCGATCACCAGCGGCGCCGAGGAGGTCGTCGGCTCCGCCCGCTCGATCACCAGCGGCGCCGAGGAGGT
>Ga0196958_10000560_pt1 | contig 12178 bp, 13 predicted proteins | sample S1v_10metaG_FD_148654 | JGI IMG/M metagenome (GOLD analysis project Ga0196958, IMG submission 148654) | Soil microbial communities from Anza Borrego desert, Southern California, United States - S1+v_10 | ecosystem: Environmental > Terrestrial > Soil > Desert | place: USA: California | collected...
GCGGTGGGGACCGGAACAAGGATGAAGGCGGAAGGATGAAGGAGGATCCGTGAGCCGAGAAACGCGCATCCCGCGACGCGGCGCCTCCCCCATCCTTCATCCCTCTCCTTCCCCCTTCATCCTTGCTCCCATGGGCGGGAGGTGCGGCGCGGCCACGGCGCCGCAAGCCGAGACCCGCGCCCGCACGACGCAGCTCATCCTTCATCCTTCATCCCTCATCCTTGCCCCCGTGCGTGGGTGGCGGGCGGCGGTCGCTGCGCTACAATCCGCCGCCGATGCGCGCTGACTGGCACACGTACTTCATGGGGATCGCTCATCAGGCGGCGACTCGCGCGACCTGCCTCCGCAAACATGTCGGGGCGGTCATCGTCCGCGACCGCACGGTCCTCTCCACCGGCTACAACGGCTCCATCCGCGGCCTGCCGCACTGCGAAGACGTCGGCTGCGTCGTCGAAGAAGGGCACTGCATCACCACGGTGCACGCCGAGGCGAACGCGATCCTGCAGGCGGCGAAGAACGGCGTCTCGCTCGACGGCGGGGAGCTCTACACGACCGCGTCACCCTGCTGGAACTGCTTCAAGCTGATCGCGAACGCCGGCATCCGCACGATCTACTACGGCGAGTTCTATCGCGACGAACGTTCCCGCGAGACCGCCGCGAAAATCGGCATCGAGCTCGTCGATCTCGGCATGCCCGCAAAGGCGTGAGCCCGTGCTCGTCCTCTCCTGCGACACCTCGCTGCCTCTCCTCTCCGTAGCACTCGTGCGGGATCACGCCCTTCTCGGCACGATGGCGCTCGAAGGCCGCGGCTCGCGCAACGAAAAGCTCCTCCCCGCGATCGACTGGCTCCTCGCCGAGAACAACGTCGATCGCCGCACCATCGATCTCTTCGCGGTCACGCGCGGGCCCGGGTCCTTCACCGGCGTCCGCATCGGCCTCGCCACGATGCAGGGCCTCGCCCTCGCCCTCGGCAAAACGGTCTGTGCGATGTCGACGCACGAAGCGGCAGCGTTCGGCGAAGCCGGACGCGTCGCGATCACCGACGACGCCGGCCGCGGCGAGCTTTATGTCTCGGTCTTCGAAGACGGACGCGAAGTCGTCGCCCCGCATCTCGGCCCGCAACCCGGAAACGCACGCGTCCTCGCCGTCAGCGATCTCCTCCAGCGCGACAACATCGCCCTCCGCTGCGCCCGCCGCGCGATTGCCATCGAGCAGGCCGGCGAAGGGGAGCGGTATCGCGACGTGACGCCGATTTACGTCCGCCTGGCCGAGGCGGAGGTGAAGCTGCGGCAGAAACAGAATGAGTGAGCTTGTGATCGAGCGCGCCGCGCGCGCGCACGTTCCCGCCATCCACCGCATCGAGGAAGCATCGTTCCCCGCACCCTGGCGCCCGGAGTTTTTCGGGAGCGAGATCGCAGCGGAAGGGCGCTTCAACCTCGTCGCGACGCGCGACAGAGTCGTCATCGGGTATCTGTTCTCGATGTGGATCTTCGACGAGATGCACGTGAACAAGATCGCCGTCGCCGAAGAAGCACGGCGGCAGGGGATCGCGGACGCGCTCATGGAGCGCTGTGTGACGTTCGCTCGCGAGCACGCGATCGTGACGATCTCGCTCGAAGTGCGGCAGTCGAACGAGGGCGCGCAGGCGTTCTATCGCCATCTCGACTTCGCCCCGGTGTACGTGCGGAAGGGCTACTACCCCGATGGCGAAGCGGCGGTCGTGATGACGAAGGAGCTGTGACCTCCACCCTCGGGGAACGACGAGAGGCCTCCCGGCGGGGCCGGCGCGGCCGGCAGCGCTTCCCTCAACACGTGCGGTCGCGGGGATCGCGCAGCGCTCGCGTCAGGCGTGCGTACAGGCTGGGCCAACCAGCGCTGCCGCCCGCGGCGGCCCTGCCGGGCGGCCTCCGGTCGTCTCCCAGGCGGGTGGGAGCGTCACTGATCGCGCCAGCGCACCACGTAGCTCGATGAACGCGAGAGCTGCTTGCGCAAGCCATCCGCGATCTCGCTCGCGGTCACGGACAGCGACGACTTCCGGTCGATCGCCGCGAGCTGGGTCGAGGATGGCGCATCGTCCTTCAGCAATGCGGCGAGCGGATCGGGTGCGACCCACTCTCCTTCGAGCGTCGACACCGCGGTGAACAGATCCACCGGCTCGATGACCAGCGCGTCGTTCGATTTCGTGAACCCATCGTGCGCGAGCACCTCGCCGGGCACGCGCACGATCATCCGCGCGGGAAACGGATTGAAGATCATGTCCGCATCCTCGCTGAACGTCGTCGCGCGCCCTTCCTGCTCGTCCATACGCGTCGCGATCTCGTCCATCGCCGCCAGCACGTGATCGACCAGCGGCTGCTCCTCCTCGGCGAGCGCGGGGACGAGGCCATCCACGCCCTTCTCGTCGAGCAGCGACGCGAACATGTATTGCGCGCGCTGCGGGTTGCGGTCCATGTACGAGTAGAGCTGGTGGATGGCCGCGTAATAGCGGGCGATCGACGTGCTCCACTCGTGCAGCGCGGTGTTGAAGCGAGCATGCTGATCGCGCGACGCGCGTCCGCTCGCGCCGGGATAGAACGCGAGCTCGCGCCAGCCGTCGCCGTTCACCACATTCACGGTGATGTTCGTGTCCGAGAAAACCTGCTGCAGCTCCTCGGGCCGAATCCGCACGGAGCGCGTCACGCGCTCGAGTGCGCCGCGCTGCTTCTGGAACGACTGCGTCTCCGTCTCCGGCGTGATGCGTGCGAAGCGCGCGGCCCACGGATCGGTGGCGCTCATCGCCGCCGTCCGGGCGTTCTCCACGCGCGCGCGTTCATTCGGTGATTTCGGATCGAGCTCGAACCGCGTCTGCGCGGTCACGGCGACGCTGCCGTCGCCGGCCACGTCGATCGTGATCTCGTCCTGCACCGGCGGCTGTGCACAGGCTGCCGCGAGCAGCAGAGCCGCGAGTGCGGCGATCCACTTCGCCATCATTCCTCCTTAATCGCGGCGATCGGATCGAGCCGGGACGCCACGCGGGCCGGGTACCACGTGGCGAATACGGACAGCAGCACCGCCACGGCGTTCACGCCCACGATGTCTTCGACGTCGAGGGCGAACGGGAGGTAACTGATGAAGTAGATGTCGGCCGGCAGCGGCACGAGATGCCAGCGATTGGCCGCCCACGAAAGCCCGATGCCGAGGATGTTGCCGAGGAGCGTGCCGGTGAGGCCGATGAGCAGGCCGAGCTGCATGAAGAGCGAACGGATGTTGCGCTCGGTCGCGCCCAGGGTTCGCAGCACCCCGACCGAGGGACGCTTTTCGAGGATCAGCATCGAGAGGGACGAGACGAGATTCAGCGCCGCGACGAAGATGATCAGCGAGATCGTCGCGAACATCACCACCTTCTCGAGCCGCAGCGCGAGGAAGAGCGGGCGATTGATCTCCTTCCACGTTTTGAACTGCAGCTTCGGGAAACGCGTCATGAGCGCGGACTGGACCGCCTCCGCGCGCTCGGCGTCGCCGTACATCTCGATGGCGGTCGGCCGTCCGCCGGTGGCGAAGAGGTTCGATGCCTCCTCGTGCGCGAGCCACGCGTCGGCGTTGTCTTCGTCGTCGGCCGCGCGGACGATGCGCGTGACGCGGAAGCGCCGCGTCACCGGAACGGGGCCGAACGGCGTGAGGCGCATGCGCGGCGCGACGACCATCACCGAATCGCCGGCATCGATCGAGAGCGAGGACGCGAACGCGCGGCTCAGGTAGATGCCCGGCCCGTCGCCGCTGAACACGCGCGGCTCGCCGGTGGGACCGATGTCGGTCTTCGGCTCGTGTCCGATGACGAGCGAGCGCACGCGCATCGCGCGTCCGGACTGCTGGTCTTCATTCGCGCCGTAGCCGATGCCCGCGATGTACGCGCGGACATCGGTCATGCCGAGCTGCTTCGCCGCGGCCACGACTTCGTCCGCGCGATCGATCATGTTCTGCCCGGTCGGCTCGACGAGCACCTGCGGGCTCGACTCGATGAGCCGTCCTTTGATCTGCCCCTGCAGGCCGGAAAGGAGTGCGATCGAGATCAGCAGCGTCGCCACACCGACCGCCAGCCCGAGCATGCTGATGATCGACAAAAACGCCGTATGCGCCTGCTTGCGCGCGGCCCAGAGATAACGGCGTGCGATGCGGGATTCGACGGACATGACGAGAGAGAAGCTGTTGAGCGATAAAGCTGTAGAGCGTAAAGCTGTAGAGCGATAAAGCTGTAGAGCGATAAAGCTGTAGAGCTGTAGAGGGGAGAGGCAGATGTGGCTCATCATCCCACCCCTCTATAACTTTACAGCTCTATCGCTTTACAGCTCCATCGCTTATACAGCCCCATCGCTTTACAGCCTCTTCAACCCCTCCACCGCCTGTTCCAGCGTCTCCATCGCCAGCGAGAACGACATCCGCAGATGCCCTTCACCTTCCGGTCCAAAGACGGCGCCGGGGACGGAGGCGATGGAGGTGCGTTCGAGCAGGGTTTCCATTGCTTTCCACGAATCTTCGCCGAGGCGTTTGCGGATGTCGGGGAAGGCGTAGAACGCGCCGGGAGGGGAGAGGCACTCGAAGCCGGCGTTGCGAAATGCGTTGACGAGGAGGTCGCGGCGTTTGCGGTAGTCCTCGCGGATCGTGTCGAAGAAGCGCGGGTCGTGCGTGACGGCGGCCAGCGCGGCGTACTGCGTCGGCGTCGAAACGCCGTTCACCGTGTTGAGCACGAGCTTGCGCAGGAACTCCATGAACGGCGGCGGCGCGACGACGTAGCCGATGCGCCATCCCGTCATCGAGAAGCTCTTCGAGAACGTGTACACGCTCAGGGTGCGCTCGGCCATCCCCGGGAACGAGGCGATCGAGACGTGCTCGCCGTCGTAGAGGAGATCTTCGTAAGCCTCGTCGGCGATGACGATGAGATCGTGCGCGATCGCGAACTCCGCGATCACCTGCAACTGCTCGCGCGTGAGCACGTCGCCTGAGGGATTGGCGGGCGTGTTCACGTAGATAACGCGCAGGCGCGGGGTGGCGCGCGATTCGAGGACCTCGCGGATGTCGGAGCGGCCGCGGACTTCATCCCACGGCACGCGCACGGCGACGCCGCCCGCGTACGAGACCTGATCCTTGATCGGCGTCCAGTAGGGCGCGAAGAACATCACTTCGTCGCCGGGATTGACGCTCGCGCTGAACGCGCAGAAGAGGCCGTGCGCGCCGCCGGAGGTGACGATGACGTCGTTCGTCGTCACCTCGATGCGGTTCTTGCGCGCGAGCTTGTCGCGCAACGCGTCGAGGAGTTGCGGGACGCCGGACGACGCCGCGTAGCGCGTCTGGTTCGCGTCGAGCGCCGCCTTCATGGCCTCCTTCACGAAATCGGGAGTGGGCATGAAGGGCTCGCCGCCTTCGAGCTGGAGGACGCGCTGCCCGGAGGCGCGCATCTCCAGCACGCGATTGCGGATGCGGACGATGTCGGAGAAGCCGAGGAGGGTGGAGCGCTGTGCGACGTTCAAAGCGGGCGGATTCTACACGCCCGCTACCAGCGCGTCGTCGGGGCCGTCGCGTTGGGAGTGATGCCGCTCTCCGGGATCAGCTCCACCTGTCCCGGAGGATTCGCCGGCGCGCCCAGATCCTCGGGCGACATCGTCGCGTTGCCGCGACGGCGGCCGCGCGTGTCGCGCCGCGCCGGGCTCTGCTCGGCCGGAGCGACGGACGCGGCCGGCGAGCCGACCGTCGTCGCCGGAGCGACCGATGCCGCCGGCCGCGCGCCCTGTGTCGGAGCCGGTGCGGCCGGAGGAACGATGTCGCGCGGCGAGGGCTGTGGAGACGGCGCGGTCGGAGTGCCCGGCGTGTTCGTCGCCGGCGCGAGTCCGCCCGTGCCTGAAAGTCCGCCCCCCTGGAACTGCATCGTGCCGCGCGTGTGCGCGTTCGGGTAGAGCTTGAGCAGCGCGAGGTGCGTCAGCTTCGTATCGAGGATGCGCGGGTTCACGTCGACGTCGAGGAGGGCCGGGTTGATCGAGTACGCCTTCGCGTAGAGATCGATCGCGCGGTCGATGTGATCGCGCTGTTCCTCGACGAGGCCGAGCTGGAACAGCGCCGCCGCGTGACCGGGCTTGAGGTCGACCGTGCGCATGAAGGCCCGCCGCGCGCCGATCTCGTCGCCGCGCGAGGCGCGGACCAGGCCGAGGTTGTACCAGGCCGGGTAGTACTTGCGGTTGGTGTCCACGGCGCGCTCGAACTCACGCTCGGCGTCCTTCGAGAAGCCCTTCTCCACCAGCAGCGCGCCGAGCGTGTTGTGCAGCTCGGGCGACTCGGGATCCTGGCGCAGCGCGTCGAGCGTGCGCGCGATCTGCGTGTCCAGGGTCGAGCCGGTGTTGAGGTACTTCGCGTAGAACGGGTTGACGTACGGGTTTTCGCTGGTGCCGTTCGCGTCGCGTACGACCGTGCATCCGGTCGTGGCCAGGACGGCGGCGGCAATGAGGAGGAGACGTTTCATATCAGTCCTGAAGTGGTTTCGCTTTCAACTTCACCTTCCCGTCGACGGTCTCGACCCGGAAGGCCACGGTCTTTACTTTGTATTTCGTGCGAACCAGCTCGCTCTGCTGCTGGATCATCTTCGTCAGTTGCTCGAGCGAGACGTTCGGGGCCTTCCCCAGCTTCGTGTGCTCGCGCTCGATCTCGTCGTACAGCTTGCGGATTTCCTCGCCGTTCGAGCCCGGCGCCATCCTTACATACGGGTCTGCCCCCTCCGACGTTACGCGGGGGCGTTGTTCGGGGGGAGGAGGGGGCGGCGTGGGAACCGTCATCGCGGCCTGACGCCGGCGGAAGTCGATCGGACCTTCCTCCCTCTCTCGCAGCTTCCGCGCCCACATCTCGCGGAACTGGTTGAAGCGCGACAGGATGGTGTTGAAGCGGAAGCGGCGCGTGTTGTCGCGCATCTTCTGCTTGCTCAATTCGTGGACGTAGGACTCCACCTGATGCCGTTCGAACGAAGGCGGCACCTTGATGATCCCGGTGAAGAACTGGTCGTACTTGTTCTTCAGCCTGCGGATATCTTCTTCGAGCTTGTCGAGCTCGTCATCCTGTTTGATCACTGGTTATCGGAACTAAACTAACCCAACCATGGCTAAATCGCCCGCCGGGGCCGTAGATTCCTCCGTCCTCCGCAGGATCCCGTCGGTCGAGAAGATCCTCTCCGCTGCATCGTTCGCGCCGCTCGTGTCGGAATTCGGCCGGGAACGGACCAAGGAAGCCATCGTCGAGCACCTGACCTCGCTCCGTGCACATCGCGCCGCGTGGGACGAATCGGATGCGCTGCTTGCCATCGGCGACGCGCTTGCCGCGGCCACGCGCTCGACGCTCCGCCGCGTCATCAACGGCAGCGGCGTCATCATCCACACGAACCTCGGACGCTCCCCCGTCGATCCGGCGATCTGGTCGGAGGCGATGGAGATCGCGACGCGGTACTCGAACCTCGAGTTCGACCTCGACTCCGGGGAGCGCGGCAAACGCGACGAACATCTGACCGCGCTCTGCCGGTCGCTCTTCGGTTGCGAGGCGGCGATCCTCACGAACAACAACGCTGCCGGGACGATGCTGCTGCTCGCGTCGGTCGCGGCGGGGAAAGAAGTGATCGTCTCGCGCGGAGAGCTCGTGGAGATCGGCGGCGCGTTTCGCGTGCCGGACGTGATCCAGCAGGGCGGCGCAAAACTGCGCGAGGTGGGGACGACGAATCGCACGCGGCCGCGCGATTATGCGGATGCGATCTCGCGCCGGACCGCGGCCATCCTGCGCGTGCATCGTTCGAACTTCGACATCGTCGGATTCACCGAGACGCCCGCCATCCCGGAGCTGGTCGAGGTGGCGCGCGCGAAGAAAGTCCCGCTGCTGTACGACGAGGGGAGCGGACGCGTGGTCGGTCTGCATCGCTACGGTTTCGCGCCGGCGGAGACGCTCGCGGAGCTGCTCGCGCAGGGTGTGGACGTCGTCACGTGTTCCACCGACAAGCTGATCGGCGCCACGCAGGGCGGTCTGATCCTCGGACGTGAAGAGCTGGTGGCGAAATGCCGCCGCCATCCTTTGATGCGCGCGTTGCGCGTGGGAAAGGAGACGTACGCGATCGTCGCCGCGACGCTGCGCGCGTTTGCGACCGCGCAGCACGAGGCGCGCATCCCGATCTACCGCATGCTGGCCACGCCGCTCGACGTCCTGCGCACGCGAGCGGAGACGCTCACACGCGGCACCGCCTGCACCCTTTTCGAATCGCGCTGCGCCCTTGGCGGAGGCACCACGCCGACCGAGACCATTCCGTCGATCGCCATCGAAGTGCCGGGCGACGCGAGCGCGCTGCAGGAGCGGTTTCTGCGCAACAGCCCGCCGATCGTCGGCCGCGTGCAGAACGACCGCTTCACGATCGACGTGCGCACGCTGCTCGAGACCGACTTTTCGCCAGTGGCCACGGCGCTGCGGACGGCCTTACATTCTTCTGCATGAGATTCGCGCTCGTCGCATTGCTGCTCACGCTGCCCTTGCACGCCGCCGACGCCCGAAAAGCACTGGCCGTGGAGTTGTTCACGCTCCTCGACGTGAAGAATCAGGCGATCTACGCGTGGCCGGAAGGAGAGGTCCGCAACCGGATGGTGGCGAAGCTCGATCCGGTGACGCTCGCCGAAGAGGTGTACGTCCCGCTGATCCTCGACCGGTTCAGCGAGAAGGAGCTGCGCGAGCTGATCGCGTTCTACAAGACGCGTGTCGGACAGAAGAGCGCTGCGCTCATGCCGCATCTTTTCGATCCATCGGCGCTCATGGCGTCGCCGTACGTGATGCGCATCGGACGGGAAGTGAGCGAGGAGTTGGAGCGCGAGAAGGACGGAAGCGATCCGGTGAACCGGGCTCGCGTGTGCTCGACATGCGCGAGCAGCCGCCGCGCGTGATGGACAGCCTCGACGCGGATGTCATCTTCCAGAACGGGAACTTCATTCAGTCTCCGCGGCAGGCGACGCCGGGGGAGTGACGGGCGCGCCGTAGAGCATGGTCTCGATCTGCTCGCGGGCCTGCTGCAGCAGCGACTCTTTCGCGCGCAGCTTGAGGTTCACGGTTTCGATGGGCGTTCCGACTTTGATCGTGACGACGCCCGGCGTCACGCGCTTCGCACCGACCCGGAAGACGTCGTAAGTGCTGTCGATCGCGACGGGGACGATGGTTTTCTCGGACTTGATCGCCAGGAGAAACGCGCCGCGCTGGAAGGGCCGCATCATGCGTTCGCGGGAACGCCCTTCTTCGGGGAAGATCACGATCGTGTTGCCTTTGCGGATGCGGTCGGCGGCCAGCTCGAACGACTTCACCGCGGTTCTGCGGTTCTTGCGGTCGATGGGGATGAAGCCCGCGCGGCCGATGGCCCATCCGAAGATGGGGATCTTGAACAGACTGACCTTGGCCATGAACCGGATCGGTTGCGGGATCGCGGCGACGATGCAGGGGATGTCGAGATAGCTGTAGTGGTTCGAGACGAGGATGTAGCGTTTGTTCGGATCGAGACGATCCAGCCCCTCGACGCGCAACTCGATCCCTGCCGCGCTGACGAGCGCCTTCCCCCACGTCCGCACGATCCAGTCGATGACCGGCGAGGTCGATCTCACGATCGCCACGAGGATCGTGAGCGTCGACATGGGAATCGTGACGAAGACGGCCGCGAGAGCGAGGTACACCGTGCGCAACATCGGGGGAATGATAAGCCCCTCGCGTTGCGCGTTTGCGGGAACCGGATACGGGGGCAAGGAGGAGGGATGAAGGATGAAGGCGGAGCGATCGCGCGAGTGCGAGGCACTCTCGTGGCGGGAAATACAGGGCCGAGGGCCGAGGGCCAAGGGCCGAGGGGAAACCCGGAACCCCCTTGGCCCTCCGGGTTGCGGGGACTGGATACGGGGGCAAGGATGAGGGATGAAGGATGAAGGATGAAGGATGAAGGCGGAGCGATCTCGCGAGCCCGAAGCATTCTGGCGACAACGCTCATCCTTCATCCTTCCGCCTTCATCCTTGCTCCCGCTTCGCGATCGCGCTCGATGAGCGCCGCCGCCGAGCCCGCCCGGAAGGCGGAGCGATCTCGCGAGCGCGAAGCATTCTGGCGACAACGCTCATCCTTCATCCTTCCGCCTTCATCCTTGCTCCCGCTGCGTAATCGCGCTTGATGAGAGCCGCCGCCGAGCCCGCTCGAACCCTCTTAGCCCTCAGCCCTCAGCCCTCGGCCCTCCGCTTGCGGGCAAGGATGGCGCGATCTCGCGAGCGCGAAGCATTCTGGCGACAACGCTCATCCTTCATCCTTCCGCCTTCATCCTTGCTCCCGCTGCATGATCGCGCTTGATGAGGGCCGCCACCGAGCCGCCCGGAGCCCCTCGGCCCTCGGCCCTCAGCCCTCCGCCTGCGGGCAAGGATGGCGCGATCTCGCGAGCGCGAACCCTTCTGGCGACAAGGCTCATCCTTCATCCTTCCGCCTTCATCCTTGCTCCCGCTGCGCGATCACGCTCGATGAGGGCCGCCGCCGAGCCCCTCATCCCTCATCCCTCTCTTGATCCTCTCCACCTGCGCCAGATGCTTCTCATCGTGCCTCTGGATCCGCTCGAACGCTCCGCGCACGCTCAGCGCTCCGTACTGCGGATGCAGGCCGGTGCGATCGAGCTCTTCGTCGCTCAGTCGTGAGAGCAGCATCAGATTCATGCGGCGGAGGGCACCAAAGTCCTGGAGCAGTTCGGCGGCCGGTTCGCGGCGATGGACGCGCGTGACCCAGTCATCCTGGGCGAGTGCCTGCAGCGGCGTGTCACCCGCGCCGCCGAGAATCGTCCGGATACGCACGGCGTACACGAGCTCGAGATCGAACAGGTGGGCGACGACGTCCGCGACCGACCACTTGCCTTCGGCTTCGGGACGCGCGATCTCTTCCTCCGACAGTCCTGCAACGGCGGCGGCGAGGCGCGGCGGAAAGGCGCGAAGCGTTTCGATTGTCTGCAGCATGAGAGGATTCAATCATGAAGCTCCACGTCCGCGCGCCGTTCGACTGGAACGGTCTCGTGACATGGCTCGGCGCGCGTGCGATCCGCGGCGTCGAATCGGTCGAGGGCGATGAGTACGTACGCGGCGACGTGCGCGTGTCCTTCGACGGCACGCACGTGCACGCGACGCGGGACGCGCAACGCGTGCGCCGCCTGTTCGATCTCGACGCCGATCCCGCCGCCATCCACGCAACACTCTCGCGCGACGAGATGCTCGCGCCGCTTCTGGAGAAACGCCCCGGCGTGCGCGTACCCGGCGCGTGGGATCCGTTCGAGCTCGTCGTGCGGGCGATCGTCGGCCAGCAGGTGAGCGTCGCCGCCGCCCGCACGATCCTCGGCCGCATCGCCGCAATGCACGGCTTCGATCCGGCCGTCCTCGCGGACGTCACACTCGAAGGAATGCCGCGCTCGCGCGCTGCCACGATCCAGCGTGCGGCGCAGGCGACGCTCGAAGGCGTGCCGCTCATCGCCGTCAAAGGCATCGGCCCGTGGACCGCGAATTACATCGCCATGCGCTCCGGCGATCCCAATGCTTTTCCCGCGGGCGATCTCGTCCTGCGCCGCAACGCGGGCGACCTCACCGAGCGCGAGCTGGCGAAACGAGCCGAGGCGTGGCGCCCCTTCCGCGCCTACGCGGCGATGCTGCTCTGGCAGCAGTAGGCTCGAATTTCAGGTGCCGTTCTTCGGTTGCTCGGCGTCCGTCTCGTTGGTTGTTTGTTTACGGCGGCGTACCGCCTCTTCGAACAACCGGATCGTCTGCTTCTTGCGCCGCGACTCCAGGTTGACTTCGAGCCTGACGGGGCTTCGCTTCGACATCATTTTCTCGATGGCCGAATCGCTCCAGCGGCGCCGTTGCGCAAGCCGCCGTTCGGCGACGAACAGAGGCGCGCCGAGTTGACGCGCCACGTAGGCAGCGGTCAGGGTACGACCGCGCGCCGCTACCACCAGCCACGGCAACGGGATCATGATCGCCGCTGCCAGCGCCTGTGCCTGCGGGTGCCGCGGCCGGTCTCCGATCGTCGCAAGCGCGTCCTCACGCAACTCCGGAATCCGCTCGCCGATCTCGTCGCAGGCCAGCAAGATGTTGGCGACTTCGACGAAATAGGCGAATGCCGCGTCGGTCCGCATCAAGGCGAGACCCA
>Ga0196958_10000561_pt1 | contig 12163 bp, 13 predicted proteins | sample S1v_10metaG_FD_148654 | JGI IMG/M metagenome (GOLD analysis project Ga0196958, IMG submission 148654) | Soil microbial communities from Anza Borrego desert, Southern California, United States - S1+v_10 | ecosystem: Environmental > Terrestrial > Soil > Desert | place: USA: California | collected...
GATGGTGACCAGGCAGAGGATCGGTGGTGTGCCCTCGATCGGAGGCAGTCCGACGCGGATCTGTTCGGCCGCCGCGGCGAGCACGCCGCGCAGTTCTTCGAGCGCGTCCGGCCCGGGGATGATCTTCAGGATCCCGCTGGTGGTGAACGCCCCGGTGATCAGGAACAGCAGCACGAGCAGCTGCGCCAGGCCCACGACGATGGTCGGCGCGCGCAGCGACCGCAGGGCGAGCCCGGTGGAAGCGATCAGCACGACGGCGACCAGCAGGTAACCGAACCACGCCCAGCCGGAGACGACGCCGGTGAGCGAGGTCGAGGCGAACAGCGTGGCGAGCCCGGCGGCGACCGGGGCGAGCACACTGCTCGTCCAGACCGGCGGCGGTGCCTCGGGGCGCGGACGGGGGGTGTGCGGGCGGGGTGGCGCGGTCGCGGTCACAGGCCGCCTCCGATCAGGGTGCCCCGGCGGGTGGCCGTCTGGCACAGCTCGGCCCACACCTGCTGCATCGGCGATCCCGGGCCGGCGACGACGACGCCCCAGCCCGCGGCGCGCAGCAGCGCCACCGACTCCTCGGTGGCGGCGGCGCGGTTCTCCGGGCGGTTGACGCCGGAGGACCAGCCGGGGGTGTCGAGCAGCACGGCGAGGCTCCGGATCCCGCGCGGGCGGTACCGGGACAGCTCGTGCACGGATTCGTTGCTGACGGTGCCGAGCACGGCGATGAGTTCCTGTCCTTCGGCCGGGTCGTGGCCGAGGGTGATGTCGCGCTGGTGCGCGGGCTGGAGCGCGGCGAGGACGTCGAGCACGACGTTGTCGTAATGCTCGCCACCCTCACCGGGGGTGTCGGCCAGGGTCTGGCCGTGTTCGGTGATCAGCCGGACGCGGTGACCGGAGCGGCGCAGGTGCAGGCCCACGGAAGCGGCGAACGAGACGGCCCATTCGAGGCTGGCGGCGGGTCCGGTGCCGTGGTGCGCGGCCGCGCGGTGGTCCAGCAGCACCGTCGTACCGCCACGCCACGGCCGTTCCTCGACGCGGACCATGATCTCGTCGCGGCGGGCGGTGGAACGCCAGTGGACTTTCCGCAGATCGTCGCCCTGGCGGTACTGCCGCACGATCACATCCGCCTCGCCCTGTCCGGCGTGCAGGCGGATGCTGCCGTCGTCGCCGGCCCCGATCCCGGCGCCGCCGGGCAGTCCCCACAGGCCGACCACCTTCGGCACGACGACCAGCCGGGAATGCCCGATCAGCTCTCGTTCGAACTCGCACAGCCCGAACGGGTCGGTGATCGTCGCCCGCAGCGGGCCGACCTGCTGGATCCCGCGCAGCACCGGCTGAAGCGGATACCGCAGCGCGACCCGCCGGTCGTGGGGGAGCCGTTCGACGACGAAGCGCGGCCGCGAACCCAGTGCGTACGGCACACCGTCTTCGAGCAGCACCTCGCCGGCCGGCAGCCTGCCGTCGCGCCAGAGTTCGAGCTGGACCTCGCCCGGCGAGCCGACCGAGACCCGCTCCGGGCGCAGTGAGCGGGCCGCGCCCAGCCGCAGCCGGGTCGCCGAGATGAAGAAGGCGACCAGCAGTGGCAGGGCGATGACGAACACCGCGACCCGCAGCAGATCCCGTTCGTTGAGCACGAACGAACAAGCCGCCGCGGCGACGCCGGCGGCGAGGAGGCAGCGGCCGCGTGTGGTCAGGCCGGACAGCGCACGCAGCATGTGGATTTCACCCTGTCGAGCGAAGCTCGCCCGTTGAGGGCGGCGGCGGGGTCATGGATGGACTCATCCCTCTCAGCGATGGTTCGAGCCCTGCGGTACGGGAACGCGATGCAGGATCGCGCGGACCACGTCGGTGGCCGATCGGCGAGCGGCGTGCGCCTCCGTGGTGAGCACCATGCGGTGCGCCAGCACCGGGACCGCGACCGTGTGCAGGTCGTCCGGGACGACGAACTCACGGCCGGACAGCGCGGCCTGCGCGCGGGCCGCGCGGACCAGTTGCAGGGTCGCCCGCGGCGAGGCGCCGAGGCGGATCTCCGGCACCTGACGGGTCGCGGACACCAGGTCGACGGCGTACCGGCGGATCTCCGGGGACATGTGCACCGACCGCACCGTCTCGATCAGCCGCTGCACCGACTCGCGGTCGGACACCGGTTCGAGATCGGCCAGCGGGTTGTGCCCGGCGTGCTCGTCGACCATCGCCAGTTCGGCCTGCTGGTCCGGGTAGCCGATGGACACCCGCGCGGTGAACCGGTCCCGCTGGGCCTCGGGCAGCGCGTAGGTGCCCTCCATCTCGATGGGGTTCTGGGTGGCGATCACCATGAACGGCTCTTCGAGGTGGTACGTCGAGGTGTCGACGGTGACCTGGTGCTCTTCCATGCATTCGAGCAGCGCCGACTGCGTCTTCGGCGAGGCGCGGTTGATCTCGTCGCCGACCACGATGTTCGCGAACACCGGGCCGGGCCGGAACTCGAACCCGCCGCTCTGCCGGTTGTAGATGGACACCCCGGTGACGTCGCTGGGCATCAGGTCGGGGGTGAACTGGATCCGGCTGACGGTGCAGTCGATCGAGCGGGCCAGCGCCTTCGCGAGTGAGGTCTTGCCGACCCCGGGAACGTCCTCGACGAGGAGGTGGCCTTCGGCGAGCAGGGTCACGAGCGCGATGCGGATGACGTCGGGTTTGCCGACCAGTACCCGTTCGACGTTGGCGGCGATCCGCCGCGCGGTCTCGTGCAGTTCGTCCAGCGACGCTCTGCCGTCACGGCCGTTCTGCCGGCCGCTGACCGAGCCGGCGCCCGTGGGGTACGGCGCTTGCCCGGTTGCCTGCTCACCCTGCTGTTCGCCGGGCGTCGCAGACTGGATTCTCGACGTCACTCGACCTCCTGATGCCACGTGGCTGGATTCCCGCTGGGTCCTCTGCCGGACCGCTTCAGTCCCCGAGCAGCGGTCAGCCTCCCACGAAGTGTGTCAAACTCGGGCGAACTGGTGGGGGGAACCCCGCCAACCCCAATCGATGACTCTGTGCAACCAGGGACTTTACCTCGATTGAGTGAGGTGAGCGCGTTTTCGGGCGCTCCCGCTGACGCGGTGTTTTGTCGTATGCTCCGGTGCGAGGTCGCTCGACTACGGAGAGGCGTAATCGCATATGAGCGAGGTGAGCACCGCCAAGCCACGGTTCGATCTGAGCGGATTCGCGGTCGCGCCGGAGCTGGCCGCCGACGCCCACGTGAAGATCTCCGCCCTGCAGGACGTGGTCGGCCAGATGATCCGCGAGGCCAAGGTCCTCGGCCGCACGGTTCCCCTCGGCGGGGGATACGCGGACGAGGTCGGCAGGTTCATGGCGCAGTACGGGATCGGCGCCGAAGGCTCCGCGGTCGAGGCGCTCACGGCGTTCGGCAAGGAACTCGAGGCGCTCAAGAACCGGATCGAGAAGGCGCTGGCCCGCTACACCCGACAGGATGAGCAAGCGGCGGAGGACGTGGACTGTGTCGGCGGCTGAACCCATGAACTCCCGCCTTCCTCTTCTGGCTCTCTGCGGCACGCTCGCCGTCATGACAGTGTCCGCCTGCGGGCAAGGAGCCGCAGGCCAGGCGAAGATTCCGGCCGCGGCGGACGGCGCGGGCCCGGCTCCTTCGTCTTCGGCGCCCGCGCCGGATCGCGGTGTCGACCCGTGCGCGCTGCTCGGCCCGCAGGACAGGTCGACGGCCGGGATCAACGTGCTCGGCGTCGCGAAGGAGATCGACGGCGCCCGCGCCTGCGACTGGACGGTGCCCGCGACCTTCGGTGTCACCATCACCGTGGACGAGCGCAACGGCCTGACGGACCTCGAGGTCGCGCGCAAGACCGCCACCAAGACCAAGGTCGGCGGCCGTGCCGCGCTCAAGGTCGCCGACGCCAAGGCCGCCGACGGGACCTGCGCGGTCCTGCTCGGCATGGGGGAGAAGGCGAGCGTCCAGATCGACGTGAGCAACACGAACTTCACCGACACCCCGCTCGCCTGCGAGCGCGCGGTGAAGGTGGCGGGACTGGCCGAACCCAAACTGCCTTAGGGCTCACCACCGGATACCGAGGAGAAGGTGTCGTGTCTGAAGGAGAGACGCCGGGGCGCGAGGTCCCGGTCGCGGCCACGCGGTACGAGGCCTACAGCCACGAGGCGCTGGCCGCCGAAGTCGAAGCGGGCAACGATCCCGAGGCGGCGGGTGGCATCGGCGCCGCCTGGGACGCGCTCGCCCGCCGGATGAACGACGCGACGTCCGAGCTCACCGGGCTGGTCGGCTCCAGCGAAGAGAACTGGCGCGGGGAAGCGGGCGACGCGCTCCGCGGCGTGCTGACCAGGGCGTCCGGCTGGCTGACCTGGTCCGCGGATCTCTCGTCCGCGCTCGGGAAGGCCGTCGCCGGGCAGGCGGAGGCGGCCGCGCGGGCCCGTGCCGACATGCCGCCGCCGGTGGCCTACGACCCGGGCGCGATGATCCGCGGCGCCGCCGCCCGCGGAAATCTCGCGCTCCTCGCCGCGCTCGCCGACGAGATGGAGGCCAAGCACGCGGAGGCCGAAGAAGCCCGGCGCAAGGCCGTCGACGTCATGAACACCCGCGATACCTCATTGCGTTCGCTGACCCCGCAGGTCTCCTTCGGGAAGCCGCCGGAGCTGGGGCGGTCTTGATCCGCGTTTCCGCGTCGGCGTTCGACGTCCTCTGGTCCGACCTGGGGCACGCGGCCCCGCCCTGGCCGCTGTACGTCCGCAGCGTCGGCGCCACGGAAGCGGAACGCGCCGAGATCCGCGACGCGGTCTACGAAAACCTCACCGAGCGCGGCCTCTATGACGGGGACCGGCTCGACGCCGCCCTGGAAGCGCGGCTGGACCTGCTCGCGCGCGCCGAGGTCTACGTCGAATGCGAGGCTCTGGCCGACATGACGGCCGAAGCCCCGTTCCGCGCGGTCGCGGCCGCGCGCGGACGGCACGGTGTCCTGGCCACCCAGCCGGAACAGACCATCGCGCTGTCGGGGATCGGCGACGGCGAGGTGTTCGCCGCGATCGTCGACGTCCTGCCCGAACTGCGGCCCGGCCCCGGCTACGGGATCAGCCTGCCCGCCGCGCGCTTCGGCGGTGACCTGGAGGATCCGGTGTTCGGCGACGGCGGACGCTCCTCGGCCTCGGACAGCCAGCTGCGCGAGGTGCTCGCGATCCAGGCCCGGCCGGTCTACAGCGCGGGCCAGTTCACCGTGCGGACCCGCGACCGCGACGGCCGGGCGCACCGCGCAGGGGGGCTGACCTGGTTCGACACCGACGTCGGCGCGTACTGCGCGGCGCGGACCGAGGGCCGGGGCGGGCAGGCGTGGGTGACCGTGTCCCCTGTGGACGGTCCTCGGCTGGCCGCGCGGCTCGCTTCGCTGCTGGACCCGGACCGCTAGCCTGGGACGGTTCGATCGCCCGAGGGGGGCTTTCGGGAAAGGGGTTTCGGATGACCGTGCCGTTCGGCGGCCCAGTGCGCGATCCGCAGGAATGGATGCGCGAACAGGAGCGGCGCAGTGCCGCCCTGCTCGCCAAGGCGGAACAGGCGAAAGCCGACCTGGAGAACAACGTCGTCACCATGAGCAGTCCGGATCGGCTGGTCACCGTGACGGTCAACCCCGGCGGCGGCCTGACTTCGCTCGCGCTTTCCCCGCAGGCGCAGGAACGGCCGCCCGCCCAGCTCGCGTCGCTGATCATGAGCACCTACCGCAAGGCGACGACGAGGGCCGCGGACCGGACCCTGGAGATCATGGCCGGACTGACCGGCGAAGACTCCGACGCTGTCGATTTCATCAAGAGCACCCTGCCGCCACGGGAAGAACCGCAGGCCACCCCGGAACCGGACGACTCCGCGCGCTTCGGCGTCCCAGCCGAACCGCCTCCCGCTCCGCCCGCGAAGCCCCGGCCGTCTCGCCCCGTCTCCGATGAGGACGACGGCGAAGACTTCCAGCACGTCGACTGGACCGGTCGCTCGTGAGCGGGCCGGGATACGGCGTTTCGCCGGAACGCCTCAGGGCGCACGCGGACCAGGTCTCCGACCTCGCCGACCGCATCCGTGGCGCGGCTTCGGCGGCGAACCAGGTGGGGATGGGTGGCTTTGCGGGCTACGGCCTGCTGTGCGCGGTGCCCGTCGGCGGTGTCCTCCAGATGGCCCAGGGTGACGCGGACGAGCTGATGACCAGCGCGGCGAACCTCGGCAGCGCGTTGTCGGAGGCCTTGCACAAGGCCGCCACGGACTACACGAAGATCGACGACGACGCGGCGCAGCTCGGCCGGGACCTGGGGAAGAAGCTGTGAGCGAAGACCTGATCGCGAAGAAGGAGGACAAGCCCGAGCCGTTCAAAGGCGCGGGCGTGTTCGACAGTGGCTCGAGTGTCGTCGGAGACATCTACCCAGGAGCGAAGGGCGAAGACCTCGACGCGTTCGCGGTCGCGATGGACGGTGTCTCCTTCGGGCTGGACGTCCTGTCGATGGTCCTCAACCCGCTCGGTGAGCTGGTGAAGGCCGGAGTCGGCTGGCTGATGGAGAATCTCGACTTCATCCGCGAACCGCTGGAGATCTTGACCGGCGATCCCGATCTGGTCCAGCAGGCGGCGCAGACCTGGAACAACATCGCCGCCGAACTGGAAGGCGTGGCGGGTGACTACGAAGGCGCGCTCTCCACGACGTCCGGCTGGGATGGCGACGCGGCCATCGCCTACCGCCGTGTCGCGCTGCAGTACACGCAGTCTTTGCGCGACGTCGCAGCCGAAGCGAAGGACTCGGCACAGTGGATCACCACCGGCGGCATGGTGGTGGCCACCGCGCGGGCGCTGATCTTCGACATCATCGCGACCTTCATCGGCGATGTGATCACCCGGGCGCTGCTCGCGCTCGCGTCGTCGTGGTTCACCCTCGGTGGTTCGGTCGCCGCGTTCACCGCGAGCGTCTTCGCCGACGCGGTCAAGGTCATGGCGAAGATCCAGAAGAAGCTCGGCAAATTGCTCAGTGCGATCCAGAAGTTCGTGAAGCGCTTCGAAGGATCGAGTGAGCGCGCTCGCGAGGCGGCGCGGGCGCTGGGGCGAAAGTCTTCCGAACTGGGGCGGGAGGCGAACAAGGTGATCAAGGCGAGCGACAAGACCTTGGACAGCCTCGAAGGCGACAACCTCAAGTATCTCCGTACTGCGAAAGACCGCATGGAGAACACCACCTTGGGCAAGATCGCCGACAACACCGGTCTCAAGGTCGCCAAGGAGGCCGGAAAGGCGGCCGCCGCGGACTACGACCAATACAGCGGTGGCTCCTCGGAACGCGGCCAGGTCACGCCGCCCAACAGCGGCCGGATCAGCGGCTCACTCGACGATGACGGCTGAGCGGCCGGCGCCTACCCGTCGTACTCGATGGTGGCCTCCAGGTGTCATGGGCGCCGTCGGCGTGCTGCTCACGTTGTGGCTGATGCTTTCCCTGCAGTGGGTGGTGGGTTTCGAACCGTGGGGCAGCCTGACCCGGACCGGAACCGCGCGGGTCGAGCGGTGCGAGAGGGCCGCGATCCACACGTGGATGACGTACTCGTGCGAGGCGGAAGTCCGGTGGGACAACGTTCCCCAGGGGGGAGAACAGGTCTCCACCACAGCGGTCACCTCGGTTTCCGCGCTTTCGGGCAGCGTTCCGGTGGAGGAGTACAAGTTCCGGAAGAAGCACAGTTCGCGAGGGGGATCTTCCGTGGTCCCGGTCGATCGGCCGTCGTGGCCGGTCGCCGACGGCTGGTGGATCCTGCTCGTCTTCCTGAGCGTGATCCCCGGCTGGATCGCGGGGTTCTGGGTGGGTGGTCGCCTCGGCCGGTTGCTGCCCGAACCGAAGGAGAAACCCAAGGACTGGCGAGGGGTCGACCGCCGGGCCACGTCGGGCATGAACGGACGCCGCCGCAAGCGCGATCGGCGCTGAGTGGCCAGAGCGAAACGCCCCCGAGGTGGCCTTGGAGACGCTGAGTGTCCCCCCATCCCACATGCGACGCACCACGAACCCGACCGTCAGGTCACCGGTGAAGGTCCTTTGTCGACAAGTCGTCGGATCAACCGATGTCGACACCCTCCACAGTGTCCCCAGCCGTCCCCACCGTTCCCCCCTGGATTCCCCACTTTCGCCCCCCTTTCGCCCCACGGCAGGGTTCCGGCGGCCGATACCGGACGCATCAGGCATGGATGAGGTTGCTTCGATACCTGCCCAGGGGGATCTTGGCCACCGTCCCCCACCACGCCCCCACCAGGACCCACCTTGTTGACCAGCGGAAACGTCTGACACGACGGGGTGGTGGGGGGTTTTGCCGCGTTGACTGTGGAGAAAAGTGGGGTACGGTGGTGCGCAGTGGGGCAGAAGGGAGCCCCGTGGCCGATCCTGGTTGCTCGCAGCCGGGATCGGTAGGGAGGTGGAGCCGGTGTTCCTCGGCACCCACACCCCGAAACTGGACGACAAAGGGCGGCTCACGCTGCCCGCGAAGTTCCGCGACGCGCTCGCCGGTGGGCTGATGGTCACCAAGGGACAGGATCACTGTCTCTTCGTCTTTCCCCGAGCCGAGTTCGAGCAGATGGCGAGGAAGGTCGCCGACGCCCCGTTCACGAACGAGGCGGTCCGGGCCTATCAGCGCTACCTCTTCGCCGGGACGGACGAACAACGCCCGGACGGGCAAGGACGTATCGCGATCGCGTCCGAGCTCCGACGCTATGCCGGGCTGAACAAGGAGTGCGTGGTGATCGGGGCGATCACCAGGCTGGAGATCTGGGACGCCCAAGCGTGGCGGGGCTACCTGGACGAACACGAAGACAGCTACGCGAAGGCTCGAGAGGAAGTTCTGCCGGGCGTCTTCTAGACGTGACCGAGGAAGCACCCACGCCGTCGGGGGGCGCGGGTTCACGCTTCGGGCACGCCGGAACCGTCCACACGGATGCCGTGAGGCCTCTGTCCGCTCAGTGTCCCTGGTACACCTTCCCCGGTACCAGGTCAGCAGGCGGGCGGGCAGGGACCTGACGGCATCCGGCGTCTTCCCCGGCACTACAGGAAAGGGGGGAAGACATGGCAGCCGAACACGAGCACGTTCCGGTGCTGCTGAGGCGTATCGTGGAACTGTTCGCGCCGGTCTTCTCCGACCGCGAGGCCGTGCTGGTCGACGCGACCGTCGGACTCGGCGGTCACTCCGACGCGCTGCTCACCGCGTTCCCCGGGCTGCGCCTCGTCGCGCTCGACCGGGACCCTGCCGCGCTGGAGCTCTCCGCGAAACGGCTTGCGCCGCACGGTGATCGTGTCGACTTCGTGCACGCCGTCTACGACGAGATGCCCTCCGCGCTGCACGGTCTCGGACTGTCCAGAGTGGACGGAATCCTGTTCGACCTCGGTGTTTCCTCGATGCAGCTGGACCGCGCCGAGCGTGGTTTCGCCTACTCCAAGGATTCCCCGCTCGACATGCGGATGGACCCCACCACCGGGAGCACCGCCGCCGACGTGCTCAACACCTACGCCCCCGGCGAGCTGATCCGGATCCTGCGCGATTACGGCGAGGAACGATTCGCCCAGCGGATCGTCAAAGCCGTTGTGTCGGAACGAGAGAAGGAACCCTTCACGCGCAGCGGGCGGCTGGTGGAACTGCTGTACGACGCGGTCCCCGCGGCGAGCAGGCGCACCGGCGGGCATCCGGCGAAGCGCACGTTCCAGGCGTTGCGGATCGAGGTCAACGGCGAGCTGGAGGTGCTGCGGCGAGCTATGCCGCGAGCCTTGTCCTGCCTCGCCGTCGGCGGCCGGATCGTCGTGGAGTCCTATCAGTCCCTCGAGGACAGGCTGGTCAAACAGGCCTTCGCGGAACTGGCGAAATCCCGGACCCCGGAAGGGCTTCCGGTGGAACTGCCGGGCCACGGCCCGGAACTGAAACTGCTCACCAGAGGGGCCGAGAAGGCCGGCGAGGCGGAGACCGAACAGAACACACGGGCCGCCTCCGTGCGGCTTCGAGCCGCCGAACGGATCGGAGACCGAGCACGATGACCGCTCCCGCGAAATCCCGCGGCCGCCGGACACCGGCGCCCGGACGGCGTGGCCGCGCGACCAGTACGGTCGACGAGACGACGGACGCCACCGAGACCACGACGTCCACGCGCGCCTCTCGCGGGCGGACGTCGGCCGCCGAACGCGCCTACGCCCGCCGCGCCCAGCGCGCCGACCTGCTGCAGCGGGACCAGCAGCGCAACCGTCCCGACGCCGAAGACGGCGCGGCCAAGGAAGAGCCGCGGAAGAAGCTCCAGCTGCGCTGGCCGCGTTCGCGCGCGTCGTTCGTGCTGATGATGATGGGCATGCTGGCCGTCGGGGTGGCGTGCACGCTGTGGCTGACCACGCAGGCCATCGCCGATTCGTACCGGCTCGAACAACTCCGCACGACCAACGCCGGCCTCGCCGAGGCGAAGGAACGGTTGCAGCGCGAGGTCGCGAAGGCCGAGTCGCCCGCATCGCTGGCGCCCAAGGCCAGGGAACTGGGCATGGTGCCCGGCGGCGACCCCGCGCACATCGTGGTCGGCCCGGACGGACAGTCCACTGTGGTCGGTGAGCCGAAGAAGGCCGAAGCCGACGCGCCCGCCACCTCGACCGACTCGTCCTCGCCCCCGCCCGCCGAGGGCACACAGCAGGGCACGCCGTACGAGGGCGACCAGCCCGCGGTACCGCAGGAGAACGCGGCGGTCCCGGCGCAGGGAGGTCAGTGATGGCGCCCGGCCGTCCGGCGCAGGCCAGGGCACGGTCGGCGGGCAGCGCGCGGCGGACCTACGCCGCCGGGACCCGCCGTGCCACCGCCCGGCGGGGCAACGGCGGAAACCCGAGCCGGTTCACCGGCGTCCGGATCCTGTTGATCGTCGTGATGGTGCTCGCCGGCCTCAAACTGGTGCAGGTGCAGTGGTTCGAGGCAGGCGCGCTGTCCGAGGCGGCGGAACGGCAGCGGACGTCGGTGATCGAAAGTCCCGCGCAGCGCGGGTCCATCCTGGACCGCAACGGGACGAAGATCGCGTTCAGCGTCGAGGTGCGGACGCTCGCGGTGAGCCTGAACTGGCTGCACAAGACAATGGACGACTTGGCCGCGAAGAACCCGACGAAGGGCAAGAACTTCGAGACCGAGGTGGCGGCCGCGGCGAAGTTCATCGCGGCCAAGCTGCCCGGCGTGATCACCGAGAAGGAGCTGCTGGACAAGTTCCACAAGCCCGACGGGTTCACGTACCTGGTCCACGACATCGAACCGTCGGTCGCCGAAGCGATCGTCAAGAAATACTCGTGGATCAGCGTCGAGAAGCGCTCGAAGCGGGAGTACCCCGGTGACTCGGTGGGCGCGAACATCGTCGGCTACGCGAACTGGCGGACCGACGACCAGGACGTCTCCAAGCACAACCTGCACGGTGGCTACGGTCTCGAGGCCTCGCGCGACAACGACCTCGCCGGAACGCCGGGCCGCAAGATCGTCAACACCCGGAACGGCAACGACAACCTGGTCATCCCGGGCACCGAGCGGGACATCCAGAACGCCGTCCAGGGTTCGGACCTGCAGCTCACGATCGACACCGACCTGCAGTACGAACTCCAGCGGCAGCTGAGCGAGTACGTCGCCAAGTCGAAGGCCAAGGGTGGCCAGGCGGTCATCATGGACTCGAAGACCGGCGAGGTCTACGCGCTGGCCAACGACAAGACCGTCAACCTCAACGACCCTGCTTCGCGCAGTGAGACCGAGAACCTGAACAACCGCGCGGTGACCACGCCGTTCGAACCCGGTTCGGTGAACAAGATCGTCACCGCCGCGGGCGCGATCGACGCGGGTATCACCACGCCGGAGTCGGCCCAGGCGGTACCGGGTTCGCTGCAGGTCGCGGACAAGGTCGTCAAGGACGCCTGGCATCACGGCACGCAGCAGTTCACCACCACCGGCATCTTCGCGAAGTCGTCGAACGTCGGAACCCTGTTGCTGGCACAGAAGCTCGGCGAGGACCGGTACGCGGACCTGCTCAAGCGGTTCGGCCTCGGCCAGCGCACGGGCCTCGGCCTCCCCGGCGAGAGCCCGGGCGTCGTCCCGCCGCGCAACCAGTGGTCGGCCACGACCTTCGGGAACTTGCCGATCGGGCAGGGGCTTTCGATGACGGTCGTGCAGATGGCCGGGATGTACCAGGCCATCGCG
>Ga0196958_10000562_pt1 | contig 12162 bp, 28 predicted proteins | sample S1v_10metaG_FD_148654 | JGI IMG/M metagenome (GOLD analysis project Ga0196958, IMG submission 148654) | Soil microbial communities from Anza Borrego desert, Southern California, United States - S1+v_10 | ecosystem: Environmental > Terrestrial > Soil > Desert | place: USA: California | collected...
CCTTGTAGTCGTACTCAGCGATGATCTCTCGCTTAGTCCCGTTGCGTCCGACAAACTTGTCGGAGCCGTTATCGGAGAAGAGGTCGCTGAATTGGAGGTCAAGCTCCGCTAATACCTCGGCTGTCTCACAGCCAGCGTGACACTTAACCCCGATGCCCCTTGCGGAGGTCGCTACGTGGAGCGATGCCTTCGCATCTTCATGTGCAGGGCAAAGAGCCTGGTAACCCGTCCCGACTTTCTTCACGCCAGAAAGGCGATTCAGGAAGTCGGTCAACTCCATCGGTTAGCCCTCCGTAATGCTTATCGTAATAGCACGCCAGAGCGGCTTTGATGAGGTTGGAGTATGACCGATGCTCTACCTCGGCCATCATCAACGCTTTGTCAAGTGGCTCACCCTTAAGGCGTACCCAGAACGTCTTGCCGTCGTCGCTCACAGGACCGAAAAGCTACAAAACTGCCTTGCAACTGTCAAGGCCCTTCAAGGGGAATTTGTCCGGGCATGAAAAAACCCCCGACCCAAGGGGCCGGGGGCTCTTTCTCTCGTTTGCTGACGAATTAATGACTAGCGCAAATCTACCTCCTGGGGTGTTCCATCGTCCTTTCCGTCCATCAGGGCGATCCCTTCGAGGAGTAGCTGAAACTCAAGCAGAACTTCACGTATACCTCGCACTTCAGATGCCATACGGCGACCGGCGAAGCTGTCTGCCTCCATGTACCACCGAAGCGTCTCTTGGATTACCTCATCCACCCTCTCCCTTAGTCCAATGAGAAGCTCTAATGGATTCGATGGAGGGCTTGCTGTCTCCATTTCCTCATAGAGCTTAAGTAGGTCCTTGAGATTCATTCCTTAGGAGGGTCCGGTAAATTTACCGGAGGGTCTATTCGTTCCGTAGAACTACTCGTATAGGGCTTAATTTGCATTGAGCTGAAAAGTGTGCTATACTTATAGTGTAGGTGGGAAATCTAACTTTCTCCCCACCTACATACCAGTATACCACATAAACGGAGGTAATTCCAGTGCCTGCTGCTACTAACCCTAAGTCAAAAGAAGCTTCTAACCCTGACGCTAGCTCCGCTGAGGGGTCCGGTAAATTTACCGGTAATCTTAAGCGCTTCAATCAGTTCATCGGTATGTCGGAAGATCAACTCGTTGCGGAGGGGGTTGATCTTCTCCGGAAGTACGTTCGTGCGACTGCTCACCTCAAGGCGTTGGCCGAAGTGGTGGTGGCGCTGCGTATGCGTTACAAGGACCCGGTGAAGAAGAACATCGTTGACTGGGGTGGCCGGTCCGAGGCATACAAGGCGGCTGTGCAGCGCATCTACGAAGAGGCAGGTACGGGTGCTGACGAGTCGCCCATTCGGAACGCTCTGAAGTACCACGTCCAGAACTACGTCAAGCAGTTGGCTCCAGAGAAGGACCTGGTTGCCCTCGGACTCAAGACGACCAAGCGTGGCGCTGGCGGCTCGACGAGTCAGTCGGGTGGGTCCACGACCACCACGAACGGCAACAACAACAGCAGGGCGACACACCAGAGGATGGAAGCAGCAGCTGATCCGGTGGACACCGTGTCGATTCTTGAGGAAGCGATGAAGGACACGCTTCGTCTGCTTTCTTACGTCAAGGAGCAGACCGATAAGGGCATTACCGACAACGACAAGCGGATTGCTCTCGTCAAGAAGTTGGACGAGGTTCGTAAGACCGCCGCCATCATTGTCGAAGATGCAGAGAAGCTCCTGAAGCGTCACGAGGGTCGCCAGGCCGAGGGCGGTCAGACTAAGGCGTCCTAGTTCCGTAGTACAATTGAGAGGGGTAGGGTGACCTACCCCTCTCTCTTTTTGTTCCTTTTCCAGAAAGGATTACCGGTGGACCCGTTCACCGAAGTTGCGAAGAGATTCTTCGTAGAGTTCCTGGAGTTGAAAGTTGCCCTGGAGCAACAGGGAGCAATGACTCCAGACGAGCAGACCAAGATGCGGAAGCATTACGAGAAGGAGGTCGAGCGCTGGAAGAAAGCCAATGAGGAGTTGAAGATTTCGGCCAGGAACCTGGCGGCTGACAACAAGCTGCTAGGCGCTGAGGTTGAGAACCTGACTGGCGAGAACGAGAAGCTGCGACTCCAACTCAACGAGGCAATCATGAGGTTGGAGGCATTGCGAGCCAAGCACAAGCTTCCTAGAGATGACAGTCATGAGTATCCGTTGACCGAGCATATGTCCGACCGAGCCCGCAAAGAGTGGGAACGCATGCTGAAGGGAATTCCGTACGCAGGCAATAAGGAGATAGACGACGATGCCTAGGCCGCCGGTCAACCTGCATATAGAGGTCGAATATGTGACCCCAGAGATGGCGTTGGAGTGGCTGGAGAAGAACACCCACAACCGGCGTAAGTCAGAACGGTTGATCGGTGTATATGCCGAAGCCATGAAGAACGGGGAGTGGCGGCTCAACGGAGAGCCGATCATCTTCGACAAGAAGGGCACGCTCCAATCCGGTCAGCATCGGCTGTTCGCCTGCGTCGAGTCCATGACTCCCTTCTGGACAGTCGTGGTGCGCAACGCAGAGCCGGAGGCGGTGTACTCGCTAGATGCGGGACGTAGGCGTCGGATGACCGATGTGTTGTACCTCAGAGGCGAGACAGACACAGCGGTCCTGGCATCGGCGCTGTCGTGGATGTGGCGTTGGAAGGTAGGGGCGATGGACCAGTTGGGTGAGACGGCCACGAACACCCACCTGCTGAAGTTGTTGGAGGAGCATCCCGAGATTCGTGACTGCATCTTCTGGGGCAGGAGATGGCAGAAAGCGTTGGGGTTCTCGTCAGGTCTTGTGTCTGCTCTCTATTGGGGGCTGAGGCAGGTAGATGCCGAAGACTGTGAGGCGTTCTTCACTCGGGTGTGGGAAGGGTCGAACCTTCCGGCGCAGGACCCAGCGTTGACGCTGATCCGTTGGGCGCAGCGGGCCAAGTTGGACCCACGACGGCCAAGTCAGGTGACGATTGCTGCTGTCGTGGTGAAGGCATGGAATGCGTATCGAGAGCACCGACCGCTCAAGACGCTGTCCTTCCGAGGAGTTGAACGGTTCCCTGAGCCAGTATGAGGAAAGCACCACCGAGGTACGACAACCCAGAAGACTGGCGCAAGGCTCGTGTTTGGTGGTCGGCCAAACACAAGTGGAATGGCACGGTCCACCTAGCCGTCAGCATCTCTAACGGCAAGATGACCAGGTGCGGTCTTCGTATCTATCCCAAGAGCAAAGCATTCAGGTTGTATGAGTGGCAGAGGCACGGCAATAGTCCGGTCACTCCTACATGCGGTATGTGCCTTTACGCCAGGAAGTTTGATCTAGCGGCGAAAGGACAGGACCCCGATCAGTAGTGGCCGCTACTGACGGGTTAGGGGGCTAGCCGCTTGCCTCGGCGGTGAACGGGGGAGTTGTAGCGTTCGTCATCCGCTCCTCCCCCTGCCCCCGGCAATCCATAGTGACCACCGACAAATTTGTCGGACCTATAAAAGGAGAAGACCATGCGATGCCCTTGGCGTCGTGCCCAACTCCGGAACGCTCATGGGAGGCTTACTAAGTACGGTCGCCGTTGCGTTTGGGAGGAAGGACATATCGGTCCGCATGAGGTGCCACGGCGGGCGAAGCAGGCGAACGATGGTGTCTGGTTCAACCCGGAAACGGGAGACACTGTCACTCAGCATGACGAGGAGGTTGGGTTCATTTGATGTACAAGGGATTCGATTCCATCGACGAGGCATTCGCTTGGATGCAGGAACAAGAGGCAAAGGCGAACGCTGACGTTCATCCTGCACAGAAGAGGATTGACCGAGGCACCTATGCGTTGCGTCCTGCGCCTGAGGTGCCGTGTCTGATCTTCGGTTACATCTTGACCGAAGAGGAGATTCGAGAAGGTGAGGTGTTCGCTGGAGCCGACGAAGGTGAGTTGGCATTCACGATGGACATACTCGCCTCCTCGTACCAGCGTGGGTATCGGTATGGCCGGTGGTACTCAGTCGTCGTACCAGAAGGCGAAATAGGCGATGCCCACATTGCAAATCTATGGCCGCTAACAAAGGAGGTATTCGACGCAGCGAAAGAGCAAGGCTGGCAGCTAACGCAGGACCAGTACGTATCAGCACTTTGGCATATCGTGGATATGAGCAAAACGGAGGATATCTAGTGCCTACGACGCAGCAAGAGAAGGACCGTAAGGAACTGCTTCACAGGTTGGCCGAGTTGGGAGGGAAGCTGACTGCCGACGAGGACATTGTCTTCCAAGGCAAGAAGCTGGTCCTGCCTGAGACCATGACCCTGCGGGAATCAATCAAGTTCCTGCGTGAGAAGGAAGTCGAAGAGGAGCGTGAGGTCAACTATGCCCGCACGTACAACTACAAGCCTTGGGATGGGGCCAGGGCCACTATGGCTGCGCTCAAGCGAGCCTTCGGTGCAGTCACTCAAAAGGGCGTTCCCGGATTCTTCGGTGAGCAGCCGCCGCAACTGAGGACCATCAACGTCAGCCCTACCGAGACTGACCAGGTTCCGTGGGGAGGTCTGGCGATTCCGCCTCTGCCTGGGGTGACGCTGTACCTCGACTCGGATCACCACGACGAGTACGGGCAGATATTCAGTGTCGTGGCATCCGGACCGAAGAAGTACAGGTTCCACATCGAAGGCATATTCCGACTGATCGAAGAGGAGTTGCAGACCAACTCCTTGTACCGAGGCAAATGCTTCGACGGGCAGGATATGCCGCAGTTCATCGACCTCAATGGCATCGACCCGGCCAAGGTCATCTACTCCGACGACACCACCTTGCAGCTTGAGGCGAATGTCTGGTCACTGTTGAAGTACAGCGACAGGATGGAGGAGCTTGGTGTACCGCTCAAGAGAGCTGTGCTTTTGGAGGGTCCGTACGGTACTGGGAAAACACTGGCAGCGTACCTCACTGCCCGCATCGCAGCTGCTAACGGTTGGACCTTCCTTCTCTGCCGACCTGGGCGTGACGATTTCTTCAAAGTCATGGGTACTGCACGTCTCTATCAGCCCGCTGTCGTATTCTTTGAAGACGTCGATGCGGTTGCCGATGCCTCACAAGATCACGTCCGTCAACTGCTGGATATCTTCGACGGCATACAGGCGAAAGGGACGAAGATTATCTGCGTCCTCACCACGAATCATGTTGACAAGATCCACAAAGGTATGGTCCGTCCGGGTCGACTTGATGCGGTCATCCATGTGGGGGCACTGGATTCATCAGGGGTACGCAGGCTTGTCGAGGCGACTGTAGATAACTCGCTGCTTGCGGTTGATGACTGGGACGCAGTAGGTGCAGCAATGGAAGGGTTTATGCCTGCGTTCTGTCGAGAGGCAATTGACCGCACCGTTAGATACAACGTGGCCAGGAATGGAGGCGAAGTCACCAAGTTGGAGACTGCTGACTTCATTGCTGCTGCGAACGGTTTGCGTCCTCAGCTTGAACTTATGGAAGGCGCAAAGGATGGACCTACGGTCGATCCAATGAGTAAGGTGATGACGGGCATTATGGAGAAGGTTGTCGATGGTGCCCATATCGTTGACGACGACGCTGACGGTCGGTACATGTACACGATCAAGACGAATGGACGCTAGACGCATTTATGAAATAGTCGTAACTCTTAACGTTCGAGTCGTGGAGGTTAACGCCGAAAGCGCTGAGGAAGAGTTCACCGATATCAACAACTGGGAGGTTCTCTTCCTAGGGGAGAACTCTGCCTGGTCAACGGTTGAATCGGTAGAGGTTGGTGACTGGGTTCCAGAGAAAGTGGAGAGGCCATGACTGCTGCGCCCAGCCAAGCTCAACTGCGTAGGGCCATAGCCTATCTGGCAAGTAAATTGCCACCCGATATGCCCCTTGCCGAAGATATACAAGACATAGTGAGTTGGGCGTTGGGAAGGAATGAGGCCCTCGAAGGGATGCGCCGCATTGACGATCATTTACTGGAGGAGGGAGCAGATTATGCGTAGACTTGTTGCTCTGTTCGTGGCGGGGGGTCTTCTGACCCCCTTGCCTGCTTACGCTGACCACGACTACTGGGAAAGAGACCGCTGCTATGACTACGATTGTGATTATGGCGGCGGTGGTGATGGCGGCTATAGCGGTGGTCATGGTGGCTATCAAGGTGGTGGCGGTAGAAGTGGAGATATGGAGCAAGACGGCGATAACAACTGCCGAAACTTCTGCTTCTACGGGATTCCTGGACCTGGAGGCGAACCGAGGGGATAGGTGAAAAGAAAGAAGGGCTGGAATAAACGCAAGGGTATTAAGATTCGACGACGCCAACGTCGTCAACAACTAAAACGGAGGACACGTTGATCCCTAAGCTCAGTACTGTCCTTGAACACGCTCTTGACCTTCTGGAGTCCAGCGACAACTGGTGCCAGGGCACTGACGCTCAGAAGAATGTGATGGTGCTGCTTCCGAGTACGAGCTTTCTGAAGGACACCATCGGTCTGCCCGATGAGGTCCTGAAGGTCGCCCAGGAGTACCGCAGCCAAGCGGCATGCCATCCGAACGACCCGGAAGCTACGACCTGGTGTTCCCAGGGCGTGCTGATCCGGTCGATTTATGACCTGACCGGTTGGCATCCGTCGCCTCACGGCGAGGAGTACCTGACATTGCTGCGTCGAGCGATGGCATTCCTGGCTGACCACATCGAACCGGAGTGGATCGACCAGAAAGTCGGCAAGCTTGTCGGTACGGCAGGATGCAAGTGCAGCATCTGTACTGACGAGAAGGTGAAGCACGCTCGACACGTCGTGGTGTTCAACGACGACAGTGAGACAACGTTTGAAGACGTGCGTTTGCTGTTTAAGCGTGCTCTCTCGACGTTGCAGCAGTGAACCCTAGTCGACTGGCAGGTTGACTAGGTAGGAAGGTGGAGGGTTGAGTCGGAAGGTTGAGCACCTTTGACGATTCCCCTCCACCTTCCGACATCCCTGCGATAAATTTGTCGGAGGCGACAATGGCACTGCATTGCTCTAGTTGCGGGTCGGAAACTAGCGACCCGCCCGATGAGTTCCCTGATGACTGGCGAGGTTTGTGTCCCGAGTGCGTTGTGAAGCGGGACGTATTCCCGTTGATCGGTCCCTATCACAAGCAGCTATTGGAATGTTGGATGAGTCGTGACCTGGGAGGCGTAGCCATCGTCCTCGGTGGTGCTGAGGGCATGGCTGACGTGATGACCAGCGCTTTGAAGAACACCATCCTGACCGACGCCGTTGCCAGGAAGAAGTTGAGGGAAATCCTCGACTTAGTTGATGAGGAGATGCCGATTCAGAAAGCCAAGGTAGATAAGCCCATCGTCCGGAACGATCCAAGGATGGGATGATGCCCTGCGCCGACTGTGCCAAGTTGGGCGTCGACCTTGTTATCGCTCAAGCCAGGGTTGAGTACTTAGAGCGAGAGATCAAGCGAATCCAGAAGCACGTCACCATGAGCAAGCAGATCATTGCTCATGCCGACAAGCTGATTGAAGAGATGAGAATTATGAACGGAGGACAGTGAACGCTAAGCCTCACGCCCACGAAGTAGACGTGCGCAGGGAGTACAACGCTTCGTGGGAAGGCAAGTGGCACATCACCTACGGCGACACCCGAGTTGTCATGTGGAACTGGGGTCACTTCAACAAGGAGAAGGCACTCAAGCGGAAGATCGCCAAGGCGATTCGTAAACACGACAAGGGGAGTGTCGCCGCAGGCAAGCTCTTTGGGTCCCGAGAGTCCACTCAAGAGTGGGTGTGGGAGAACTACAACACCAAGTGGTGCAAGCCCCAACCCTGGCACCACGAATACGATCCCGGCATGAGGGCGGTGGTAGCCACGAAGGAAGAGGTGTGGGCGTCGGAGGTGATGGCTAATGTGGGTGTGGACTGAAGACCGATCTGCAATGATTAACTTGAGCGACTGCCTCCTCCTCGTCATTCGCAAGAGCGACGTGGGATACGGAGTCCTCGCCTATCGGGATCGTGGCGATATGGGTACGCTCCTGACGGTCGTTGACTCCGAACGTGAGGCAGAGGTGTTTGTTGAACGACTTGGAGCGAGGATGAATGGAACCCAATTGGGAACCCAGAACTCCTGAGCAACAAGAAATAATCGACCTGCGTGGCCAGGTGCGACTCCTGGAGACTCAGATTCGATGGTATGTCGAAAAGGTGAAGCGACAGGAGAAAGAGATACGACTACTCAATAAAGAGGTTAAGCGGTTGAAACCGAAGGCTGAATGACCAGAAGCGCCACCCTCCGTGTTGGGGGTGGCGCTTCTGGCATTTAACTGACTTTTTCGTGTCGATTTGCTGCTGAGCGTTTCCGCAGGTCAGAGCAATTATTGATTTGTGACTTAAATGTCGTTACGCCAAAAAAAACAGCCCCAGAAGTTAGACGAAGAGTGGCAACAGAAAACCCCCTCCGACAAGTTCGTCGGAGGGGGTTTCTTAGTGCTAGTCGACTATGCAGTCGTATTCCGGGTTCTCTTCGTGCCGCTTCGACACGTAGAAGTCACCGTCTACGATTGCGACTTCCCGAACGTATAGCGAACCCTTCGGGATCGGTCGATTGCAGATGTTGCAAACGTGATCCTTCTTCGCCTTACTTCGACGCTTATCGAGAAGGACCGCTTCGATATGGTCGTCGCAATACTCAGTCATGTTCCCGCACGTCGTTGTAGTCGAAGTCCGACGACGGGTCCGACGCCTGAAGCCAGTGGATACGCAGCGTTGATTCAACGTCCCACTCGCCAGGGCCAGTCTTGACCTCGACCATCTCGACCCGAGCCCGCCTGTACCACGTAAAACGAGGGCACGACTCCGACCCCCAGTCCTCGAAGTCGAGGACGCAGACGAAATACGACGAGTGCGTGCCGGTGTAGTACTGGACGATGATGCCGTCCGACGGGTGAACGTGCGTACCCTGCCGTTGAGTGTCCTCGGTCGTAATCATGATCGGAACAGGCTCCTGCGACTCCACGCAGTGTTCCTGTGCATAGAAGCGTTTGAATTCAGACATTCATTTCCTCCGTTTAGTTCCAGCACAGTTGCTGGCGAATCGGTCCGACAAGTTTGTCGGACCTCATCGTCAGTCACTGTCCCAAGTTCTTAGGCAGACGACTGATCCTCTTGACGACCCAATTGTGAGCCTCAGGGAACGACTCGAATCCAGCGTTGTGGAACATCGTGTCGTACGACTGGCTAAACGGGTCGTACACGAAGACGTACGGATAGAACCGTTCCGCCTGTCGATGAATCTCAGCCTTGACGACTGGTACCCGGTCACGATTGTGGAGACGTTCTGGATGGAACGACGCATACCACTTCCACGTGTCCGTGGCGTGACCGTGCCAGTACATCGACGGGTTGATTTCGAGGTCCACTAGTTCGTCACCGGCAGCGTCGGGCCACAGGCGAAGTTGCCCATAGCCAAGCAGTCCCACACGAACGTGTTGGACGGAAACGTGCGCACCTCCATACCGTTGACGTATTGAACGCCAGAGCCATCCTCGTATGTCTCGACGAATGTCGACCCGTTGTCCGTAAGCGACTCCTGCTCCTCGGCCCACAGTTCCGATTGCGTCAGTCCACGCTCGACCGTGGCCGGTGGGATGAGGGTGACGGTTGAGTCGTCGCTGACCGCTTGACCGATGCCTACGGCGAACGTACCGAGCACTAGCGACGATCCCACGACGATCCGAATGAGTGCGTTGTTCTTCACTTGCTTTCCTCCGTTGACGTGTGAATCCAGCAGGACCTAGCGATTCCGTTGGTCGACCGCTCTGCGGCGACCTTGGCTTCTTCGGGTGAATTGGCTTCGAGGTCGACAGTGACGACCGCTCCGTTGTCCTTACGGACCTTGACGATGTAGCGCATGCTTCCTCCGTTGATGTGAATGAGTTGGTGGATAGGTCCGACAACTTTGTCGGACCTCACCATCACGCCATTTACATCACTCGTAGCGACGAGTGTCACGCATCTCCTCTTCGATGGACGCCAAGAGCGACGACACGATCCGAAGCGGCTCCAGGATCGGGACGACCGACCCCGGCATCGTGTCGTCCGTCAGCATCTCCAGAGCCTGGATGACGGATCTACGGGCAGCGTTGATTCGGACGTGCGGACGACTCCACACTTCAGACAGGACTTCAGGCATGATTCCTCCGTTATCGGCAGTACGACATTACGAATGCGATGATGATGACGACTCCGAAGAACTCTCCGCAGAAGTCGACGAATTTGTCCCAGTCAATGTTCATTAGCCGAAGTTCCTCGTGACCCAGCCCTTAGCCGAACCGACCGAGGCGAACGACTTCTCGTAGGTGATGTCCTCACCCTTCTCACAACACGACACGCACCGAATGCGCAATTCGACCTGCTTGACATTGGGGGTGACGCAGATGCGGTAGTACGTGTTAGTCCACTTGTCGTAGGCGACGAGGTCACCAGTCGAGTCCTTCTTCCAACGCAGCATGATGATTTCCTCCGTTAAGGGATGGCGACGGTAGCGAATCGGACCCGAGATGAGGTCCGACAAACTTGTCGGAGATGCCTACGGAAGCGACCTGGCTCCCGGCCAGACCTCCGACAAGTTTGTCGGACCCACCGGCCAGGCTGGCCGAATGGGTCGAAAACGCCGACTAGCCCGAGGTCCGTAGACCTCGGGCTGAGTCGGTCGGTAGGGGGAAGGGACTAGGCGGCCACCTCAAGGGCGGAGCCCAAGTACTCAAGTTTGGCGTCCACGGCAGCGGCCAGGATGCCAAGCGCCTGACGCATGGCCGCACGATCACCCAGGGTGAGGGTTGCCAGGTCGATCGAGTCGATCGTGGCCGCCATGGCGGTGAGCACCATCGTGGGGGATTCCTGCGCCTGCCGACCAAGAGCCGACGTGAGCACCTTCGTGTCACGCTTTTGAAGCGCCTTGACGGCAGCGTCCTCCTGCGCCTGCTTGGCCTCCGACTCCGACAGGGTGACTACCGGAGCCCACTTCTGGCCTTGCAGGGTGTAGCCCTCGGGACCGTAGGTGGCAGGGTTGGCAGCGTGGACACGCTTGGCAGCGTTAGTGAAGTGGTAGCGAAGGGTGGAAGCACCCTCCTCGGAGCCCGTGGGGAGCCCGTTGGCCTTGAGCCATTCGGAGACTCCCTGCTTGGTCGCCTGCTGAGTGGCGAACACGTCGGGGTAGTAGGCGCCTGCGATGAGGACTCCGAAGGTGCAACGGACCTCGTTCACCGCACGTTCGGCAGCGGCGGCCAGATCGGCAGTCGCCTGCTTGTGGCCGTTCCAAGCGGCCACAAGGATCGGAGCGTTGGCCGCCATGGCCGCCTGACGCTTGGCCGAGACCTCTTCGGAGTCGAACGGGTTCGTCGGGGTGGTGTTAGGGGTGGTGTTCTGGCTCATGGTGTTGATTGTCCCTTTCAGGGTGTTCACCTCCTCACGTGAGGAGGTGGTCGGACCTCCGACAAGATTGTCGGAGGTGGCAGCAAGCGTGACCGCCGAGAAGGCATAGCTCCGCCCCTTCGGGGTAGAGCCGGTGAGAGTCATGCTTTGCATGCTCTCAGCATAACAAGTGAGAAAATAGCTATTAGTGTACATAAGGGATCTATCTGTAGACATATGGGACATTGTTCGCATAAAAAATTTTTCCGTGTCCACCTTGTCCTATTGCGTCCCTTTTCACAAAAGGTGCATTCTCACTATTCATATCCCATGCTTGGTATTACCGCAGGACAGAGTGTGCAAAAGGGACAAGGTAAAAGAAAAGCACCATGCATAAAACGGACCCTATACATCGGGTCAAACTAGGACATATCGCCGTTGTCAATAGGGTAGTCACACTGTAACCCGAACGATATGTTCGGGTCATACCGGACATTTCGGGTTTAGGTATATGAGCGCAATTGTTATAAGTAAAAACAAAACGGACAAAAGTAAAAGGTATAAGTAAAATCAAACCGGACAATTGGTACTGTCAAGTCCGGGGTCATGAACAAACTAGGACAAACTCGGACAAAGCTAGGGGTGTAAAGTCCTACATACTGTGTCAAAACGGACAAAGCTCACAGAGGAACAAACGTAATAAATCGGACATAAGTACCACGTTTTGACCCGGTATGTACCTTTCGTACCCCTCTAACTACTAGTTTG
>Ga0196958_10000563_pt1 | contig 12137 bp, 12 predicted proteins | sample S1v_10metaG_FD_148654 | JGI IMG/M metagenome (GOLD analysis project Ga0196958, IMG submission 148654) | Soil microbial communities from Anza Borrego desert, Southern California, United States - S1+v_10 | ecosystem: Environmental > Terrestrial > Soil > Desert | place: USA: California | collected...
GCGCAACGGGATGAAGATGGACGACATCGACCTGGTCGAGATCAACGAGGCCTTCGCCTCCGTGGTCGGGGCCTGGCGCCGCGAGCTCGACCCCGACATGGACCGGGTCAACGTCAACGGCGGCGCGATCGCGCTCGGCCACCCGCTCGGCTCGACCGGCGCCCGCCTGATCACCACGCTCCTGCACGAGATGGAGCGCTCCGACAAGGAGATGGGCCTGGTGACGATGTGCTGCGGCGGCGGCCTCGGCACCGGCACCTTGATCCAGCGCGTTTAGACGGGTTGGCGTAGCCGGCCGCGGGCGGGGGTAAGTTCCCTGCCTCTTCCATCCCAAGCAAGGAGACAACTTGAACAAGGCATTGCTTGCCGTGCTGGCGGCACTGGCGCTGATCGCGGCGGTCGTCACCGGCTGCGGCAGCGACAGCGAGACCGACAGCGAGACGACCGCGACGATCACCAAAGCGGAGCTGATCAAAGAGGGCGATCAGATCTGCAAAAAGGCCAACGAGCAGAGCGAAGGCGAAGCCGAAGAGTACGCCGAGGAAAACGGCTTCAAACTCGAAGATGCGACCGAGGAGCAGCTGGAAGACGCTGTCCGCGAGGTGCTGGTCCCGAACCTGACCCAGCAGGCCGAAGACATCGAGGCGCTCGGCGCCCCTGAGGGCGACGAGGAGCAGGTCGAAGAGATCATCGTCTCGCTCGAAGACGCGGCGGGCGAAATCGAAGACGATCCGGGCATCGTCTTCGAGGGCAAAGTGCTCGAGAAGCCGAGCCAACTGGCCGAGGACTACGGGTTCGAGGTCTGCGGCGAAGAATGAGCTCCGGAGGTCACCTGGCCAGCCGGCCAGGTGACCTCTATATGCTGGCCCTCGATGGACCTGACGCTGTCGCCATCGGAGGAGGAGTTCCGCGACGAGGTTCGCACCTGGCTGCAGGAGAACCACCCCGGGCCGGAGCCCGAGGCGGGGCTCGACGAGGTGATGGCCTTCCGCCGCGAGTGGCAGCTGAAGCTGCACGAGGCGGGGTGGGCCGGGATCTCCTGGCCGAAGGAGTACGGCGGCCGCGGCGCGACGATGATCGAGCAGGCGATCTTCGCCGCCGAGGCGACGCGCCAGGAAGCTCCTAGCCCGGCCAACGTCCTCGGCCTGGCGATGGGCGGCCCCGTCGTCATCGCCCACGGCAGCGACGAGCAGAAGGCCCGCTACCTGGAGCCGATCCTGACCGGCGAGGAGATCTGGTGCCAGGGCTTCTCCGAGCCCGAGTCGGGCTCCGACCTCGCCTCGCTGAAGACCCGGGCGGTCAAGGACGGGGACGAATGGGTGGTGACCGGGCAGAAGGTCTGGACCACGTTCGCCCAGTACGCGAAGTGGTGCATGCTCGTCGCCCGCACCGACCCCGACGCCCCCAAGCACCAGGGCCTCACCTACTTCCTGATGGACATGGAGCAGGAGGGCGTGCAGACGCGGCCGCTGGTCCAGATCACCGGCGAGGGCGAGTTCAACGAGGTCTTCTTCGAGGAGGCCCGGGTGCCCGACGCGAACGTCGTCGGCGGCGTCGGCAACGGCTGGGCGGTGGCGATCACGACCTTGATGAACGAGCGCGCCGGCCTCGCCTTCGGGGCGATCTCCCAGATCCAGAACAGCCTCGGCCGGCTCTCGAAGCTGGCGCAGGAAACTCGCGTCGACGGCGGCACCGCGGCCGACGACTCCTACTTCCGCCAGCGGATCGCGCAGCTCCACATCGAGGTGGAGACGATGCGCCTCAACGCCTACCGCGGCCTGACCAAGACGATGCAGTCGGGGATCCCGGGGCCCGAGGGCTCGCTCGGCAAGTGGCAGTGGGCCGACATCAACCAGGACCTGACCGAGCTGGCGCTGGAGATCGAGGGCGCCTACTCGATGCTCGGCCGCGGCTCCGAGCACGCGGTCGCCGGCGGCGCCTGGCAGTACGGCTTCCTCCGCTCCCGCGCCAACTCGATCGAGGGCGGGACGACCGACATCTTGAAAAACATCATCGCCGAGCGCGTGCTCGGCCTGCCGAGGCTGCGGTAGGGGCAGGGCAGGGGCTTCTCGTGTACTTCGACCTCACCGACGAGCAGCAGGCGATCAAATCGACCGCCCACGACTTCCTCGCCTCGCGCTTCAAATCCGACCGCATCCGCGAGATCGCCGAGAGCGAGAGCGGCTTCGACGAGAGCGGCTGGAAGGAGATGGCCGAGCTCGGCTGGGCGGGGCTGGCGCTGCCGGAGGAGTGGGGCGGGCAGGGTCTCGGGATCGTCGACCTGGCGGTGCTCTTCGAGGAGATGGGCTACGCCCTCGCGCCCTCGCCGCTGCTCTCGAACACGATCGTCGGCCTGGTGCTTGCCGCCGGCGGCTCCGACGAGCAGCGCGACCGCTACCTGCGCCCGCTCGCCGCGGGCGAGCTGCGCGCCACCCCGGCCCTGGTCGACGCCGGCTCCGCAGCGGAGCCGGGGAAGTTCACGCTGGACGCCGAGGCTGGCGGCGACGGCGTCGTCCTCAGCGGCGAGAAGACGCTGGTGATGGACGCGGCCAGCGCCGACCTCTTCCTCGTCGCCACCTCCAACGGCCGCCGCCACCTCGTCGAGAAGGGCGCGGAGGGCGTCACGGTCGTCGCCGAAGAGTCGATCGACCTCACCCGCCGCCTCTCCTCGGTCCGGTTCGACGGGGTCCGGGTCGCCCCGGAGGCGACGCTGCCGGGCGAGGCCGCCGCCTACTTCCCGGTCCTGCACCGCGCCTGCGTGGCGCTCGCGGCCGAGTCGACCGGGATCGCCCAGCGAGCGCTCGAGATGTCGGTCGAGTACGCCAAAGACCGCCAGCAGTTCGGCCGCCCGATCGGCGCCTACCAGGCCGTCTCCCACCGCTGCGCCCAGATGCTGCTGGAGACCGAGAACTCCCGCTCCGCCGTCTACGGCGCCGCCTGGGCCGCCGACGCCGAGCCCGAGTCGCTGCCGCTGGCGGCCTCGATGGCCAAGGCCTACGCCTCCGACGCCGGCTGGCGCGTGCCCGATGCGGCGATCCAGGTCCACGGCGGGATCGGCTTCACCTGGGAGCACGACCTCCACTTCTTCCTCAAGCGCGGCCGCGCCAACGCCGCCATGTTCGGCAGCGCCAAGTGGCACCGCGAGCAGGTCGCCGCGGCCGTCCTCGCGGGCGAGACCGCTCCGGCCAGCTCCTGAGCCGAGCGACGTGGCCGCCCTGGATCGCATCTCCGTCGCCGCGATCGGGACGTCGGTCCCCGACCTCGAGGCGGAGACGCTGCGGGCCGAGGCCGCCGGGGTGGAGTGCGTCTGGGCGCCCGAGCTCTTCCGCAGCGCCGTCACCCAGGCCGCCTACCTGGCCGCGAAGACCGAGCGGATCGGGGTCGCGACCGGGATCGTCTGGGCCTTCACCCGCAGCCCCTTCATCCACGCGATCAGCGCGCTCGACGTCGACGAGATGTCGGGCGGGCGCTTCCGGCTCGGGATGGGGGCGGGGGTCAAAAGGCTGAACGAGACCTGGCACAACGCCGACTACGGCCGGCCGGCGCCGCACCTGCGCGAGGCGATCGAGGCGACGCGGCTGATCATGCGCCAGGCCAGCGCCGGCGAGCCGATCCGCTACGAGGGCGAGTACTACGACATCGACATCAAGGGCTGGGTGCGGCCGCACCCCGCGCCGCGCGAGGCGGTGCCGATCTACACGGCCGCCGTGCAGGCGGGGATGGCGCGGATGGCCGGCGACGTCGCCGACGGACTGATCGGCCACCCGATCCAGAGCCTGCGCTGGATCGACGAGGTTATTGTCCCCGCCTTCGAAAAAGGCCTGGAGCGCTCCGGCCGGGATCGTGCCGGCTTCGACTACCTGCCGACCGTCTGCTGCGCGATCGACGAGGACGAGGGGCGGGCGATCGAGATGGCCCGTCGCACGATCTCCTTCTACGCGACCGTGAAGACCTACATGCCGCTCTGGGAGCTGCACGGCTTCGCCGACGACGCGGTCGCGGCCGGTGAGGCCTTCCGCCGCGGCGACCTCGCCGCGGTGCCGGCCGCGATCAGCGACGAGATGGTCGAGGCCTACTGCGCCGCCGGCCCCCTCGACAAGGTCCGCGCCCGGGTCGAGGCCACCGCCGAGCGCGCCGACGGCCTCTTCCTCACGCCGCCCACCTACTTCATCTCCCCCGAGGAGCTGAGCGAGTTCCAGAACCGCATCATCGACGCCTTCGGCCCGGAGGCGTGAGCGCCGAGCTGGAAGTGCTGGAGCGGGTGCGGGAGATCCCGGAGGGGTTCGTTCGCACCTACGGGGACGTCTCGCCGGGGCGCCTCGGTTTGCCGGGACCGTCCTCTTCCACGCCGACGATCCCGACCTGCCGTGGTGGCGGGTCGTCCGCGCCGACGGCTCGCTCGCGAAGACGGATCGCCAGCGCGCCCTGCTCCGCGCGGAGGGCGTGCCGTTTCGCGGGACCCGCGTCGATATGGAACTCGCCCGCCTGCCGGCCGGCGAGCAGATCAGCCCCGTTCCATCTCCCGCTGGACGTCGGCCTCGGTGATCCGGTTGCTGGGGCCGTAGGCCTTCCAGGCCTGGACGACGACGGCGATGCCGACGCCGAGGATCACCCAGACCGGCCAGAAGTAGCCACCGTCTCCCATCGCCCAGATGACGATGCAGACGAGGACGGCGAAGGCGCCGCCGGCGACCATGCCTTTGAAGTCCTGCTTGAGCTTCAGGCGCTGGATCGCGAGTTCGCGCGCCTGCTCCGGTTTGTCGATGCCTTCCTCGATCACGGGGCGCATCCTAGCGGCGTGAGAGGCGGTCAGCGGCGGTAGAGCCAGGTCAGCCTCGCCTTCGCGTTCGCCCAGGCGAAGGGGACGAAAACGAGGACTGCGGCGACGGCGAGCCCGTCGGCTGGCCACGGGCCCTCGAAGATCGCAGCGAGAGGCTCGCCCGCGGCCAGGCCGCCGAAAGCGATGCCGAGGGCGATTACGGCCGCGAGGGGGATCAGGGCCGGGCGCAGGAAAAAAGGCCGAAAGAATTTTCTCCTGCCGGCGCGGAGCACGGCTCGATAGGCCCGGTCGGGGTTCTTCAACTTCTCTTCCAGGGCGAGGAAGGGCCAGTCCTCGTTCTCGGTGGGCGGGCTCTGCGGCCGGGCCCCGAGCCGGCCGGCCTCCTTCTTTGCGATCAGGTACCCGTCCAGCTCCAGCGACAGCGCCTCGGTGTCGCTGAAGTAGTCGAGGTCGGTCCTGATCCGGGAGAGGAGATCCTGGACCTGACGATCGGCCCCGTACTCGGTCAGACCGGGAGCGACGCAGGAGCCCTTTTCCCGGCGAGCCGTGTTGCCCAGCGGCGGCACGCATTCCGCGTCGAGGCCCATGCGCAGGTGGATGAGCGCTTTCGGCCGGGTGTCGGAGTCGATCAGCTGCTCGTCGCGGATCCGGTCCTGGGCGATGCTCGACGAGCGCAGCAGCGCCTTCGGTAGAAACGGCGCCGGTTTGTCGACGTCCGCCATCTGACCGGAGGCGTCGCTGATCACGATCTGCTCGCAGCCCTGGTCGAGCAGGGCCTGCACCCCCTGGTTGTCCTGCACGCCGCCGTCGACGAGCTGCACGCGGATGCCCTCGTAGAGATCGCTGATGCTCAAGGGATGGAAGACACCGGGGACCGCGGCGGACGCCGCCACCGCCAGCGCGAGGGGAAAGTCTTTCTGGGAATCCGGGATCTGGTGTGCGTCGGGCGGCGAGCCGGGGGCGTCGGCGTAGAAGTAGCCCTGTTCGAGCCGCATGTTCTTGTCGACCACCCTGACCAGGTCCCGCTGTGCCGCGCTCGCCGGTAGCGGCTCCCCCATGCGGACGGCCTCGAAGCGCCAGTTGTGCCCGGAGTTGAGCGAGGTCGCGTTGATCGCCAGGATCGGCACCTTGTACCTGCGGCCGGCGTTGTCACGGTCGGGATGGAAGTCGGGTGCGCCGGGAGGGCGGATCAACAGCTCTCGCATCGCGATCTGCCGCTCGCGGCCGAAGTCCCTCGATTCGCGCTCTTCGCCCCAGGCCTCCTTGTAGAGGAAGCGGTCGTAGAGGTCGCCGATCCGGTCGCTGCGGGAGTACCGCGGTCCCAGCATCCCCAGGTTCTTCAGCGGGTTGGCGAAGACCCGCGCTCGGATGTTCTTTTGAACACCCCGGCGAAGCCTCCTCTCGACGTCGGCGACCAGCTCGACGTAGCAGCGGTCGTCGAGATCCTCCTCTGGAGTCGACTGCAGCAGCGCTCGCAGTCGCAGGTAGTACAGAGCTCCGACGATGGACCCCCCCGAAACAGTGGAGATCACCTCGACCTTGGGCAGCACTCCCAGCTCGGCCAGGCGTGCCAGCACGCCGACGTGAAAGAAGGAGGCGCGAAAGCCGCCTCCGGAAAGCGCCAGCCCGAGGCCCTTCGTCTCGGTGTTCGCACTCGACCGTGACTCCGGCGCCGCCTCCACCCGGGCGAGGTTACTTCAAGTCACTCGATTGATCAGCGATGCAGGGGGCATGCGGCCGCGCGCCAGGGCGCGGCCGCATGCGGGAGCTACGGGCAGATGACGAGCAGATGGAAGTCGGCGTCCTCGGGGGCGCCGTCTTTGTCTTTGGTCCGGACCTCGATCGCGTTGGGGTTGGCGGCGGAGGTGTTGGTCTGCGCGTAGCCCGAGTTCGGGACCGTGGTGCCGGCGTTGTTGCGGGCGGCGACGTTGGCGCAGCCGGAGACGTTGAACGGGAAGACGACGGCGACGGCGCCGCCGCCCTCGGTCGCGCTGATGCCGGGGCCGCTGGCGCGGGCCAGGGCGGCGTTGCCGGGGGCCGCGGGGTTGTTGACGACCGCCCAGAAGGTGTGGGTGGCGACCTTGGCGAACGGGACCGTGCCGAGCTTGTTGTTGTTGATCTGGAACCCGGTCAGGGTGTCCTTCTTCAGCTTGCCCCCGCCGATCGTCTGCTTCTTGATCGCGCCGCCGTTGATCGACTGGGCCGCGTAGGCGGTTCCCGCCAGGGCCGCGACGAGGGCGATCAGCGCGACCACCATCGCCGGCGACGGGCGCCTCTTCATCAGCGTTTTCATTCCGGACTCCCTTCCAGTTGTGCCGAGTACCCGAAACAAGGTAACCCGCTGGGAGGCGGGTCGGTGCGGTCTCTACTCGGGGAGCGCGACGACGAAGCGCTCGAAGGCGGCGATGTCGGTCAGGGCCGGGCCGTGCCCGGGCAGGATCAGCGAGGGCTCGAGCTCGGCGAGCTTGCGGATCGAGCGCCGGTTCTCCGCGGGGTCGGGAGTCAGGTCGGCGGGGGGCTCGGCCAACCGCGTTCGCAAGGTCACGTAGGAGATGTTGCGGATCACGTCGCCGCAGATCGCGACCCGGTCGGAGTCGCGGAAGAAGATCACCTCGCCGGGGGCGTGGCCCGGCGCGTGGACGACGCGGAAGCCCGCCACCTCATCTCCCTCCTGGAGCACGCGGTCGACCTCATGGGGCGGCCCCGTCCACATCTTGCCGAAGGCCTGCGCCACCGGCTTGGAGCTCGCGGCGACCGGCCGCCGCCCCTCCATCGCGTCGACGTCGTCGGCGTGGCAGGCCAGCGGGATCCCACGCGCCTCGCAGACGGCCTTGGCGCATCCCTGGTGGTCGGGGTGAACGTGGGTCAGGGCGAGCATCGAGATCTCGCGGCCCTCGATCTCGGAGAAGATCCGGCCCTTGTCCCAGCGCCGTCCGGCGTCGATCAGCACGTCCTCGGCGAGGTAGACGTTGATCAGGGGCCGAGGGAGCTCCTTCAGCCGCCAGACGCCGGGAGCGAGGTACTTCAATGGGAGATCCCGAGGCCGTCCCGCGGCTCGCCGCTGTGCTGGGCGAGCTCTTCCAGCCGGGCGATCTGCCGCTCGCCTTCCGCTCGCGCCGGGTGGCCGGCGGGCAGCGGCTCGATCAAACGGCGGATGCGGTTGCGGATCTGCAGTGCGAAGTGGGGGGTGACGGGGCCGGCGAGGGCACGGATGTCCTCGGCCGTGATCTCCTTCGCCTGCCCGAGCAGCTCGGGGTTCTCGGACTCGCTCATTTCTCGCCGCCTATTTTCGCCAGCTCGGCCAGCTCGTCGACTTCCGCCTGCTGGCCGACCTCGATCGCCTCCTGGTCGCCGATCACCCAGACATGGTTGTAGAAGGCGCGGGTGGGGTCGGTGGTGTAGCCGGGCTTCACGTCGAGGAAGTAGTTGCGGAGGGCCGCGGGGAGCGTAGCGGCGTCGTCGCTGAGGAGCAGCGGGCCCCAGGTCCCCGAGGCCGAGAGCGGCGCCGCGGCGGCAGCGTCGGCGGGCGAGTCGCTGCGGGCGAGGACGAAGCCGTGCCCCGGGTCGTTGACGTTCCAGCCGAAGTCGCCGTCGCGGTAGCGGGCGAAGGCGAGGGCGTTGGCGACGGGATCCTCCCCGGACACGCGTTTGACCTTTTTGGCGACTTTGGCGATTTCGCGGACGACCCCGGAGGAGATCGCCGAGGAGGGGCCGAGCACGTAGACCGGCACTTTCGGGTGGTCCTCGAGCACGGCGGCAGTGGCCGCGGGCAGTTTCTCCGGGCCCGCGTAGAGCACCGGGTCGCCGGAGCGGGCGGCCCAGGCGGCGGCGGGCATCGCGAACTCCGGCCGGGAGCTGGAGGCGATGACGATGTGCTCCGGGGCCCGGCCGACGAGGCGGTCCCGCAGGGTCGCGATCTGGGCCGCGGTGGCGGCGGGATCGCCGGAGTCGATCGGCACGGCCTCCCCCGGGTAGGCCAGCCGCCCGACCGCGAACAGCGGAGCGGTGCCGGTCGCCTCGCTGCCCTGAGGGTCGAGCGCGGTCAGCGCTGCCTCGCTCGCCTCCGGCAGCTCCTCCGGGTTGGAGAAGAGGACCGGGGCCTGGATCGGCGCCGCCATCAGGACGGAGGCGGCGATCGCGCCCGCCCAGTCCCCTTCGTCGACCAGCGTCACCGCGGCGGGGCGCTGCTCCGGCGTGGTGGAGGGAAACACGGCAAGCGCGACGGCGGCCGCGTTGGCGACCGGGTCGGAGCCGCCGATGCGGACGGTGTTGTTGGTCGCGAAGCTCGGATAGCCCAGCTCTTCGGCGGGCCGGGAGGCGGGGGCCTCGGCGCGATCGGCGGTGTCCGCCGGCGCCGGGGCCGGCGCGGGGGCAGCGGAGGTGGTGTCCCCGTCTCCCTCGCCGCTGCTGCCGAAGACGATCGCGGCCGCGATGAAGGCGAGCGCGAGGACCACGAGCGCCGCCAGTGCCTTCGGCGCCCCGGGCTTCGGCTCGCGCTTCCTGTCCGCGGCGGGCCGCTTCTTCTGCTTCGGCGCTGCCGAGTCCTTCTTCGGCGCTGCCCCGCTCTGCTCCGGCTCCTTGGCTTTCGCCTCGGGCTCGGTCTTCTTCTCGGGCTCGGGGACGTCCGCGTTGATCGGCCGCTTCGGGGTCACGGAAGGAAACGTACCGGTGCCTGCCGCCGGGACGAGTAAAGTGCGGGACTGGCTGACTGACCAGTCAATCGGGCAAGGCGCAGAGAGGAACGAGATGGATTTCGCACTGAACGAGGAACAGCAGGAGTTCAAAGCGCGGTGTCGCAAGTTCGCCAGCGAGGTGATGCGGCCGGTCGCGCGCAAGCACGACGAAGAGGAGAGCATTCCCTGGGAGGCGATCAAAGAGGCGCGCCGGCAGGGCTTCGGCGGCCTCGAGTCGATCCAACGCAACGCCGCCGACCCCGAGGGTCAGATGCAGGTGATCTCGGCCGAGGAGTTCCACTGGGGCTGCGCGGGGATCGCACTGGCGATCAGCGGCTCCGGCCTCGCCGCGGCGGGGATCGCCGCCTCGGGAACCGGTGAGCAGATTGCCCGCTGGGTGCCGGAGTGCTTCGGCAGCGGCGAGGAGATCAAGCTCGGCGCCTACGCCGTCACCGAGCCGCAGGCCGGCTCCGACGTCAAGAACCTGAAGACGACCGCCAAGCGCGACGGCGACGAATGGGTCCTCAACGGGACCAAGGTCTTCATCACCAACGGCGGCATCGCCGACGTCCACGTCGTCGTCGCCGTCGTCGACCCCGAGCTCGGGACCCGCGGCCAAGCCTCCTTCGTGGTGCCGAAGGGAACCCCCGGCCTCAGCCAGGGGAAGAAGGAGACGAAGCTCGGGATCCGCGCCTCCCACACGGCCGAGGTCGTGCTCGAGGACTGCCGCATCCCGGCCGACTACCTGCTCGGCGGCGAGGAGAAGCTGCAGCGCAAGCTCGAGCGGGCGCGCTCGGGCCAGCGCTCGCGCTCGGCCGACGCCCTCGCGACCTTCGAGATCACCCGGCCGCTGGTCGGGGCCTCCGCGCTCGGCATCGCCCAGGCCTCCTACGAGTGGACCCTCGAGTACCTCGACGGCCAGTCCGAAGCCGGGGTGCCGCTGCTGAAAGCGCAGCGGATCCAGCAGACGCTGGCCGACGTCGCCACCGAGATCGAAGCCGCCCGCCTGCTCGTCCAGCGCGCCGCCTGGATGGGCCGCAACGGCAAGCCGATGACCGGGGGCCAGGGCTCGATGTCCAAGCTCAAGGCCGGCGACGTGACGATGTGGGCGACGACGACGCTGATGGACCTGGTCGGGCCCTACGCGCAGAGCACCGAGTGCCCGCTGGAGAAGTGGTTCCGCGACGCCAAGATCTACCAGCTGTTCGAGGGCACGGCCGAGATCCAGCGGATGGTCATCTCCCGCATGCAGGCCCGCGACTACGCCAAGCGCCTCGGCTACGCCGCCGAGGTGGCGGAGGAAGCGATCAAAAAGGAGCCGGTCGCCGCCTGACCCCCTTCGCCGACGGGACGAAAACCGCTTAGGTAGAACGGTTTTCGTCCCGTCGGCGGCCGTATCCTCGGTCCGTGCACGGACCGCACGAGCACAGCCAGGCGCTCGACGCCCGCCGGGTCGACAGCCGGCGACGGATGTGGGTGGCGCTGGGGATCAACCTCGGGCTGTTGCTGGCCGAGGCGATCGGCGGCATCCTCACCGGCTCGCTGGCGCTCCTCGCCGACGCCGGTCACCTCGTCTCCGACGTCGGCGCGATCGTCCTCGCCCTGATCGCGGTGCGGCTGGCGGCGCTGCCGGCGGCCGGCCGGCGGACCTTCGGCTACCAGCGCTCGGAGGTGCTGGCGGCCCTGGTCAACGGCCTGACGCTGGTGGTGGTCAGCGTCGCGATCGCCGTCGCCGCCTTCGGCCGCTTCGGCGACCCGCCCGAGATCGACGGTTGGGGGGTGCTCGCGCTCGGCCTCTTCGGGCTCGCCGGCAACGTCGTCGCCACGATCGTCCTCGCCCGCGGCCAGCGCGAGGACATCAACCTCGAGGGGGTGTTGCGGCACTCCGCCGCCGACGCGCTCGGCTCGGTCGGGGTCGTGGCCGCCGGCGCCTTCGTCCTGCTCGGCGGCTCGCCCGTCGTCGACCCGATCGTCGGCCTGCTGATCGCGCTCCTCATCCTCGCCTCCTCCTGGCGGCTGATCAAAGAGCCGGTCGACGTCTTGATGGAGGCGGCGCCGGCCGGCTTCGACGTCGACGGCGCGGGGGCGGCGATCTGCCAGGAGGACGGAGTCCGCTCCGTCCACGATCTCCACGTCTGGACCCTGACTGCCGGCTTCGGCGCCCTCGCCGCGCACGTGGTCGTCGCCCGGGGGAGCGACCGCGACCTGATCCGGCGCCGCCTCGAGCTGACCCTGCGCGAGCGCTACGGGATCGAGCACACGACGCTGCAGATGGAGGAGGAGGCGGACCAGGGACTGCTGAGCGTCGAGAACGCCACTGGCGCCGAAGAGGCCCACTAAGCCTTGCGTCTACTTAGTTTTAGTAGTTCCGATCGATCCCTCGTTAATCGGCCCTAACGTGGGGTAGGGCGAACAACGGATGATCAGGCAGGCGAAGAACTACATGGTGGGCGCGCTCTCGGGTGCGGGATTGATCGCGGCCGCCCTCGTCGCCTTCGTTCTGCTGGTCTCCGCCCAGGTCTTCGAGGAGTGGCCGCTCGCCGGTCTGAACGGCGCCGACGAGGAGACCTCCGTCTCCGCCGCGCAGCCGGCAGCCGCCGGCCCCGGCGTTGCCGCCGCGGCGCCGGCTTTGGCGCCCGGCGGCGCGAAAGCCGCGGCCGGTCCGGCGGGCGAAGGAGGTTCGG